>Ga0310822_100136_pt1 | contig 84006 bp, 72 predicted proteins | sample P4_ome_2_FD_201313 | JGI IMG/M metagenome (GOLD analysis project Ga0310822, IMG submission 201313) | Sorghum-adapted microbial communities from Joint BioEnergy Institute, Emeryville, California, United States - P4_Day56_Rep2 | ecosystem: Engineered > Bioreactor > SSF (Solid state fermentation) >... | reverse complement strand
TCGCCGCCGGCACCATGTAGGGCGGCAGCCGGTCGGCCAGTTGGGCGCGGGCCTGGACCGGGTCGGCGGTGCCGGTGATGTAGCCGACCAGCCGTTTGTCCCCCGGCCGGTCCTCACGCGCGATGACGACCGCGTTCTCGACGCCGTCGACCGCTGTCAGCGCGGTCTGCACTTCGCCGAGTTCGATGCGGTAGCCGCGGATCTTGACCTGCTCGTCGGCGCGGCCCAGATACTGCAACTGCCCGTCGGCGCCCCAGCGCACCAGATCCCCGGTGCGGTACATCCGGCTGCCCGGCGGCCCGAACGGACACGCCACGAACCGCGACGCGGTCAACTCCGACCGCCCCACATACCCGACCGCCACCCCGTCACCGGCGACGTAGAGTTCGCCGATCACCCCAGCGGGGACCGGTCGCATCCAGGAGTCGAGCACGAACAGCGCCGCCCGCGGCACCGGGGTGCCGATCGGCACCGCCCCGGATCCGGGGGTGAGCGGCGCACTGATCGCCACGCACATCGTGGTCTCGGTCGGGCCGTAGGCGTTGATCATCACCCGCCCGGGCGCCCACCGGTCCACCACCGCGGCGGGGCAGGCCTCGCCGACGACGGCCAGCGCCGCATTCTCCAGCCCCTCGGGCGAGAGCATCGCCACCGCAGACGGTGTCTGGGTGAGAACCGTGACCCCTTCGTCCACCAGGACCCGGTGAAAGTCCTCCGGTGAGCCGGTCACCGACTCGGGTACCACGACCAGCCGGCCGCCGCGCAGCAGTGCTCCCCAGATCTCCCACACCGAGACGTCGAACGCGAGGGAATGGCACAGCGGCCAGACACCCGGATAGGGCAGCCCGGCGTCCAGGGGCGCCATCAACTGGGTGACGTTGTGGTGGGTGACCGCCACTCCCTTCGGGTTTCCGGTGGTGCCCGAGGTGTAGATGACGTAGGCGGTGTCGTCGTATGCCGGCCCGGGCAGCGCGGTGGCCGGTTGTTCGGCGATCGCCGAATCGTCGAGGTCGATGACCTCCCCGACCTGACCGTCCAGCCGCGACCGCAGATCCGCGGTGGTCAGGGCGGCAGCCGGGGCGGCGTCCCGCAGGATGAACTCCAACCGCGCGGCGGGCACGGCGGGGTCGATCGGCAGATACGCCGCCCGGGCCTTGAGGACAGCGAGAATGCCGATGACAGCCCGGCTGGATCGTTCCGCGACGAGCGCCACCCGATCTCCGGGACCGACTCCGCGCGACACCAGCAGGTGCGCCACCCGGTTGGCCGCCTCGTCCAGTTCGCGGTAGGTCATGCGCAGACCGTTTCCGCTGACCGCCGGCGCATCCGGGGCATCGGCCACCCGGGCCGCGAACATGTCGGTGATCGCGACCTGGTCAGGCGGCGGCGTGTCGAGCACCCGGTGGTTGCCCAGCACCGCCAGGTCGGACCGGCCGGGGTCGGCGATCAGCTCGATCGAGGACAGCCGCCGGTCCGGGTCGGCCGCCATCGCCGACACCACATGCTGCAGATGCGCGGCGAGCTCGGCGACCTCGAAACCGGCGAAGGGTTGTCCGGCGCCGGCGGTGCTCAGGAACAGTTCGTCGCCGGCACCGATGAAGAACAGGCCGAAATGCCCCATCGGACCGTGGTTGGTGTACGACGCGGTCAGTGGGGCACCGGCGAGATCGAGGGTGAGCCGGGACGGGATGAAGTTGACCGCGACCCGGTTGGAGACCGGTCGCCGCGATCGCCAGTCCCCGGAGCCCGCGTCCGGTCCGAGCGTGTGCACCGGGAAACGTTGGTGCTGCAGCAGTTCCCGGATCCGGATGTCGACCTGTCGGCAGAAGTCCGCGACGGTGAGGTCGGGCGCGGCGTTCAGCACCAGCGGCACCACACCGGCGAGCATCGCCGGCAGGGTCTTCGATCCCGCGTCCACCCGGCGGGAGACCGGGAAGTCCAGCGCCACCTGTTCGCCGTTGCCCGCCCAGGATCTGACCATCAGCGCGCAGGCCGCGGTGGTGATCGCATACCGGCGCACCCGCAGGTTCCGGGCCAGCACCTTGATGTCACCGACGACGGCCGGATCCAGCGGGACCGACGCGGACGGTTCATAGCCGCGGCGCTGAGCGTCCGCGGGCGGCAGGGCGAGATCGAGTCCGTCGTCGGACGGCAGATGGTCGAGCCAGTACGCCTTGTCCTCCCGGAATTCCGGTGAGGCCTCATAGGACGTCTCGTAGTCCAGCAGATCGCGCAATGTCCCGAAATAGGCCGGCCCGATCGGCTTCCCGGACACCAACGCCGTGTAGACCGACGCGATCCGCCGGCTCACCAGCGCCATCCCCAGCCCGTCCACCGCGATGTGGTGGCACAGGCCGAACAGGTAGTACTGATCGGTCCGGGTGCGGAACAGCGCGAACCTGATCAGCCGGCCGGTCAGCGGCATCAGCGTGTGTTGCATGGCCGACGCGACGTCCCGGACCTTCTGTTCCGGATCGTCCTCAGCGGTGAAGTCGTAGAACGGAAGCTCCAGATCCGCGTAGTCGAGCGGCTTCTGCAGCACCCGGCCGTCCGCTTCGAAGAAGGAGGCCCGGGCGGGTTCGGCTTCCTGCAGTGCGATCCGGATCGCCTGTTGAAGAAGGTCTCGGTGAACCGTGCCGTCGATCCGGCCCAGCAGGCCGAGCTGCCATTCGGCCCCCGCGAGTCCGCTTTCCTGCGACAGCCAGATGTCCAGCTGGCCCCGGGTCAGCGGTAACGCTTCATCGACAGGTTCCATTGACCATCTTCCTCAGACGCTTTCGCCTAATGACTGCTTCCCTGCGCCAACCTGTCGCGCAGGCTCTTGGGCCGGATGTCGGTCCAGTTTTGCTCGATGTACTCCAGGCATGCAGACCGGTCCGCTTCCCCGAAGACCACCCGCCAGCCGGCCGGCACATCGGCAAACGTCGGCCACAGGCTGTGTTGCTCCTCGTCGTTCACCAGGACGAGGAAGCGGCCGTTTTCGTCATCAAACGGGTTGGTGCTCACTTTTCTCCAAGCTGCTGCTTTTGGCGGACATCGCAGAGTTATCCCAAACATACCGGCATGTCGCAAGTTGGCGCTTGGCCTTTTTCAAGGACTTCCTCAGGTTTGCGTTCCAGAAATGGGCGGAGACGTTCGCGATTGATTCACCAATACCCATCAGTAGATTTGTTATCGCAGGTCGAAAGCGGCTTCATGGCATTCTCCACGCTTTGCGCATATTGCATCTTCATGAGTGTTATGTGGCCGCGAGCGGCATTTTTCACGAATCCGGCTTGGAATATGCGGCCGAGTGGCAATCTCAGCAATCGGCAACCAAATAACTGGACTTATTGTCGGATATACATTCCCAAATTCGAAACACCCTTATTTACTCCTGCGGTAATTCGCTCCGGCGGCGTTCCGGATCGCTATGCCGTGGTCAATGCCATTGCGCGATGGCATCACTACATTGCGAAGTGTGCGCCTCCGCGACGATGCCGGTCGTGCGTGCCGACGACGATCGCCGACCGAGCCGGCGCCGACGTCACTCCCGCACATCTCAGCAACGTACACAGCGCCGGCACAACGCCCCGGTGACGGTCCGAAGCTGCTCGCTCCGAGGGTGATTCGGGCAACATCAGGCCGGCGCGTGATCGTATGGACACTCAGCCCAGCCGCCGACAACGCGGCACTTTGCTATCCGGCAGCGGCGGCGGAGTCACCGCCTCGAATTATCTTCTGCGTAAGACCCTTTGGCAGACAGACGGCTACGATTCGGTCCGGCCGTCCCGGGGCCCGGCCTCCGAACCGTCGATCGGGGAGGATCCCCGGGGCATCAGCATGACGAACAACGGAATACGCAGTGTCACACCTGCCATGGGTGCCCGGATCGCGAAGGACACCACTTCCAGCTCGAGCCGCTTACCCCGCTGCGTCTCCATCTCCAGACGCCCCGGGAGGCGCTTGGGCGACGCGAGCCAACTCAGGCCGCGTTCCAGCGACTCGACCAGGTTCATGTCACCGACTATACCCATCCCGCTCGGGACGGTCTGGTGAAAATTCTTGTATCAGCGGGTTTTCAGCGGTTTTCAGGGGATGTCAGCGTGTTCCGGCGGTTTGGTGAAGCAGTACATCCGGTACTCGGTCGACCCCTCGGTGCGCAGCTCCTCCCAGGCGCGCCGGGCCGGTGCGAACTCACGCACCCGACGGCGCAGGAATGCCGGTGCGACCCGTTCGATCACGTCCTCCCACACCGGGAGGATCTGTTCCATTCCGCGCACGACCTCGGCATTGATCACCCGCGCGGACACCATGTCCAGCGGCGCGGCGGCCAGCGCCGCCTCCCACTCGGCGAATTCGTGCGGTTGGCGGGCGTCGGCGTACAGGAAATGTCCACCCGGCCGGAGCACCCGTGCGACCTCGGACAAAAAGCGCGAGAAGCGTGGATACAGGTGCGAGGATTCGATGTTGATCACGGCGTCGAACGACTCGGCGCCGAAGGGCAGGTCCTGCGCATCGCCCACCACGAACTCCAGCCCCGGCAGGCGGTGCTTCTTCCGGCAGAACTCGATACCGGCCGGATTCAGGTCCAACCCGACGTAGGACATCGGCCCCAGGGTTCGCATCAGATACGAGGCACCCCCGCCGTGGCCACACCCCACTTCCAACACCCGCTTGCCGGTGAGGTCCGCCTGGCCGGCGGTGCGGTGATACAGCTGGATCGAATACCGGTTCGGTTCGTCGGTTTCCGACAACGGCAGGCCCATCGGGGGGTCCTCCTCGTAGCCGTAGTTCAGGAAGACCACATCGTCGTCGTCGAGTCTGCGGCTGGCGTACGAGTAGATGAACTTCTGACCGTGTTGGGTTAGCTTTTCATTCAGCTTCCGGAAGACCTGGTCGCGAGATTCCCGCACACGATTCCGCAGAGGCATATGCGCCAGTATTGCAGACCCCGTGCAGCGGGTGAAGGCTGTTGCCCATCGGGCTATTGACTTCGACCCGTCCGCAGGCAGGCTGAAAGGCTTTGACCGCTATGAAGTTTGCGTTGGCCTGTTACGGCACCCGCGGCGATGTCGAACCGTCGGTGAGCATCGGCCGGGAACTTCAGCGGCGCGGTCACGAGGTGCGGCTGGCGGTGCCGCCGGACCTGGTCGACTTCGCCGAGAGCGCAGGTCTTTCCGCGGTGCCCTACGGGCCTCGGCTGGCGGACTTCCTGCGCGAGGACTTCCTGCGCCACTTCTGGTCCCGGATATTCGGGAACCCGGTATCGGCGTTACGCGAACTGTGGGCTCCGATCGCCGAGCACTGGTCCGCGACGAGCACGACGCTCATGTCGCTGGCACAGCATTGCGACCTGCTTTCCACAGGTCTGAACTACGAACAGCCCGCCGCCAATGTTGCTGAGTTCTACGGTATCCCGCTGGTGACGCTGCACCACTTCCCGATGCGCCCGAACGGACAGCTGGTGCCGGCGCTGCCGTCGGCGCTGGTCCGCGCCGGCGGCGCCCTCTCGGATTGGCTGTTCTGGTGGTCCACCCGGAGTGCGGAGGACGCGCAGCGCCGTGAACTCGGATTACCGCCGGCACGGGTTCCGGCGACGCGCCGGATGGCGCGGCGGGGCGTGCTGGAGATCCAGGCCTACGACGCGGTGTCGGTGCCGGGACTGGCCGCGGAGTGGGCCGGATTCGGAGACCGCCGGCCATTCGTCGGTGCGTTGACGATGGAGCTGCCGACGCCGTCGGACGCGGAGGTGCTCGAGTGGATCGCGGCGGGCACACCGCCGATTTGCTTTGCCACCGGCAGTATTCCGGTGGAATCTCCCTCGCAGACGGTCCAGATGTTCGCGTCGGTGTGTTCGCGGCTCGGCGAACGGGCGTTGATCTGCGCCGGCGGCACCGACATCGACGGCGTGCCGGAGTACGGACATGTCAAGGTGGTGGGGGCGGTGAACTATGCACGGGTGTTCCCGGCGTGTCGGGCCATCGTGCATCACGGTGGCTCCGGCACCACCGCCGCCGTCCTGCGCGCCGGCGTGCCCAGCCTGGTCACCTGGAGTTCCGCGGATCAGCCCTATTGGGGCAACCAGGTCAAACGACTGAAAGTGGGGACGTCTCGCCGGTTTTCCCACACCACGCCCGACACCCTGGTCGCCGATCTGCGCCGCATCCTCACCCCGGACTACGCCGTCCGGGCACGCGCTGTCGCGGCACGCATGACCGATCCCGCCGACAGCGTCGTCCGGGCCGCCGATCTGTTCGAAACGGCCGTCGAGTGTGCCCCCGGCGTGGCCCACCGGGAATGAGGGAAGCAGAATAGCGGTGCGGGCAAAGATTTTCGTCTACGTTCAACAGCGAACCCCGTCGGCGCGCAAGGCTCCGCCAAGCCCGTCACGCCGCCTTCGGCAACGTCAGATCACGAGATGTCAGATCACGAGATAGGGGGCAACATGGCCGACCACAGATGCCGTATCTGCAACGGTGTCCTGCGTGAGGTTCTCGACCTCGGTCGCCAGCCCGTGTCGAACGCCTTCGCACTGCCGGAGGACGCCGACAAGGTTCCGTTCTTCCGGCTCGCGATGGGGGTGTGCACCTCGTGCACCATGGTGCAGCAGTTGGAGACCGTTCCCCCCAGCGAGATGTACCGGGCCGATTACCCCTACCGGGCATCCGGATCGATGGTGATCCGCAGACACTTCGAACAGGTGGCCCGGCAGATCGTCGAGAACTGCCCGGGCGGCCGGGACGGTTTCGTCGTCGAGATCGGCAGCAATGACGGAGTGATGCTGAAGACGCTCAGCGCGGCCGGGATGCGCCACCTCGGAGTGGATCCTGCCGCCGGCGCCGGGGAGGTCGCCCGCGCGCACGGCGTCAACGTGCGGACCGCGTTCTTCAACGCCGACACCGCGGCCGAGATCCACAGCGAGCACGGTCCGGCAAATCTCATCTTCTCTGCCAACACGTTCAGCCACATCTCCTATCTGGATTCCATCTTCAAAGGTGTGGACCACCTGCTCGCGCCGGACGGCCTGTTCGTGTTCGAGGACCGGTCGTTGGCCGACATCCTGCGTAACAACTACTTCGACCAGATCTACGACGAGCACATCTACCTGTTCTCGGTCAGTTCGGTGCAGGCCATGGCCGCCCACTTCGGGTTCGAGTTGGTCGATGTGGAACACCTTCCGCTGCACGGAGGTTCGATTCGCTACATCGTCGCCCGCAAAGGAGTGCGAGAGCCCGCGGAGGCGGTCGCGGAGTTCCTGGCCGGGGAGCGCGAGCAGGGGCTCGGCGGTGACGAGGCGTTCACCCGGTTCGCCGATCAGATCGCGCGCATCAAGACCGATCTGGTGTCGCTGCTCGCGGACCTGCGCGACGAGGGCCGGCGGGTCGTCGGCTACGGTGCCACGTCGCGGAGCGCCACGGTGCTGAACTACTGCGGCATCGGCCGCGATCTCTTGCCGATGGTGTGCGACTCCACCCCGGAGAAGCAGGGCCGCGTCACCCCCGGTTCGCGGATTCCGGTGTGCCCGCCGGATGCCTTCGCCGATCCCTACCCGGATTACGCGCTGCTGTTCGCGTGGAATCACGCTGAGGAGATCATGGCCAAGGAGACCGAGTTCACGGAGAAGGGCGGACGCTGGATCCTCTACACCCCGCAGGTGCACACGGTCTGACCCGCGGGCGGGCCGGCCTCACCGCGGCGGTTTGAGCAGCAGGCCCTGTCCGGTCGGCAGCGCACAGACCTGCACTCCCAACGCGCCCGCCACCTCGTCCATGGCGATCCGCTGCTCATCGCGGCCACGGTTGGCGTAGTCGTCGAGCAATACCACCGCCCCTGGGGTGAGGCGGGGCCAGAAGTGGCGCAGCGCGGCGACTTCCGGTGGCGCGCAGTTCATGTCGATGTGCAGGTAGGCGACCCTGTCGGTGTCGACCTGGTCCAGCGTCTCGGGCACCGCACCCACGATGATGCGATGGTTACGCCACTGTGCGAAGTTCGCACGCACACCGTCGACCCCGTCGACGTACATGCCGTTGCGGACCAGCTGTTCACTGTGTTCGACGATGCCCGACTGGCGCTCCTCCTCGGTCACGTAGCGCGGATCGATCCCGGCGAACGTGTCGAGCAGATAGAACGTCTTGTCCAGCCGGTCCCAGTCGAGGTACTCCATGATGGCACTGCTCAGGAACCCGTAGCTGACACCGCATTCGACGAAATCGCCGTCCAGCTTGCTGGCGGTGGCGGCCGCCCACAACCCGACGTGGACCCGCCAGTGCCACTGGTACCAGTCCTCGTCACCGAGGGCGCGCGCACCGCGTTGATAGGCGCGTTGGAAATCCGGGTCGTCGATGAACGCGTGGCTGTTGAAACAGATCAGCCCGTCGTTGGAGTAGACCTTGGGCAACAGCTTGCGGGCCAGCCAGTACTCGGCACGGACGGCCCGCAACACCAGCCTTGTCGGCAATGAGAGTTTGCGCCCCACAATGCAAACCCTAGCACCGTCGCCGGCGCGCAGGCGCCCGGTGAATTGATGTGACATTCGGGCTTTTTCGCGTTCGAGACGGTTGCCGCGGCAATTCACACCGCCTGGCGGGCAGCGGCGAATCGCTCGAAGGCGTCCGCCGCCCGCGTGATGCTGTCGGCGGGGCGGGTGACCTGTCGCGCGATCTCGCGGGCTCGCGCGGCGTACCGCGGTTGCAGGATCCGGCGCAGATCCGACACCAGTGTGTCCCGCGTGGTGCTCGCGAAACTGCGGACGGTTCCGACCCCGAGGAGTTTCACCCTCGACGCCCAGATCGGCTGGGCGCCGTCTATCCACAACACCAGCGTCGGCACCCCGGCACGCAGGCTGGCCGCCAGGGTGCCGGCCCCGCCGTGGTGCACCACCGCTCGGCACAGTGGGAAGACCGCGGCGTAGTTGACCGTGCCCACGACCTTGACGTGGTCGTACTGCGGGACGTCGCGGTAGTCGCTCCACCCGGAGCACACCAGCGCCCGCTCCCCCAGCTCCGCGCACGCGGCGGCGATCATGCGCACGGTGTCCGACGGCGACTCGACCGGCATGCTGCCGAAACCGAAGCAGATCGGCGGCGTTCCCGCGGCGATCCAGTCGGTGACGGCGTCGTCGGCCATGGTCGGTTGGGCCATCGTCAGGGTTCCGACGAATGGCCGCTGGTCGGCCCACTGTTCCCACTCGGCGGCCAGCCCCGGGAAGCACACCGGTTCGTAGGCCTGGATCTCCAGGCCGCGCCGGGCGGCGATGCGGCGCGACACCGGCCGGGTTGCCCTCGGCAACCCGAGTTCCCGCCGCTGCGCGTCCTCCACCTTCCGGTTGAGCCGCCAGCCGATCCAGTCGTATGCCCACATCGCGAGCCGGGCCAACGGGGGCGGGAGCCGCCACAACAGCCGGCCGTTCACCCGGATGGGGGTGTTGTGCAGGGTGGCGAAGGGCACGTCGTGGTGTTCGGCGACGTTGGCCGCCACCTCCTGATAGCTCTGACCGGCGAGCACGGCATCGGCGCCGCCGATCAGCGAGTCGAGCGCTGAACTCATCTCCATCCAGGCCCGGTCGCTGGCCGCCCACATCTCCCGCCACAGCGCCCGCAGCCGACGGACGCGCCAGAACCCGTGGAAGAAGCAGGTCCAGAAATCCCGGTAGACGTCGAGCCAGGCCACGGTCTCCAAGCCGTACGGCACCGCCTCCAGACCGGCGGACTCGGCGAAGCCGACCAGATCCGGCGGCACCGCGATCCGGACGTCGTGCCCACGCCGCTGCAGCTCCCGGCCCACCGCGACGGACGGTTCCAGGTCACCACGGGTTCCATAGGCTGCCAGGACGAGTTTCATTGTCCCGTCAGTCCTTCCGCCACAGCACCCCGGTGCCGTCGATTTCCACGATGTCCTCGGTGATGCCGTGGGTCGCGCGGAAGTCCGTCACGGCCTGACGGCACCCGTCGATCGCGTGGTAGTCATCGATGATGCAGAATCCGCCCGGCGACAACCGGGCGTAGAGTCCGTCGAGCGCCTGGATCGTGGACTCGTACAGGTCACCGTCCAACCGCAGCACCGCGATCTGCTCGATCGGGGCCTTGTGCAGGGTGTCCTTGAACCAGCCCGGAAGGAAGCGCACCTGATCGTCGAGCAGGTTGTACCGCTCGAAGTTGGCCCGGACCTCCTCCTCCGACACCGCCAGGATCGGCGCCGCCAGGTGCAGCCGATCACCCTGATCGGCGCGGTACTTCTCGGCGTCCGGTGGCGGGACACCGGCGAACGAGTCCGCCAGCCACACACACCGTTCCTCATCGCCGTAGGCGGCCAGGACGGCCCGCATCAGGATGGACGCGCCACCCCGCCAGACACCGCACTCGACCAGGTCGCCCGGCACGTCGTCGCGGAGCACCGTCTCCACACACTCCTGCAGGCTGGTGAGCCGCTTCATGCCGATCATGGTCAACGCCTCGACCGGCCAGTCCAGGCCCAGGTCCCGCTTGTGTTTGTCGAACGGGCGTCTGCGCACCAGCATGAGGTTTCCGATCTTGAAAACGGGCCGGTGCAACCAGTTCCACCCCACCGGCACCAGTTCGTCGCTGCCGTATCTGGTCAGATCCCGGCGAAGCAGATCCAAATAGGCGGATCGGCTGTCACGGTCGGTCACAGTCACGAGGATCCCATCTCCTAAGCCGGTGAGTTTTGAGCTGAGCCTAACCGCCTCGGGGGACGGGGCCGTACCCCTCGTGGATATTCGATCTGTGTTGTGGCGGTTACGTTTTCAGGAATTCGCCGGTACTCGACGTGCAGGTGCGGATCTGGCGAACGGTTGCCCGGGCGGTTCCCGGTCACGATGAGGCGCTATCCCCGGTGCGCTTCGGGCTGGCAAATCACGCCCAGGTTCCCTTGCGGCCGTGCGCGAGTGCGACGCTCTCGTAGAGCGGTTTCATGAACCTGCGGGAGAACCGGTAGCGGATGTTGAACTGGCCGCGGAAGTCCTCCAGAGCGGTCCGGAAGCCGTGTTCACTCGCACGGAACTCGTCGAGCACCCGGTCCAGCACCGCGGGATCCCACGGTTCGTCGCGGGCCGCGGCCTGCAACGCCTCGTACACCACCGGCAGCCAGTCCGTGCCGAACGTTGCGGTGACCGGACCTGCTTCGCGCTGCCGCCGCAGACCGGGTTCGAGGAACTCGTCGATCTCCGGCGCACTGCCGGTGTTCAACTCGATCGGCAGGATCGCCGAGACCCGGGCCAGTTCCCGGCGCCAGTCCTCGAGGAGGTTCGGGTAGTCGACGAACACCCGCGGCAGCCCCCGGGTATCCCGTTCGGCCAGCAGGTTGTACTTCAACCACAACGCCCCGGACAGCTGCGGCGACGCCTTCATGAACTTCGACAGCGAGGCGTTGACCTCCCGCGGGTCGCGCACCGCGAGCACCGCGGCCACGTCGTATCCGGTGGCACGGGCGGCCGTGAACCAGGCGTCGCACAGCACCGAGATGTGCAGCACCTTGATCACCACCACCGGGACGGCGGGCAGGGTGCGCAGATAGTCGGCGATCTTCCGGGTGAACGCCGCCTTCTCGGCCGGACTCACCGCACCGGGCTCCTGTAAGCGCAGGGTCGGGTCGAAATAGCTGCTGCCGTGCCGGTACAGGAACTGCTCGTTGATGTGCAGCGCCTTACGCGGCTCCCAATAGCCCCGCGGATTGCCGGCGTCCGCACCCAGCATTCCGGGCGGTAGGGCGGCGCCCGCGAGACCCAGGGCCCGGGTGAGCGCCGACGTTCCGGACCGGCCCATGCCCAGGACGAACAACAGCACCGGCCGCCTCGCGGCCACGGTGCCGCCCGGCGCGATCACCGGCCCTGCTCCGCTGCGGCGGCGACGGTTGACCCACGCAAGCAACACATCCCGGTCATCGACTCTCCATTTGGTTGGTATCACGGGTGCCACAGCTCGCCATGGCGATGTCCTCGACCATTCCGCCTTCCGATCAGTTCCGTGTTCGACGACCGTCCATTGCCGTTCATTATCACCGGTTTTGAGCACTTGACCAGCCGCGTTGCCGGACCCGACGCCGAATTACACGGCGAAACGTCAAGGTAGCGAATAAATTTGCTGCGACGTAAGCGAATGCTGCTCGGGATCCGAGGGAATCGCGAGCCGTCTGGCAATTTCCCGGCCGGTTTCTCTCCCATCCCGCTGCGACCCGGATGCGGCCGCCCGGTTCATCCGGACCGCGGCTTGTTCGTGGCTCGAGCCTGATCCACGTCCCGATCGGCGCGGACCGGATCCGGGCCGGCCGCCGTGGCGGGACCCTGGCGTTAAAGTGACCCAATGATGTGGAGTCGGTGTTCCGTCACCCGGACAGGTCCGGCACATCGCCGGGTTAGGGGATAAGGGCAGATATGCGCGGCATCATTCTCGCCGGCGGTTCCGGTACCCGCCTTCACCCGATCACGATGGGTGTCAGCAAGCAGCTGCTTCCGGTGTATGACAAGCCGCTCATCTACTACCCGCTGTCGACGCTGATCATGGCGGGTATCCGGGACATCCTGGTGATCACCACCCCGACGGACGCGCCGGCGTTCCAGCGGCTGCTCGGCGACGGCTCGGCGTTCGGTGTGAACCTGCGGTATGCCGAACAGCAGGAGCCCGAGGGGCTGGCCCAGGCCTTCGTGATCGGCGCCGATCACATCGGCGACGACACCGTCGCCCTGGCGCTCGGGGACAACATCTTCTACGGTCCCGGGCTGGGGACCAGCCTGCGCCGGTTCCAGAACGTCACCGGGGGAGCGATTTTCGCCTACTGGGTGGCCAATCCGTCCGCCTACGGCGTGGTCGAGTTCGGTCCCGACGGGAAGGCGGTGTCGCTCGAGGAGAAGCCGAAGGTCCCGAAGTCCAATTACGCCGTTCCGGGCCTGTACTTCTACGACAACGACGTCATCGAGATCGCCAGGTCACTGCGCAAGTCGGCGCGCGGCGAGTACGAGATCACCGAGGTCAACCAGATCTATCTGGAACGCGGGCAGTTGTCCGTCGAGGTGCTGGCGCGGGGAACAGCGTGGCTGGACACCGGAACGTTCGATTCCCTGCTCGATGCCAGCGATTTCGTCCGGACCATCGAACGCCGCCAGGGGTTGAAGATCGGCGCTCCCGAGGAGATCGCCTGGCGCGCCGGATTCATCGACGACGAACAGCTCGCCGCCCGCGCCAGGCAGCTGCTGAAGTCCGGATACGGGACATATCTGCTTGAACTTCTGGGCAGGGAACGGCGGGAGCCTTTCTGATCTGGTGCCGCCTCAGGCCCGGTGCGGAAAGAATTTTTCTGCACGCTGATGCGATTTCGGCGAATTCTCCCACCGCGCCGAAAGGCGGTTTTCCGGCGGCAACAGGTCGAATGACTGCACCCAGCACATTCTGTCATCGAATAGTCGCTGCCCGGAACGCTTTTGGCGAGTAACACGGGGATGCCGACGCCGGATATGGCTAGTAGGTTTGGGACGCAGATGCTTGGACCTGAGCTCGCATTCCGATTTCGGGGCTCAGGCGGGTTGACGGCCGACGTCGACACGTCCCGGCCCGGATTTCCGTCAGATGACCGGTGATGTGCAGGAAGTTTCGAGGAGGGGCAGATGTTCACAGCTTCATTGACCAGATTCGCCGCGGCGGCGGGCGGTATGGCCCTGGCTCTCACCGCGGGCGCCGGGCCGGCGGCGGCCCAGCCCGATTACGGCCCGATGGTCGACAGCCCGTGCACATTCGAACAGGCGATGGCCGCGGTGAACACCGAGAACCCCATGGCTGCGCGGTATCTGAACCAGTCACCGCCCAACATCCAGTTCCTGCAGGTGTTCCTGAGCTCGCCGCGCGAGGAGCGGGTGAGTTTGCTCAACCAGATCAAGGACAATCAAGGCGCTGATCAGGCGCTGCCGGTATTCCGGCAGATGTTGACCAGCTGCGTCAACTACTGATCCCGTCCGCGGTCGGATCCCCTGCGCAGCCGTTCACCCCGGTCCGGTCTCGTCGGCCGGCGGTGGGGCGGGTGGCTGGTAGGGGGTGTACCACCACCAGTCGGCGCGTTCGCCGGTGGGCCCGGTGCATGGCGCGACCTGGGGCGGGGGTCGGTCGGGTGGCCGGGCCAGCGATCCCGGGTGCAACCGGTCGCCGTCTCGGTCGGACACGGTGAGGTTGTCGGGAGTGTCGGAGATGGTGATCAGCCCCCGGTGATGCAGCCGGTGGTGATACCGGCAGACCAGTACCAGGTTGTCGAGGTCGGTGGGGCCGCGGTGTTCCCAGTGCCGGATGTGATGGGCATGCAGACCACGGGTGGCCCCGCAACCGGGCACCGCGCAGGTCCGGTGGCGGTATTCCAGGGCACGGCGCAGCCGACGGCTGATCTGCCGGGTGTGGCGCGCGGTTCGAGCTTGGTGGCGGTACGCAGCCGGCTGGCCATCGCATTACGGGCCAGCCGGGGGTAATGCTCATCGCCGCCCGGCCGACCGTGTCGGGCGATCACCCCGACCTGATCCAGCGACAACCGGCCGTCAAGCACGTCGCCGGTGCAGCGGGGCAGCTCATCCCATCACTGCGCGACGGCAACCGTGGTCTTGGCGTTCGCCGGTGATTCACCGGTTTTCCACGCCGGCGTCGTCGAACAGGCATTCCAGCACCGCGTGCACCGCCGGTGAGCGGTCGTCCCGACGCCATGCCGCCCGGAGGTCGACATCGACGTCGGCCTCGGCTGCGCCCTCGAGCGGAACGAACACGACGTGCGGATCGGTGGCGTTGCGCGCCACCGACGCGAAGGTCAGATGGCAGCCGACCTGGGCGCTGACCAACGCCAGCGCGGTCTGGGTATCCGGTGCGATCTGAACGACTTCGGGCACAAAACCGTTGGCGTGCGCGAGCCGGCGTAACCGGTCCGGCAGCACCGATCCCTCATACGGCGGCAACGACACGAAGCTCTCCCCGGCCAACTCGCCGGCGGACACCCGTCCTCTGCCCGCGAGCGCATGGTCCTCGGGCAACGCGACCACCAGCTCGTCGCGCATCACGATCCGCGACGAGACGTCGGCCGGAATCAGATCCCAGCGCCCCAGGGCGATATCGGTCTCGCTGCGAACGAGTTTCTGCATCGCCGGTTGCGCGAAGTTCTGGCTGGACAACTCCAGCCGGATCCCCGGTCGCTGGGACCGCACCACCCGGGCCAGCCGGGCGACGTGCGGGTGTGTCGACATACCGGGGAATGTGATCCGCACGATCCCGGTCATCCTCTACACCTCGGGGACCACCGGCGCCCCGAAGGGCGCCCAGCTCACCCACTCGAACCTGTATCGCAACGCCCTCGCGTTCACCGGACTGTTCGGTCTGAACCGCACCGACGTGGTGCTGGGCACCCTTCCCCTGTTCCACGCGTTCGGCCAGAGCAACGCGCTCAACGCCTCGATCGCCGTCGGGGCGTGTGTCTCGCTGGTTCCGCGTTTCGACGCCGCGGCGGTCCTGCGCCTCATCGAGCGGCACCGGGTCACCGTGTTCGCCGGCGTCCCGACGATGTACACCGCGGTGCTGCAGGCCGAAGCCGGCCCGACGGACACGTCGAGCCTGCGGATATGCGTCTCGGGCGGGGCGCCGCTCCCGGTGGAGGTGTTGCGCGAATTCGAGAGCACCTTCGGTGCACAGATTCTCGAAGGACACGGGCTGTCGGAGACCTCACCGACCGCCTCCTTCAACCGGCCCGGCCGGACGAAACCCGGTTCGATCGGGCTGCCGCTCGACGCGGGTATCGAGATGAAGGTGGTGGACGGGGACGGCATCGAGGTGCCGACCGGCGACGTCGGTGAGATCGTCATCCGCGGTCACAACGTGATGAAGGGCTACTGGAACCGGCCCGACGAGACCGCCGCCGCGATCAACGACGGCTGGTTCCACACCGGCGACATGGCCGTCCGGGACGAAGACGGCTTCTTCTTCATCGTGGACCGGAAGAAGGACGTGATCATCCGGGGTGGCTACACGTCTATCCGCGTGAACTCGAGGAGGTCCTCTACGAACATCCCGCGGTGCGGGAGGCCGCGGTGATCGGGGTGCCACACCCGACCCACGGCGAGGAGGTCGCGGCGGCCGTGGCGCTACGCCGGGATGCGACCGCCACCGCGGAGGAACTGCGGGCCTTTGTGAAATCCCGGGTGGCGCCGTACAAGTACCCGCGTGTGGTCTGGCTGGTCGACGACCTGCCCAAGGGGCCGACCGGCAAGATCCTCAAACGCGAGATCGCGGTGAACGGTCTCACACCCGCGGTGGTTGATTTACCACGCACCGCTTGATTTACTGAACATAGCGCACCCGCCTGGTGCCGCCACCCATCGAGAAGAGGAGTCATCCGGATATGTCGTATGTCGTCGACACCGTGAACAAGATCCACGAACTGCAACTGAAGGCCCTCGCCGACGGGCAGGACGCCGTGATCGACCTGCTGAGGAAGGCCAACGAGTACGCCGACCGCACCGCGGTCCCCGAGCCGTTGGGAAAGCTAGTCGAGCCGATCGAGGCCGTCGTGGGCAGCCCTGCCGAGTTGGCCCGGGCCTTCGCCGAGGTCAACCGGGAATGGGCGCAGGCCTGGCTCGACTTCCAGACCAAGGTCGCCGAGGCCCTCACACCGGCGACCGAGCCGGTGCGCGGTACCGGCGCCTGATCTGACACGCTGTCACGCGCCCAAGGTGATCGGGGGCCGGCCCGGGGGGCTGGTCCCCGATCTGTTCGAGACGATCACCGGCGGATTCCGGGAGGTTGGCGAGAGGATGGGGTCGATGTCTGACGAGAAGTGGTTTCCGGGCAAGGCCACCATCGGCTCCTATATCCGTGCTCAACGCGAACTGTCGAAGATGTCCCTGCGTGAACTCGCCCGCATGTCGCAGGTGTCGAACGCGTATCTCAGTCAGATCGAACGCGGCCTGCACGAACCGTCGCTGCGGGTGCTGGCGGCCATCGCCGAAGCGCTGTCGCTGCCGCTCGAAGAACTCATGGCGCAGGCCCGCCCCGACTCCCGCCCCACCGACGGGACGACCCGGAGGACCGACGCGGTCGAGGCGGCGATCCGGGCCGAGTCGCGGCTGACGCAGGCGCAGAAGGAGGCGCTGCTCGCGGTGTACCGCAGCTATCTCGCCGAATCCGAAGGCTCGCAACAACCCGGCGACTAGCCAGGTCGGGCCGGAGCCCGCTACGCCCGGTCGGTCACCGGGGGCTCGGGCGGCAACATGAATCGACGGACCACCGGGCGCGGGCCGTCGGACCGGAGCAGACCACTCGCCGGACGCGGGCGCACCCGCTGCGGCCACCAGAACCACCGCCCGAGCACCGCCGCGATCGACGGTGTCAGGAAGGCACGCACGACCATGGTGTCGAACAGCAACCCGAGGCCGATCGTGGTGCCCACCTGCCCGATGATCCGCAGATCGCTCACCACCATGGACGCCATGGTCGCGGCGAACACCAGGCCGGCGACCGTCACCACCTTGCCGGTTCCGCCCATCGCCCGGATCAGACCGGTGTTCAGGCCGGCGCCCATCTCCTCCTTCATCCGCGACACCAGCATCAGGTTGTAGTCCGACCCGACCGCCAACAGGATTATCAGCGACATCGCGAGCACCATCCAGTGCAGGTTGATGCCGAATATGTACTGCCACACCAGCACCGACATCCCGAACGAGGCACCCAACGACAGCACCACGGTGCCGACGATCACCAGTGCCGCGATCGGGCTGCGGGTGAAGACCAGCATGATGACGAAGACCAGGCAGATCGCCGCGACACCGGCGATCCACAGGTCGTACTTGGAGCCTTCCTGCCAGTCCTTGGCGGTCGACGCGGCGCCGGCGAGATAGATGCGCGCATGCCCGAGCGGGGTGCCTTTGAGGGCTTCCTCGGCCGCGGTCAGGATGCGCTCGGTCCGCTCGATGCCCTCCGTGGTCGCCGGGGGTCCGCTGTGCGAGATGATGTAGCGGACCGCGTGTCCGTCGGGTGACAGGAAGAAGCCCATCGCCCGCTGGAAGTCCGGGTTGTCGAACACCTCCGGCGGCAGATAGAAGGTGTCGTCGTTCTGGGCCGCGTCGAACGCCCGCCCCATCGCGCTGGCCTCGCCACCCGACTCGTTCATCTGCGCGATCAGACCCGACATCGTGCTGTGCATGGTCAGCGTCATCGCGCGCATGGTCTTCATGCTCGCGATCATCGCCGGCATCTGGGCCAGCATCTGCGGCAGCAGGGCGTCCATCCGGTCCATGTACTCGACGAGGATCTCGAGCTGATCGTTGATCGTGTCGACACCGTCCATGGCGTCGAAGAGCGAGCGCAGCGCCCAGCAGATGGGGATGTTGTAGCAGTGCGGTTCCCAGTAGAAGTAGTTGCGGATCGGCCGGAAGAAGTCGTCGAAGATCGTGATGCTCCCCCGCAGATCGGACGCGATCTGTTGCAGCTCATGAGCTTTCCCGACCAGGCTGTGGGTGGTGTCGGCCATCTCGCGCATCACCTGATGCATGTGCTCCATCAGCGCGATGGTCTTCTCCATGTCCTCGGCCTGCTTGAGCATGTCGTCGATGCGGTCGGCCTGGAACTCGGTGGCCTGTTCCTGGGCGGCGCTCTGCAGGCTGAGCAGGAACGGGATCGACGTGCTCTCCATCGGTGTGCCCTCGGGCCGGGTGATGGCCTGCACGCGGGACACCCCACGCACCGCGAAGATCGCCTTGGCGACCTTGTTCAGCACCAGGAAGTCCGTCGGGTTGCGCAGGTCCCGGTCGGCCTCGATCATCAGCAGTTCCGGCGTCATGCGGGCCTGTGAGAAATGTTTGTCGGCCACCGCGAACCCGACGTTGGCCGGGATGTCCGCTGGGATGTATTCGCGATCGTTGTAACTGGTCTGGTAACCGGGCAGGGTGACGAGCCCGACCAACGCGACCGCGAGGGATGCCGCCACGATGGGGACCGGCCAGCGCACGATCGCCGTGCCGATGCCCCGCCACCGGCGCACCCGCAGTTTGCGTTTGGGCTCGAGCAGGCCGAACCGCGTCGCCACCGCGACACCGGCGGGCACCACGGTCACCGCGACCGACACCGCCGCCAGCATCCCCAGGGCCGCCGGGACGCCCATGGTGTTGAAATACGGCAGCCGGGTGAAGCTGAGGCACAGGATCGCCCCGGCGATGGTCAGACCGGACGCCAGGACGACCGGGGTCACCCCGCGGAACATGGCGTAGTAGGCGGCTTCCGGATCCCTGCCGGCCTGACGCTCCTCCTGATACCGGCCGAAGTAGAAGATGCCGTAGTCGGTGCCCGCCGCGATCGCGAGGAACACCAACATGTTCACCGCGAAGGTGGACAGTTCCAGGACCCCGTTGTCGCCGAGATAGGCGACCAGCGCACGGGCCGCCCCCAGCTGGAAGCCCACCATCGTCAGCAGCAGGACCACCGTGATCACCGACCGGTAGACCAGCAACAGCATCGTGAAGATGACGATGACGGTCACGATGGTGATGGTCAGCACCGACCGGTTCCCGCTGGCCTGCATATCGCTGACCAGGGGTGCGGCGCCGGTGACGTAGACATCGACCCCCGGCGGCGGGTCGGACCGGTCGACGATCTCGCGGATGGCGGCCACCGACTCGTCGCCCATCGTGGTGCCCTGATTGCCGACCAGCGTCAACTGCACGTACGCGGCGCGGCCGTCCGGGCTCTGCACGCTGGACGAGGTGAGCCGGTCTCCCCACAGATCCTGGACGTTGGCGACGTGTGCGGTGTCCGCGCGCAGCGTTCGCACCAGCTCGGCGTAGTAGGCGCGCGCCTCCGCGCCGAGCGGGTCCCGGCCCTCCAGCACGATCATCGCGTAGCTGTCGGAGTCGGATTCCTCGAAGGTGCGGCCGATGTGCGCCATCGCCTGCGCCGACGGGGCGTCGGGCGGCATCAGCGAGACGGCGTTCTCCTCACCGACGCGTTCCAGCAGCGGCGCCGAGAAGGTGCCGATCAGAATCAGCACCAGCCAGCCGATGATGACCACCGGCGCGAAGGTGCGGACGGTGCGCGCGATGAACGGCCGTCCGGTGTCCGCCCGTGACTGCTCGAGACCCATGCGCCGCCGCTAATCCCTCAACAACAGCGAGCGGACCAGGGGGCGGGGGCCCACCGGTCGCAGCATGGCGCTGGCCGGCCGGGTCCGCACCCGCTGCGGCCACCAGAACCACCGACCCAGGATGGCGGCGACCGACGGGGTCATGAAGGCCCGCACCACCATGGTGTCGAACAGCAGACCCAGGGCGATGGTGGTGCCCACCTGGCCGATCATCAGCAGATCGCTGACGATCATCGACGCCATGGTGGCCGCGAACACCAGACCGGCCATCGTCACGACCCGGCCGGTGCCGCCCATGGCCCGGATGATGCCGGTGTTCAGGCCGGCGCCGATCTCCTCCTTCATCCGGGACACCAGCATCAGGTTGTAGTCCGAACCGACCGCCAACAGCACGATCACCGACATCGCCAGGACGACCCAGTGCAGTTGGATGCCGAGCAGATGCTGCCAGAGCAACACCGACATGCCGAAGGACGCACCCAGTGAGAGCACCACCGTCCCGACGATCACCAGCGCCGCGATGACGCTGCGCGTCATGAACACCATGATCATGAAGATCAGGCAGACCGCGGAGATCGCCGCGATCATCAGGTCGTACTTGGCGCCCTCCACCAGGTCCTTCACCCCGGCCGCCGAACCGGCGAGATAGATCCGGGAGCTCTCCAGGGGCGTTCCCTTCAGCGCCTCTTCCGCGGCGATGTAGATCGGTTCGACCAGCGCCATGCCCTCCGGGGTCGCCGGGTCACCGCGTTGGGTGACGAGCATCCGGGCGGCTTTGCCGTCCGGGGACAAGAAGATCTCCATGACCCGCTGGAAGTCCTTGTTCTCCAGCGCTTCCGGCGGCAGATAGAACGAGTCGTCGTTGTGCGACGCGTCGAACGCCTTGCCCATCGCGGTGGCGTTCTCGCTCGACGACTCCATCTGATCGAAGATGCCGGACATGGTGGCGTGCATGGTCAGGATCATGGTCCGGCTGGATTCCATCGTTTCGATCATCTGCGGGAACTGCACCAGCATCTGCGGCATCAGCGCATCGAGCCGGTCCATGTCCTCGACGAGTTCCTCCATCTTCTCGGTCATCTCGTTGATGCCGTCGAGGGCGTCGAAGATCGACCGGATCGACCAGCAGATGGGGATGTTGTAGCAGTGCGGTTCCCAGTGGAAGTAGTTGCGGATCGGCCGGAAGAAGTCATCGAAATCGGCGATGTGGTCGCGTAGATCCCTGGTCGTGTCCAGCAATTCGTGTGTGGTGCCGACCATGCTGTGGGTGGTCGCGACCATCTCTTCCATCAGGCTCTGCATGCGCCGCATCAACGCGATGGTCTCGGTCAGCTCGTCGGCCTGCTTGAGCATGTCGTCCATGCGGGCCCGCTGGAACGGCAATGCGAGCCGCTGACTGGCCTGCGACATGCTCAGCATGAACGGGATCGTGGTGTGCTCGATCTGCCGGCCCTCGGGCCGCGTCACCGACTGCACATTGGCCACGCCGGGCACCTCGAAGATCTTCTTGGCGACCTTGTTCAGAACCAGCAGATCCGCCGGATTGCGCATGTCACGGTCGGCCTCGATGAGCACCACGTCGGGGACCGACATCGCCGAGGCCGGGAAATGCCGGGCGGCCGCCTTGTATCCCTCGCTCGCCGGGATGTCGTCGGGGATGAACTCCTGGTCGCTGTAGCTGGGGTTGTAGCCGGGCAGTGTCAGCAGGCCCACCAGCGACAGCGCCACCGCCGCGGTCAGGATCGGCACCGGCCACCGCACCACCGCGGTGCCGATGCGGCGCCAGCGGTGCGTCATCACCCGCCGTTTGGGTTCGAACAACCCGAACCGGCTACCCAGGGCGATCGTCGCCGGAACCAGGGTGAGCGCCACCGCGACCGCGACGAGCAGACCCACCGCCCCCGGGATGCCGAGCGGTTGGAAGTGCGGCAGTCGGGTGAAGCTCAGACAGGCGATCGCGCCCGCGATGGTCAGACCCGATGCCAGCACGACCTTCGCCACGCTGCGATAGGTGGTGAAATAGGCGGAGTCGCGGTCCTCACCGGCCTCCCGGGCCTCCTGGTAGCGGCCGAAGAAGAAGATGCCGTAGTCGGTGCCGGCCGCGATACCGACCGACACGAGCAGATTGACGACGTAGGTGGTGAGCCCCACCCAGCCCTGCAAGCCGAGGTACGCCACCAGGCCGCGGGCGACCTGCAACTCGACGGCGACCGTCAGCAACAGCACGATCACCGTGAGGAACGACCGGAAGAAGAACAGCAGCATCAAGAAGATCACCGCGACGGTCACCAGGGTGATGAGGATGACCGTGGCGGTGCCGCTGTCCCCGGCATCCGCGCCCAGTGCGGCCGGACCGGTGACGAACGTCTCCACACCCTCGGGCGCCGGCGTTCGCTCGACGATCTCCTGGACGGCCCGCACCGCTTCGTTCACCTTGGCCTGCCCGAACCTGCCGACGAGGTTCACCTGGACGAAGGCGGCCTTGCCGTCGTCGCTCTGGGCGGCGCCGGCGGTGAGCGGGTCCCCCCAGAAGTCGCGGATGTGCTGGACGTACTGGGGGTGCTCGCGCAGCTGGCTGATCAGCTGGTCGTAGTACTCGTGGGCTTCCAGGCCCAGCGGTTCCTGACCCTCCAGCACGATGATCGCGATGCTCTCCGAATCCGGTTCGTCGAAGAGCTCGCCCATCCGGTGCATCGCGGCGAAGGCCGGCGCATCGTAGGGAATGAGGGACAGGGACTTCTCTCGTTCCACCACTTCCAGCGGTGGCACCGCGACCGTCGCCAGCACCGTGAGAGCGACCCAGCCCAGGATGATCAGGACCGAGTACCTACGGATGAACGACGCTACGCGCGGTCGTCGAGGTTCGACGCCGACGCGGTCGAGGACGCTCATGCGGCCTGCAGGAGGCAGGAGGCAAAGGCGTTCACCTGGTTCGAGACCTTTTCTTCCTTGACCTCGTCATCGACCATGATGCGGCAACCGATGCTGTTGCTGTCGCCTTGCGCCATGATGCTTCCCAGTGCGGTGGTCTTGCTGATCTCCATCTGCAACGACCAGGGCAGCGCCACATTCTCGATGAACTGCGGATCGGTGTTCTCATCGAAATAGCTGATGCTCGCGGTCGTGCCGGGCGGCCCGAACACCTCGTAGGTCAGCCGCTTCGGGTTGAACGTGGTCACCTCGTTCTGGAGAGCAGCGGCGTAGGTGGGGCGCTTCTCGGAGCCGAAGATACCGTGCAGGCGTGACACGGCGAATCCGCCCGAGCTGAACACCACCAGCGCCAAGAGCGGAATCCAGAAACGCTTCAACAGCCGAAGAATGGTAGCTCTCCTCCCCTGCTACATACCGGGCGTCGCGCGGCCAGATGGCCCCCGACCCGGCGCGTCAGGGCCCGCAACATTGGTCGTTTGAGAGTAAACCATGGGCGATGTCACGCACATAGAAGTCCACCTCACTGCTATCAGAAGTGCTCGTACACAACATGTTCCGCGACATGTCGCCCCGTCGACAAGAGTGTGCCCCAGATGCGCGAGCAGGTGATCGCAGTTACCCGTCGACATTTCGCTGTTTCTGGTGATTCGTGCGCGTTCCGGCGGCGTTCGGAAACCCGGTATCGCTTGCTGAAGGGCGCGGCTCGGCGCGAATCCGCCTGTGATTGCGCGGTTTAGCGGGCAATCAACCGCCGCCGGCCAACGTTGCCAGTTCTCGCGACACGGAGCGGCGGGAGGGTCTGAGCACCTTTGGTCGCGGGTTGCCGACCATGGATCAGCAAGAATCGCCCGCGCTCACAACGTATTTGACTTCTGTGACGGGCGGTCCGCCACCGCGACAGGTGTCCCATCAGTGGCACGCATGTCCCAGAACAGCGGGCCGTCTCGGTTCGGTCCGGTGCGCTATTCGAGGACTTCCACGGGCCGGGAGCCGGATCCGAGGAACTCGTCCAGGTAGGCCGGCGGCCGCAGGTTCAGCAGCTGTTCGCGATCGGCGGCCAGATCCTCGTAGGTGAGCGCGGCGATCTGGGCCACCGAACAGGACAGCCGGGAGTCCGGGGTGCCGCGGCGAAGGATCCCGACGCCGAAGTCGCAGTCGAGGACGGCCACCCGCAGATCGTCCCGGGTGCTTCTGAGGTGGACGATCGCCTTCCACACGTCACCGCTCCAGCCGAGGAACCGGGCCTTCCACCACGGTGTCGCGGCGCGGTACTCGGCGTATGAGCCCGCGGGCCGGCCGACCGAGGGAAACCTGGGGTTACAGTCGTGCAGGACGACGATGCCGTCGTCCCGCAGATGGCGCAGGGTGTGGTCGACATCCCGCATCACCTGCTCGTAGGTGTGCAGGCCGTCGATGAGGGCGACATCGATCCCGCGGCGTTCGAGGAACTCCGACCGGGTCGCGAAGAACTCGTCGCTGGTCATCGGGAAGTAATGGGTGGCCGCGGCCTGTGCGTCGGCCCGCCGACGCGTGCGTGCGGTCATCCGGAACCGGGGGTCGACGGCGATTTTCTCGTGTGCGGCGATTCTCCGGAACGCGGCGCCGCGGGAGACGCCGACCTCGAGATAGACCGGATCCGCCCTGCCGGCGAGCGCACGCTGGACGACCGTGATCCGGTTCATCGCCGAGTCGCCTTCAGTGTCCGCATCCCACTCCCCTTCATCCCTTCTCGGATCGACAACTCGCCATCGCGAACTGCTCGAGCAGGTCGGTGGCGGTGGTGAGTGCCTCGTCCGGCGTCGTCGTCCCCGCCGCCAGATCCCGGGCCCGCCCGAGATAGCGTGGGTCGAGGATCTCCCGCAGGTCGCCGACGAGGCTCTCATAGGTAAGATCGGAAAACCGCCGTCCGTAACCGACTTTCAACCGTTTCAGCTGCGCCGCCCAGAACGGCTGATCACCGGCGGTCCAGAAGATCAGCATCGGTAACCCGGCGCGCAGCCCGGCGGCGAGGGTGCCGGACCCGCCGTGGTGGACGAGGGCCCGGCATGCGGGCAGTATCCTGCGGAAACGGATTGCTTTGACCACCTTCACCTGATCCAGGCGGTCGATCTCGCCGTAGTCGGTCCACCCGGAGCAGATCAATGCCCGCTCACCCAACTCGTCACAGGCGGCCGCCAGCATCTCGATCAGCTCCGCCGGAGAGTTCACCGGCATGCTGCCGAAGCTGAAGCAGATCGGCGCCGGGCCCGCGGCGATCCAGGCCGCCACCTCGTCGTCGGCGTCCGTCGAGAGATCGAGTGTCAGGGCGCCGACGAACGGACGCCTGTCGGACAGGGCGGCCCACTCGGCTGCCAGGCCCGGGAAGCAGACCTTCTCATATGCCTGGATCTCCAACGTGCCCCGTTCGGTGATGCGCCGGGGTGACGACGAGGTCGCCTTCGGAAGTCCCAGGGCCGACCGTTGGGCGTCCTCGGCCTTCTTGTTCATCCGCCAGATGAACCAGTCGTTGGCCGCCATGGCTGAACGTGCCAGCCGGCGCGGCACCATCGGGAACAACCGGCCGTGCGGCCGCATCGGGAAGTAGTGCAGGGTTGCCAGCGGGATGTCGTAGTGTTCGGCGACGTTGACGGCGAGGTCCTGATAGATCTGGCCGGTGAAGAGGATGTCGGCGCCCTCGGTCAGGGCGGTGAGCTCGACGCTCATGTCCATCCAGAACGCGGTGACCGGTTCCCAGGCCTCGCGTACCAGCCGGATGGGTTCCCGGATCGTCCACAACCGCCGGAAGAACCGCGACATCAGCGTGCTCAGGAAGTCGTCATCCCAGAACTCGCGGACATCCGGCCCGTAGCGCACCGCGGACAGCCCTGCCGCCTCCGCGAACCCGATGAGGTTCTCCGGCACGCCGATCTTCACGTCATGGCCGCGGCGCATCAGTTCCCGCCCCACCGCAATGGACGGCTCTATGTCACCCCGGGTGCCATAGGCTGCCAGTGCGAATTTCATGGGGCCCCTATGCGGTTCCGATGCGGGCGTGGGTTTCCATCAGATCGGCCGCCTGCGCCACGCTCACAGCAGGTTCGGTCATGTGCGCTGCGATACGGCGGGCGTGTTCGGCATGGTCCGGGGCCAGGATCCGGCGCAGGTCGGCGATCAACGTATCCGCTGTCGTCGCCGAAAGGCGCCGCTTGGTCCCCACTTTCAATCGTTTGAGCTGGGCTCCCCAGAACGGCTGGTCCCCTGCCGTCCACAGGGCCAGCGCAGGCACCCCGGCGCGCAGACCGGCGGCCATCGTCCCGGAGCCGCCCTGATGGACGACGGCCCGGCAGTGCGGGAACACCGCTCCGTAGTTGACGGCGCCGACGACCTTGACGTCCGGGGATGCCGGCACATCACTCATGTCGGTCCCGCCGGCGCAGATCAGCGCGCGTTCACCGAGTTCCGCACACGCCGTCCGGATCATCCGCACCGTTTCCGCCGGAGACTCCACCGGGATGCTTCCCAGGGCGAATCCTATTGGTGGTGAGCCGGTTTCGATCCATGATCGCACCTCGTCCTCGGCGCCGGTGACCAGCTCCATCGTCAGCGCTCCGACGAACGGCCGGCGCGGCAGCCGGCCCGACCACTCCTCGCGCAGGCCCGGGAAACACACCGCGTCGTAGGCCTGGATCTCGAGCACTCGGCGGTCCGCCACCCGCAGTGACAACGGGCGTCTCGCCGGCGGCAGGCCCAGTTCGAGTCGCTGTTGTTCCTCCGCCTTCCTGGACAACTGCCACGCCATCCAGTCGTAGACGACCATTCCGGTGCGGGTCAGCGGCGGCGGTGACAGTCGGAACAGCCGGCCGTTCGGACGCCAGGGGAACGTGTGCAACGCGACGAACGGGATTCCTTGGTATTCCGCGACATTGGCGACCGCGGCGTCGTACCCGACGCTGGTCGAGATGACATCGGCGCCGTCGGCGAGGGATACCAGCGTCGCGGTCAGCTGTTCCCATTGCTCGGTGTCCCATTGCTGGGTGTAGACCGCCGAGGCCTCCTCGCGTATCCGGTTTCCACGCTCGGCGGAGAACAATCCCCGGGTACCGGTTGTCCACAGATTGCGGTACGCCTCCAGTTTCGGCGCTATCTCGGTGCCGTAGGGCACCGCGGTGAGACCGGCGTCCTCGGCAAAGCCCACCAGGTCGGGCGGGACGGCCAGCCGCACGTCATGGCCCCTGTGCTGCAACTCGCGTCCGACCGCTACGGAAGGCTCGACGTCGCCACGCGTGCCATAGCTGGCCATCGCGATTCTCACAGCGTCGCCGCCCTCCGACTCTCCGGTGAAATCTGGACTCCCCCAGGATGATGTCGCTCATTATCACTGACCGCGGGCGCGGCTGTGAGCGAACAGGCAACCCTGAGCGGGGGCGTGATTTGCGAGAAAACCGTTCAGCAAACGGCAAATTGACTCAATCAACGCTCTGGCCAGCAACGCCGATCGCGGTGGAGATCCGAGCAATGGCCGTCCGGGTTCATCTCGGCCGCGAAATTTCGGGGCGTCCGGTCAGCGCGCCATCCCGAGACGGCGCCGGGCCCGGCGCCGGACTTCCGGGGCCAGGGCGTCCGCGACCAGGATGTCCGGCAGGAGTCCGGGTTCGGACATCATGGCGCGAAACACCAGTCCGATCGTGACGCCGTGGTCGGGGCGGTCGGTGACGGTGACGGGATCGCCGGCGCGGACCCGTCCCGGATTGATCACCCGCAGGTAGGCGCCCGGCTTACCGGCGCGGGTGAAGGTGTCGGCCCAACCCCGGATACCGAGGAATGTGGTGAAGGTCCGGCAGGGCGTCCGGGGGCGGGACACCTCCAGGACCAACCCGTCCGACCCCAGCCGCCACCGCTCGCCGATCACCGCGCCGGTCACATCGACGCCGAGGGTGGTGAGGTTCTCGCCGAACATGCCGTTTGCCAGGTCGCGGTCCAGCGTCCGCTCCCAGCCGTCGAGGTCCTCGCGTGCATAGGCGTAGACGGCCTGATCGTCGCCGCCGTGATATCTACGGTTTCCGACCAGGTCGCCGTCCAGCCCGCTGCCCGGCCCGCTGCGGCGGTCACCCGGCGCGCGCACCGCCACGGCCGCCGTGGTGGGTCGTTTGTCGATACCGGATCGCCCGTTCGGACCATCCGAGTAGCGCTGAGCGATGTTCACCGATACGACAGTCGACACGACGCAACTGTACGGCGGCGGGACCGTCACCGCCGACTCCATCGGCCGGCGCAACGCCGCCCCTCGAAAGTGATCCCGATCAGATCGGTCGCCAACGTCGCGCCGGTCGTGTCACAGTGGAGACATTGTGTTCGAGAAAGACACCGCACCTGTCTGGCGCGACCCGCTGTCCCTCGGCTGGCAAGCCCATCGGGGGTTGCTGCTGCTGCGGCTGCGTTGGCACGCCTCATCGAGTCGCCGTGACGAACGGGGAGTCACCACCCTGCTCCGCCCGTCCCGCGTGCTCGGCCGCCTGCCCGTCCGCCCGGTGCTGCGGCCGCGGACCCGTACCACCGGCCACCGGCCGGAGTAGGGCAGCCCGGCGGCACCGGAGCCGCACCGGTGCCGCAGGCTCAACCCGTGCTGACGAAGTCGTCCCAGTTCGACGCGAGGTAGTCGACGAACCGGGGGCCGACCGCCTCGGCGGCGAGGTGCTCGGCTGACACCGGCAGCGGCGCAGCCCGATAGGCCGGGTCGGCCAGCACCTGACGGGCGAAGTCGTGGTGGACGATCGCCGCCTTGCCGATCAGGACGAAATCGGCGCCGCTGTCCAGACACCGGCGCGCCGACTCGGCATCGGTGATCTTGCCGGCCACCCCGACCCGGGTGTCGCCGCGGGGCAGGTCCATGAACAGCTCGATCAGCCGGCGGCCACGGTGGGCCTCCTCGTACGGCTCCTTGAACGCGTCCCACAGCGACAGATCGAGGTAGTCCAGCTGACCGTCGGCCAGCACCTCCCCCGCCAGCGCCCGCGCCTCGTCGAGGACGATGCCGTAACGCTCGGGGGACAACCGCAGGCCGAGTTGGAAGTCCGGTGACGTGGCGGCCCGGATCCCGGCGATGATCTCGTGCACGATGCGGAACCGGTTCTCGGGTGACCCGCCGTACCGGTCGGTGCGGTGATTGTGCCGGACGTCGAGGAACTGGGCCACCAGATATCCGTGGGCGCCGTGGATCTCGGCGCCGTCGAAGCCTGCCTTCTCGGCCCGGACGGCGGCGTCGACGAAATCCTGGACCACCTGCTCGACCTGCGCCGTCGTCAGCGCGGTGACGCCCTTGTCCGGATCGTCCCACGGCGCCACGACCGGCAATCCGGTCAGCCGGGCTTCGGCGCGGCGGCCCCCGTGGTGCAGCTGGACCGTGGCGACCGCACCGGCCGCGCGTATCCCGACGGCCAGCCGGGTCAGCCCCGGAAGGTGGCGGTCGTGCCACACCCCGAGCTGTCCCGGGAACGCCTGCCCGGCCTGGCTGACGTGGGCCGCGCAGGTCATCACCATCGCGAAACCGCCCTCGGCCCGCCGGACCAGCCAGTGGTGCTCGTCGTCATGCAGAGTGCCGTCGGCGTTGCTCTGCATGTTGGTCAACGGCGCCAACGCCAGCCGGTTGCGCCAGGTGGGCCCGTGCGCGAACCGCAGCGGTGCGGACAGATCGGTCATCGGCACCATCTCATCACGGCGCCGGCCGCACATGCCCGGCGCCGGTCGGTGATCGCTCGTCAGGACGCCGACACCAGCAGTTCGGAGTCGCGGGACAGTTCGGCGCGGGCGCGCCGCTCCACGAGCAACGGGACGAATTCGCGTATCGGAGACTGCTCGAACCGGGCGTGGGCGTTGTGCACCACGTCAGCCACCCGCTCGGGCGCGACGTCGGTGTAGCGGGCTGCCAGTCGCTCCACGACCTGGTCGATCAGCATGGACTCGCTGATTTGCGCCACATCGGGTAGCTTGCCCCACGCCCCCGGGCCCGTCAACGGGATCCACGTCACTTTCGGCGGCGTGTCGGCCGGGATCACAGTCGCCCCCGCCGACGGTCCCCCGGCGCTCCTCGGCCCCTACCGGGACTCGCCGACGACGGCGTGGATGCGGCCCCGCGGGTACGGCAGGTCGATGCCGTGTTCGTCGTAGGCGCGCAGGATCTCCCGGCGCAGCCGGCGCTGCACCGCCCACTGCTCGTTGGGGCGGGTCTTCACCGTCATCCGCAGTGTGAGCAGATCCGGGGACAGCTCCTGAATGCCGAGCATCTCCGGCTTGCCCAGCACCTTGTCGGCCAGCGACTCGTCGGCGAGGGCCCGCTCGGCCGCCTCCACCGCCACCTGCTCGGCGCGGTCCACATCGACCGTCAGCGCCACCGGCACCTCGACCCGCGCCACGGCGTACTCCTGACTCATGTTCCCGACCCGCAGGATCTCGCCGTTGCGGACGTACCACAGGGTGCCGTCGATGTCGCGGACGGTGGTGATGCGCAACCCGACGGTCTCCACCTGGCCGACGACCTCGCCGAGGTCCACGATGTCGCCGACCCCGTACTGGTCCTCGAGCAGCATGAACACCCCGGTGACGAAGTCCCTCACCAGGTTCTGCGCGCCGAAGCCGATCGCCAGGCCGACGACGCCCGCCGACGCGATGAACGGGGCGATGTTCACTCCCAGCACGCTGAGGATCGCCAGGCTGACCCAGATGATCAGCACGATCGACACCGTCGACTTGAGCACCGAGCCGATCGTCTTGGCTCGTTGCTGCCGCCGCTCGGCGATCTTCTGGCTGGTCGCGCCGGAGGGCTTACGGTCGCGCAGCGCCCGCAGCAGCAGCGGCCTGGTGTGCGGATGTCCGTCGGATCTGCCCATGCGGCCGGTGGCGCGGTCGATCATCCGGTGCAGCACGAGCCTGGCGATCAGTGCCGCGACGAGGTAGGCGACGATGCGGATCGGCACCTCGATCAGCCAGTGCTGACTCGTCTCCGTCCATTCGAGTGCGACCCAGGTGGCGGGCGTGAAGCCAAGATCCATACGTTCGACGGTAGTGGTAACCGCGCCACCGGCCCAGGCGACGGACCCGTTGATCAGGCCCAGACACCCTCCTCGCGGTACCGGATCTCCTTCTGGATCCATTCGTTGTCCTGCGGGAAGTCCTCGACGTCGTTGATCCGGCGCACCTCGAGCCGGGCGCCGGGGCCGAGCGGGCATTTCGCCGCCCACTGCCTGGCCTCGTCCTTGGAGGACACCTCGAGAATCCAGAACCCGTTGAACAGTTCTCGGGCGTCGGGGTAGGGGCCGTCGATCACCACCGGCGGGTTCTGGTCGAAGTTCACGACGAACCCCTCCTCGGGGCCGGCCAGGCCCTCCCCGCCGCGCATCACCCCGGCCTTGATCAGTTCCTCGTTGTAACGGCCCATCGCCGCGATGATCTCGTCGAAGTCGACGTTCTCCATCTCCTGCCCCGCTTCGGGGGTGGACCGCATGATCAGCATGTATCGCGCCATGGTGTGCTCCTCACTGGCTGTTGGTGTTGCGTTGACTGGTTCGCAGATATGGACACCCCGGCAGGGGACTTCTCATCGCGGCACGTCCCGCTCGGCCAGTTCCTTCAGATGCCGCAGCGAATTCACCAGGTGTTCGGGCGGGAAGGGCGGGAACCGCATCGCGCGGCGATCGGCCGCCGGCACCTGCGACCAGTCGTATGTCAGCGTGACCCGGGTGCCTGCCGGAGCGCCGGGGGCGTGCTGCGGTGCCAGGTCGTAGCGCCAGATCCAGCCGCCGAACTCGACGGGCCCGGTGGCGTCGGCGCCCCGGCCGGGGATGTGCCGCGGTTCGGCTCCGGGCTGCCAGGCGATCGCGTGCGGCGGGTCGAACACCTCGACCCGGTTCGCGATCTCGTAATGCCGGTGCGGATGGTTCTCGTGGTACATGCCCATCCGGAAGATCTGGCCGGCCCCGGTCAGCCGCGCACCGTCGACCGGTTCGCGCACCCATCCGGTGCCGTCGATCCGCGCGTGGGTGGTCGGATCGGCGAGCACGTCGAACACGGTCCGGGCGGGTGCGTTGACGGTGGTGTGGACTGCCAGGCTCGTCCCGGTCGTCTGAATGTCGCTCATACCGGTACCGACCGGTGGCGGCCCGACGACTCATCGCCGGTTCTGCGTGACTGTGGCGGAATCCGGCGCTCAGAACCGCCACCGCGTCACGTAACGCGCGGCGCACACCGCAATACCGTCTAGCTGTCGTCTCGGACGGCGTCCCGCAGCGGCGCCTTGAGCACCTTCCCGGAGGCGTTGCGGGGCAGGGCGTCCACCACCACGACCCGGGTCGGCTTCTTGTAGGACGCCAGCCTGGTCGAGGTGAACTCGATCAGTTCGTCCGATCCGGGCGGATCGTCCGGATCGCGGGGGACGACGACGGCGACCGGCGTCTCGCCCCATTTCGGGTGCGGCGCGCCCACCACGGCGACCTCCCGCACCTTCAAATGTTCGGCGATGGCGGCTTCCACCTCGGTGCAGTAGACGTTCTCCCCACCGGAGATGATCATGTCCTTGAGCCGGTCGACGACGTAGAGGTAGCCGTCCTCATCGGCGCGCACCAGATCACCGGAGTGGAACCAGCCGCCGCGGAACGCCTTCGCGGTCTCCTCCGGGTTGTCCCAGTAGCCCAGCATCGTCTGCGGTCCGCGGTAGACGATCTCGCCGACCTCGCCCTGCGGGACATCGTTCATGTCGGCGTCCACGATGCGGGCATCGACCAGCGGTACCGGCCTGCCCACCGAACCCAGTTTCTCGATCGTGTCGGCGCCGTCGAGAACGGTTGTCACCGGAGACATCTCGGTCTGCCCGAAAGTGCAGACGTTGGCGGCGTCGGGGAACACCTCCGCCATCGCCCGCAGCAGCGCCGGCGTCGCCGGTGAGGCGCCCCAGGAGATGGTGCGCAACCGCAGCTTGCGGTCCCGCACGGTGGGGCTGGAGCACAACGCCTGCCACTGGGTCGGCACCAGGAACGCGTTGGTCACCCCCTCCGACTCGAGCAGGTCGAGGAACTCCTCGGCGTCGAAACCGCCGGTGGGGGTGATCACCGTGGGATAGCCGAGAATCAGATTGGGCACCAGGGCGCCGATCGCGGCGATGTGGAACATCGGCGAGGTCACCGCGACCACCTCGTCGTTGCGCACGAAGTTGTAGGCCCGGGTGAGGGTCAGCGTCTGGCCGAGCAGGTTCTGGTAGCTCAGCATGGCGCCCTTGGGCCGGCCCGTGGTGCCCGACGTGTACATGATCAGCGCGCAGGTCCGCAGATCGTCGGGGCCGGTTCCGGGGTGCGGCGCGGCCGACGCGACCGCGTCGGTGTAGAGCTCGGCGCCCGGCCCGGCGCCGTCCGGGTCGCTGCCGACGACCAGACACGCCACATCGGAGCGTTGCTCACGCACCCCGGCCACCAACGGTGCCAGGTCCTGTTCCACCACCACCGCTCCGGCGCCGGAGTTCTGCGCCAGGTAGGCCACCTCCGCGGCGACTAGTCGGAAGTTCACCGGGACCGCGATCGCGCCGAGCCGGTTCACCGCGACCAGCGTCTCGACGAACTCGGGTCGGTTGGTGAGCAGGATCAGCACCCGGTCGCCGTGGCCGACGCCCCGGCTCTCCAGCGCGGTGGCCAGCTTGCGGGACCGCTCCTCGAGTTGCGCCCACGTGGTGGTGGCGCCGCGGAACCGCAGGGCCGGACGGTCGGGTTGGCTGCGGGCGTGTTTGCCGACCTGTTCAACCCAGGTCAGGGCGGTGTTCGGGTGCGGTGTCGAGCTGCTCATCGGACCAGGAGTCTATGGGCCGCGGCCGGTGTCGCGCCCTGGCCCTGCCCGCCCGGCTACAGGCCCGCGTTGCGGACCAGTTCCACCGCGTACCGGGCGACGAACGTGCCCGCCGGCGGATGCCCGTTGCAGGCGCCGTCCGACTCGCCGGGGCGTTTGATCCACAGGTAGGCGTCGGCGTGCGCGCCGGCGGTGGCCGTGGTCGGGAAGGCGCCCAGGGCCCGGCCGGGTGGATTGCACCACGCGTCGCTGTCGAGTGGTCCGGCGCCGTTGCGGGAGGTGTCGATCACGTAGTGCGCGCCGCCGGTGAGGCCGGAGATCGCCTCGCCGTAGCCGATGGACTCCTCGGTGGTGAAGAAGTTCGCGGTGTTGAGGCTGAAGCCGCGCGCTCTGGCGACGCCGACCTCGTTGAGCATGCCGGCCATGTCCTCGACGCTCACCCAACGTGGGTGGCCGGCGTCGATGTACACCGCGGTCGCCGGGTTGCGGGTCAGCGTGTCCACCGCGTACCGGATCAGCTCGAAGCGTTCCTGGCGCTGCTCCGACGACAGGCAGCCGGACATCGCCAGCGCATCGGGTTCGAGGATGACCGCGGCCGGGCCCGAGCCGATGGCGGCGGCCACTCCGTCGATCCACCCGCGGTAGGCGGCCGCGGAGCCGAATCCGCCGGCGGCGTAGCTGCCGCAGTCGCGGTGCGGGATGCCGTACAGCGCCAGGATCGGCATCTCCCCGGCCGCCTGCGCGTCGGCGATGTACTTCGCGTCGACGGCGGGGCTGGACAGATGGTCCATCCAGTACGCGGTCGGGGTGTTGACGATGATGTCCAGTTCCGGGCTGGGATCACCTTTCGCGGCGCGCGCGGCCTTCGAGTCCGGGTTCACGTAGAAGGTGTGCCCGGCGAGCGGGTTCGCGTCGCTGACCAGCCGGATCGCCGGTGTGGTCCCGGGAGCGGTCCCCGTGAGCACACCCACGGCCACAGCGGCGACGGTCAGGAGGGGAAGGATCGACCGGGCGGCGGCGTGCGCGGCTGTAGACATCACGTCCACAGAACTTAGCGGGTCTCTACAACACCCATCCAGGAGGTGCCCATCAGTCCTTGTGCGCGGACACCAGGAACCCCGGGAACATCAGCTTTCCGTCCGCCGCCCGCTCGTAGGCGGTCGGCGGCCCGTCGAGCAGGTCTCCGGTGAAATCGTTGACGTACAGCTTGGCCGGCCGTATCTCGTCGACCGTCCACAGCACGCCCACCGTGTCGCGGAGCTCCTCGGCGGTGAACCCGTCCGGGCCGTGCCCGTCGCCGAAGGGGCGCTCGGCGAAGGTCAGGATGAACAGCCGCGCGTTCGGCGCGGCCGCCCGGTGGATCGCCCGGAGGTAGGCCTGGCGTCGATCCACCGGCAGCGCATGCAGCAGGCCGCTGTCGATGATCGTGCTGAACCGGCCGTCGTATCCGCCGAACTCGGTGAGATCGGCCTGCGCGAAGGTCGCGGTGGTCAGCCCGCGTTCGGCGGCGGTCGCGGTGGCGGCGGCGACGGCGGCCGCACTGCAGTCCAGCCCGACGACGGTGTGGCCCCGCGCGGCGAGCTCGAGGGACAGGGCGGCCTCCCCGCAGCCCGCGTCGAGGAGCGCGGCCAACTCCGGCTGGGGCGCCCCGATGCTCCACGGCGGCGGGACTCCCCGGCGGTACATGTCGTCCCATTCCATGTCGGGTCTGGACATCAGTGCTCTTCCCTGACGTACTCGCGTTCCCGACGTGCTCGAGGCGGTGTGCTGCGGGTACCCACCACTGTGCCCGCTCGCCGGTGTGTGGTCCACCGTGCGGCGCCGACGCCACGGCCGGGGCGGGGCGGCCGATGCCCGGGCGCTAGGGTGCTGGGGTCGGCCCCAGCGAACAAGCCGATGGAAGAGTTGAGCACACCCATGACCACAGCAGAATCACCGGCGCTCGAAGCCCGGGTCGGCCACTGGTACCAGATGGACAACACCTATCTGGTGGGCCGCGAGAAGCTCCGCGAGTACGCCCGCGCGGTGCAGGACTACCACCCTGCCCACTGGGCCGTCGCCGCGGCAGCTGAGCTGGGCTATTCCGATCTGGTGGCGCCGCTGACGTTCACCTCGGCACCGGGCATGACCTGCAACCGGGAGATGTTCGAGTCGGTGGTCGTCGGTTACGACACCTACATGCAGACCGAAGAGGTCTTCGAACAACACCGGCCGATCGTCGCCGGTGATGAACTCACCATCGACGTGGAGCTCACCTCGGTGCGCCGGATCGCCGGCCGCGACCTGATCACGGTGACCAACACCTTCACCGACACCGCCGGCGAGGTGGTGCACACGCTGCACACCACCGTCGTCGGGGTGACCGCCGAGGACGTCGACCCGGCGATCAAGACCGCCGTGCAGAACGCGATGATGCACGACGTCGACATCTTCAGCGTCGGCGAAACCGAGTACCGCAAGACCGTCCGACCCGAGGGCGAGGTCCGCATCTCCGACGGCGGCCTGACCCGCACCCCGGGCACCCCGGCGTTCGAGGACGTCCAAGTGGGCGACGAGCTGGGTGTGCACCATGCCAAGCTGTCCCGCGGCGACCTGGTGAACTACGCCGGCGTCGCCGGTGACGCCAACCCGATCCACTGGGACGAGGACATCGCCAAGCTGGCCGGCCTGCCCGACGTGATCGCCCACGGCATGCTCACCATGGGGCTGGGCGCCGGGTTCGTCTCCAGATGGTCCGGTGACCCGGGTGCGGTGACCCGCTACGCGGTGCGGTTGTCGGCACCCGCGATCGTGTCGGCCAAGGAGGGCTGCGACATCGAGTTCAGCGGCCGGGTCAAATCGTTGGACCCGCAGACCCGGTCCGGCGTCATCGTCGTCACCGCCAAGTCCGGCGGGAAGAAGATCTTCGGTCTGGCGACGATGAACATCCGGTTCCGCTGACTCATCCGGTCACCGCATCGACGCCGCCGGTCGGCGTGATCAGGCCGATGCCGCCGTCGTAGCGGGGATACAACAGCTTGCCGCGGCCGCTGTCCGCATCGGTGAAGAACACGAAGTGCAGGCGGTGGTCGCACAGCCGCGCCAGTGCGGTGTCCTCGGTCAGTGTCGGCGCCGGACGGGAATTCACCACCAGCGCATCGGGACCCGGTTCCCGCGGGGGGTGGACATGGCGTTGCCGGACCAACCGCAGACCCGTCGGCCCGGCCCGGTACACCACCGCCTCCTCTCCCGTTTCGACGTCGGTGAACAGGTGCATGTTGTAGTCCATCGCGTCGAGGATCTCCGAGGCGCACCACGGGGTGGTGCGCGCCGCCGCCACCTCCTTGCGACGGACGATGGTCGCGTGCCCGGGGGCGGTGAGCAGGGTGCGCGTCGAATCGGGCCAGGGCCGCGGCCGCCACGGCCCCCACGCCCGGACGATCTGGCGATCCAGCCGCCTCAGCACCGCATCCCAGCGGTGAGGGCTGTCGTTGAGAGTCTGCATCCGCACCGGCTTGTCGCGCACCAGCAGGTTGATCTGGATCAGGATGGGGTCGTCCGGCGCGGTCGGCGTGCTCAGCCGGACCCGTGCGCCGCCGCCGATACCGCGGTGCCGCAACGCCTCCCGCACGAGACGCTCGACGGTCCGGACCATGTCCGCGGTGTCGGCTTCCGGGTCGAGATCAGAGAACACCCGCACCTCGGGGTACGCCGGGTCCGTTCCCGGCTCGGCGGATACCGACAAGCTGGTCATCGCTCTCAGCTTCTCCTTGCTCACCGTTGGCCAGGCCTCGAGTCTGCGGGCCGACGGCCTCCAAGCCCAGGGCCGAAAGTCCCTAGAACTAGCCCCTAGAACTGAAGAAACCGGCAGGTGTGGAACGGATTCGTGTGACCGGGGCCACACCGCCGCGACGGGCGGCTCAGACCGTCAGCCGGCGGATGATCGACCGCAGGCGGGGCAGGTCCCGGCCGCTGACCAGCTCGCAGCCGTGCCGCTCGGCGAGTTTGCGTGCGGCGGCTGTGAAGTCGTGGTTGGTCACCACCATGGTGCGGGTGCAGTCCTGCATCGGCGCGCCGGCGACGACCTCCTGGACTGCTGCCGCACCGACCGGCCGGGATTGACGTTTGCATTGCACGGCAAGTCGATTGGGCCGGTTGCCGATGATGAGGTCGACACCCCAGTCGCCGGTGACCGACGTCATGATGACCGGCACACCGCAGGAGCGGGCGATCCGGGCGATGTGGTCCTCGAACTCCCGGCCGGACATCGCCGCGGTCGGGTCCTCGCCCGGGGCCGGCGTGGTGACACCGTGGAACACCCCGCGGAGAAAATGCGGCGCCGCCGCGACTGCGGCCGGGACTGTGAGCGCTGCAAGAGAACTCGCGATGAGGTCGAGTCCGGCCAGATAGGCGGCGACGCCCGCGAGGACCGCGAGCACCAGGTACCGTTTGAGACGCGACACGGCGGATCGTAACGCGGCTCGCCGACAGCCGGGCCTCTCGGCGGCTCGGGCGGCTTCAGGCGGCCGGCGTTGTCGCGGCCATACCCTGCAGCGCGCGCCGTAGCTGGGAACGTGCCCGGGAGGCGCGAGACATCACCGTGCCGATCGGGATGTTCATCCTGGCAGCAGTCTCCGAGTAGGTGCAGCCCTCGACGTCGGCGTAGTACAGCACCGTTCGAGATCCCTCGGACAGTTGCTCCATCGCGGCGCGGATCCCGCTGTCGGGCAGGGACTCCAGCACCTCGCGTTCCGCCGACGGCGCTGCGGTGCGCGCATGGGTGTCGTGGTTCGCCACTTCCCGATCGGTGAGGACGTCGAGGGACACCTCGGCCGGGCGCCGTTGCCGACGTCGGTGGTCGTTGATCCACTGGTTGTGCTGGATGCAGAACAACCACGCTTTGAGGTTGGTGCCCTCTTCGAAGGATCCGAACCCGACGAAGGCGCGCATCAGCGTGTCCTGGAGCAGATCCTCGGCATCGGCGTCGGTGCGGGCCAGCCGGCGCGCTCCCCGCGACAACACGTCGATCAGCGGTCCGACCTCCGCGGCGAATCTCGCCTTCAGCGCGCTGTCGGGTTGGATCCGGGCAGAGGGGATGGATGCGGTCATGATCGGTACCTCGGCTGTCGATGTCGGGGCCGGCCCGGCGGTGGGCTGACGAATATCAGCCTGGCGACATCCACGCACGACCGAACCCTTGATTGTCCGTGGTCAGCGATCCGTGGTCACCACGTCGCGGTCACCCGGGGCGCGGCCCGAAGCTGTCTGCGTGAGGTGATGCCCAGCTTGACGAACACTTTGCGCAGGTGCCACTCGACGGTGTGCACGCTGAGGAACAACTGGGCTCCGATCTCCTGGTTGGTCAGGCCGTCAGCGGCCAGCCCGGCGATCTGCGCCTCCTGCGCCGTCAGCTCGTCCCCCGAGGTCAACGGCTGTCTGCGCACCTTCTCACCGACAGCGATCAGTTCCCGGCGGGACCGCTCTGCGAAGCCCTGTGCCCCCATCCTGGTGAACATCCCGTGCGCTTCGTTCAGCTCGCGACGGGCTTCGCCCCGTCGGTGCTCTCGCCGGAGCCATTCGCCGTAGGTGAGATGCACCCGGGCTCGGTGTACCACCACCCGAGACCGACTCAAGTGGTCGAGCGCCTCTCGAAACAACCGGTCGGCTTCGTCGCCATCGGCGAGGAGGGCCCGTGCGCCGGCCAACGCCCCGAGTCCCCACGGCGTGCCGCTGGCTCCGGCACGCTCTTCGATGTCACCGAGCGCCCGGTGCGCGGTGTCCGTCTCACCGACACGCGCGGCGGCTTCCACCAGTTCGTGCAGACACCAGCTGTAGAAACCCAGATCCTCGTACTCGCAGGTCGTCCGCGCGGCGGCGAGAGCCTCACGGTATCGGCCGATCCCGTTGTACAGCAGCGCGGCCGCGTAACCGGTCAGCCCCATCAGACGCCCCTCCCCGCGGGCCTCGCCATCGGCCGCGGCCGCCTCGATCAATCGGGCCGCCTCGACCGCGTCGCCCCGCCAGGCGGCGATGATCAGCCGGTGATACCGGACCGGCCCCCGGTGGTCTGTGGCCGCGGTGATCGACTCCGCCTCGGTGAGCAATGTGTCAGCCAGACCGAACTCGCCGAACAGCAGGTGGACACCAGCCCGATACACCAGGGCCTGGGGCAGACCGGCGAGCGCTCCCGCGTCGCGTGCCTGTCTGACCACCGCCTCCGACAAGGCGTCGACCAGATTCTCGTCCCACAGCTCGTGGCCGGCGGACTCCTGAAGCACGGGAAAGGCCGGCACCAACCAGTGCACGACCTCGGCCGGCCGCGACCGGGCCAGTTCGCACATCGCAGTGAGTGCGACACGCAAAGGCGCTGCGGCGGCGCTGATTCCGCCGACGATGCGCTGGGTCATCCCCTGACAGAACGCATCCACGGCCCGCGACCCTTCCGGCGCACGGGCGAACGCAGCCTGAACCGCGTCGGCCGCCTCGAGCAGCGCACCGGACGGCGCGAGACGCCCGGCGTACATCAGCGCGGCGAACGCTTCCAGATAGCTCTCCCTGGCGGCCGGTGCGTCGACATCCTGAAGCAGCTGAGCGGCGGTGAGCAGGGCCGCGGCGGTCTGGCCGACGGGTGGGCCACCGGCGTCACCGGCCCGGCTCCGCGCGAACTCCAGCTGCGCGCGCAGGTGTACCGCGCGGGCCCATTCGAGTGCGGACAGCGGTGCCCGTTCCGCGATGGCGAGCAGGTCGTGGGCCGCGGCGCTGTCGGCGGCGTCGCGTTTGGCCTGCGCCGCGGCCAGCGCCCGGCGACCACGCAGCCCCGGATCGGCGGTGAGCACCACCGCACGCTCCAAGAACGTCGCGGTTGCCGCTATTCCGCCACGTTGTTGCGCCCTGGCCGCCGACTTCTCCAGTTCGGCCGCGACCGCGTCGTCGGTGCCCGTCACACCATTGGCGGCATGCCAGGCACGGCGATCGGGATCGGCGCCCGGGTCGGTTGCCTCGGCGAGTGCGCGGTGGACCGCACGACGGTCGCGAGGGTCCGCGGCACGGTAGGCCGCCGAGCGCATCAGGGGATGGAAGAACCGCATTCGAGGCCCGAATTGGATCACTCGCGCGGCTTCTGCGGGCGCCAACGCGTCGACCGCGATGCCCATCAGCGCCGCGGCCCGCAGAAACAACGCGGAATCACCGATGGGCTCGGCCGCGGCGATCAGCAGCAGTCGGCGGGTCTGCGCGGGCAGCGCCCGAATCCGGTGGACGTAGTTCTCCTCGATCCGGCTCGGCGCACTGCCGGCACCGGGGCTGACGAATCCGCCCGCCAGTTCGCCCACGGCGTAGGTTCGGGGGACCTCGAGCAGGGCCAGCGGGTTGCCCCGTGACTCGGCCACCAGCCGATCCCGGACGTTGGCGTCGATCGCACCGGGGAACATGTGCTCGAGCAGGGTTCGCGCATCGGCGTCGGCGAGGCCGGGCACCGCCAGCGCAGGAAGGCCGACGAGTGCCTCGTGGATGTCGTCGCGGAGGGCGAACACCATCGCCACCGGTTCGGCCATCAACCGGCGCGCGACGAATCCCAGCGTCTGCAACGACACCCGGTCCAGCCACTGGGCATCGTCGATCACACACAGCAGCGGTTGGTCGGCGCCGGCGGCCGCGAGGAGATTCAGCACCGCCAGCCCGACGAGGAAACGGCCCGGAGCGGGCCCGGCGCCACGCCCGAACGCGACGTTCAAGACGTCGCGCTGGGGGGACGGCAGGTCATCGAGCCGATCCAGCAGTGGGGCACACAGTTGGTGCAGTCCGGCGTAGGCCAGTTCCATGTCTGATTCGACTCCGGCTACCTGCACGCAACGCATCCCGGCGGCGTCGCCGAGCAGCTGGCCGAGCAGGGCCGTCTTGCCCACCCCCGCTTCGCCGTGTAACACCAGCACACGCGAACTGCCTGCGCGCGCTGTCGACATCACGTCACGCAGCGTCGCGATCTCGGCCGCGCGGCCGTGCAACACGACGTCGCCGTCCCGGCTCGACATGCCGCACCACCGCCGCTCCGGACCGCACCGCGTCGCCTGGTCACAGTCGGCCCTTCGGCAATCCTATCGGGTCGCCGCAGCGCCGAACCAGCTTCGCTCGGCGGGCAACGGCCGGACCGAGGACGGTCATCGTCGGTTCTCGGCTGCGCTTGCCAGCAGCCAATCCTCGAACCGAACGTCGAAATCCGGCGCGGCGTCGCCGGGAACCAGTGTGCGCTCGTCGATGTCGACACCCCAGTACCGCGCGTTCGGGTCGCCCAGCACCTCGCGGGTGTCGCCGTGCGCCGTCAGCGCGGTGCGGATGAGTTCGGGTAGTCGGTACTGTGCGGGTCCACCGACCTCCACGATGCCGTTGACCGGTGGGCTCACGGCCGCGACGGCGACCGCTTCGGCGACATCGGCCGTGGCCATCGGCTGGATCAGCACGTCCGGTAGGCGGACGACACCGTTCAGAGTCGCCGAATCGGCTATGGTGCCGAGGAATTCGAAGAACTGCGTGGCCCGCACGATGGTGAACGGCACCGGGCCGGCGCCGATCAGGTTTTCCTGCAACAGCTTTGCTTGGAAGTACCCGCTTTGACGCGCCAGTGCATCGGTGCCCACGACCGACAACGCCACATGATGTGACGCACCGGCCTCCGCCTCCGCAGCCAAGAGATTCGCAGTGGACACTCGGAAGAACTCCTGGGCGGCAGCGTCGTCGAACGTGGGTGAATTCGAGACATCCACGACCACGTCGGCGCCGGTCAGCGCTGTGCGGAGGCCCTCCCCGGTGAAGGCGTCGACACCCGTTGACGGCGCCGCGGCCACCGCTCGGTGTCCGTGCTCGACCAGTCCGGTGACAACCTGCGCACCGATTCGTCCGGTGCCGCCGATGACGACGATCCTCATGATGGGCCCCTTCTCTGCTGTCGATCGCGGTTCCGATCGCCAGAACAGATGCGGCGACGGCAATTCATCCGGTGCGCTTCATCACGCTCGGATGAGCTGGTCGGCCCCGTGTGGTTCCGGTGGGCAGCACAGTCAGACCAACGAGAGGATCGATCATGGAATTCCAGGGGCTTCATGTGCTGGTGACCGGAGGCACCGGCGGTATCGGGCTGGCCTGCGCCCGCGCGTTCGCCGAAGCCGGCGCCGAGGTCACCGTGACCGGTCGCGACGCCGGCCGCGGCGCGGCAGCGGCCGGAGCGCATCCGCGCCTCCGGTTCATCCGGGGCGATCTGGCCGACCTCGCATCGGTGCAGAACCTCATCCGGTATGCCGACGCCGTGGACGTCCTGGTGAACAACGCGGCGAGCTTCCCCGGCGCACTGACCGTCGAGCAGGACGCCGAGTCGTTCACCCGGACCTTCGCCACCAACGTCACCGGCACGTACTTTCTGACGGCGGGCCTGATCCCGGGCATGCTGGCGCGTGGACGCGGCAGCATCGTCAACATCACCTCGATGGTGGCCACCAAGGCAGTTCCGGGGGCCTCGGTGTACAGCTCGTCCAAGGCCGCGGTCGAATCGCTCACCCGCTCATGGGCCGTCGAATTCGCGGCCCACGGCATCCGGGTCAACGCGGTCGCCCCGGGGCCGACGAGCACCGACGGGGTGGCCACCGAGTGGGGCGAGACCAACGAGGCTCTGGGCCGGGCCCTGCCCATCGGCCGCACCGCCGATCCCGACGAGATCGCCCAGGCCGTCGTGTTCCTGGCATCGTCGCGCGCCAGCTTCATCACCGGAGCGGTGCTGCACGTCGACGGCGGGGGGATCGCGGTCTGACGAACGTCCGTCGTGTGGATGAGTCTGGGTGAGTCTGGATGAGTTCTGTCGTCCATGGATGTTCCGGGAGACGTCAACACCTTCCGCATCGTCGTCACCACAGACGATCGAGCCCGAGGAGAACGCCATGAGCACGACCGCCGTCCGACCCGTCGCACACCCGGAGCACGATGAGCTGGTCCCATCCCGATACGCGCTGCGCGTCGGCGACATCGAGGTGCTGGTGATCAGCGACGGGGTGTTGCCGTTGCCGGCCGCGACCCTGGCCACCAACGCGGACCGGGCCGAATTGGCGGCCTGGCTGCATGACATGTTTCTGCCGGCGGACCTGTTCGACTGGCCGTTGAACGTAGCCGTGGTGCGCAGCGGTGACCGGACCATACTCATCGATTCCGGCCTGGGACTGGAGTTTCCCGAGTTTCCACGGGCTGGCCGGTTGGCCCACCGAATGCAGGCAGCCGGCATCGAGCCCGCAGCCGTGACCGACGTGGTGCTGACCCACCTGCACATGGACCACGTCGGCGGGTTGCTCACCGACGGGCTCATGGGCCGACTACGGCCGGACCTGCGGGTGCATCTGGCCGCTGCGGAGGCCGAGTTCTGGGCCGCACCCGACTTCTCCCGCACCGCGATGCCGCACCCGGTGCCCGATGTGCTCCGGGCGGTTGCGTCACGATTCCTCGACGTGTACCGCGATCGGTTACGGCCGTTCGACACGCAGTACGAGGTGGCGCCCGGTGTGTCGGTACATCGCACCGGTGGACACACACCGGGGCACAGCATTGTGCGGTTGGAGTCCGGCAAAGACCGACTCACCTTCGCCGGTGATGCGGTGTTCCAGGTCGGGTTCGACAACCCGCAGTGGCACAACGGATTCGAACATGATCCCGAGGAAGCGGCGCGTGTCCGGGTTCGGCTGCTGCAGGAGATCGCGGCATCCGGCGAGACCCTGGTGGCCACCCACCTGCCGTTTCCGTCACTGTGCCGGGTGGCGCCGCGGGGCGAGGCGTTCAGGTTCGTGCCCACCGTGTGGGATCACTGACATCCGGGCCGGGCCCCGGTGTGACCGCGTCGCTAGAACACCCGGATCCAGTCGATGATCATGTCCGCCGGATAGCTGCCTCCGGCCGGCTCACGGCCGCCGGACCCTCCGACGGCGATGTTGAAGACCGGCACCATGGTGTAACCGGGATCGTTGAACGGCCACTCCGGCAACGAGTTCGCCAGCACGGTGAAGAAGGGCTCCTTGCCCGGCTCGTAGTCCTGCCAGAAGTACATGCCCGACGGCAGCCAGGTCATCCGCCAGGTGTGCCAGGCACTGTCCACCGGGTAGTTCTGGGTCTGGAACATCGTACCGTCGAGTTTGGCGTGCACCGTTGCGCCCGACGGCCAGTCCCGGTTGCCGTACCACTCGAAGATGTCGATCTCGGCGCCGCGCACCGGGTCGTCGTTGAGCAGCCAGAACGCCGGCCAGGCGCCGTCGGTCAGGCAGTTGAGTTTGACGCGTGCCTCCCAGGTGGTGCCCACCCCGCCACGCCACAGGCCGACGATCTTGGCGCTGGCGTACTTCTCCCGGATGTTCGCCCCCGGGCCGCGGGTGGCACGGATGACCAGGTTGCCGTTGCCGTCGTGGAAGACGTGCTCCTGGTCGGTGACGTAGCGGCCCATGTTGTACGGCTTGTCCCATTCGACCGGGTTCCGGATCGTCTCCCGCTCCGGAACGATGAACCACTTCGCCGGATCCGGGGGCGACCCCGCCGGCCCGTCGAACTCGTCGGCGAACAGCAGACCAGGCCCGGAGGCCGCCTCCGGTGTGTCCGGTCCCGGAGCCGGCGCATCGAGCACCGGCTGCGCGCCGGCCTGCGGAAGCGGCAGCGCGGCGGCGACCGCACCGAATCCCAGCATCATCATCGCTTGACGGCGGTTCATCATCGGCATGGTTGAACCGTAAATGGCGCAGCGTGGTTCGGGCTGCCTATTCGAGCGGATTCGCGGCGTTTCGTGTTCCGGCCCGGGTGACGGCGCGAAATCCGCACCCGCGTGCGAAGAGTCGGTCGCCGTTGCTCGGCAAACCCGGTCAGCTCGGCGCGTTGGCCTTCACCGCCGCCAGCGCATCGGCGCTGAGCTGGGCCAACTCCTGAGCCTCAGCCACCGTCAACGCGGACGCGTAGATCTGGGCCATCCGCCGATTGGTTGCCTGCTCGACCTCGGCGTAACGGTCCTTCTTGTCCGTGCCCTCGGGGTACGGTTCCGGCCAGCCGAACATCTGTGCGTACTGGCGACCCTTGTTGAGCATGTGCGCCTCGATCGGGCTGATGTCGGACAGGGTGAGCGCATTGAAGTGCAGACCCGCGCGCAGCTCCCGCAGCACGAACATGACCTGCAACGCGCGGGCCGGAGCATCGTCGGCCAACGGCATGGTCCGCCAGCCGGCGAACAGCGGGACCCCCGCGGGCGGCGCCGCGGCGATCACCTTCTCCCCCAACCCGGCGAGACGGTCCAGGCCATCGGCACCCGACAGGTACTTGCGGCCGAAGTCGGCGGTCTGCGCCCAATACCGCTGGGCCGCACCCTCGGCGCCGTGCACGGCGACCCCCTCGTCCCACAGTGCCGCCAGGCCGGTGGGCTCGAACACCACGAACACCGACGCCACCGTCGCCCCGCTGGCCTGGCCCAGCACCCCGCCACGCCCGGCGACGTACCCGGCCAACGGATTCTGGTAACCGGCGGCCTGGCTCGCACTGAACGTCTCCGGGTGCAACATGAACAACGCAACGGCCTGCTCCATCGCCGCTCCCGCGTCCGCAACGGCTTTCGTCATGTCGGTGTCGCTCATCGCACGTCCTCTTCCTTCGGCCTTCGGCTTTCTCTCATCCTGACATGCACCCCGGGGACACCTCGATCGAGCCGTCCCCGGGCGGGCGGCCAGGATCGACCTTGTCTGCGCTTTGGGTTCGACGGTTTCGCCGTGGCCGTGAGCCGACCGTTCCCGGACCGCCCGCGCGGCCGTCGAGTGCGTGTACGTGGCTGTCAGACAAACGGATCGGCTGTGTCACCGTGAACCGACACCCTCCCCACCGCTGCGGGGCTAGAGTGAACCCGCGAATGCGCCGCCCGGCATCGTCACCGTGTCGCGACAGCGCACCACCTGTTCGAACGTTCAGAGGACGCCGGATGATCAGCTGGATGAGCCGGCGCGCGAATGCGGCGGCGGCGCTCGTGGCGGCGCTCGTGGCGATGCCCGCTCTGATCACCGCCTCCGCATGCTCGTCGAGCAACTCTCCTCCGCCGCGGCCCGGCACCACCGGCGGTGCGGCCGCTGACGACGTCTCGGCCATCGCGGTTCAGGCCTACGTCTACACCTACCCGCTGGTGGCGGTCGAGGTCACCCGACGCCAGTCGACCAACGTTGCGGCTACCGACCCGTCGACGGGCGCAGCCCCGATGAATCAGCTTGCCCACCTGGGGTTTCTGCCGACAGCCGAGTTCACGGGAGTGGTGCGGCCCAACGTCGACACACTGTACACCTCGATGTTCTTCGATGTGTCGGCCGAGCCGTTGATCGTCACCGTCCCGCCCATGGGAGACCGCTACCACCTGTTCCCGCTGCTGGACATGTGGACCAACGTCGACGCCTCACCCGGGACCCGCACCGTCGACGACGCCGGCACCGGTTATGAGTTCGCGATCGTCGGGCCGAACTGGCACGGTGACCTGCCCGAGGGTGTGCGGGAGTACCGGTCGGCCACCGACGCGGGCTGGATGATCGGCCGGATCCAGGTCAACGGCCCCGAGGACATGCCCGCGGTCATCGACCTGCAGAACGCGATGACGGCGGTTCCGCTCAGCGCCCACGGCACCCCCTACGAGCCACCCGGCAACGCTGACCTGCGGCCGGACTGGCCCCGGGGCCGGGAGGTGTCCCGCTACATTCACGACCTGTCGCCACAGCAGTACTGGGACCTGTTCTATTCGGCGCTCTCCCACGATCAGCCCCGGCCCGGCGACGAGGTCCTGCTGGAGCGGCTCGCCGCCGTCGGTTGGAGTCCGACCGAGAAGCTCGATCTGGCGCAGCTTCCCGACGACGAGCGCGACGTCTGGGAGCAGGCCTGGCCGCAGGCGTTGAGCCAGATCGAGGTGGACCTGGGCAGCGAGGAGGTCAACGGGTGGCTGCTCGCCCGCACCGGCCTGGGGGATTACGGCACCGACTACGCGACCCGCGCCGTCGTCGCACACGGCGGGCTGGGCGCCAACCTGCCCTCCGACGCCGTGTACCCGACGGTCCGCGTCGATGACACCGGTGCCCAACTCAACGCCGCGAACGACTATGTACTGCGGTTCTCCCCTGAGGATCTGCCGCCGGTGCGTGGCTTCTGGTCGCTGACCCTCTACGACGACCGCGGCTTCTTCGTCGACAACCCGCTCGACCGGTACGCCCTGCGCGGCGAACGGCTGACCACGAATCCGGACGGCTCCGTCGACGTCTACGTGCGGCACGAGCCACCCGGCTCGGACAGAGAGGCCAACTGGCTGCCCACACCGGAGACCGGCGACTTCAACCTGATGTTGCGGCTGTACTGGCCCGAAGCGGAGATTCTGGACGGCGGTTGGAATCCGCCACCGGTCCAGATCCTCCAGTAGCCGCGGCCGGCCGGCATCCCGCGGTCTCGAACGGCGGCGGGGTGGGTATCCCGTCTGCCATGACCGATGCCCCACCGCCCGACGAACGACCCGAGAACGCGGTCGTGATCTTCGCTCCCCTGCCGGTTCTCACCGTGACGATCGAGGACCGCTCGGGGGAGGCCGACATTCACGTCCACGCCGGCGGGCAGGGGGTCTGGCAGTCGCGGATGCTGTCCTCGCTCGGGGTGCCGGTGGTGCTGTGCGCCGCCGTCGGCGGGGAGACCGGCGACGTTCTCGGCCACCTGCTGCCGATCCCGGATGTCACCGTGCGCACCGTGCCGGTCAGCTCCCGCAACGGGGCCTACGTACACGACCGCCGCACCGGCGAGCGGCAGGTGATCGCCGAATCCCCCGGCAGCCCGTTGGACCGACACGAACTCGACTCGCTCTACGAGCTGACCCTGACCGAGGGCTTGAAACACGGCCGGGTGCTGCTCTCCGGGCCGCAGGAGTTCGGCACGCTGCCGGCTCAGCTCTACCGGCGGCTGGCCGGCGATCTGGGTGGCAACGGTTGTCAGGTGGCGGCCGATCTCTCCGGTGACCGGCTCGAGGCCGTCCTGGCCGGAGGGCCCGAGCTCATCAAGGTGAGCCATGAGGAACTGCTCGCCGACGGACGAGCCAAATCCGACGACGCCGCGGATCTGGTCGATGCCATGCGCACCCTGCGGGACGACGGCGCGGGCACGGTCGTGGTGTCGCGGGCGGGGTCCGCGCCGGCGCTGGCGTTGCTCGACGGTCAGCGGCCCGGTGGTGACGGATCCCGCGGCGGGTCGGTGGTCGAGATCGTCATGCCGACGTTGGAACCCGCCGATTCGGCCGGTGCCGGAGATTCCATGACCGCCGGCATCGTCGCGGCGCTGGCGCAGGGACGGCCGTTGCGTCGGGCGTTGCAGGTCGGTGCGGCGTGTGGGGCGCTCAATGTGGTGCGGCACGGTCTGGGCACCGGCGGCGCGGAGGCGGTGGAGACGCTCGCCGAACGTGTGGAACTGCGCGCATGGGAGGCAGCGGGGTGAGGCCGGTGACTGCGCGAACGCCGGGGACGACGGGGCCCGGGAGGAGGTGCGACACATGGTGGCACGCGCGCTGGTGACCAATGACGACGGCATCGATTCACCCGGGCTGCATGCGCTGGTGATCGCGGCTCATCGGGCGGGCCTGGAGGTGATCGTCGCCGCCCCGGTCGAGCAGGCCAGCGGTGCGAGCGCGGCGCTCAGCGCCGTCCGGCGCGACGGCCGCACCGTCGTCGAGCGCCGCGACCTGCCCGGCCTCGACGGTGTCGAGGCGTGGGCGGTGCACGCCCAGCCCGGCCACATCGTCGCCGCGGCGCTCAACGGCTGGTTCGACCCGCGTCCGGACCTGGTGCTGTCCGGAATCAACCACGGCGCGAATGTCGGGCGCGCCGTGCTGCATTCGGGCACGGTGGGCGCGGCACTCACCGCCAAGATCAGCGACACCCGCGCGCTGGCGGTGTCCCTGGATGTTGCGCTTCACCCCACCGGCACCCGGCACTGGGACACCGCGGCCGCCGTGGTGGTCCCGGTGCTGGAGCTGCTGTTCGACGCACCCCACGGCACCGTGCTGTCGCTCAACGTCCCGGATCGCCCCGCCGCCGAACTGCGTCGGATGCGCCACGCCCGGCTCGCCCGTGGCGGCGCGGTGCAGACCCGGGTGGAGGAGGTCCGCGGCGGCGGGGTCCGGCTGGCCGAGGTCGAGGTGCCCGACGTGCCGGAATCCGACACCGACAGCGCGCTGCTCGATGCCGGGCATCCCACGCTGACCGAGCTGCGGTCGGTCGAGGCCGACGACGGGGACCTGGTGCGTAAGTGGTTGGCCGGACAGCCGGTGGAGTTGTTCGGAAAGCACTAGCGCACACGGTTTCACGTCATGGATTGGGCGGTGGAGCGCCTACTGCCCGGTTCGGACTCCGGAACGGGCCGGCCACGGCGACCGTGCATCCGTTCTCGCACATCCGACACATCGGCCGCACCTCTGTGTTCGCACCTCGGAGTCGTGGTTGCGCCGGCGTGCGCCCGACCTCCGGCAGATTGCGGTTCCGCTCAGCGCCGTTGGGGAGTGACCCGCATCTCCTGGCCAGGATGTGAGGAGACCGTGACGATGACGGTGCCCGGGCCGGTCACGAACCTGGTGTTGGCGTAGCCGATGAAGCCGTAATGCCCGTCGATCGTCGACACGGCGGTGATGTCGCGGTTGCCGGCGGCGCCGGTGTCGAGGTTCCGCCATGCCGCGGTCACGGTGAGCGCGCAGGATCCGTCGTACACGCCGGCGTCGTACCGGATCACCGCGCGCACCCCGTCCTCGATCCGGTCCCCGACCTGCACCGGCGTCACCTGGGCCTCGGCGCTGGCCGTTCCGCCGCAGGCCGGTGACGCCACCACCGGCACCTCGTCGAGGTACGCCTCGGCGTACGCCGTGCCGGCCCCCGACCAGGCACCGGCCAGTGCGACGGCGAACAGGCCGGCCACGCGCAATGCGGTCATACCCGGATATCGCGGCACGGTACGCATGTGTTAGCCGCGGGCATGCGGCGCGCGCAGTCCGAGCGTGCGGCGACCGGCCGCGAGCAACTCGTCACGCAGGGCCGCCTCGTCGAGGTCGCCGTAGTCGACGCCGGCGGCCGCCGCGATCCCCGCCATCACCACCGCGGCCTTGACCCTCCCGCCGGGTCCGGGTTGGACGTCGCCGAGCAGCGCCATCTGCCCTTGCACCACCTCCGCCCAGTCCGGCCGGGTCCGCAGCAGCGCGACGACTCCCGGGTCGCCGGTGAGCAGGGAGATGACCTCACGGTGCGCCGCCGCCAGGGCCGCGTAGCCGCGCAGGAAGTGGTCGGCCCGGGTCCGGGCGCCGCGGCGCGCCTCGGCGGCCGACACGATCTCGGCGACCTCGGAGATGAGCGGTTCCATCACCGCGGTCAGCAGTTCGTCGCGGGTGCGGAAGTGGTGGTAGATCGCCGATTTGGTCAGGCCCAGGGCGTCGGAGATCATCTGCAGCGAGGTGCCGGCGACGCTGTGCTGTTTGAACAGTTCGATCGCGACCTCGATCAGGCGCTGCCGGGTCGGACCGGTGCCTGCGGACGCACGGCTGGTCAACAGGGCTGCCTCTCTGCTGATGGGCTTGCCGACACCGCTCACTCTAACCGACCATCCGTACAGGCCAGGTCTGTACGTTTGGTCAGGTACCACCTGTACGATTGGTCAGTCAGTCGCGGCGATGGGCCGCGGCGACCCCCGAGGAGAACCATGGCTTTCGACTTCGACCGCAAGGACCGCACGGCCTTCGACCTGTCCGGCAAGGTCGTCGTGGTGGTGGGAGCCGGCCAGAGCCCCGGCCCCGGGATGGGCAACGGACGGGCGATCTCGATCCTGGCCGCCCGCCACGGCGCGGAGATCGTGGCGGCCGATGTCAATGTCGCATCCGCCCGGGAGACGGTTGATCTCATCCGTGCCGAGGGCGGCCGCGCCTACGCCGTTCCGGCCGATGTCGCGAAGAAGGAGGACTGCCAACGCATTTTCGACACGGCGATGCGGACCAGCGGCCGGGTGGACGGCATGGTGTACAGCGTCGCGACGAATCCACCGTTCGACTCGGAGACGAACTCGATGACCGTGGAGAACTTCAACTACGGCATCAACGTCAACATGCTGGGTTGCTACTACTGCAATCTGTTCGCCGCTGGGTGCATGGAGAAGAACGACGGCGACACCACCGGAAGCATCGTGAACATCTCCTCGATCGCCAGTGTCAAGAACGAGCTGGGCCTCAACATCGGCATCATGCCCTACGCGCTGGGCAAGGCCGGGCTCAATCAGATCACCGAGCTGACCGCGGTCCAGTTCGCCGAGGCCGGAATCCGCGCCAACACCCTGATGCTGGGGCCGATCGATTCGGCGCTGGCCAACCGGGAGACCCAGTCACTGTTCGGTGTGGATGCCGACGAGGCCGCCACCCGGCACAGCGAGGTCGTCAAGCTCAGGATGGGGCGTGCCACTGTGTGGGAATCCGCCTATGCCGCACTGTATCTGCTCGCCGACGAGTCACGGTTCATGACCGGACAGCAGATCCGGTTGGACGGCGGCGCCACGCTGGTGCGCTGAGCCCGTACGGTAGGTGGCCCGTTGTACGGTCCCGCCGAGCACCGCTGACCCGGCGCACGCTGTCGATCATGCTTCACCGGGGATCCTGATCACCCTACGGTCGGAGCTCGACACTGAAAACCCCAGGGGCCGACAAACTCTCAGCGGCGCCCGAGAGATGGATGAGTTTGTCTTCGCGGATCAACATGTACGGGGGACGTTTTTGTCGACCCAGATCCCCTCACCAAATTCCCGAACCATTTCGCGAGGGTCAAAGCGCATGGCTTCGGCATGGATGGCTGCCGCCGTATCGTCCGCCGCAGCCATCACCAACACCTCGATACCGACTTGATATCGATCACTGAAATCGTACGCCGTTCCACCAAGAACCAAGACAACAGCCGCCAAATGTACACTGTCGCCGCGGTGGTTGCCCTTAGCCCGATCTCAGCGCGGTGTAACCAGGCAATAGGTTCGCGGCGGATCTCGATAGACCATGGCTTCCACCTCATCACCGAGGTCGCGCCAGGCATCGGCTCCGCAAACCGCACCATTGGTGGTGCCGTCGATCCGCTCTGCCACCAGAACATTTGCGGCCGGATCGGTGCAGAGCACCGGCCTGACCAGACGGCCAACGTGGTAACACTCACCGGGTTGCAGGTTGAGGGCGAAGCACAGGGTGCGCGATTCATTCACCAGCGGAATGTAGCGAGTTCTCGGAAACGGGTTCTCCGGACAGGTGGCGGAGCCATCACCTTGGGACACCAGTAGAAAAGTCGCGTCCCTCCGATCACACTCGACCGGATCGATAGAAAGCCGGCCCTCGGCGTCGGTATCCGCAGTGATGCACTGGCCGACCTCGATACCGCGCGACTTCAGCCGATCGCCGATCCAGCCGACGAGGTGCAGTGCCCCCAGCAGCAAGAGCACCACGCCGGCCACGATGAGCCCAGCCCCCCTGCTCGCCGGCAGCGGTGTCAGATCGGGGACGTTCGGACTCGCCGCGAGCAACCGCTCGTCGTCCCGCTGGTGCCAACGGTTGTGAGCGATGCGGCGACGCACGCCAATGACCAACAGCAGCGCACCCAGGATCGGAAACAGGAATGCGCCTATCGCGGAGCCGATCCGCAATGTGTCGCCACCGTCGGCGACGAACTGCTCGAGCACGACTCTGTCCCTTACTTGGTCTCGGCCGTCGAGGGTAGAGGATTCCGCAAACCTGATTGACGGATTTGGTGATCTTGTCTGCCCGGCGGCCACGGCCCGTTATACGGTCAGGGCTGGAACAGGATGCCGTCCTCGGACGCCGCCGCCAACAACTGCGGAATCGTCAGCTCCCCGTAACCGGCGTGCACCGGCCCCCGCGCGGTCCCCAGAAACGGCACCACCCCGGGATCGGGCGTGACGTCGAGGTGGTAGGCCTGCACACCGGGCAGGTGGTACTGGAAGAAGTTCATCAGGAACGCCGCCAGGAAGACGGCGCTGCCGGTGATGCTCCTCCCCCACAACGCAGACGCGTTGTAGAGCGGGGTCATCGCGGCGGGGTCGCCCACCATCACGATCGGACCGTAGTGCGGTTTGGCGCCACCGCCGGGCACGAACGGCGGCATGAACGGTTGCAGGCCGGGTAGGTCGGTGGCCAGGTACGGCGCCGAACTGCCGTAGGTGCCGATGTTGACGAACATCGAGTCGGCGCCGTTGCCCGGCACCGTGGTGTTGATTCCGGGCGCCTCGAATCCGACACCGGCCATCCCGGTCTGCTGGGCGACGAACTGGGCCTGCCACCCACCCAGGGAATGGCCGGTGACGAAGATGTCGTCCTCGCTGTAACCCTGCCGCACGGCCTCGGCGCGCACCTGCTCGGCGAAGTCCAGCGCGTCGTGGAACGCCGCCGGGGTGGTCCCGGTGAACACCACCTGCAGATCGGCGATGACCTGGGGGATCACGATGAGCGGATTGAACAGCAGATGGGATCCGCCCGTCGTGCCCTGGTAGGCGATGATGATCTGCCCCTCCGGCGTCACCCAGGTCTTGGCCACGGTTCCGGTCATCAGATTGGTTCGCGACATCTGAAATCCGTTGACGGTGAACGGAACCAGATCGCCGGGCGTCGATCCGAGCACATAGGCGGCGGTGGACGCGTTGAGGAACTGTGCCACCGTCGGGGTCGGTTGGTCGATCGGGCCGGTGTAGGTCATGGTGGGCACCGCGGGCTGCGGCGGCGGTGTCTCCCACAGCCCCAGCAGCCGCTCGATCTCCCGGTACGTTCCGAAGATCAGATCGTTGACCGGCGCCAGGCTGACCGGAAGTGTCGGGCTGTCGGCGGAGGAGGTGAGATCGAGCGCCTCCAGCACGGTGTTGACGATGCGTGCCGGCAGTTCCAACAGCTCGGCCACCGGCGACAGCGGTTGTGGCGCAGTGGGTCCGGGCGCCTCGGACGGTTCGGATACCTCGGGCTCGTCGCTCGTGTCGGAGCCGAGGACCGCTCGCGGCACCAGGGCGTCGGGGTGTGCCCCCGGGGCGAGGGCGCGCTTCCGCACGGGAGGCGCCGGCGTGGTCACATCCGGCAGGTCGATCGGCTCGACCAGCGTCACAACCACCGGCCTCGAGGACGGCTGAGGCGCGGCCGCCGCGGAACGTGTGGGGCTGCGGTGCGGATCCGTTTCGGCCGCACCCGGTTCCGGGCCGGTGTTGTCGACAGGTTCGGCCGGCTTCGTGGCGACGGTCCGCAGCCTGTCGCGGTCGCGCAGCCTGGTCAGCGGTGTGTCGGCGCGTTCGGACCAGCGGCCGACGACCGGTCCGGGCGCGAACCCCGAGACGGCCCGTCGTGACGAACCGGCGAGCCCGGGCTCCTCCGTCACGGCTGGTCTCGACGTGGTGGCGGGCGTGCGCCGAGACCCGGTTCCGACGCGGCCCGGCCTCGTGCCCGAGCGCGGAACGGACGTTGTCTCACCGGATTTCGCGCTCCGCGTGGTATCGCCGCGAAGTGAGTCGCCGGTTTCGGAGACGCTCGCGGAACCACCGGTGTCGGCCCAGGCGATCCCGGGCGCGGGCGCACCCGCCACCGCCACCGCGACCACGAACGCCGCCGGGACGAGTGCGGAGACGTATCCGACCGTCCACCGTTCCCGTATCCGGGTCTGCACCCGCGCACCGTGTTTCACCGCCGACGGCTCCTCGCTGCTCGACACACCGGCCCGGCCGCCGGCACGATGACAACCTACATTGTCAGGTGACCGCGGTCACGCATTCCGGTGTTTGCTGTGCCGTCCGGGTCCCCGCAGCCCCGTCGGGAAGCCCCCGGAGCCCCCGTCCGGTTGGACAACCCGCCGTGCCCAAATAGGCTGGAGACCGGTGGGAGCAGCGTGCCGGCCCGCCTTCTCGTTGGTTCGTTCTGATCAGGAGGGGACGTCATGCGTCGGCTCCAGCCGATACCGGTGAAGACAGGGGCGGCCGCCGCGTGCCTGGCGCTGCTCGTCGGCGGCTGCGCGGCGCACGGGTGGGGCGCTCCCCACGACACCGACCATGCCCCGGAGGGGACTACGCCCGCTGCGCCGGTCTCGGCCCCCGCGCTGCCCGGGATGATCCCCGCCGCGCAGGGGACCCCGCTGGCGCCGGCCATGTCGCCGCCGGCCCTGCCGCTGGCTCCGCCCGCCCAGCCCCCACAGTCGTTCGCCGACCTGAACGCCCGGGTGCAGCAGGCCACCGCCGACGCCGCCGCGTCCGGAGCGGACATCACGATCGCCGTCCTGGACCGGAGCACCGGTCAAGCCGCGTCCAGCGGCGGCGACACCCCGTTCCCGATCGCCTCGGTGGTCAAGCTCTTCATCGCCGATGACCTGCTGCTGCAGGAGTCGGAGGGAAAGACCCAGTTGTCCGACGCCGACCGGGCGGCGCTCGACCTCATGCTGCGCTCGTCAGACGACGGTGCCGCGCAGATGTTCTGGGACCGCAACGGCGGTAACGCGGTCATCTCCCGCATCGTGGCCCGGTACGGGCTTACCGGCACCACCCCGCCCTACAACGGCCACTGGGACGTCACCCTGAGCACCGCCAACGACCTCATCCGCTACTACGACAAGTTGCTTGACGGCTCAGGTGGGCTGCCGCGCGAGCAGGCCGCGATCATCATCGACAACATCGCCCGGTTCACCCCGTCGGGGGTCGACGGCTACCCGCAGCGGTTCGGCATCCCCGACGGGCTCCACGGCGAACGGGTTGCGGTCAAACAGGGATGGTTCTGCTGCTGGAACGGCGCCAACCAGTTGCACGTGTCCAGCGGCACGATCGGACCCGATCACCGCTACGTGATGGTGATCAGCTCGTTGGATCCCACCAGTGAGGCCGCCGCCCGCGAGAACATCACCCGGGCGGTCAAGACGGTCTTCCCCGAAGGCAGGATCTGACCGATCCGGCCGCCGGCCGGGCGGGTGTCAGCGGCCCGGCAACGTGGTCACGTGCACGTGATCGAAGTGGCCGTAGCCGGAGCCCTGCGGCCCGCTGGGGGTGTAATAGGTGCCCCGCCAGATCACGTCCTGAACCCCGAACCGGGCGGCGTTGCTCAACACGAACGCCATGATCTCGTCGCCCAGGGCGATGCCCTCCGGGCTGTGGTGATTGGGGATCATCACGTCGATCGCCAGGCCGCTCGGATGCCACGGCAGGGAGTCCGGCCGCACCCCGCCGATTTCGGCGATCTGCGGGAAGCGGGCGCTGATGGCGCGGGCCACCAGAACCGTGTTGGGCTGCAGACCGGCTTCCGGCGCCACCCCCACGGGCAGCGACTCCAGGTTCAGATCGGCGCGCGCCGCGGCCAGCTCGAGCGGTGAACCCGCCCCCGGCACCGGCGCGGCCGCGTTCACGACCATCTGCTGCTGTTCGGGTGTCAACGCCGCGTACTGAGCCTCCGCGGCGGCGATCTGCCTCAGCAGATCCTTCCACTTGGCCTGCAGCTGTTCCTTCTCGGCGGCGGCTCGTTCGGCGGCGGCGCGGGCCTCGGCGGCCGATCGCTCCGACGCCCGAGCGGCACCGGCCGCGCGTTCACGTTCGGCGCGGAAGGACGCCAACCGCTCGGTGATCTGGACGGTGACCATCCGTTGGATCGCCAGCCGGTCGATCAGCTGCTGCGGGGCGGTGGCGGTCAGCGTGGCGCTGATCGGGTCAGTGCTGCCGCCCATGTAGGTCATGGCGGCCACCTTGTTGACGGCTTCCTGGTGGGGTTGCAGCCGGATGTTCGCGGCCGCCAGCGCCTCCTGGTCGGCGCGGTGCCGCTCCTCCGCCGCGGACTGCTCGGCCAGCTTGGCGTCCACCTCCCGTTGGGCGGCGGTGACCTCTTCCCGACTCTGCAACGCCTGTCGGGACAACTCGTCGAGTCTGGCCATCGCGTCAGCCGCCGGATCGGCCTGCACCTGCCCCATCGAGAGGGTCAGCACCAGGCACGCCGTCGCGATCCCGCACGCCGCGCGCCGTAGTGGCCGGCACACCCTGGTCACTCGAATGGTCACGTTCCTTGCTGTCTGGACGGGCGCTGTCCGGACCGGCTCGGTCCCGCCGGTGGCGCCTCGGACAGGCTACGAAGTGGCCCCGACCATGTCCACCGCGGGGTGCCGGAGACGGGTCAGGCGGCGCCGGTGCGGTCAGCGCTTGTTGAGCAGCCCGGCGTCGACCGGCACGACCGTGCCGGTGACATAGCGCGCGTCGTCGGAGGCCAGCCACGCGACGGCATTGGCGATATCGCGCGCCTCGACGTAGTCGACCGGTATCGCATTCTCCAGCGACCGGGCGATGGCCGGCTCGTACTTCTTGAGCATGCTGAGATCGCCGTTGTTGGCCATCGGGGTCGCCACGGTCGTCGGCGCCACGCTGTTGACCCGGATGTGGTGCGGAGCGAGATAGTTGGCGTACGCCCGCATGATCCCGATCACGCCGTGCTTGGCGGCGGTGTAGGCGATCATCCCGCCGCTGACGACCGGGGTGCCGATGAGCCCGCCGGTGGAGCTGGTCAGGATGATCGACCCGCCGCGGTCCTGCGTCAGCATCGTCGGCACCGCGACCCGCAGGGTGTTCCACACGCCCTTGAGGTTGACGTTGACGACGTCGTCCCACTGCTCGTCGTCGGTGGTCTGCCCGCCGGGCCCGATGCCGGCGTTGGCGACCACGATGTCCACCCCGCCGAGTTGGGCCGCCCCGTCGTCGAACGCCTTCTGCAGCCCCGCGAGGTCGCAGACGTCCACCTCCCGGGCCACGATGCGCCGGCCCAGCGTCTCGACCTGACGCACCGTCTCGGCGAGGTCCTCCGGCCGCGACATCTGATAGACCACGGTGGCGTACTGCTCACAGACGTCGACCGCGATGACGTCGGCGCCCTCCTCGGCCAGGCGTACCGCGTGGGCGCGGCCCTGACCCCGGGCGGCGCCGGTGATGAAGGCGACCTTACCGTCGAGTTTTCCCATGTCCGTCCTATCCGGGTGGTGTCGGCGAGTGGCCACGACCGGACCACCCGGGACAGTTTGGTCGATCGACCAAACTTTGGGCAACAGGTCGCCGCCGCTAACCGGTGAAACCCTCGCCCGTCGTCGACCGGTCGTGGTGGGTGAAGGTCAGCGGGATCTGCCGGTCCGCGGCGATCCGGTCGAGCATCGCGATGCGTTCCCGGGCCGGCGCGCCGGTGCGTTTGCGGTGCTCCCGGATCGGGTTGGCGAACGGCAACCGGTCCGCCAGCGTCGCCAGCCGGACGTTGAGCCGGGTGAGCCGTTCGACGGTGCGCACCCGACGCTCGATGTCGTAGCCGAGCCCGTCGTACATCGAGCCCTCGATCATCGCGCGGATCTGCTCCGCGCCGAACACCACACCCGCGGGTGCGAACGCGATGTTCGTCGTGATCTGGGTGGCGTACTTCGCGGCGAACTTCTTCACCGGGCCGGGCAGCGTCCCGGTCAGGGTGCGCAGATGTTCCGGGCCGGCCACGGCGTCGACGAGCTCGGCGCGCCACGGGGAGGGGTCGCCACCCCGGGCCAGCACGTAATTCAACGATTTGATGAGCTCGAGTCCGTTGGGGGACCGCAACTTCTCCGGGGCGCCCCACAGCTGCCCGGAGTATGACGAGTACTCTGCCAGATCCTCCAGCTGGTCGTGGGTCAGCTTGCGGCCGAAGGCGTGGTCGACCAGGCGACCGAGCAGCATGCCGCTGCCGAACCCGAGCAGCGAGGTGACGGGGATGGGTTCGCCGAACTTCAGGTAGACCCTGTCACCCCACTTGCGGCGTAACCCGCGGCTGGCCAGCGCATGCATCAACCGCACCCGCACCACATCCTGGAACGCATCGGAGCGCCGGTCGAAGATCTCGGGCCGGACGAACTGGGCGAACACCCGGGCGGTCTCGATGAAGCGGCGCGGGCCGTCGTCGGCGAACCGGCCGGTGGCGCCGGTGGCGGCGGAGATGTCGCCGGTCATCGCCGTCTCGTACACCGCCCAGCCGCGGATGACGGTGGTGGCCGACATGGTGGCGCCCATCGCCAGCATGCGGCCGCGTTCGGCGGCGGCGAGGTCGAACCGGCCGGGCAGGCTGTCGAGGTGTTCGAAGAGGTCGACGAACTCCGGCGGCGGATTCTTCACCGAGTCGATGCCCCGCGTGAGGGCCTGTTCGAAGATGGCGCGGGCCTCCCGGTGACCGAGACGTTCGAACGCGTCGACCACGCCGACCATGTGCTCGTCGCCCTGCCAGAAGTAGTCGTCACGCCAGCGGGTGAGGTCGCTGGGTTCGACCTCCTTGTCGATGTCGATCCAGTCGCCGAACATGAATTCGCGCATGCGCCGCCACTGCGGGGCGAAGTGGTCCCGACCCGGCGGTATCGGCCGCAGCGGTTTGTCCGGATGCTCGCGCCGATTGAAATCGACGTCCTCGAGCCGGATCTCTGAACGCTCCCCGGTCACCGTCATGTGTGACATCCCATCCCGTCGGCACCGAATCCGACGTTAGTTCTGTGCGTCGCCGATGTGAACAGCGGTTCGGCGGTCAGAAGCCGAACCGGAGGTCACGCGACCTGGCTGACGTGGGCGGCCGATTCGCCGATGGTGGCCTCGGCGTCGGCGCCGATCATGGTGCGCAGCAACTTCTGGTGCTGACGGCGGCCCCGCTGGTCGGCCCGCTCCAGCCCGCCCGGCAGGGTCAGCGCGGCCACGCTGCGGGCGAGGTTGAGCGGCAGCCGCAGCATCGGGTACCAGGGCGGTGCGTAGTACGGCAGCCCGAGCTCGCGCACCGTGCGCGGGCCCAGGAACGCGCTGGCGATCGACAGGTGCTGAGCCCTCGCGAACCGGCGCCGCAACCCGGGCAGGGTGTCGTAATGCCAGCGCAGCGGGTCATCGACCATGGGTGCGGCCAGTTGCCGGCTGGACTCGTCGGGTTCGGCGAGCGCGGAGAGGGTGTGCGTCAGCACCCGGATGGCGTCCCGGAAGTTCCGCGGCAGCCACCGGTCCTCCACGCCCATCAGCCAGCCGACGTAGCGGGTGAGGTGGGCGACGGCGTCGTACTCCGACGGGGAGAGCACCACCCCCATTCCGATGGCCCCGACCGCGGGCGCCACCAGGGCGCCGACCAGGGTTGCGGCCATGTCGGTCTGGTTGATCGGCACACCCCATTCGTCGGCGCGCCAGTCCGGCATGGCCGACACGTGACGACGCACGAACGAGTGGATCAACCGCACCCGGAGGGTGGATCGGTAACCGACCCCGAGCGGTTCGAGCCCGCCTTCGGCGATGACGTCCAGGGCCCACTGCATGGTTTCGGCGAACCGCTTGTTGGAGCCCTTCTCCAGCGCGCCGGTGCGCAGCAGCGTCTTGTTGAAGCCGGAGAACTGGTAGCCGCCCAGCAGGGATACGTCGCGGGCGATGTACATGCCGTCGGCGCCGCCGCGGCGCAACGCGCGTTGACCCTTGCGCACGACATCGAGGTCAACCCAATCCGGCAGCGGTTCATAGGTTTCGAAAAACCCGCGGAGGAGCTCCGGGGCGTCCGGGACGCTCTGGATGCCGTCGCTGAGCGCGCGGTCGAACAGCATGCGCGCCTGCTCCGTCCCGGTGGCGACCATCCACTCGACCACCCGGTCCATCGGCTCGTCACCGACGGTGAGCCGCTCGCCGAGCAGCTGCCACTGCTGCGGTGTGGGGTTCTTGATCGCGAGGGCTGTCGCGGTGGCGCGCACACCGGCCGGGATCGGCCGCGGCCGGTCCGGGTGGCGCGTCGGAATGGGCACGCCCATGGAATTCCTCCTCGACCCCCCCTGTTGACAACATGTGTAGTCAACATAAGGTCGGTGTTCGGCGGCTGTCAACGAAGCATCGAGGTCCTCCCATGGCACCCAGCGCACCGGTCGCGAACCCGCTGGAACAGTTGACTCTCGAGCAACTGCGGCTCCGGACGAGCATGAAGTGGCGGGTGCATCCACCGGATGTGCTGCCGCTGTGGGTGGCCGAGATGGATGTGCCGTTGGCCGACCCCATCGCCGAGGCGCTCACCACCGCCGTGGCGCGCGGGGACACCGGATATGCGGCCGGAGCGCGCCGGTACGCCGAAGCCTTCGCCGGGTTCGCGGCGCGCCGCTGGGGATGGTCCGGGCCGGCGGCCGAGCACACCGCGATCGTGCCGGACGTGATGCTCGGGATCGTCGAGGTCTTGAAGCTGATCACCGACCCCGGGGACGCGGTGGTCGTCAACGCGCCGGTCTACCCGCCGTTCTATGCGTTCGTCACGCACGCCGGACGCTGCGTGGTCGAGGCACGGCTCGGCGCCGACGGCCGGATCGACCCGGCGTCGCTGGAGGCGGCGTTCGGCACCGCCGCCGGGATCGGCGACCGGGCGGCCTATCTGTTGTGCAGTCCGCACAATCCGACCGGCGCCGTGCACACCGCGGACGAACTCACGCACGTCGCAGCGCTGGCGAGCCGGTATGGGGTGCGGGTGATCTCCGACGAGATCCATGCGCCGCTGGTCCTGCCGGGCGCGAGTTTCACACCGTACTTGAGCGTCCCGGGCGCCGAGGACGCCTTCGCTGTCACCTCGGCGTCGAAGGCGTGGAATCTCGCCGGCCTCAAGGCCGGGCTCGTGATCGCCGGCCCCGACGCGGCGGCCGACCTGGACCGGATGCCCGAGGAGGTCAGCCACGGTCCCAGCCATCTCGGTGTGATCGCCCACACCGTCTCCTTCGCTGAGGGTGAGCCGTGGCTGGATGCGCTGCTGGCCGGCTTGGCGGCGAACCGCGACCTGTTGGGCCGGCTGCTCGCCGAGCGGCTGCCGCTCGTCGGCTACACACCACCGCAGGGCACCTACCTGGCCTGGCTGGACTGCCGCCGGCTCGGGCTGGACGAAGCCGGTGGCGGTGACGGTCCCGGCATCGTGTCCGAACTGGCCGGCCCGGCGCGGGTGTTTCTCGATCAGGCGCGGGTTGCGCTGAGCTCCGGGCACGTGTTCGGTTCCGGCGGCGCCGGTCATGTCCGGCTGAACTTCGCCACCTCGCAGGCCATCCTCACCGAGGCGATCACCCGGATGAGCACGGTGCGGGCCGCCCGATGCGAGTGACGCCGCGGTCCCTCCGGGTGTGCATCGCAGCTCTTGTGCTGGCCGCGGCGGTGTCCTGCGGTGCCGTTCCCGCGCCCGATCGGGTTCCGAGCCCGACGGCTTCTCCGGTACCGGCTCCTGCTTCGGATCCTGCTCCGGCCGGGGCGGCGGAGCGGATCGCCGCTGCGCGGTACGACTTCGGGCCGGTGATCGGGCAGGTGGACGATGCGGTCGCGGTGCGCCGGCTGCCGGGGGCGGTGGTGCAGATCGGCCACGCCGGCGAGGTGGTCTTCCGGCAGGCGTTCGGCTCTCGAAAACTCGCCGGTGAGCCGGGACCGACCGGCGAGCCCACGCCGGCCGAGCCGATGACCGAGGACACCATGTTCGACCTGGCCTCGTTGACGAAGAGCCTGGCGACCACGGTGGCGGTGCTGCAGCTCGCCGAGCAGGGCCGGCTGCGGGTCGATGATCCGGTGCAGAGCCATCTTCCGGAGTTCAACCCACAGCACGACCCGCGCCGGGCCCGGGTGACGCTGCGGATGCTGCTCACGCACACGTCCGGGATCGCCGGGGACCTGAGCCTGGACGGGCCGTGGGGGCTGGACCGGCCCGACAAGGCCGAAGGGGTGCGCCGCGCGCTCGGGGCGTGGGTGGTGCACGAACCCGGCCGACTCTTCCACTACTCCGACATCGGTTTCATCCTGCTGGGCGCGATCGTCGAGAAGCTCACCGGCGAGCCACTGGACGTCTATGTGACCGAGAACGTGTTCGCACCCTTGGGGATGGCCGACACCCGCTATCTGCCGGTGTCGAAGGCGTGCGGGCCGATCCGGATGGTCGGGAACGCGGTCGTGGAAGACGAATCCGCCGAGCCCACACCCTGCGGTGAGGACAGGTGGAGCACATCGTTGCGGGCGCGCATCGCGCCGACGTCCTGCGACGGCGACACCCCGGACCTCAACCCGCACCGCGGGCGGCTGCTCCGCGGCACGGTGCACGACCCCACAGCGCGCCGCATGGGCGGGGTCTCCGGCAGCGCCGGGGTGTTCTCGACCGCGGCGGACGTCGGCAGCTACGCGCAGGCGCTGCTCGACCGCCTCGCCGGACGGCCGAGCCGGTTTCCGCTGCGCCGCTCGACACTGGAGATGATGACGTCACCACAACAACCCGGCCACGCTCCGGGACAGCTGGATGTGGCGAACAAGGCCGCCCGGGAGGCGGTGCTATCTGCGTCGGACGATCCCCTGCTGGCGCCGGACTATCCGGCGGTCCCGGGCCGAGATCTGCGCGGGTTCGGCTGGGACATCGACACCAATCAGTCCCGGCCGCGCGGCAGCGTCTTCCCGGTCGGCAGCTTCGGGCACACCGGCTTCACCGGGGTGACGCTGTGGATCGACCCGGGCTCGGACACCTACGTGGTCGTGCTCGCGAACGTGATTCACCAGCCGGGCGGCCCACCCGTGGCGCCGCTGAGCGGCCGGGTCGCCACGCTCGCGGCCCGGGCGCTGCATCTGTACGGAACCTAGACCCGTACCCGCGCACCCGCGCGGCAACACCTTTAACACAATTCACTTTGTTAACATCGCGCGATGCGGGATGCTCCCGAGGAGTCTGATCTGTCGATGTCTCGGTCGATATCCCGGCGTGACGCGCTGCGCTTCGCCGCCGGAGCAGCGCTGGCCGGCATGGGCGCGGCGGCAGCGGGTTCCGGTGCGCCGTCAGCGTCGGCGGCACCTCCCACGCTGATCGATTTCGCCATGCGGCAGATCCCGCCCGAGGCCATCCGGGCTGCGGGGCATGCCGGCGTGATCAACTACGTGTCCACATCCCGGCCGGGTTCGAACTTCGGGGCCAAGCCGATCACGCTGCCCTACGCCAAGGCGCTCACCGCCGCGGGGCTGGTCATCGTCAGCAACTACCAGTACGGCAAGCCCGGCGGCACCGCACCGTCGGACTTCACCCGGGGGTTCGCCGGGGGTGTCGCCGACGCCCGCACCGGCTGGCACCACCACACCGCCGCCGGTGGCGGGCAGAGCGCGCCGATCTACTTCAGCGTCGACGACGACATCGATCGCCACACCTGGAACACGCTGGCACTGCCGTGGTTTCGCGGAATCAACTCCGTTCTCGGCGTACAGCGCACCGGTGTGTACGGGGGAATCAACGTGGTGCAGTGGGCCATCGAGGACGGCGTCATCGGGTTCTCGCGGGTGCAGGGCCGCCGGTGGGCGTGGCAGACCCGGTCCTGGTCGCGCGGACAGATCCACCCGGCCGCGGTGCTCTACCAGCGCATCATCGACACCCCGTCGAATCCCGGACCGGTGGTCGGCGGAATCCGCGTCGACGTCAACGACGTGCTGGCCGCCGACGTCGGGCAGTGGAACCTGCACCCCTGAGACCGGAGTTCGTCGCCGGCCACCGACGTCGGCCTGCAGACAGAGCAGCAGCGTCACGCGATGGCCCAGCTGCTGATCGACCACCTGGGTGTGAACACGACCGATACCGCGAAGCGCCGTCGGAGCCCTCGCAAACGTTGACCCCGGCAGAAGCGGCGTCTTGTGTACCTCGGCCCGAGTTGGGACGACGCCGCCGTTGCCGACCTCGAAGATCAGCGCTGTCCCACGTGTCGATGCAGGAAGTCGATCTGATCGGACACGATCTTTTCGAAGTGTGGCTCGAGATAGGGCTCGAAGTGGCTGCAGTCGTACACCAGGGCCTCACCACGAGGTATGCGACGAGCCACCCTGAGCGCCTTGTCCATTGGTGTCACATCGTCGTACCTCGCGACCTGGATGAGCGTGGGTGCGGTGATCCGCGACGCATACCGGCCCGGTGAGTAGAACGGTACGCGCAACGCGATGCGGGCAGCCACGTTGTTCTCGGTGAAGAGCTTCTCCCGATGATCAGCGGCCATCTGCTCGACGAGATCCATCGCCCCCGGGGAGGTCATCATGGCCAGTTCGCCCGGTCGACCGACGGCCGCCGTGCGGTGTGGTTCCGCGCCGAACCACGCACCTACCTGATCGCGAACGCCGGCGAGGAACAACCGGCTCACCAACCCTATCGGCTGGGCGAACGCCGACGCGGGCCCGTCGACATGGGGCACCTGCGCGATCCCCGCGGCCAGTTCGTGGTCGTGGGCCAGCAGATGCAGCACGTGTCCTCCACCGAACGACGATCCCCACGCCACCAACCGGGTGGTGTCCACACTGTCGAGGCTACGCGCGTAGGAGACCGCGGCCCGCCAATCCGCTTGCTGAGCTTTGATATCCAGGATCCGACGGGGTTCGCCGTCGGAGGCCCCCCAGAACCGGTAGTCGAACACCAGGACCGCATAGCCGGCCCGGGCGAAGCGGTCGGCGTAGGCATCGAGGCGCAACTCCCGGAAAGCGGCGAATCCGTGAGCCATTACGACAAGCGGCGGATTCTGCACCCCGTCGGGCCGGTAGAGCCACGCAGCACAGCGGTCCCCTTCGGAGATGAAGGTGGTGTCGTGCCGGACGTAGGTGTGTTCAGCCATACCTCTCCCCTGAATGATTTCCGGAGCCTATACCCCGGCAGGGCTTTCTAATCCGCGGGTTGCAGCACGGCCTGCTGGAAATGCCTGCAGGCCAGCAGCGCCAGTTCGACTTCAAGGCGATCCTCGCCGATCGGTCGGGCCCGGCGTTCGACCGCGCGGTTCACCCGGTACCGAACCGAGTTCGGGTGCAGCAGAAGCCTCTCGGCTGCGGCAGTGTAGCTCGACCCGACGTGAAGGAAGACGAGAAGGGTCTCCCGGAGCCGTGCATCGTTGGCGGTGTCGCTTGCGAGAGGCCCGAGGGTGTCGAGCACCCATCGACGGGTGTCCGCGAGATTCTCCGTCAGCAGCGCGCTGACGGAGATTCCGTAGTCGTCCGCGGCGGTGATGCGGGGCGGGATCGCCGACGCGGCAGCGACTTTTCGGGCGTCTCGTGCGCGGCGGTGCGAACGGCGGAAACCTTCCAGTCCGTCGTCCACGGTTCCCAGTGCGACATGAACACCGTTGTCGGCGGTTTCCGCGAGTTCCCGGATCGTGCGCACGGGCTCGGTGACCACGTGATTGATTGCCAGCCAGGCCCAGCCGCTGACGGTGTCCTCAGCGACGAACAGCGGGGTGTTGCGCAGCTGAAATGCTTCGGCGACCGCGCGGGCGAACCGCTCCAGCCGCAGCAGTTCACCACCCGGGAGATCGCTGCGGGTCATCCACAGGACCAGCGCGAGGTGGCGGCCCCGCAGGGGATAGCCCAGGGCAGCCGACGCGGTGTCGATGTCAATCGGTTCGTCGCTGTCCAGGATTTCACGGACCCTCACCGCGCGGATGTTGTTGCGGTGCTCCAGCCACCGTTCTCGCTCGGTGTCGTAGGTGTCGGAAACCTGCTGGGATATCCAGTCGATGTACGCGAAGGAGGTGCTGGAGATCCTCTCGTAGACGGAGAGCCTGAGATCCGGGTCGAGTTCGGTTTCCCTGACCTCCCGGAGGATCCGCTCCAGCATCTGCTGCTGGCCGAGACGGTAGGCCCGGATGAGGGCACTGAGCGCGATGCCGTGCTGGGCGGCGCGCCGGGCGTACTCGAGGGCGGCGGTGGGGGGTTCGACGCGGTCGAGGTCGATGCCGTAGCGAATGACGGTGAGGACGGTTTCGACGTTGCCGGCGACGCTGGAGCGCAACAGTTCGACAAGGCGGGGATCGCTGCGCAGCTCGTCGATGTCGGCGAGGATGCGTCGCTGGATGCGTTCGACGTCCTCGCCGGAGTTCTCCAGCAGCCGGTCCACGATGAGCGCGACCGTCGAGCTTATGTCGTCAGCGTTGTATCCGGACACCACCACAGGCTGCACTCTAGCGATTCTTCCTGCTGCTTATCAGAAGTCTTTGTATTCTGGATACAAACCCGCTGACGTGGTTCGTCGCCTGCGCACAGTGTGGCCGCTGTCGCCTCTCCCTACTGTCTGTGGCCATGTTGTCGCAGTCTGTGCACTTGGTGTCCCTGCCCGATCAGCGTGCCGCTTCGGCCCCGGCGGCGCCCTGCCTGGCGGACGACACTGTGGCACTGAGCAACGCCGAGTTCCGACACGCGGTCGACTCCGCCGCCGCCGTCCTACGCGGACACGGCGTCGGCGCCGGCGACGTCGTCGCGGTGATGCTTCCCAACACGGTCGATCTGGTGGTGACGCTGTTCGCGGCCTGGCGACTGGGAGCGGCGGTCACACCGTTGAATCCCGCACTGTCGGTCGACGAGTCCGCCTACCAGATCGCTGACGCCGGGGCGAAGGTTCTCGTCGCCGGCGGAAACCTACCCGCGCCCGCGACTCCGGTGGTGCGCCCGGCCGATCTGAAGACCGGGCACGGCCCGGTCGAGGTCGCGCCCCCGGCCGACGACCGCCTGGCGCTGCTCATCTACACCAGCGGGACGACGGGCCGGCCCAAAGGCGTGATGCTCGACCACGCGAACATCGCCGCGATGTGCGCGTCGATCATCGAGGCCAACGAACTCACCTCAGCCGACAGCAGCCTGCTGATCCTGCCGCTGTTCCACGTCAACGGGATCGTGGTCGGAACGCTGTCGCCCCTGATCGCCGGCGGTCACGTCACCATCGCCGGGCGCTTCGACCCCCGCACCTTCTTCGACCGCGTCCGCCGCAGCCGGCCGACATACTTCTCCGCCGTGCCGACGATCTACACGAAGCTGCTCGAACTCCCCGAGGATCCCACCGTCGACACCTCGAGCCTGCGGTTCGCCGCATGCGGAGCCGCCCCCGCCAGCGCCGAACTGCTGCAACGCTTCGAGCAGCGGTACGGCGTCCCGATCATCGAGGGCTACGGGTTGTCGGAAGGCACCTGTGTGAGCACCGCCAACCCCCTGAGGGGTCCCCGCAAGCCGGGCACCGTCGGACTGCCGCTGCCCGGTCAGCAGGTCCGCATCGTGGACGCGGAGGGACGCACGCTGGGCGCCAACGAGATCGGCGAAGTTCTGATCGCCGGGCCGACGGTGATGCGGGGCTATCTCAACCGGCCCGAGGAGACCGCGAAGACCCTCGTCGACGGCTGGCTGCGCACCGGCGACATCGGTTATCTGGACGACGACGGGTATCTCGTGCTCGTCGACCGCGCCAAGGACATGATCATCCGCGGCGGCGAGAACATCTACCCCAAGGAGATCGAGGCGGTCGCCCACCGACTGCCGGAGATCTCCGAGGTGGCCGTCGTCGGCCGGCCCCACCCGCTCTACGGCGAGGTGCCGGTGATGTACGTCGCCGCCGCACCGGGAGCGGTGGTCGACACCGACGCGGTGCGGCGCCACCTCGCCGTATCTCTTGCGAAATACAAACAGCCCGTAGCGATCAGGGTTCTCGACGTGCTTCCCAAGAACGCCGTCGGAAAGATCGACAAGCCCGCCATCCGCACGTTGGACGCCACCGCCACGCAGACCGCCTGACCCTGTGCCGAAAGGACACCAGTCGAGATGAGCTTCACCCAGCACGACTATCCCGACGTCGAACCCAAGGAATTCCTGCGCAGACCGCTGCTGGAACGGATCCGCATCCTCAGCACCCACTGGGTCGAGCACGGCTTCGGCACACCGTTCATGGTCCCGCTGGTCTACGTGGCGAAGGTGACGCTGCTCTACATCCTCGGCGGCGTGGTCATCGCGACGGTGACCTCCGGACTGCCTGCCTTCTGGCATGTGTCGCAGTGGTGGGACCAGCCGATCGTCTACCAGAAGTTCATCCTGTGGACGGTCCTGCTCGAGGCCATCGGACTGGGCGGCTCCTGGGGACCCCTGGCGGGCAAGGTCAAACCGATGACCGGCGGTATCCAGTTCTGGTTGCGACGCGGAACCATCCGGCTGCGGCCGTGGGCATGGGTTCCGCTCACCGCCGGTAACCGGCGCGGCTGGCCGGACGTCATTCTCTACGCCAGTCTTCTGATCTCCCTCGTCGTCGCACTGCTGTCTCCCGGCGTGACGACCGCCTCACTGTTGGAACGGTTGCCGGACAACACTTCCGGGTTGGTGAATCCGCTGTTGATGGTCGCCCCGATCGTCCTGCTGATCCTGGTGGGATTACGCGACAAGACGATCTTCCTGGCCGCCCGCGGCGAACAGTACCTGCCTGCGATGGTGTTCTTCGCGGTGTTGGGCTTCACCGACATGATCGTCGCGCTGAAGCTGCTGATCGTGGTCGTCTGGGTCTGCGCGGGGGTCTCGAAGTTCGGCCGGCACTTCGCCCGCGTCATCCCGCCGATGACCAGCAACAGCCCCACGGTCGCCACACTGCCGGCGTTCAAACGCGCGATGTACCGGGATCCGCGCAACGACCTGCGCCCCTCCCGGCTGGCCGAGTTCATGGCTCACGTGCTGGGCACCGTGGTCGAAGTGGTGGCACCGCTGGTACTTCTGTTCTCCCACAACAAGACCCTGACGGTGGCCGCCGTCGTGCTGATGCTCGGCCTGCACCTCTACATCATCTCGGCATTCCCGCTCGCGGTCCCGCTGGAGTGGAACGTCCTGTTCTCGTTCGCCACCGTGTTCCTGTTCCTGGGGTTCCCCAGCTGGGAGGGCTATGCCGTCGGCGACATGTCCTCACCGTGGCTGACCGTGGTGATCGTCGCCGCCCTGCTCTTCTTCCCGATCCTGGGCAACGTGCGGCCCGACAAGGTGTCGTTCCTGCCCTCAATGCGCCAGTACTCGGGCAACTGGGCGTGCAGCGTGTGGGCGTTCGCCCCGGGCGCCGAGGCCAAACTCGACAGGGTGAAGCGGCCCGCGATCAACCAGATCGACCAGTTCATCGCCTACGGCTACGAACCGGAGTGGGCTGCGGTGATCATGAACCTGCCCGCCACCTTCCGGGCGATGCACACCCAGGGTCGCGGGCTGCTCTCGGTGCTTGTCAAGAATCTGCCCGACATCGACACCCGCACCGTGCGGGAGGGCGAGTGGGTGTGCAACTCGCTGATCGGCTGGAACTTCGGCGACGGCCACCTGCATGATGAACGGATGATCGCCGCCGTGCAGGAGCAGGTCGGTTTCGAGCCCGGGGACCTGGTGGTGGCCTGGGCCGAATCACAGGCCTGGGGCAGCCCGGTTCAGCACTACAAGCTGATCGACGCGGCCCTGGGCGTCATTGAGACCGGCACGTGGAGAGTCGATGACGTCGCTGAGGCCCAGCCGTGGCTGCCGAACGGTCCGGTGCCGACCACGGTCACCTGGTCCCGGTTCCGCGACGGGCGGGGGGCGGTGGTGTGACAACGGCGACGGTGGTCGGCAGCGGCCCCAACGGGCTCGCCGCCGCGGTCACGCTCGCCAAGGCGGGTGTGGCCGTCACCGTCCTGGAAGCTGCCGACGAGATCGGTGGTGGCACACGCAGTTTCGAAGCGATCGCGCCCGGTCTCCTGCACGACCACTGCTCGGCGATTCATCCCATGGCGGTCGGATCGCCGTTCATCAACGAATTCGGCCTGGACCGCCACGGCCTGCGCTGGCGCTGGCCCGACATCGACTGCGTCCACCCCCTCGACGACGGGACGGCCGGCGTGCTGCGCCGCTCCGTCGACCACACCGCCGCCGGCCTGGGTCCCGACGGTCGCGTCTGGAGGGCGCTCTTCGGCCGCCCCGTCGACCGGTTCGACGCCGTCAACGACGCCGTCATGGGACCGTTGCTGCGCGTACCGAAACACCCGCTCACGCTGGCCCGTTTCGGCGCGCCCACCGTGCTGCCCGCCTCCGCGCTGGCCCGGGTATTCCGCACCCCGGCGGCGCGGGCGCTGTGGGGCGGGGTGGCCGCGCACGCCTTCCGGCCGCTGCACCTGCCGATGACCTCAGCCATCGGGGTGGGGATCATCACCGCCGGGCACCGCCACGGCTGGGCGGTCGCCGAGGGCGGTTCCCGCGCCATCACCGATGCGATGGCCGCCCGCCTGCGGGAGTTGGGCGGCACCATCGAAACCGGGGTCCGGGTCCGCGACATCGCCGATCTCCCGCCGACCACGATCACGGTGTTCGACCTGGCCCCCGAAGCCGTCGCGGAGATCCTCGGCGACCGGCTACCCCCACGGGTGGCGCGGGCGTACCGGGCGTTCCGACGCGGGCCGGGTGCGTTCAAGGTCGACTTCGCCGTCGAGGGCGGTGTGCCCTGGTGCAACCCCGACGCCCACCGCGCCGGCACCGTGCACGTCGGCGGCACCTTCGAGGAGATCGCGGCGACCGAACGCGACGTCAACGCCGGGCGGATGCCCGAGCGCCCGTTCGTGCTGGTCGCCCAGCAGTACGTCGCTGATCCGGGCCGCTCCGTCGGCGATATCCATCCGGTGTGGAGCTACGCGCACGTGCCGCACGGCTACCCCGGTGACGCCACCGAAGCCGTCGTCGCGCAGATCGAGCGCTTCGCCCCCGGCTTCCGCGACCGCATCGTCGGCTACCGCACCGAATCCGCCGAGGGGATGGCGCGGTTCAACGCCAACTTCACCGGCGGCGACATCCTCACCGGCGCCAAGGACATCCGACAGCTGACCTTCGGACCCCGAATCACGTTGTCGCCGTACGCAACCGGTGCGCCCGGCTACTACATCTGCTCGGCGGCGACCCCGCCCGGACCCGGCGCACACGGCATGTGCGGCTATCACGCCGCGCAGACCGCGCTGCGGGAACTGGCCCGCTAGCGGGGCGCTTCGGCCTCGACACGCCCACTCACTACTTCGCCATGTTCGCGAACCGCGACAAATGCAGTTGGTGCGCAACGGTGATCGTCTTGGTCGGCCCGTTCCGGTGCTTACCGAGAATGAGGTCGGCCTCACCGCCGCGCGGATCGTCGCGGTCGAACGCGTCCGGACGGTGCAGCAGGATCACCATGTCCGCATCTTGCTCGAGACTATTATGTAGGCTTACTGCATTTGCGACGAAGTTGTGCGTGCCGGGCACCGTCGCGTCGTAGACGTCGTGCTCGCCGATGCTGGTGATCTCGACGAGCGTATCCCAGTGCACGTCATCGGTCGCGGTGTCGTGCCGTTCGCGGTCCTCGAGCAGAGCAGCGATGCGGTGCAACCGATCCCGGCTGGGGGCTCGCTTCCACAATGCTGATCCGCTGAACTGCGTGCCCATCGCCGCTGCGATCTCCCGATGGATGATCCGCTTGTCCGCCAACGCCTGCCGCACTCGTGTCCACACGTTCGTGGGCACGGTGTCGACATCGGGGTTACGGACAACCCGCTCCAGTTTCGTGATGACCGTCTGTGCGGCAACGTCTTCGAGACCTTTGACCCCGACGTGGCGCAGGAACCGCAGCTGATTCTCCGCACCATGGATCACCAGATGCCAGGAGTCGCGGAATCGGGCCTTCGTGACGCGTTTGATCCGCGCAGCGATACCCAGCCGCAGCAGCAGCAGCATGACGTCATCGACCAGGCGCCGGCTCGTCGACGCATAGTAGATCCGTCCCTGACCCGCCCTGCCGTCCCAGCGCACCGAGCCGTCCGTCGCCCACAGGTGCCGCAGGAACAGCGCGATCTGATCGTTCGGCAGACGGAAAACCTCTGCCGGAACGAACTTCTCGTGACCGCTCTTCCCGAACAGGCCCAGCCTGTCCAGCCACGCCGCGATCGGATCGCGTGCGCCGTGGGTCAACCGGTACGGCGCCGGCAACCGCAACGTGGTCACCCGCGCGGCCGCATGGTCGTCCCGGACAGCCGTCACGCCGAAACGCCGCGCCGCAGTCGACAACGCCTGCAGGTTCCACTCGTCAGTGCCGGCGTACCGGACCGGCTGACGCCGCACGCACGAGCCGTCGCCGATCGTGTGCGCCAGCAGCACGACCTCGTCATCGGGCAACCGCTCGGTGTGCACCGGCTCGGGCACCCGCCGCGGCACCGCCACCCGATCCCCGACGGTCAACTCGCCCAACGGGGTCCAGCCGTCGAACGCGAGGAACGGGTGATTGGCGGTGGCTTCGACCTCCCGGCCCGATGCCAGCCGCACCTTGAACACTTCCTTGCGGCCGCTGTAGAAGACGTTCGACACCGGCCGGGCCACCATGCGGTTGCGGTCGTCGAGTGACCACACCAGCGGACGTTCACCGGTGGCCATCAGCTCGCCGAACGTCACCTCGGCGCCGGTGTCCGCGCGCAGGAGCCGGGTGTTGGCCGTCAAGCAACCCGATTCACGCAGGTCAGACACCTGGGGCTTCTTGTCGGTGCGCTGCTCCGGCCCACGGTTGAGCTGGCTGATCGCCACCACCGGCAGGTCGAGCTCCTTGGCCATCAGCTTGAGGCTGCGGGAGAAGTCCGACACCTCCTGCTGGCGCGACTCGTACTTCTTGCCCGAGGTCATCAGCTGCATGTAGTCGACGACCACGAGCCGCAGATCGGCCTTCTGCGCCAGCCGCCGCGCCTTGGCCCGGATCTCCATCATGGTCAGGTTCGGCGAGTCGTCGATGTACAGCGGCGCCTCGCTGATCTCGCTCATCCGCCGCGCCAGCCGGGTCCAGTCGTCGTCGGTCATCCGGCCCGAACGCATATCGGACAGTTTGATTTTCGCCTCGGCCGACAGCAGCCGCATGACGATCTCGGACTTGCTCATCTCCAGCGAGAAGATGATGCTGGCCATCCGGTGCTTGATCGAGCAGGACCGCATGAAGTCCAGACCCAGCGTGGAGTTGTGGGTGGGCACCATCCCCTGGCCCGCCAGATACAGGTGCGCCGGGTTGTCCACCTCGACGCAACGCACCGGCACGCTGTTGATCCGGCGCACCGCGTCGATCTGCAGCACCGGCGCCAGCAGCGCGGCGCCACCCGGCTGCTCGCCGTAGCGGGCCATCGACCCGGCGGCCGCGATGGTGTCCAGCCCGGCCCGCAACCGGGCGGTGGTGCGCACCCCGTACCCGGTCGGCCACTGGTGGTCGGCGTCGGCGACGATCACGGTGCCGTCGGAGAACTCCACCTCGTAGCACGGCCGGCCGAGCATGACCTCGGTCGCGGCGACCACCCGGGTGGGCCGGCCGTCGGCGCCGAGCAGCTCATCGCCCACCGCGACGTCGCCCATCGTGGTCCACCCGTGCGGTGTGGGCAGCGGGGTGTCGAGTGCCAGCGCCTTCCCGACACCGGGCCGGGCAGCGATGATGATCATCTGGCCCGGATGCAGCCCGTTGGTGACCTCGTCGAGTTCGATGAATCCGGTCGGCACCCCGCGGGCCAGCCCGCCCTGCGACGCGATCGCGTCGATCTCGTCCATCGTGGGCTGCAGCAAATCCTCCAGCGGGACGAAATCCTCCGACGCGCGCCGTTCGGTGACGTCGTAGATCTCCGCCTGCGCCCGGTCGACCACCTCGTTGACGTCGGCACCGTCCGCCCCGGCATAGCCGTACTGCACCACCCGGGTGCCGGCCTCCACCAGCCGGCGCAGCAGCGCCTTCTCCGCCACGATCCCGGCGTAGTAACCGGCGTTGGCGGCGGTGGGGACGGTGGAGATCAGGGTGTGCAGATACGGCGCCCCGCCGATCCGGCGCAGCAGCCCGCGGCGGTCGAGCTCGGCGGCCACGGTGACCGCGTCCGCGGGCTCACCCCGCCCGTAGAGGTCCAGGATCGCGTCGTAGACGTTCTGATGGGCGGGCTTGTAGAAGTCTCCGGGTCGCAGCTTCTCCAGGACGTCGGCGATCGCGTCCTTGCTCAGCAACATTCCCCCGAGCACTGCCTGCTCGGCGGCGAGGTCCTGCGGCGGTTGGCGACCGAAGTCCTCACTCGGCGGGGGGACATCCCGTCCGGGGTGGCCGAGATCATCGACGACAGCCACGCTCGGTATCACCTCCTCGCCTCATCGCTCGAACGTGCGTTCGGCGCCGATCCTGACGGTAAGCCAGCACACCGACAGGCCGCCGCTCGCGAACTCCGGACCAGTGCCTGCGACGGCTCACGTTAGGCGTTGCTGGGCGGGGATCAAAACGATGCTGTGGATGGAGTTGTGCATGGGCTGTGGATACCTCGGCGAGCCCATGTTGAGGCCCTGGGGAGAACCTGTGGATCATCCCGCCGTTCGACACTGTTTTCCCAGCTAAGGGCACCACACTCCGGCTGTGGATCTGTGGATGACAAGTTCTTCGGCGTGTCGTGGCGGGTTGCCGTTTTGGGCGTGTTGAGTGCCCTGGGGGTGCCCGTCGGGTGAACATCCGGTGGGGTTCGCTGGCGTGGGACGACCGGACAGTGTTCGCTGGCACCGACAGCAACGCCCGGGTGAAAAGCGGTTTCCCGCTTCACCCGGGCGTAACTGAAATCGTCGGTTGGCTACTCGGCGACCAGGTTGAGCGTGACCGTCGCGGTCACCTCGGGATGAAGCTGCAGGCTCACCTCGTGGGTGCCGACGGTCTTGATGTGCGCCTTGGGCAGCTGCACGACCCGCTTGTCGAGATTGGGTCCGCCGGCCTTCTTCAGCGCCCCCACGACCGTGGCCGGGGTGATCGAACCGAACAGCTTGCCGGTGTCCGGCGCCGCCTTGACGGGGATCTCGAGCTGGCCGAGATTCTCGATCGCGGTCTTCAGCTCGTTGGCGTGCTCACGGTCGCGGACGGCCTTGAGCTCGCGGGCGCGCCGGATCTCGGCGGCCTGCCGCTCGGCCCCGCGGGTGGCGAGGATGGCCAGGCCGCGCGGCAGCAGATAGTTACGGCCGTAGCCGTCCTTGACCTCGACGGTGTCACCGGGCGAACCGAGATGGTCCACCTCGGCGGTCAGAATGAGTTTCATCTGTCGCGTCTTTCCTACTCAGTCTCAGTCGCTCGGCCTAGCGCGCCGACGAGGTGAACGGCAGCAGCGCCATCTCCCGGGCGTTCTTCACGGCGTTGGCGATGTCGCTCTGGTGCTGCACGCAGTTGCCGGTGACGCGGCGAGCGCGGATCTTGCCCCGCTCACTGATGTACGTGCGCAGCAGCGCGGTGTCCTTGTAGTCGATGACCTGCCCCTTCTTGGAGCAGAACACGCACTTGCGGGTTTTGACCGGCTTCTCGGGGGCCGGACGTCGCTTGTTGGACTTGGCCATGTCGGTGTGTCTCTTTCCTGAATTCGCTGATGTTTCGTGTCTCTAGAAGGGCGGCTCGTCGTCGGCGTCGCCGAACGAACCCGACGCCGGGGCGCTGCCCCACGGATCGTCCTTGGGCTCGGCGGCTCCGCCGGCGGCGCGGGAACCCCCGCTGCCGAAGCCGCCGCCACCACCGCCGCGGCTCACCTTGTTCACCTTGGCGGTGGCGTACCGCAGCGACGGGCCGATCTCGTCGACCTCGAGCTCGACCACCGTGCGCTTCTCACCCTCGCGGGTTTCGAAGGACCGCTGCTTGAGCCGACCCTGGACGATGACCCGGGTGCCCCGGGTGAGCGTCTCGGCCACGTTCTCCGCCGCCTCCCGCCAGATGTTGCAGCGCAGGAACAGTGCTTCACCGTCGCGCCACTCCCCGGTCTGGCGGTCGAAGATCCGCGGGGTCGATGCCACCGTGAAGTTGGCAACGGCGGCGCCGGACGGGGTGAAACGCAGTTCCGGGTCGGCGGTCAGATTTCCGACGACGGTGATGACGGTGTCACCAGCCACGGGGTCCTCCTGGGTGGGTTGCAGCGGACGAGTTGCACGCGAGCCTACGGAAGCGCTCTGACGAGCACGACCCGATCGCCTCTAGTGTTTGTCGGTCCGCATCACCTTGGTGCGCAGCACCGACTCGTTGAGGCTGAGCTGGCGGTCGAGTTCGGTGACGGTGGCCGGATTGGCCTTGACGTTGATGACCGCGTAGATGCCCTCGGAGTGCTTGGCGATCTCGTAGGCCAGCCGTCGGCGGCCCCAGATGTCCACCTTCTCCACGCTGCCCCCGTCCTGACGGATGACGTTGAGGAACGTCTCCAACGACGGCGCGACGGTGCGCTCGTCGAGGGTGGGGTCGAGGATGAGCATTATTTCGTACGGACGCATGGAAACCTCACCACCTCCTCTGGTCTGACGGCCGCGGTCCTTCCGCGGCAGGAGGGTCGCCTGCGTCGGCAACCGGCCCAGGGTACCGGAAATCCTCCCGACCTGTGAAATCCCGCTAAGGTGAGCTCGTTCGGCATCGAGGACGGGGGTGCCGTGAACCATCCACCCGGACCGTACGGGCAGGGGTTTTCCCGGGGAGTTTCCGGGACCGCAACCCGGCTACCCGCCAGGGCACCCGCAGCCGGCGGGGTGCTCGTCCTGGCCGCGGTCATGGCGATCGTGGCCATCGTCTGCGGGGCGGTGCTCGCCGCGGGTGCGGTGCTGCTGCTGCGGCGCCGAATGGCCGGCCGGTGGCTGGTGGCCGGCGGCAGCGGGGTCATCGTCCTGCACAGCCTGGTCGTGCTGGTGGTGCAGGCCGGTCTGGCGGCGCGCCACGGCTACTTCCAGGGGCTGGGTATGACGTTCACGCACCTGACCTTCGCGACGGTCACGTTGGTGTTGGCGCTGCTGCCGTCGACGGTGCGGTGGATCCAGGCCGGCCGGCATGCTCCCGCGCCGTTCCCGCCGTACCCGCCGTACCCGGGTTGAATGCGGTCAGGCCGCCGGGACCGGTTCGGGCGCAGCCCGTTCCACCCCGATCCGCCGGGTGCTCGGCCGTAGCCAGTCGGGCAGCCGGCGCGGCGGGTTGTCGGGGGCGCGGTCGAACACGCCGCCGGACGGGTCGTCGATGCGCCCGTCCCACCGCACCAGGTCCTGCTGCGGCCGGTAGATCTGGCGGATCACCAACGCGCACAGGAGGATCACCGCGATGTCGCGGAGCAGCACGGTGGCGGTGAACCACTGCTCGGGCAGACCGCGGTTCTGCTCGCCGTACAGGTAGAGCATCCGCGGCACCCACACCAGCGCGTCGATGGTCATCCACGCCAGCAGGATGCGGCGGTGCGGCAACGCGAGCACCGCCAGCGGCACCAGCCACAGCGAGAACTGCGGACTCCACACCTTGTTGGTCAACAGGAAGACCGCCACCACCAGGAATGCCAACTGCGCCAGCCGGGGCCGCTGCGGCGCGGTCAGCGCGATCACCGCGATCGCCAGACAGCAGGCGGCGAACAGCACCGCCGACACCACGTTGAGCACCGTGGGTGGCTCCCAGAAACCGAGGTCCGGGTCGAAACCCCGCCAGCCGGTGAACGACTTGACGACGTTGTAGATCGAGTCCATGTCGTCGCCGCGGCGGGCGTTGAGCCGGAAGAACTCCGACCAGCCGCGCGGGTAGAGCACCATGATCGGCAGGTTGACCACCAGCCAGCTGACGGCCGCGGCCGCGGCGGTCTTGCCGACCTCGCGCAGCCGGCCCGCCCGGATGCCGAGCACCAGCAGCGGGCCGAGCAGCAGCAGCGGATACAGCTTGGCCGCCACCCCGAGCCCGATCAGCAGCCCGGCCAGCACCGGTCTGCGGCGCGCCCACGCCAGCAACGCCCCGGTGGCGAGAGCCACCGCCAACGCGTCGAAATTGGTGAAGATCTGGAAGATCAGGATCGGTGAGGCGGCCACCAGCGCGGCGTCCCAGATCCGCCGTCCGGCCAGCCGCGCCGTCGCCCACACGGTGGCCAGCCACGCCAGCGCCAGCCCGAATGCGGCGATGTTGAAGAACATCACCACCTCGGCGACGATCGGCACCGACACCAGTTTGGTCGCCGCGGTGTAGGTCTTGGCCAACGCCATCGAGACGTACTGGTAGAGCCCGGTCAGCACCGGATACTCCATGTACCGCACGGCCAGCCGGCCGTCATGGGTGATGTGCGGGGTGCCGGTCGAGTCGGTCTCCACCCAGCTGGACTTGTACGGGAACCTGCCCTCGTCCAGCAGTTCCGCGGTGTAGAGCGGAACCGTGTCCGAATAGCACAGCTGGTAGTAGGCGCGCTGATTGGACCAGTCGGCGACCCGCTGATCGGCGGTGCCGGTGCCGGTGGTCTGCAGACACGCCGCCTTGGTCGAGTACCCCAACGCCAGGAACACCAGCGCCAGCGCCAGCATCACCCGCAGCGGCGTCCAGAACCGGGTGCGGCCGATCAGGGCGTGCTTGCCGACCGGCCCGCCGATGACCTCGGCCAGTGCCCGGCCGAGGGTGTCGGTGCGGCTGGGGAAGTCGCGGGCGTCGAGGGACCGCCTGTCCGCCGCCGGCGGAGCCGGCGAATCCCACCCGGCCGGCGGAGCCGGCGAATCCCACCCGGCCGGCGGAGCCGGCGAGGCGGACCCGGGCAGCGCAGGGTCGGCGGCCGGGTCGCGGTCGCGTGGATCGGGGCCTGTCACGGGAACGGCTGTGGTGCGGGGGGCGGCGGCACGCCGGGCACCTGCGGTTCAGGCACCACCGGTGCGCCCGGCCCCGGCTGCTGCGGTGGGTACGGCTGCTGTGGCGAGAACGGCTGCTGCGGCGCACCCGGACCCGGCACCGGGGACTGCCCGCCGGGCGGGCCGAGCGGCACCGTCGTCGGCGGTCCCAGCGGGATCGTGATGCCAGGCGCCACTTCCACACTCGGCTGGATCACCGTCTCCGACGGCGGCGTCACCGTCGTCGTCCCGTCGTCATCCGAGGTGCGCTGCGGCGAGGGGGCCTGCGGCACCCCGGCGTAGCCGCCGATCTCGCCCGGCTTGGGGAACGACTCCCGTTCGGTACCCTTCAGGGCGCCGTCCATGGTGGCCTTCCAGATGTCCGACGGCAGGCCGGAGCCGTAGATCTTCCCGCCCCACTTGGTGCGCAGCGGTTTGTTGCCGTCGACGGTGCCGACCCACACCGCCGTCGACAGCGACGGGGTGTAGCCCACCATCCAGGCGTCCCGGTTCTCCCCGGTGTCCCCGAGCTGATGGGTGCCCGTCTTGGCGGCCGACGGCCGACCGCCGGCCAGCGCGTGCCCGTTGGAGTACGCGGCGATCGGCTGCATGGCCGCGGTGACGTTGTCGGCGACGTCCTTCTCGATGCGCTGCTCGCCGTCGTCGTCACGCTGATCGGCGTCGAACAGCACCTGGCCTTCGGAGTTCACCACCTTCTGCACGAAGTGCGGCCGGTGGTACACACCGGAGTTGGCCAGGGTGGCGTACGCCGAGGCCATGTCGATCGGACGGGACTGATACTGCCCCAGCACGATTCCATTGTTCGGCGGTCCGCCCTTGCCGTCCTCGGACAGGGTGTGCTCGATCCCGGGGATGCTCTCGGCGATCCCGGCGCGGTGCGCGGCGTCGGCGACGTCCTCGGGCCCGTTCTTCAGTTCCAGCATCAACCGGTAGAAGCTGGTGTTCAGTGACCGCTTCAGCGCCTCGGCGATATTGCACCGCCCGCAGCTGCTGCCCTCGACGTTGGTGATCTCGATGCCGTTGACCGTCAGCGGCGAGCTGTCCACCTGATAGCCCAGCCCCATGCCCTGCTCGAGCGCGGCCACCAACGCGAACACCTTGAACGACGAACCGGTGGGCACCGCGGCCTGCGCGAAGTCGTAGCCGTTGGCGTCCGAACCGCCGTAATAGGCCTTCACCGCACCGGTGCGCGGATCGATGGACACCACCGCGGCCCGCATGTCGGGGTCCTGGCCCTCCAGGTAGGTCTCGACCGCATCCACCGCGGCCTGCTGTGCCTGCGGGTCGATCGTCGTGGTGATCTGCAGACCCTCGGTGTTGAGGGCCTGCTCACTGATGTTGAACAGCTCCAGCAGCTCCCGGGTGACCTGCCGTTCGATCAGCCCGTTGGGGCCGGTGGTCTGGTTCTGCGACCGCGCCAGTTCCGGCGGCACCGTCGGCGGGAACACCTGCGCGGCCCGCTCCTGCGGCGACAGCGCGCCGATCTCCACCATCCCGTCGAGCACCCAGTTCCACCGCGTCTCCGCGCCCTGCGGATCGGCGGCCGGGTCCAGCGTCGAGGGCCGCTGGATCAGCGCGGCCAGCAGCGCCCCCTCGGCGACGTTGAGTTCCTCGACCGGTTTGTCGAAGTACGCCCGCGACGCGGCCGCCACCCCGTAGGCGCCCCGACCGAAATAGATGATGTTCAGGTACGACTGCATCACCTGGTCCTTGGACCACTGGCGCGACATCTTCGTCGAGATCACCAGCTCCTTGGCCTTCCGGATCAGGCCCCGCACGCCCACCCGCTCGGAACCGACCAGGGCGTTCTTGACGTACTGCTGGGTGATGGTCGAACCGCCCTGGACGTCACCGCCGAAGATGTTGTTGCCGATCGCGCGGGCGAACCCGGTGAAGGAGAAACCCGGGTTGGAGTAGAAGTCACGGTCCTCGGCGGCCATCACCGCGTCACGCACGTGCACCGGTATCTGGTTGATGTTCACATCGATCCGGTTGCCTTCGGGCGGCACGATTCTCGCCAGCTCACTGCCGTCGCTGGCCAGGATCGTCGACACCTGGTTGGTCCGGATGTCACCCGGTCTCGGCACGTCGACGATCAGGTAGGCCATCACGAACGTGATGATGGGCAGCACCAGCAGCGCCACCGCCCCGGCGAACAGGCCGCGGCGCACCCAGCGCCAGTTGATCCGGTCGAACCAGTTCGCCGGCTCCTCCGGCGGCTCCCCGGGCCCGCCCGGCCCCCGGCCGCGGCCCCGGGGCGGCGGAGGCGGCTGCTGCGGCGGCTGCTGGGGCGGTCGGGTCGGCGGGGCGCCGTTCAGCGCCGCCGTGACGATGTCGATCGGATCGCGCAGCTCCGGATCCGGTTCATCGCGGACCGGGGGCAGCACCGAGGTGCGCCGGTCATCGGGTGGGACGGCCGAGCGGGGACGCCGCGGCGGCTGCGGGCCCGATTGGTGCGGCCCCGGTTGCCGGGGCCTGACCTCACGCTGGGGTGGACGTGCGCCGGCACCGTCAGCGCCGCGCCCGTGGCGGGCGTCGCCGGCTGACCGGTTGTGGCGCCCTTCGTTACTCACTGGCCGTGCGCGCTCCGTCGCGCGCGGTCCGGGTGCCGCGGGTGCGCGTCACCTTCGGAGGCCGCGTCTTGCCGAGCACATACGACTTGACCAGGTGATTCCAGCTGCAGGTGCGGCATACCTCCACCACGTGTACGGAGAATTCGTCGTAGCGGGACGCCAACACGACCAATTCCTCGGCGGTGCGCGCCGACCCTGACACCGCACCCAGATGGTCCCCGAAGACCCATGACACCAACGTGAGCTGTTCCTTGCGGCAGATCGGGCACATCACCGAGCTGGGCTTCCCGTGGAACTTCGCGGCGCGCAGCAGATACGGGTTGGCGTCGCACACCTCGTAGACGCCGGTACGCCCGGAGTACACGTCGGCCAGCAGGGACCGTCGCCGCAGGGCGTAATCCACCACTTGTCGCTGCAGTCGCACGATGACCAGAGTACGTCGGCGCTGCGACCGACGACGTTCGACTTGACCACCACGCGCCGGGTTACCCGTTTCGGTCTGCACCGATGCCCGCGGAGAAGGTCGTCACAGACCGGCTCTCGAGCCGCCGGGGCTCTACGATCGGACGGTGGCATCGAGAAGTCCCGGCCGGCGGACGGCGACCACCCGCGCACGGGACGCCGATCGGCACGACACCTGCCAGATCCTCGACACCGCGCTGGACGAGGGTCAGCTGTCGATGACCGAACACCGCGATCGGGTCCGGCTGGCCACCCACGCCACCACCCTCGGGGAACTGCAGGAACTGGTCGCCGATCTGCAGACCACCAACGCCTCGGTGCAGCTGCCGGCGCCCACCAAGCCGGTGGCCGCCGCGGGATGGGGCATCCGGGCGGCGACGGCCGCGGTGCTGGTGGTCGTCGGCATCGCGATCGGCTGGGGGCTCTTCGGCGGAGCCGGGTCCGCACCGCTGGGCTCGGGTGCCGGCGGGGGCGCCGGCAGCGCCGCGGACCCGGGCGCCCGGGCCGACGGGGTCGATCCGGTCGTGCTGACACCGCCGCGACAGTTGCATTCGCTGGGCGGGCTGACCGGGCTGCTGGACCAGATGCGGCAGCGGTTCGGCGACACCATGGGCTACCGGCTGGTGGTGTATCCGGAATACGCGAACCTAATGGGTGCGGATCAGTAATCCCATCGCCGGTAAAGGCCAGGTGGGGAAAGCTGGTCACCGAGCCGCCGGCCGGTGAGCACTGCTTGAACCTGGAGTGGTTGTCGATTCCT
>Ga0310822_100135_pt1 | contig 85578 bp, 77 predicted proteins | sample P4_ome_2_FD_201313 | JGI IMG/M metagenome (GOLD analysis project Ga0310822, IMG submission 201313) | Sorghum-adapted microbial communities from Joint BioEnergy Institute, Emeryville, California, United States - P4_Day56_Rep2 | ecosystem: Engineered > Bioreactor > SSF (Solid state fermentation) >... | reverse complement strand
CACGCCCGAGCCTTCACCGTCTTGCGGGCCAGCACCTGCGAATCGTGATCACACACCACCACCGCCTGCTTCTTATCCGCCAGATCAATACCGACGATCACATGATCGGCCGGCACCAGCCGCCGCAGCTCGGCCAACTTGGCATTACGGCGCTTGTCACCACGCGACAGACCACTACCCTTGGACACGACGCCCTCCTCCATGTCATTGGGACTCGAACCCGTCAACGACATCAGGAGGGCGTCGCCACTTTCATCACCAACACGCCGCATAGCTCTCTTACTACGGTCGCTCGCCGGGGTCACTCCGCGCGGCGGGCGCGGTAGAGCTTGACCTCGCCCTTGATGCCCTTGAGCCGGCGGGATCCGGCGAACGACCAGCGGAACCGCTCGTCGTCGCCGATCGCCTCCCGGGTGGCCTCGGCCACCAACACCGATCCGGGACGCGCCACCCCGGTCACCCGGCTGGCCAGATTGACCGGGCTGCCGTACCAGTCGCCGGCCCGGCTGACCGCCATCCCGGTGGCCATCCCGGCCCGCACCCGCGGGAAGTCCTGATCGGCGCCGGTGCCGTCGATCAACTCCAGCATCGCCGCCAACAGCTCCGCCGGATCGACGCTGACCAGCATCACCGCGTCCCCGATGGTCTTGATGAACCGAACCGGGGGTTCGGCCACCTCACGCGCCAGATCGGCCAACCGCGCGGCGAGCTGCTCGAGCTCCTCCGGCGGCACCGCCTCCCCCAACCGGGTGAACCCGACCAGGTCGGCGAACGCGATGCTGACCAGCCGGGCACCCGGCAGCGGGACCCCCTGGGCGCGTTCGGTGACGCTGACCGCTTCGGTCTCCATCGCGTGCCGCAGCTGCAGCAACAGCAGGTCCTGGATCATCGGGCCCAGCAGCGGTGCGAGCCGACGCACCAGCGCCTCGGCGTCCTGGGCGATCTGCAGTTCGGTCTTACCCGGCTGCAGCACCGCGGCCACCACCGTGGAGCGCATCAGCTCCGCCGCCTTGGCCAGGCCCTCGGACAGGACGGCGGCGATCTGCACCATCTGATCCGGATCGACCCCGGCCTCGATGAATCGCTGGGCGCGGGCGGCGGCCTCGGCGTCGGCACGCAGATGCACCACCGCATCCGGATCGTCGACGCGCGGCAGACCCAGCGCCCGCAGCATCCGCTGCAGCAGGCCCAGGTCCATCCCCGTGCTGCGGCTGATCTCGGCGGCCGAGACGTACCGGCTGTCGTCACCGATCAACCGGCGCGACGCCAGCAACATCGGCGACACCGATTCGCGGATCTCCTCGATGGAGTAGCCGCGCTCGATCAGCCAGGCGATCAGCTCGGCGCGCTGCTCCCGCGCCTCACCGGTCAGGTCGTCGAGCAGACCGGACGCTTCGATATCGACATCGTCAGCCATCGGCTCAACGTATACCGTTGGTGAGCCACAGCGATGTGGTCCGTCCCGAAAGCCCGGAGGTCCGGCCCTGAGCGAACCGCTGATCCAGAGTTTTGCGCCGATCGTCGGGGACCGGCCCCGGCTGCTGATCCTCGGCAATGTGCCCGGTGTGCAGTCGCTGAGGGCCCAGCGCTATTACGAGACCCCGCGAAACGCGTTCTGGCGCATCATCGGCGAGCTGCTGGGCTTCGAGCCGGACGCACCGTACGACGTCCGGCTGGACGCGGTGCGCGCCCGGTCGGTGGCGGTGTGGGACGTGCTGCGGTGCTGCCGCCGCAAGGGCAGCCTGGATTCCGCTGTCGAGCGGGACAGCATGCAGCCCAACGATTTCGGCGCGTTCTTCGCCGAGCATCAGACGATCACCCGGGTGGTGTTCAACGGTGCGGCCGCCGAAGCCAACTTCATCCGGCTCGTCGGCGCCGATCCCGGCATCGAGTCCGATGTCGAGTTCGTGCGCGCCCCGTCGACCAGCCCGGCGCAGACCATGCGCTACGACGACAAGTTGCGGGCCTGGCGGTCGGCGCTGACGCCGGTCTGCCTCAGCTGATCGGCGGGCGCATCGGGGCCCACGGCCGCACCGCCTCGATCTGGGCGGCCAGCGCCAGCAGGGTGGCCTCGTCGAACGGCCGGCCGACCAGCTGGACCGAGGTGGGGATGCCGTGCCGGTCGCGGCCAAACGGCACCACGGCCGCCGGTTGTCCGGTCAGATTCCACATGGCCTGAAAGGGCACCCGCGCGGCGACCGCGGCCAGGGTGGAGACCGCGCCGCGGCGCTGGTAGGCCCCGATCCGCGACGGTCCGGTCGCGGTGCCCGGAGTGAGCACCACGTCGACGTCATCGAAGATCGACTGCACCCGCCGCACCAGAGCGGGCTGCCGCACCCGGATACCGGCCAGCCGACGATCCGAGACCAACCCGCCGATCCGGGCGAACGCCCGGGTCCGCCGTTCCAGCCGTTTCGGGTACGGCAGCATCTGCACATCGTCGTGGACGCCGCGGAAGTACCGCGGCAGCGCGTTCCCGAACACCGCGGCCGGCGGATAGTCCGGATCCCGCCGGATGACGTCGTGGCCGAGTTCACGCAGCAGCCGCTCCGCCGCGTCGACGGCCGCGCGCTGCGCCGGCCCCACCCGGGCCAGCAGCGGCGGCGGCACCTTGGTGCTCACCGCGATGCGCAGCCGCGCCGGTCGGCGGGCCGCCGCCGCGACGAACCCGCCGGGCGGCGCGGGGGCGGTGGTCGTGACGTCCAGGAACACCGCCGCATCCTCGACGGTACGGGTGATCGGCCCGTTGACGCTCAGACCGCACCACGCCTCGTCGTGCGGGGCCAACGGCACCCGGTCGCGCTGCGGTTTGATGCCGAAAAGCCCGTTCCAGGTGGCCGGGATGCGGATCGACCCCATCCCGTCGGAGCCTAGCGCCATGGCGGCCAGCCCGGCGGCCACCGCCGCCCCGCTGCCGCCGCTGCTGCCGCCCGGTGCGAAGTCCGGGTGCCACGGGTTGCGGGTCGCGCCGAACGTGACGGTTTCGGTGAACGGCCAGATCATCATCTCCGGCACCGTGGTCTTCCCGAGGATCACCGCGCCGGCCTCACGCAGCCGGCGCACCACCTCGGCGTCCTGTTCGACGGCGGGTCCATGCGCGCTGGTGCCGTAGGTGGTGGTCTCCCCCGCGACGTCGACGTCGTCCTTGATCGCGATCGGCACGCCGAGCAGCGGTGCCCGCTCCCCCGCGTCCAGCCGCTGCTGCGCCGCGGCGGCCTCGCGACGGGCGGACTCGGCGCACACCACCCGGTAGCTGCGCAACTGCGGGTCCAGCCGCGCGATGCGCTCCAGATACCCGTCGAGCAGGGCCGGGGCGGTGAGCGTCCCGGCCGCCAGCAGGCGGGCCTGCTCCGCGGCCCCGACGAAGGCGGTGTCCTCGAAATCGGTTGTGCTCGTGGTCATGTCCTGCTCCGATAGCGGTCGGCGTATTGCGCCGGGGTGCACCCCAGCATGGCCCGGAAGTCGTTGATGAAATGCGGTTGGTCATACCAGCCCAACCGCACCGCCAGGTCGGCGAAGTCCACGTCGGGCGAACTCTCGATCTCCAGCGCGGCCTGCTGCAGCCGATACCGGCACAGCACCCACTTCACCGGCACCCCGACATACCGGCGAAAGATCCGCTGGGTGGTGCGCACACTCCACGGCGCGTGCTCCATCACCTGATCGACCCGGTGCATCCGGTCGTCCTCGCGGATGCGGTCCAGCAGCCGGGTCAGCGCCACGTAGGTGGTGTCGGGCGCGCCGCGGTGACCGCCGATCACCGTGTCCAGTTGCTCCGCGACCGCGGTCAGCTCATCGGAAATGATTGTGCCGATGGATAATTCGCCGGATAATTCGTGTTCCGCCCGGACCACCCGGCCGGTGTAGGAGGCGGCGTCGCGGCCGAATCGGGCGGTGAAACCACCGGGTCTGAACCGGGCGCCCGCCACGGCGCCGCGCTCGTTCAACGTGATGCGGAACACCTGCGGAACGACCCCGTGGATCAGCGTGGCCGGAAGCGAAAACCCGTGCCGGACACCGTCTTCACCCCACTCGTGGGTCAGGTGCATGACCGGGAAGCTGATCACGGTGCTCGGCTGGGGCGGCCGGTCGCGCAGATCCCAGCTCACCGCCCAGAAGTGCTCGACGAACGGCGCCGCCTCGGCCGACGGTTCCCAGCGGTACAGGTCATAGACCGAGGCGTCGACCGCCCGGCCGACCACACCGCGGACCGGGGCGACCGGCGGTGACGCGTTTTTCCAAGCACCCACGGTCACCAGGCTACGAAACTGGCGCCATGAGCAACCCCATTCCCGAGGGCTACACGAGCCTCACCCCGTTCCTGTGTGTCAACGACGCCGCGGCCGCCATCGATTTCTACGTCGAGGTGTTCGGCGCCACCCTCGTGGAGCGCACCGACACCCCCGACGGCGGGGTCGCGCACGCGGAGCTGGACTTCGGCGCCGGGCGGTTGCAGCTGGGTGACCCGAACCGGGCGTATCAGATCGCCGCACCCGACCCGACCGCCCCGGCGACGCATTCGATCGCCCTGTACTGCAGCGATGTCGACGCCGTGGTGGCACGGGCGGCCGCAGCCGGCGCCACCGTCCGGGAGCCGGCGCAGACGTTCGTCACCGGGGACCGGTTCGCGTCGATCGTGGACCCGTTCGGGCAGCGCTGGTCGGTGATGACCCGCGTCGAGGAGGTCACACCGGAGGAACGGGACCGGCGGCTGGCCGAGTGGATCGCGCAGACCGCCGCACAGAACTAAAAGCGGTCCGACCGGCCGCTAACGTGGCGGTATGTCTTGTGTGTTCTGCGCCATCGTCGCCGGTGACGCCCCGGCCATCCGCGTCTACGAAGACGACGACTACCTCGCCATTCTGGACATCCGGCCGTTCACCCGCGGGCACACGCTGGTGATCCCCAAGCGGCACACCATCGACCTGACCGACACCCCGCCGGAGACCGTGGCCGGCATGGTGACCCTCGGGCAGCGCATCGCCCGCGCGGCGCGCCGGTCCGGACTGCACGCCGACGGCAACAACCTGGCGATCAACGATGGCAAGGCCGCCTTCCAGACGGTGTTCCACATCCATCTGCATGTGGTCCCGCGCCGCAACGGCGACAAGTTGTCGTTCGCCAAGGGCATGGTGTTGCGCCGCGATCCGGACCGGGAGGAGTCCGCTCGGCTGTTGCGGGAAGCGTTGGCGCAGTTGGACACCACCCCGTCGGGGGAGTGAGCGGATCCCCGCAGAACCGCTCTAGAACAATTCTTTCGCCAGCAGTTCCAGGGTCGCCTCGCGGGCCGGTGCGGTCGCCGGGTCGGTGCCGCGCCGGGCCGTGGCGACCGGATTGACCATGACCTCGTCGACGTCGAACTCGGCGGCCAGCGCCCGGACCTGCTCGGCGGCATCGGCCGGGGTGCCGGCCACCGCCCGCCGCGCGCCCGCCTCGACGACCGCCCGCTGTTGCGGGGTGAGCGGCCGCTGCTCGGCGTCTTCGACCAGGTCCAGCGCACCGAGCGGCTCACCGGTGCGCAGCCGGGCCATCATCTGCAGCTGGGGCAGCAGCAGCGCCATCGCCTCGTCGCGGGTGTCGGCGACCACCGCGTTGACGGTCAGGAAGGTCAACGGTTCCGGCGTGTGCTTGCCGGGCCGGAAGTTCTCCCGGTAGATCCGCAACGCCTCGGCGGTGCCCTGACCGCTGAAGTGGTGGGCGAACACATAGGGCAGCCCCTTGGCCGCGGCCAGATGCGCCGAATACGTCGACGAGCCGAGCAGCCACAGCTGCGGCACGCTCACCGCTTTCGGGGTGGCCTTGAGGATGTAGCGCTGTTGCGGGATCGGCACCCGTACCCCGTGCGGGCTCATCAGCGCGACGATGTCGTCGAGATGGTCCGGAAACGCCTCGATGTCGCGGTCGTCGCGGCCGGCGGCGCCGCGCAGGGCCAGTGACGTCACCGGGTCGGAGCCGGGTGCGCGGCCGATGCCGAGGTCGATGCGGCCCGGGTGGGCGGCCTCGAGCAGCGCGAACTGTTCGGCGACGGCGAGCGGCGCGTGGTTGGGCAGCATCACCCCGCCCGACCCGATCCGCATCCGGGTGGTGTGCGCGGCCAGATGCGCGATGAGCACCGGCGGGCTGGTCGCGGCCACCGCCTCCATGTTGTGGTGTTCGGCCACCCAGTAGCGGGTGTAGCCGAGCCGGTCGGCGGTCTGTGCGAGCTGGGTGGACGCGGTGAGCGCATCGGCGGTGGTCTGGTCGGTGCGCACGGGAACGAGGTCGAGGACGGAGAGCCGCATGTCCGGGTCAACGCCGGGCATCACCGTCACCTTCCCGTCGTCCTGCGATTTCGGCGTGGTCGCGGTCGCTGAGCGAACGTTGGCACGCCGAAATCGCAAGGGTGAAGACGTCGTCGAGCATCGCCGGGGTGAGTTTGCCGGTGAAGGTGTTCTGCTGGCTGGGGTGATAGCAGCCGATCAGCGTCACCGGACCGTGCGGGCCCGTCAACTCGGCGGTCGCGCCGTGCCCGAACTTCGGCGCGGGTCTGGGCACGTCCCCGATCATCTGCAGCGCCGCCCGCCACGCGAAGGCGCCGAGCGCCACCACCACCCGGACATACGGGCCGGTGAGCCGCCATTCGGCATGGAGCCACGGCGCGCAGGTGGCCCGTTCGGCCGGGCTCGGGGCGTTGCCCGGGGGCGCGCAGCGCACCGCCGCCGCCAGCCGGGTGTCGTACAACTCCAGCCCGTCGGCGGCGTCGACGCACTCGGCCTGGTTGGCCAGGCCGACGCGGTGCAGCGACGCGAACAGGAAATCACCCGACCGGTCGCCGGTGAACACCCGCCCGGTGCGGTTGCCGCCGTGCGCGGCGGGCGCGAGCCCGACGACCAGGATCCGCGGCCGTACCGCACCCCAGCCCGGAATCGGCCGGCCCCAGTAGGGCTCGTCGGCGTACGACCGCCGCTTGACGGTCGCGGCCTCCTCACGCCACTGCACCAGCCGCGGGCAGGCCCGGCACACCGACACCAGCGCGTCGAGTTCCTCGATCGTCTCGACCGCCCCGGCCAACGCCTGCACCTGGGCGGCGTTGGCGGCGACGGCGGTGTGCGGGGTGGCCGGGTCGCCCGGCCACCCGGAGCCGGGTGGTACCGGCGACTCGAACACCGCGCCGGTGCGGGGGTGCGGGTGGGTCACCCCTCCACTGTGCCGGGTGGGACGAATTCGTTCGCCGGGATCGGATCGGCGGCGTAGATTTCCGCACCGATAGCCATGAGCACCAGCACCCGCGGCCCCGTCCTGCTGATCTACTCCGCGGCATTGACAGCCGGTGCCGGCAACGGCATCTCGATCATCGCGTTCCCGTGGCTGGTGTTGCAGCGCAACGGCTCCGCGCTGGAGGCGTCGGTGGTGGCGATGGCGGCCACCCTGCCGCTGCTGGTGGCCACCCTGTTCGCCGGGGTCGCGGTGGACTATCTGGGGCGACGCCGGGTGTCGATGATCTCCGACCTGCTGTCGGCGCTGTCGGTGGCGGCGGTGCCGGTGATCGCGCTGACATTCGGCGTGCAGGCGGTCAATGTGGCGGTGCTGGCCGCGCTGGCCGCGCTGGGTGCGTTCTTCGACCCGGCCGGGATGACCGCGCGCGAGACGATGCTGCCGGAGGCGGCCGCGCGGGCGGGTTGGACGTTGGACAAGACCAACAGCGGCTATGAGGCGATCTTCAACCTGGCCTACATCGTCGGGCCGGGTATCGGCGGGCTGTTGATCGCCACGCTGGGCGGTGTGAACACCATGTGGGTGACCGCGGCCCTGTTCGTGGTGTCGATCGTGACGATCGCGGCGCTGCGACTGGAGGGCGCCGGGCTGCCGGATCGCGCTCTGCTCACCGACAGTGTGCTGGCCGGCATCGTCGAGGGTCTGCGGTTCGTGTGGCGCACCCCGGTGCTGCGGGCGCTGCTGATCGTCGATCTGGTGGTCACCGGCCTGTACATGCCGATGGAGAGTGTGCTGTTCCCGAAGTACTTCACCGACCGCGACGAACCTGCCCACCTCGGCTGGGTGTTGATGGCGTTGTCGATCGGCGGGCTGACCGGCGCGCTGGCCTATGCGTGGGTGTCGCGGTTCGTCAGCCGCCGGGCCACGTTGATCACCGCGGTGCTGACGCTGGGCGCCACCATGACGGTCATCGCGTTTCTGCCGCCGCTGCCGCTGATCCTGGCGATGGCGGCGGTCGGCGGTTTCGCCTACGGGCCGATCCAGCCGATCTACAACTACGTGATGCAGACCCGCGCGCCGCAGCATCTGCGCGGCCGGGTGGTCGGGGTGATGGGCTCGCTGGCGTATGCGGCCGGCCCGCTGGGGCTCGTCATCGCCGGCCCGCTCGCCGACTCCGCCGGTCTGCGGGTCACCTTCCTGGCGTTGTCGCTGCCGATGGTGGCGTTGGGTTTGATCGCGATCGGCCTGCCGGTGCTGACCACGCTGAACCAGCCGGCCGCCGACCAGATCGACCTGCAGTTCGACGATTAGGACCGATCAGGCACCGCCCGGCCGGCGGGCGCGGTGACCACCTCGGCCAGCCGCCGCAGCGCGTCGGCTCTCCCGTCGACGCGCAGGCGGCCCTGCGCCACCAGTTCGGCCGCCCGGTCCGGGTGCAGCGCCGCGGCCAGCACCTCGGCCGCACCGGTCAGCGTCACGTCGACGGCGGTGTCGTCGTCGAGGTCCTCGACGGCGTCGGCGCTGATGCGCACCGCCGCCGCACCCTCGGGGGTGACCAGCCGCACCGACAACGGCGGCCCGGTGCGGTCCGGCCGGACGTGGGCACGTACCGCGCGGGCCAGCCAGTGCGGACGCACGACGTCGCCGGCCCGGCGGGTCTCCAGCAGGGACCTGCCCCACCGGATGAACGCGTGGACCACGGCTTCGAGCGCCGCGCCGTCGGCGGTGAGTTCATAGACGGTGCCCGACGCCGGTTTGGGCAGCTCACGCCTGCGGACCAGGTGGTGCTCCTCGAGGTGGCGCAGCCGGGTGGCCAGCATGTCGGTGGCGATCGGGCGCAGCGCCGTCAACAGGTCGCTGTACCGCCGGGGACCGTCGAGCAGCTCCCGCACGATCAGCAGTGTCCAGCGGTCGCCGACCAGATCGAGGCTCTTGGCCAGCGCACAGTGCTGGCCGTAGGTCCGGGATGCCATGACCCCAGCCTACTTGCCAATTGGAAATTTCAAGTTCGTGCTTGCTTTCTCCAAGCACACCGGCGTAGCGTCGTCGGGATGACACTGGTCGACATCGACGCCCGCCCGGCGCTCGAACATCTTCTCGACATCCGCATCGGCTTCCATCCGGCGCAGATCATCCCCACGCCGGTCGGCATCCGGATGTCGTACGCCATCCGGGAGGGCCGCTTCGCCGGCCCCGACATCAGCGGTGCGGTGCTGCCCGGCGGCGGCGACTCTGTCCTGCTCGGCACCGATCAGGTGGCCCGGCTGGATGTGCGGGCCACCCTGCGCACCGACGACGGCGCCCTGATCCACCTCACCAACACCGGCCGCATCCACATGAGCCCCGAAGCGATGCAACGGTTCTCGTCCGGAGAGCTGATCCGCCACCACGAGTGCTACGGCCGGTCCAGCCCGCTGTTCGACACCGACGACGAGCGGGTACCGGTGGCTCACCGCGCTGCACACGGTGGCGATCAACGAGGTGTCGCTGTCCGCGGTGCACTACCGCGTCTTCGCCGTGCGCTGACTAACATCGGGGCGTGTCTGCAGCGCTGAGCGCCCTGATCGCCGAACTCCCCGACGGGACCGTGGTCACCGACCCGGACATCCTGGCGTCCTACCGCCAGGACCGCGCCCGTGATCCCGATGCCGGGACCCCGCTGGCGGTGGTACGGCCGCGGCGCACCGAGGAGGTGCAGACCGTGCTGCGCTGGGCCAACGCGCACCGTGTCCCGGTGGTGCCGCGCGGCGCCGGCACCGGGCTCTCCGGTGGCGCGTCCGCACTGGACGGCGGGATCGTGCTGTCCACCGAGAAGATGCGTGACATCACCGTCGACCCGGTCACCCGCACCGCGGTCGTTCAACCGGGTCTGCTCAACGCCGAGGTGAAGCAGGCGGCGGCCGAACACGGGCTGTGGTATCCGCCCGATCCGTCGTCGTTCGAGATCTGCAGCATCGGCGGCAACATCGCCACCAACGCCGGCGGGCTGTGCTGCGTCAAATACGGGGTCACCACCGACTACGTGATGGGCCTGCAGGTGGTGCTGGCCGACGGCACCGCGGTGCGGTTGGGCGGGCCGCGGATCAAGGACGTCGCCGGATTGCCACTGACGAAGTTGTTCGTCGGCAGCGAGGGCACGTTGGGTGTGGTCACCGAGGTGACGCTGCGGCTGCTGCCGCCGCAACACCAGGCCAGCACCGTGGTGGCCACGTTCGCGTCGGTGGAGGCGGCGGCGGAGTCGGTGCTGGCGATCACCGCCAGGATCCGGCCGTCGATGCTGGAGTTCATGGATGCGGTCTCGATCAACGCCGTCGAGGACAAACTGCGGATGGGACTGGACCGCAGCGCCGCGGCGATGATGGTGGCGGCGTCGGACGACCGTGGCCCCGCGGGCGCCGAGGACGCCGAGTTCATGGCACAGGTGTTCACCGAACACGGTGCCACCGAGGTGTTCTCCACCGCCGACCCGGACGAGGGCGAGGCGTTCGTCGCGGCACGCCGGTTCGCCATCCCGGCGGTGGAGGCCAAGGGCGCGCTGCTGCTCGAGGATGTCGGGGTGCCGCTGCCGGCGCTCGCCGATCTGGTCGGCGGGGTGGCCCGGCTGGCCGACCACCACGAGTTGACCATCTCGGTGATCGCGCACGCCGGAGACGGCAACACCCATCCGTTGATCGTCTACGACCCGGCCGACGCGGCGATGGCCGAACGTGCCGCCCAGGCGTTCGGCGAGATCATGGAACTGGCAATCGATCTCGGCGGCACGATCACCGGCGAGCACGGGGTGGGCCGGCTCAAGCGGCCGTGGCTGGCCGACCAGATCGGCCCGGAGGCAATGGAATTGCACCGCCGGATCAAGGACGCGCTGGACCCGAACGGCATTCTCAACCCGGGCGCGGGATTCTGACACCTGTTGCGTGACGCTGTGGCGGAGGATCGCGGGCTGCGCCGCCCCGGCGTCACGTGAGACCCCGGGTCCGATCCAACGCTGCGCGTTCGGGTTCCGATCGCGCTGAATGTAACCGGTGACGCGGTCGTCGAGCGCGGGGGAATCTTTCCGCGTGACTCGTGTTATCCGTTTCAACGCCTTCGACATGAACTGTGTCGCCCACCAGTCCCCCGGTCTGTGGAAACACCCGGAGGACCAGTCCTGGCGCTACAAGGATCTCGAGTACTGGACCGAGCTGGCCCGGCTACTCGAACGCGGCCGGTTCGACGGTCTGTTCATCGCCGACGTGCTGGGCACCTACGACGTGTACGGCGCCGGCGACGAGGCGGCGATACGCCAGGCCGCGCAGATCCCGGTCAACGATCCGATGATGCTGGTCTCGGCCATGGCGCTGGTCACCGAACATCTCGGCTTCGGCATCACCACCGGAACCGGTTTCGAACACCCGTACCCGTTCGCCCGGCGGATGTCCACGTTGGACCACCTCACCAAGGGCCGCATCGGATGGAACGTCGTCACCGGCTACCTTCCGGCCGCCGCCCGCAACATGGGGCAGAGCGATCAGCCGGCCCACGACGCCCGCTACGACCACGCCGACGAGTATCTCGAGGTGCTCTACAAGCTGTGGGAGGGTTCGTGGGAGGACGACGCGGTGATCCGTGACCGCGAGCGCGGGGTGTTCACCGATCCGGACAAGGTGCACCACATCGGCCACCGCGGAAGACATTTCAGTGTGCCCGGTGTCCACCTGTCCGAGCCGTCGCCGCAACGGACACCGGTGATCTACCAGGCCGGATCGTCACCGCGCGGGGTGCGGTTCGCGGCCGAGAACGCCGAGGCGATCTTCACCGCGTCGCCGACCAAGGAGATACTCCGCCGGACCGTCAGCACCATCCGCCAGGAACTCGAGATCGCCGGGCGCGACCCGTATTCGGTGAAGATCTTCAATCTGACCACGATCATCACCGCCGAGACCGACGAGGAGGCGCACGCCCGGCACGCCGAGTACCTCGCCTACGGCGATCCGGAGGGCGCGCTGACGTTCATGTCCGGCTGGATGGGCGTGGACCTGGCCCGATACGGGCTCGACGAACCGGTCGGCAACGTCGACTCGAACGCGATCCTGTCGGCGGTGGCGGCATTCCAGTCCGCCGACCCCGATGGCCGGGAATGGGCGGTCCGCGATATCGCCGAGTGGGGCAAGATCGGTGGGATGGGCCCGCGCATCGTGGGATCCGGTTTCACCGTCGCCGACACACTGCAGGAGTGGGTCGAGGAGACCGACGTCGACGGCTTCAATCTGGCCTACGCGATCACGCCGGGTTCGTTCGCGCAGTTCATCGAGCACGTGGTGCCGGTGTTGACCGAGCGTGGCGCCTATCAGCCGGCCTACACGCCGGGTACGTTGCGGCACAAGCTCTTCGGTAAGGGCGACCGGCTGCCCGACGACCACCGGGGCAGCCGGTACCGGGTCGGTGGTCCCCTGTCGACGATCATCGACCGACCCTCGACACTGCCGTCGTCGCCGGCATCGGCGGCCTCCCAGCCGATCAGCGGCCGGTAGCGGATCTCGGACGTGCTGCGAACATGATCGAATTGACCGATCTGACCAAGGTGTACGGATGCGGTGAGCACCGCACCGTGGTGCTCGACCGGATCAACTTCCGGGTGGAGACCGGTGAGGTCCTCGCCGTGGTCGGGCCCAGCGGTGCCGGCAAGAGCACCCTGGCCCAGTGCATCAACCTGCTCACCCGGCCCACGTCCGGATCAGTTGTCGTCAACGGTGAGGACCTGACCACGCTGTCCACCCATCGGCTGCGGGTCGCGCGCCGCCGGATCGGCACGGTGTTTCAGTCGTCGGGTCTGTTGGAACGCCGCACCGCCGCCGAGAACGTCGCGCTACCACTGGAATACCTCGGTGTCACCGCCGCCGAGACGCGGAAACGGGTCGCCGAACTGCTCGACCGGGTCGGGCTCGCCGCACGCGCGAACCATTATCCGTTCCAGTTGTCGGGTGGTCAGCGCCAACGGGTCGGCATCGCACGTGCCCTGGCGCTGCGGCCCTCGGTGCTGTTGTCCGACGAGGCCACCGCGGGGCTGGACCCGACCACCACCGCCTCCGTCGTCGAACTGCTGCGGGAACTGCGTGACGACCTGAACCTGTCGATCGTGTTCATCACCCACGAGATGGACACGGTGCTGAAGATCGCGGATTCGGTGGCGCGGCTGGACCACGGACGGATCGTCGAGGCCGGGCGGCTGGTCGATCTGCTCACCGATCCCGCGTCGGCGCTGGGCGCGGACCTGCGCCCGCAGGGAGCGGCAGCCGCCGCGGCCCCCGGCCAGCAGGTGTGGCAGGTGGTCTACGACACTCCCGATGTGCCGGCGGATTGGATCGCCCGCGTGTCGGTCGACCTCGGTGCTCCGGTGGCGGTGCTGGGCGCGTCGGTGCAATCGATCGGCGGCGTCACCGTCGGTGGCGCGACGCTCGGGATCGATGACGGGTTGAGCCCGCGGGTGCCGGAGGTGTTGCGGCGATACGGCCTCGCCGTCGCCGACAGCGTGACCTCCACCGCGGAGACCTCCACCGCGGAGAAGGAACTGGAGGAAGTTGCGTGACATCCGTACTCGCCGCCGGCACGGTCCCGCTCGACGAGATGGCGGGTCTGTTGTTTCCGGCCCTGCTGGACACGCTGACCATGGTCGGGATCGTGATGACGATCGTGACACTGGTCGGGGTGCCGCTGGGTGCGCTCGTCCACAACCTCGCGCCCGGCGGGCTGTTCGAGAACCCCACCCTGCACACGGTGCTGAGCTGGACCATCAACATCGGGCGGTCGCTGCCGTTCTTGATCCTGATGGCGGCCATCATGCCGTTCACCCGGTTCGTCACCGGCACCAACATCGGAATCGCGGCGGCGGTGGTGCCGATGTCGCTGGCGGGTATCGCGTTCTTCACCCGCATCGTGGAGAACTCGCTGCGGTCGGTGCCACCGTCGGTGGTACAGGTGGCCCGTGCGTCCGGAGGGTCGCCACTGCAGATCATCCGCACCGCCCAACTGCACGAGGCCGTGCCGTCGATCCTCGGCGGCCTGACCATCAACGTGATCGCGATGATCGAGTACTCCGCGATCGCGGGCACCATCGGCGCCGGCGGAATCGGCTACGTCGCGGTCACCTACGGCTATCAACGCTTCGACCAGGGCGTCATGGCCGCCACCATCGTCATCCTGGTCTGCACCGTCGCCGTGGTTCAGCTGATCGGCGATGCGCTCGTCCGCTTCACCACACCACATGCGCGCGCCCGCGCAGCCAGAGTCTGAAAGGGATTTACGATGTCAACCGCCGGCACCCCGGTCGACGACCACGGATTCGAGCTCAAACGACGGCCCACCCGACTGTGGGTCGCGCTGAGCCTGCTTGCCGTGGTTGCGCTGCTGATCGGCGCGCGGTTCGTGATCTCCGGAAACTCTCAGTCCCCGAACGAGATTCCGGGGGCGACACTTGTCGTCGCCAGCACCGAGAGCAATGCCGCCGAACAGGCGCTGATCGAGTTCGTCGCCCGCGAGGTCGCACCTCGTTACGGCATCAAGGTGGCGTTCCGCGGTCTGGCGGACAGCAACACGATCAACCGGGCGGTCAGTGAAGGCGAGGTGGCCGCCACCACCTATCAGCACAGACTGTGGCTCGGGCAGGTGCTCGAGGCCAATCCCGACTTCCGGGAGGAGGCGGCGGCGCCGATCTTCCGGTGGGCGTTCGGCATCTGGTCGGACAAGTACACCGATGTGGCCCAGATTCCGGACGGAGCGACCATCGCGCTGTACTCGGATCCGGCCAACGAGGCACAGGGGCTGTGGCTGCTGGAACGCGCCGGTCTGATCGAACTGGATCCGGCGGTGGACAAGTGGACCGCCACCCAACGGGACATCGTCGCCAACCCGAGGAATCTGAAGTTCACCCTGTTCGACTTCGCCGCGCAGACCCGGGCGCTGCCCGATATCGACGCGGCGGTCGGCTACTCCGAGTTCTACATCGCCGCGAAGGTGCCGCTGGAACGGCAGATCTTCGCACCGCCGCCGCCGGACGAGTTCGCCGCGGTGCTGACCATCGGCAGCAGATGGGCCGACACCGACAACATCAAGAACCTGGTCGCAGCGTTCCGGGATCCGGCCGTGCAGGAGTTCCTGGCCACCGATCCACGGGTGAAGCACATCCTGCTGCCGTTGTGATGCGTCAGACCCCCTGCGCGGGGCTGAGTTCGGCCACCGCGTCGCGGGCCGGGATGACGGCGGCCATCCGCAGCACCGACTCCCCCGCGTACAGCGCGGTGCGGTCCACCCAGGCCGCCGGCATCGCCCGGGTGGGGGCCGCGGGTGAGAACAGCGGCAACGCCGGGCGCTGCCACCGCACCAGCACCGCCGGCGGGACGTCGCCCAGGCGGGCCATGAATTCGCTGCGTGCGTTGATCCAGACCGGCAACCGTTTCGCCGTCCCGGACGCATCGCACCAGCGGCGGGTGGCCGCATTGCCCACCACCCGGTGCGGGGCCGGCCACCCCAAACCGAAAAGCATGGTGCGGTAGGTGGTTTCGGCCTCCAGCAGGCGGCGCTGATACTCCGGATGCGCACCGGATTCGTGGGTGAGCAGGAATCGGGTCCCGGCCACCACGGTGTCCGCACCGGCATCCAACGCCGCCCGGGTGTCGGCGGCGGTGGCAACACCACCGGCCAGGAACACCGGCCGGCCGCCGGCGAGGTCGCGGGCTTTCGGCAGAAAGGCCGCCGCAGGTGATTCACCGACCAGGTGTCCACCGGCCTCGGCCCCCTGGGCGATCAGCGCGTCGACGCCCCAGTGCAGCGCCCGGCGCACCTGATCGGCGGTGCCGACCATGGTGAACACGAACACCCCGGCGTCCCTGAGCTCCCGCACCAGCGCACGGTCCCCGCCGAACGCGACGACCGCGACGTCGATCCGCTCCTCGACGCACACCCGCACATGGGGGCGCCGGACGAACGGCATCAACAGATTCACCGCGACCGCCCGGCCGGGGGCTTCGGCGCGGACCCGGCGGATCCCGTCGCGCAACCGGTCGGGTGCGGTCAGCCCGAGCGTTCCGAGACCGCCGGCGTCGGCGACGGCGACGGCGAGTTCCGGCCCCGCCAACCCGCCACCCATACCGGCTTGCGCCACCGGAACGTCCAGCCGCAGGCGGTCCAGGACATCCACGCCCGGCAACCTACCGTGTGGCCGTGGCCGGGTCGAGCGCGGGTGATCCGGTGGCGAGGAGCGTCACCGCGCCGTCGACCCGATCGCCCACTCCGACGCGGCCTGCTGCTGTGCCCAGAACTGGGCGAAACGCCCTCCGGCGGCGAGCAGTTCGTCGATGGCTCCGTCCTCGACCACCCGTCCGGCCTCGACGAACAGCACCCGGTCGGCGTGCCGGATGCTGGCCAACCGGTGCGCGACGATCACCCGGGTGCGGGGGCGGGGATCGGCGGTCAGCGCATCGACCACGGCGGCCTCGTTGGCGTTGTCCAGCGCACTGGTCGCCTCGTCCACCAGCAGCACCGGCGCCGGTTTCAGCAGTGCCCGCGCGATGCTCACGCGCTGGCGTTCACCCCCGGACAGCGCGGTGCCGCCCTCCCCCACCACGGTGGCGTCGCCGTCGGGCAGCCGGTCGAGGAGTTCGTCCACCCGCGCCAGCCGCATCGCCGCGGTGACGTCGTCCGGGTCGGCTTCCGGATCGCCCACCAGCACGTTGTCCCGTAGGGTCCCGTCGAACAGATACGGGTGCTGGAACACCACGCTCACCGCCGCCCGTCGCGCCTCCGGGTCCAGGGTGGTGACGTCCACCCCGTCCAGCAGCACCCGCCCCGATGCCGGCTGCTGCAGACCGGCGATCAACGACAGGATGGTGGTCTTCCCCGAACCGGACGGCCCCACGATCGCGGTGGTGTTGCCCGGCCGCAGCGTGAAGCTGACCCCGTCGAGCACCACCTCATCGCCGTAACTGAAACGCACATCGTCGAATTCGATGCTCGGCGCGGCGCCCGTCCGGTCCAGCCGGCGGCGGCCGGCGGGAAGTGTCGGCGCGTCCAGCACCGCCTGGATGCGGTTCAGCGTGGCCCGGGTCGTTTCCAGCGCCGGCGCCAGATCGGCGATCGCCGCGAACGGTTCGAGGTAACGGACCAGCACCACGATCAGCGCGATCGCCTCAGGCACCCCGAGTTGACCGCGCACCGTCAACCAGACGGCCATGCCGGCGAATCCGATCAGCGCCACCTGGCCGGCGAGGCTGAACAGCACCTGGCCGGGGATCTGCATGGTCAGCAGCCGCAGGCCGGCGCCGTGCTGCGCCGCCAGCGCGCTGCCCACCTGGCTGCGTGCCGGTTCCACCCGGCGGGCCGCCCGCAGCGCCTGCTGGGTGCGGGCGAACTCGATGATGCGTTCGGTGAACGCGGAATTGGTCTCACCGGCCACCTTGTCGGCGGCCCGGCTCAACCGGCCGGACAGGGCCAGCGCCCCGAACAGCACCGCGACCCCGGCCAGCGCGGCCAGCCCCAGCGGCACCGACACGAACAACAGCGCGACGCCGATGGCGGCCGGCAGCAGAGCCGCGCCGATCAGGGGGGTGAGCAGGTTGACCACCAGCCCGGCCAGTTCCGGCCCGGTGGCCGCGATCGCCTGCCGCGCCGTGGCGGTGTTGTCGGGGGTGAACCAGCTCATCGCGACGTTCGGGAGCCGGTCGGCCATATCGTGCTGGGTGCGGCTGAGCACCGCGAATCCCAGATCGAACCCGAGCCGGGCGGTGTTGGTGTCGGTCACCCAGCCGGCCAGGGTGACCGCGGTGAGCCAGCCCAGCCACAACCAGGCGTCCGACGGGGTGTCGCTGAACAGTGCGGCCAGCAACGGGATGAGCAGCACCGCGCCGACCGCGCGCAGCAGCACCGACAGCAGGGTCAGCACCGCGTATCCGGCGACGGCGCCACGCTTCTCGGCCGGGACCAGTCTCAGCAGGGTGCGGATCATCGGCCCACCTCCACCGCGTCGGCGCTGACCGGCCGGCCCGCGTCCGGGCTCGAATACCGCCCCGAATCCCAGAGCCCGCGGTACCGGCCACCCGCGGCGAGCAGTTCGTCGTGGGTGCCGACCTCGACGATCCGACCGTCGTCGAGCACGACGATCTGGTCGGCGTGGGTGATGGTGTGCAGCCGGTGTGCGATCACCAGTACGGTGCGGTCCCTGGTCAGCCGGTTGATCGCCTGCTGCACCAGGTATTCCGATTCCGGATCGGCGAACGCGGTGGCCTCGTCGAGCACCAGCACCGGGGTGTCGGCCAGGATGGCACGGGCGATCGTCACCCGCTGCCGCTCACCCCCGGACAGCGCCGATCCGGCGCCCAGCACGCTGTCGTAGCCGTCGGGCATCCGGGTGATCCGGTCGTGGATCTGGGCGTCCCGCGCGGCCGTCCGGATCCGCTCGAGACCGGCGTCCGGTTCGGCCAGCGCGATGTTCTCCGCGACGCTGCCGTGCACGAGCTGGGCGTCCTGCAACACGAACCCGACCCGGCGGTACAACTCGTCGGCGGTCAGGGTCCGGATGTCGCGGCCGTCCACCCGGATCGCGCCCTGGGTCACATCGTGGAACCGGGCCACCAGGGCGGCCAGCGTCGATTTACCCGATCCGGACGGCCCGACCAGCGCGGTCACCGTGCCCGGACGCAGCGTCAGCGTCACATCCCGGATCACCGGGACACCCGGCCGGTATTCGAAGCTGACCCGGTCGAGTTCGACGGTGCCCGGTCGGGCCTGATCGCCGGAGGCGTGATCGGTCCCGGCCTGGCCGGTCCGGTCCCGGACGACGAGTTCGGGTTCGTCCAGGACGGTCTGGATCCTGCGGGCGGCCAGCATCCCGGTCTGGATGCCGCTCAACCCGTAGCCGATGCCCAGCAGCCGGGCGCCGAAGGTGGTGCCCAGCAACAGGAACGGCAGCAGGTTCACCGGATCCATCCGGCCGGTGACCACCAGCGGCACCCCGGCGACCAGGATGATCCACAGGAAGGTCGCCGGCCTGGTTACCAGGTCCATCAGCGTCTTCTTCCCGACGAACGGGCGTTGCCAGGACACCAGGAAGTCGATGTAGTCGTCGAGCCGGCGGCGGAACCGGGAGGCCGCGGCGCCGCCGAAGATCCGGATCACCGGCTGGCCCTCGAGGAAGGCGCCCGCCTCCCCGCCCATGCGCTCGGCCCAGCGGGGCGCCTGGGCGATCTTCGATCCGGACTGGATCGTCATCACCGACATCAGCACGAGATAGACCAGCACCGGAATGAACAGCACCAGCGCCACCCGCCAGTCGGCCACGAACAGGTAGACCAGCACGGCCACCGGGGCGACGACGGCCGCGACCGCATCCGGGATGGCGTGGGTGATCAGATAGTGCAGGGCCAGGGTGTCGTCCTGGACGAGTTGTTTGGTCGACGCCGACCCGCGCCGGGTGAACCACCCCAGCGGCAACCGCGACAACTTGGTCAGCAACCGGCCGCGCAACTCATGGGCGAATCGGGCGTCGACGCGGTGCAGCCACAGCGTCATCGCGGCGGCCAGGACGGCGCCCAGCCCGATCAGCGACACGGCGGTCAGACCCAGCGTCCACAGCCGTTCCGCCTCCGCACCGCCGAGCAGCAGCCGGGCCAGTTCGACCAGCAGCACGAACGGCGCCAGTTCGATGAGGGTGATCAGGGCCTGCAACACCCCGGAGACGATCAGCGGCTTCTTCAGCGGGGCCAGCAACCGGCTGCCCGCCTCGGCGCGCCAGCGGCCACGCACCGGTGTGCGCGGCTGCGCGGCACCCGGGGCCGGCGCAGCCTGGGGAGCGCCCGTGGTGGCCGCCGCCGGGGCGGCCGCGTGCTCGGGGGTGCCCGCCCCGCTCGCGGCGGCAGGCTTCGCGGCGGCTTTCGCGGGTGCAGTCTTCGCGGCGGGTTTCGCGGGTGTGGACGTCTCGCCGCGGGAGGAGCCCATCGCCCGGCCCTCGGTCCAGTAGGCCTGGGCGTAGACCTCCCGCTTCGGGAAACCGAATTCGTCGCGCAACCGGGTGCGGACCTGTTTGAGCGCGCCGGCCTCCGGGCCGGCCCAGCAGTACCAGTTCGACCAGTCCCGGAGCTCCAGGGCCGCCGCGAGCGAGGACGCATCGTCGCGGGACACCCGGTGCACCCGCAACCGCGGGTGCTCGGCCAGCGGGATCAGCACATCGTCGTCGTGATGCTGTTCGAGGTACAGCTCGATCGGGATGTCGTGCGGAACCACCTCGATGATGCCGTTGATCGCCGGGGTCGAGGCCGAGTCCCCGATGAGCAGATAGCCGACCGGCCGGTCCTCGGGGTCCTCCGGGACGCTGAAACCCCGCGACCCCATCGACATGACCGCGATGGTGGCGCCGGGCTCGACGGTGCGGGCCCATGTCGAGGCCGGCCCGGCGGGTTCGTGCAGCACCATGTCCACCGCGAACCGGCCGGTCTCCGGGTCGGATTCGGTGATCGTGTAGGCGCGCTGGAACTCGGTGTCGGACCCGTCCGGATCGGGGAACCAGAACCGCAACCAGGAGGTGGGTTCGACGATCACCTCGTCGAACAGCGTCGGCGACACCAGCCGTACCCGCACGAAATGCGGGGCGATGTACTCCTTGTCGACGACGGTGGCCTGATGGTCGCGGGCACCGAGCCCGCGCAGCATCACACCCTGAAATCCGCGTGCCATCGGCATCTCCTCCCGACCGGGCGTCGGATTCACCCGCCCAACTGAGGTTAGCCTCACTTGCCCTGACCGCGGGGCTCCCCCTCCGGCCGGACCATTGACACGATACGGTCGATGTCCTATCAATGAGACATGACAGCAGGTGTGTCTCAGACGCCGGTTCGGTTCACCCTGTCCACCGCCGCCACCTGGTCGGATCCGTGGCCGATGTACGCCGCGTTGCGCGACCACGACCCGGTACATCACGTGGTGCCCGAGCACCGGCCCGAACACGACTACTACGTGCTGTCACGGCATGCCGACGTGTGGCGTGCCGCCCGGGATCACGAGACGTTCTCGTCGGCGCGGGGCCTGACCGTCAACTACGACGAGCTCGAGCTGATCGGGCTGGCCGACAACCCGCCGTTCGTGATGCAGGATCCGCCGGTCCACACCGAGTTCCGCAAACTGGTGTCCCGCGGCTTCACCCCGCGGCAGGTGACCGCGGTGGAACCGGCGGTGCGCCGGTTCGTCGTCGAACGGATCGAACGGCTGCGGGCCGACGGCGGCGGCGACATCGTCGCCGAACTGTTCAAACCGCTGCCGTCCATGGTGGTCGCCCACTACCTCGGGGTGCCGGAATCCGACCGCGCCCAGTTCGACCGCTGGACCGACGCCATCGTGGCAGCCAACACCGGCGCCGACGGTGTCATGGGCGCCGGCGCGGCGGTCGGTGAGATGATGGCGTACTTCACCGAGCTCATCGAGTACCGCCGCCGCGAACCCGCCGACGACACCATTTCGCACCTCGTCGCCGCCGGGGTGGACCCGCTGCCGGTGCTGGCGTTCACCTTCACCATGGTCACCGGCGGCAACGACACCACCACCGGCATGCTCGGCGGGACGATGCATCTCCTGCACCGCCGGCCCGATCAGCGCCGCCTGCTGGTCGAACGACCGGAACTGATCGCCGACGCGGTGGACGAGTTCCTCCGGCTCACCTCCCCGGTGCAGGGGCTGGCCCGCACCTCCACCCGGGACGTCACGATCGGCGACACCACCATCCCGGCCGGCCGCAAGGTGTTGCTGCTGTACGCGTCGGCCAACCGCGATGAACGCGAATTCGGCCCGGATGCAGCCGAACTCGACGTCACCCGCCGGCCCCGCAACATCCTGACGTTCAGCCACGGCGCCCATTTCTGCCTCGGTGCGGCCGCGGCCCGCATGCAGTCACGGGTGGCGCTGACCGAGCTGCTGGTTCGCTGCCCGGAGTTCAGCGTCGACGAGGACGGGATCACCTGGGCCGACGGCGGCTATGTGCGCCGCCCGCTGACGCTGCCGGTCCGGATACCCGGTCAGGCGCCGCGCCGATGACCGGGAACTGGTTGGCCGACCGGCGCACCGAGGTGGCGGCCGAACGCATCCTCGACGCCGCCCACGAACTGTTCACCCGCCACGATGCCGCCACCGTCGGCATGCGCGACATCGCCCGCGCGGCCGGCTGCTCCCGTGCCACCCTGTACCGCTATTTCGACAGCCGGGAGGCCCTCCACACCGCCTATGTGCACCGGGAGGCCCGCCGGCTGTACCGGGAGCTGGGGCCGCGGCTCGCGGCGATCGGCGATCCGCAAAACAGGTTGATCGAGGGCATCCTCGCCGCACTGGACGCCGTTCGGGAGAACCCGGCGCTGTCGTCGTGGTTCGCCGCCGGGCACCGTCCGGTCGGCGCGGAACTGGCGGACCGCTCCGAGGTCATCCACGGCCTGGTGGCGGGTTTCCTGCGCTCGCAGGGTTTCGACGACGACGGGCGCCGGGCCCGGTGGCTGGTGCGGGTCATCGTGTCGCTGTTGCTGTTTCCGGGCCGCGACGAGGCCGAGGAACGCGCGCTGCTCGAGGACTTCGTGGTGCCCGCGGTGGCTCAGGCCACCGAATAGGCCTGCGCCCGCATCGACCTGCGCGACATGCCGTACTCCTCGCGCAGGACCTTGGCCACCGCCCGGGTGGTCCGGTTGTCGCAGGCGACCCAGGCGAATCGACCGGCGGACTCGAGACCGGCCGCGCGGATGGCCTCCACCAGCGCCTGGCCGTCGTTCGTCCGGCCCACCCAGGTGACGCCCGTGCTGCGCAGCACCGGCAGGTGCCTGTCGTCGTCGTGGCGGGCCTCGAGGAACACCCGCGCCGGCGCGTCCCCGATCGCCGCCAGCAGCGCGTTGATCGCCGGCAGCGACGCGGTTACCCTAAGTCACTGATCGCGGACCCGGGTGAACCGGTGCAGGAGCCATGCCAGCGGGATGGTCAGCACCATCGTCCAGACGAACAACCAGAACATCGATCCGGTGTAGACCGGGCTGCGCAGGATCTCCACCATCGCCACTTCCATCAGGATCAGGTGGATCAGGAAGATCTCGTAGGAGATCTCGCCGAGGAACACCATCGGCCGGCTGCCCAGGACGCGCGAATACCAGCCCTTGTTGCCCAGCGCCAACGGCGCGACCATCAGGGTGGCGATCACGGTGTAGAAGCCGGTCTTGGCCCACGCCTCCCACAGTTCGTTCGGTGAGGTGGTCGGTTCACCGCCGATCGGGGTGGCGACGATGAAGTAGCAGATCAGCGCCAGCGGGATGCACACCAGCGCATAGGCGCGCACCCCCATCGGCTGCAGTGCGGCGAGCATCATGCCGCCGAGGAACCAGATCAGGTAGGTGGGCAGCCACAGTCGCGCACCGTCGGGCAGCCAGTCCACGGTGTGCACCAGATACAGCCAGGCCGGGCTGATCGCCGCCAGCACGGCCAACCCCGTCAGCAGCAGCCCGGGCCGCCACCGCCGCCGGCACACCACCACCAGCAGCAGGTACGCCAACAACGGCAGCACCGCATAGAACGCCACCTCCACCGCCAGGCTCCACATCTGGGTGAGCCCCTGGTGCAGGTACGAATACAGGTAGTTGTCGGTGTAGATCTGGGTGTGGGTCAGATTGCGCAGCAATCCCTCCCAGGTGTGGCCCGGGTTGGGGCCCGCGTCGCGGAAGTGATAGACGGCGTAGGCGGCCAGCACGGTGACGACATAGGCCGGCATGATGCGGCGCACCCGCCGCCACGCGTAGCGCTTGACCGACGGTGCGGGCCGGCGTTCGGCCGCGGCCCGCACCCACGGCCCGAACAACAGGAAGCCCGACAGCACGAAGAAGATCGGCACGCCGATCTCCATCCGGGAGTACACCAGCCCGAGATAGCCCTGTGGATAGCGGCCGGTGGTGTAGGCGGCGTGGGTGAGCACCACCAGCAGCGCCGCCACCGCCCGGATCCCGGTCAGGGATGCGACCCGTTCGGCCCGGGAGATCGACTCCAACCCGCCCTGGACGACGTCCGGCTCGGTCAGCTCACCGCCCCGACGAACCGTCATCTGTCTTTCCGCTTCCCTCCGCCGCGGCCCGGACCCCGGTTAGGCCCGTGCGCCGGGCCCCGGTCCAGACGAAGGTCGATCGGCACACCCGAGATCCTGGTGTGTTCAAGGGCTTTCAGCGCCTTGCGGGGCAGTTTGGCGGGCAGTTCCACCAGCGAGTAGTCAGCCCGGATGGTGATGTGACCGAAGTCGCTGCGGTGCAGGCCGCCCTCGTTGGCGATCGCGCCGACGATGTGCCCGGGCCCCACCTTGTGCCGTTTGCCCACCGCGATGCGGTAGGTCGCCATCTTCTGGTCGCCCCGGCGCGGCGGCCGGTCCCGGCGCTCCCGGCCGTCCCTGCGCTCGGACCGCTCCCGGCGCTGCTCCGGCGGCGGCTCGACCATCAGGAACTCGTCACCGTCGCGGGTCTGCACCGCCAGCGCGGCCGCGATGTCGGCCAACGGCACGTCGTGGTCGCGTTCGTAGTCCTCGATCAGGCCGCGGAACAGGTCGATCTGCGGGGAGCTGAGCGCCTCGCTGATGGCGTCTCGGAACTTGGCCACCCGCTTGGCGTTGACGTCGTCGACGGTGGGCATCTCGGCCTCGAGGACCTTCGACCGGGTGTGCTTCTCGATCGCCTTGAGCAGATGCCGTTCCCGCGGGGTGACGAACAGCAGTGCGTTGCCGGACCGTCCGGCCCGCCCGGTACGGCCGATGCGGTGCACATACGACTCGGTGTCGTGCGGGATGTCGTAGTTGACGACGTGCGAGATCCGGTCGACGTCGAGCCCGCGGGCGGCCACGTCGGTGGCGATGAGGATGTCGAGGCTGCCGTCCTTGAGCGCGGCGATGGTGCGTTCCCGCTGGGCCTGCGCGATGTCGCCGTTGATGGCCGCCGCGGCGAACCCGCGGGACCGCAGCCGTTCGGCGAGCTCCTCGGTGGCCTGTTTGGTGCGGACGAACACGATCATCGCCTCGAACGGTTCGGTTTCCAGCACCCGGGTCAGCGCGTCCATCTTGCGCGGCCCGGCCACCTGGATGAACCGCTGGGTGATGTTCTCGGCGGTGGCGGTCCTGGCCTTGACGGTGACCTCGACCGGATCGTGCAGGTACTTGGTGGTCAGCTTGCGGATCGCGGCCGGCATCGTCGCCGAGAACAACGCGACCTGCTTGTACTCGGGGGTGTCGGCGAGGATGCGTTCGACGTCCTCGGCGAAGCCCATCTGCAGCATCTCGTCGGCCTCGTCGAGCACCAGGTAGTCCAGCCGGCTCAGGTCGAGGGTGCCGCGGTCGAGGTGGTCGATGACCCGGCCGGGGGTGCCGACGACGATCTGCGCGCCGCGCCGCAACCCGGACAGCTGCACGGTGTAGGACGAGCCGCCGTAGATCGGCAGCACCTGGACATCGGGCAGGTGGGCGCCGTACCGGCCGAACGCCTCGGCGACCTGCAGCGCGAGTTCCCGCGTCGGGGCCAGCACCAGCGCCTGGGTCGCCCGGCTGGCGGTGTCGATCTTGGACAGGATCGGGATCGCGAACGCCGCGGTCTTCCCGGTGCCCGTCTGCGCCAGCCCGACCACATCGGATCCGGCCATCATCGCCGGAATGGTGGCCGCCTGGATCGCCGACGGCGTCTCATATCCGACGTCCCCGACGGCCCGCAGCACCGCCGGGTGAATCTGCAGGTCAGCGAAAGTCGGATCGGTGCCGCTCACGTCGGCTTCAGGGGAGGTCATCGGGTTCAAAGTCTAATCGGCGGCACGGCCCCGACCTGCCGCGCGGCCGTCTGGCGGGGGCGGTACCTTCGCAGATGTGAGAGAGACAGCGGTGATGTCCCGGCTGGGGATCGGGTCGGTCGCGTTGGCGGTGACACTGCTGTCCGGCTGTGGGGCAGGCGATTCCACGGTCTCGCTGACTCCGGAACCCACCGCGCCGAGCCCGGGCGCAGCCGCGCCGGACACCCCATCGGCCGCCCCGCCGGTACTGGAAACCCCCGCACCGGGGGCCCAGGCCGATCCCTGCGCGGTGAACCTGGTGGCCCCCGAGGTGCTGCGCGCGATCGCCGAGTTGCCGCCCGATCCGCGCAGCGGGCAGGCGTGGAGTTCGGAACCGATCGCCGGCAACTACAACGAATGCGCCACGCTGTCGGCGGTGATCGTGCGGGCCAACACCAACGCGGAGAATCCCAACACCCGGGCGGTGATGTTCCACCTCGGCAAGTTCATCCCGACCGGCGTGCCCGACACCTACGGGTTCAACGCCATCGACACCTCGGCCGGCTCCGGCGACACCGTGGCGCTGCGCTACGACAGCGGTATCGAGGGGTTGTCCGGCGTGGTGAAGTTCCGCTGGAACGGCAACGGGGTGGAGCTGGTCGGCAACACCGGCTGAACCGCCCTGGCGCGAACGGCCGGGCCGGTGTTTCGCGCTCGAGCGGCGTCGGTGGGCTGACCTACAGTTGCGGCCATGTTCGTCGCCGCCGACCGGGTCATCTACAGCGCCTCGGACCTGGCTGCCGCCGCGCGCTGCGAATACGCCCTGCTGCGGTCGTTCGACGCCGAGCTGGGCTGGGGGCCGCCGGTGGCGGTCGACGACGGGATGCTGACCCGCACGGTCGAGCTCGGTGACGCCCACGAACGCCGTCACCTCGAGGCCCTCAGAGAGGCGTCTGACGACGCCGACGACCCGGTGACGGTGATCGGGCGGCCGGCCTACACCGTCGAGGGGCTGACCGCGGCCGCCGAGGCCACCCTGCGGGCGGTGCAGCGGCGGGCGCCGGTGATCTATCAGGCCACCATGTTCGACGGGCGCTTCGTCGGGTTCGCCGACTTCCTCGTGCACGAACCCGCCGACGACGGCGGACGGTACCGGCTCCGCGACACCAAACTCGCCCGGTCGGCGAAGGTGGAGGCGCTGCTGCAGCTGGCGGCGTACGCCGAGGCGCTGATCGCCGCCGGTGTCCCGGTGGCCCCCGAGGTGGAGTTGGTGCTCGGCGACGGGCACACCGTCCGCTACCGGGTCGACGAGCTGCTGCCGGTCTACGCGCCCCGGCGCGCCGCGCTGGAACGGCTACTCGACGAGCATCTGGCCGGGGGCCGCCCGGTGCGTTGGGAGGACGAGGAGGTGCGCGCCTGTTTCCGCTGTCCGGAATGCCGCAGCAGGGTCGCCGAATCCGATGACCTGCTGCTGGTGGCCGGAATGCGGGTCAGCCAGCGGGCCCGGCTGCTCGACGCCGGGATCACCACCCGCACCGCGCTGGCCCGGCACCGCGGACCGGTGCCCGGGCTGCCCGCACGCACCGTGGACGCGCTCACCGAGCAGGCCCGGCTGCAGATCGAGGCCGGTGACACCGGCAAGCCGCCGTTCGTGGTGGCCGACCCCCAGCCGCTGGCCCTGCTGCCGGACCCGGACAAGGGCGATCTGTTCTTCGACTTCGAAGGCGACCCGCTGTGGACCGTCGACGGCCGGGAGTGGGGGCTGGAATACCTGTGGGGGGTGCTGGAGTCCGGCGGCAGGTTCACCGCGCTGTGGGCGCACGACCGCGCCGAGGAACGCCGGGCGCTGGCCGACTTCCTGGCGTTCGTGCGCAAACGTCGCCGCCGCTACCCGAACATGCACATCTACCACTACGCCGCCTACGAGAAGACGACGTTGCTGCGGCTGGCCGGCCGGTACGGCGTCGGCGAGGACGAGGTCGACGAGCTGTTGCGCAGCGGTGTGCTGGTCGATCTGTTCCCGTTGGTGCGCAAGAGCCTTCGCGTCGGCACCGAGAACTACAGCCTGAAGTCGCTGGAACCGCTGTACATGGGCGCCGAACTGCGCGCCGGGGACGTCACCACGGCCGCGGAGTCGATCAACATGTACGCGCGGTTCACCGAGCTGACCGCCGCGGGCCGCCATGACGAGGCGCGGACGGTGCTCAAGGAGATCGAGGACTACAACCACTACGACTGCCGTTCGACCCGCAAGCTGCGCGACTGGCTGCTCACCCTGGCCTTCGAGTCCGGGGTGCCGCCGCTGGGCCCGCAACCGGTGGTCACCGACCACACCGACGACGAGGAACCCGATGACGTCGCCGCGGCCCTGAGCGCCTTCGCCGGCGACACCGTCGAACAGCGCACCGCCGAACAGACCGCGGTCGCCCTGCTGGCGGCCGCCCGCGGCTACCACCGTCGCGAGCGGAAACCGTTCTGGTGGGCGCATTTCGACCGGCTCAACAACCCGGTCGACGAGTGGGGTGACAGCAGCGATGTGTTTCTCGCCGACAACGCGGTGGTGGTCGAGGATTGGCACAAACCGCCGCGGGCCCGCAAACTGCAACGACACACCCGGCTCATCGGGACCCTGGCCGCCGGCGCGCTCGGCGACAGGGTGTTCGCGCTGTACGAACCGCCCGCACCGCGGCATCTGACGAACGATCCGGACCGGCGCGCCGCCGGGGACGCCGACGTCATCGCCGTCGACGATCCGGCGGTGCCGACCGAGGTGGTGATCTGCGAACGGGTCGACGACGGCGGTCAGTTCGATCAACTGCCGTTCGCGTTGACACCGGGCCAGTTGATCCCCACCGAGCCGCTGCGGAAATCGATCGACGACACCGCCGCGGCGGTGGCCGCCGGGTTGCCGGCGCTGCCCGACACCGCGGTCGTCGATCTGCTGGCGCGGCGGACCCCGCGCACCCGCAGCGGCGCGGCGCTGCCGCACACCGGCGACGCCATCGGCGACATCACCGCCGCCCTGCTCGATCTGGATTCGTCCTTCGTCGCGGTGCACGGACCGCCGGGCACCGGCAAGACCTACACCGCGGCCCGGGTGATCGCCCGGCTGGTCACCGAGCACCGGTGGCGGGTGGGTGTGGTCGCGCAGTCACATGCGGTGGTGGAGAACCTGTTCGGCGATCTGATCGGCGCCGGGGTGGCCCCGGAGCTCATCGCCAAGAAGAAGCACGCACCCGATCCGACGTGGCGCGAGATCGACCCGGCCGGCTACGCCGCCTTCCTCGACGACCACGACGGTTGCGTGATCGGTGGAACGGCATGGGATTTCGCGCACCCGAACCGGGTTCCGCCGGAACGGCTGGACGTGCTGGTGATCGAGGAGGCCGGACAGTTCTGCCTGGCCAACACCATTGCGGTGGCGCGGGCGGCGCGCAACCTGTTGCTGCTCGGCGATCCGCAACAACTCCCGCAGGTCAGCCAGGGCCACCACCCCGAACCGGTGGACTGTTCGGCGCTGGGGTGGCTGGTCGCCGAGCATCGCACGCTGCCCGAACGGTTCGGCTACTTCCTGGACCGCTCCCACCGGATGCATCCGGCTGTCTGCGCCCGGGTGTCGCGGCTGGCGTACGAGAACCGGCTGCACTCCGCGGAGGAACGGACCGCGGCCCGCCGCCTCGCCGGGCATCCGCCGGGTGTGCGGGTGCTGACCGTCGAGCATCTCGGCAACTCGACCAGCAGCCCCGAGGAGGCGGACGCGATCGTCGCCGAGATCGGACGGCTGCTCGGCGCCGAGTGGACCGACGAGCACGGCACCCGCGGTCTGCGCCCCGAGGATGTGCTGGTGGTCGCCCCGTACAACGCACAGGTGGTGCTGCTGCGCCGGTGCCTCGACGAGGCCGGGCTGAGCGGTGTCGACGTCGGCACCGTCGACAAGTTCCAGGGCAGGCAGGCGCCGGTGGTGTTCATCTCGATGACCGCGTCGTCGATCGACGATGTGCCCCGGGGGATCTCATTCCTGCTCAACCGCAACCGCCTCAACGTCGCGGTCAGCCGGGCCCAATACGCCAGCGTGGTGGTGCGATCCGCGGCGCTGACCGACTACCTGCCGTCGACACCGGACGGCCTGGTCGAACTCGGTGCGTTCCTGACCCTCACCGGATGAGTCCCCGATGGGCGGGACGAGACGTTTCGGCGGCGCAGTGTAACGCCGGCGAATTCTTCATGTGTATTCTCCCCGTAGTGACGAATTGAATTATCGCGCTACGGCGACACCGCCCAATCGGAGTGAGAGATTTGACCACCCAGTTCACCACCTCCGGGCTCCCGGTCATCTACGACCCCGGTATGAACCATTCCGGCGCCCCCGCGAGTGCGCGCCCACCGAAGGCCTCGGAGATCACCGCCACCCGGATCGTGAACGACATCGTCGACCAGGGTCTGCAGGTCAACGACAAGCTTCCCGGAGAAGCCGAGATGCTGGCGGCCTACGGGGTGAGCCGCGAAACCCTGCGCGAGGCATTGCGAATCCTCGAGGTCCAAGGGCTGATCGCGATCAAGCGGGGGCCGGGCGGCGGGCCGATCGTCAGCGCGCTGAACTCCTACTATCTGGCCCGCACCGCCACCATGTACTTCATGTTGGCCGGGGCGACGTACAACGAGCTGTTCGAGGCGTGGGCGGTGCTGGAGCCGCCGATGTCGGCGAAGGTCGCGCGGATCAGCGACACCCAGATGAAGAAGGAGGCGTTCGCCGCCGCCGAGATGTCGGCCGAACTGTCCTCCGATCGCGACGAATTCTTCAGCGCGGCCAATAATTTCCACGCCGTGATCGCGCAGATGAGTGGTAGCCGGGTGTTGATGTTGCTGACCCAGGCGGTGAACCACATCGTCGTCGACCACGTTCTGGCATCCGGGGAGATGATGCCGAGCAGCGCGATTTCGCACTCGCACGCCGATATCGCCCACGCCATCATCTCGGGCTGGCCGCGCCGCGCCGAGTCGCTGATGCGCGACCACATCGAAGAGGTGCGCGATTTCGTCCGCGACCGCCAGCCCGAGCGGATGGACGACGTCATTCAGTGGCGCTGAATATCCGCGATTTCGGCGTGCTGATGATCGCTGAGCGATCGTTTGCACGCCGAAATCGCTATCAGGACACCCGGATGTGATACACCGACGCCATGACCGCAACTCTGGCCGGCCGGTTGGCGCAGATCGTCGGGCCCGCTCACGTGAGCACCGATCCGGATGTGCTGGCCGGCCGCAGCGTCGACCACACCGGCCGGTACCGGGGCCGGGCCACCGCGCTGGTGCGGCCGGGCGACACCGCCGAGGTCGCGGCGGTGCTGCGCACCTGCCGTGACGCCGGAAGCCATGTCACCGTCCAGGGCGGACGCACCTCGCTGGTCGCCGGCACCGTGCCCGAACACGATGACGTGCTGCTGTCCACCGAGCGGCTCACCGATATCGGACCGGTCGACACCGTCGAACGTCGTGTCTGGGCGGGCGCCGGGGTGACGCTGGCCGCGCTGCAGCACACCGCCGCGGCGGTCGGCCTGACGTTCGGCGTCGACCTGGCGGCGCGGGACACCGCCACCGTCGGCGGGATGGCCGCCACCAACGCCGGCGGACTGCGCACGGTGCGGTACGGCAACATGGGCGAACAGGTGCTCGGCCTCGAGGTCGCACTGCCCGACGGTTCGGTGTTGCGCCGCCACAGCGCAGTCCGGCGGGACAACACCGGCTACGACCTGACCTCGCTGTTCATCGGCGCCGAGGGCACTCTCGGTGTGATCACCGCACTGGATCTGCGGTTACACCCCACGCCGCGGCACCGGGTGAGCGCGATCTGCGGCTTCACCGATCTCGACGCGCTGATCGACGCCGGGCGCGTCCTGCGCGACACCCCGGGGATCGCGGCGCTGGAACTCATCGACGCCCGGATCGCGAGGTTGGCCGCCGAACACCTCGGTGTCGCAGTGCCCGCGCCGGGCGACTGGCTGCTGCTGGTGGAACTGACCTCGCTCGGCGACGCCGACGACGATCAGACCGAGCGGCTGGCGGTTGCACTCGACCAGTTGGATCTGGCCGGCGAACCCGCCGTCGGCGTGGATTCCGCTGCCCGGCAACGCCTGTGGCGGGTCCGCGAATCCACCGCCGAGGTCCTCGGGGTGCACGGTCCACCGGTGAAATTCGATGTGTCGCTGCCGCCGGCAGCCATCCCCCGGTTCGCCGCCGAGGCTGCCGCGATCGTCGGTCGCCATGCCGCGCAGGCGATTCCGGTGTTGTTCGGTCACATCGGCGAGGGCAATCTGCACCTCAACGTGCTGCGGTGCACACCCGATGAGGAGCGCGCGCTGTATCCGGCGATGATGGACCTGATCGCCGGATGCGGCGGCAATGTGAGCTCCGAGCACGGCGTCGGCACCCGCAAACGGGACTACCTCGGCATGTCGCGCAGCGACGCCGACATCGCCGCGATGCGCGCCATCAAGGCCGCGTTCGACCCGACCGGTTATCTCAACGCGGCGGTGCTGTTCGGCTGAACGACCGGCCCGCCGGGCGGGCCCAGCGATGGTCGCAATGTCGGTCGCAATGTCGGTCGCAGCGCCGGGATCACGGCCGTCACCGCGATGTCGGTTCGGGGGTTCGGGTCCGGTCGGGCGAGCTCGATCACCAGGTAGTCGTCGTGCTCGTCGAGGTACTGCGCGTCGGCGTCGGGTTGCGGCGTCGACAGCACGATGCCGGCCAGGAAGATCGCCGCGAGCACCCCGAACAACGCCACGAACGCCGGCAGCAACATCGACTGCGCCATCGCCGCGGCATACGGTGCGTGCAGGAATTCGGGCAGCACCCTCGTCTGCTCGCCGGCCGGGACAGCGGTGGCCCCGGACGGCAACTCGGCGCTCAGCCGCCCGGTGAGGAACGCCGCCATCCCGGCACTGCCCAGCACCGAGCCGATCTGACGGGTGGTGTTGTACACCCCGGACCCGGCGCCGGACAGGTGCAGCGGCAGCTGCCGGGTGGCGGTGGTGGCCAGCGGCGACCAGATGAACGCCATGCCCACACCGACCGCGACGAAGGGCAGCACCAGCCGCCAGATCGGGGTGGTGGGCGCCATCTCGACCGCCAGCCAGGTCAGGCCGACCGCCACCACCGAGAATCCGAAACCGACCACCGGCGTCGGATGGGACCGGTCCACGATCCGGCCCGCCATCGGGGCCAGCACCCCGCTCGCGACCGCCATCGGTGCGATCAGCAGCGCCGAACCGGTCGGCGACAACCCGCACACCGCCTGCGCGAAGAACATCGCCGGCAACACCATCGCGGTCACCACGAAGCCGATGGTGGCGACGCCGACGTTGGCCAGCATGAAGTTGCGGTCGGCGAAGATCTGCAACGGCACCAGCGGGTGGCGCCTGTTGGCGGACTGCCAGATGACGAACATCGCCATCACCCCGGCGCCGCCGGCCAGGGTGCCCCAGATCCACGGCGCCCACCGGTGGGTCTGCGCCTCCTGCAGCGCGAACACGATCAGGAACAGCCCGACCGCCGACAGCACCATGCCGAGCACGTCGAACCCCTGGTCCTGGCGGGGCAGCCGCGGCATCAGCCGGGCGCCCAGCACCAGACCGGCGATGCCGATCGGCACGTTGACGATGAAGATCCACTGCCAGCCCAGCCCGTCGACGAGAACACCGCCGGCCAGCGGGCCGATCAGCGTCGCCACCCCGGCAGTGGCGCCCCAGACGCCCATCGGGACGCCGCGCCGGTCGGCCGGGAAGATCCGGGTGATCATCGACAGCGTCTGCGGTGTCAGCAACGCCGCGCCGAGGCCCTGCAGCACCCGGGCGGCGATGAGCATCCCGATCGTGCCCGCCAATCCGCACCACAGCGAGGCCGCGGTGAAGATCGCCAGCCCGATCAGATACATCGTCCTGGGCCCGAACCGATCACCGAGCCGCCCGGCGATCAGCAGCGGCACCGCGTACGCGAGCAGGTAGGCGCTGGTCACCCAGATCACCGCGGTGTAGTCGGCGCCGAGATCGGCCATGATCTCCAGATTCGCGACGGGCACGATCGTCGCGTCGACCAGGATCATGAAGAACCCGATCAGCATCGCCCACAGCGCATGCCAGGGGTTGGCGGCCGCGGACCGCGGCGCGTACGCAGTGAACACTTCGCTCATGGTGGACCGACCGGCGTCGACGGATGTCACAGAATCAGCGGGCGGGCTTCACACCCCCGCGCCGACCGTACGGTCCACTCCGGTCGCGGACAAGTACCCGCGAGTAACCCGACGTGATCAGGCGTGTTCGACGAGCATGTCAGCGGTGTCGCGGTGCTCGGCGCCGGGGCGCACACCCGCCGCCAACAACGCCACGAGCGCGATCAGCACTCCCCCGGTCATCACCGCGGCCATCGCCGGCGCGCTGTTGCCCAACACGCCGACCAACGGTGAGATCACCGCTCCGAGGCCGAACTGTCCGCACCCCAGCAGCGCGGCCGCGGTGCCCGAGGCCTCCGGATGGCGCGACAGAGCGAGCGCGGGGGCGTTGGGCAGCACGAAGCCCATGGCGCCGAGCACCCCCCACACCGGCAGCACGAACCCGGCGAGCCCGCCGACTCCGGTGACGGCCAGCCCGACGAACACGAATCCGAGCACCGATGCCACCGCCAGCGCCGTCACGACGATCGTCGACGGGTCGAACCGCCGCAACAGCACCACGTTGAACTGCGTCGCACCGATCAGCGCGATCGCGCCCGCGCCGAACACCAACGCGAAGGCCTGCTGGTTCAGCCCGTAGCCGTCCTGCAGGACGAACGCGGCGCCGGAGATGTAGGCGAACAGCCCGGACATCCCCAGCGCGGCGACCAGCGCCAAGACCACGAACCTCAGGTCGCGCAGCAGCATGAGGTAGGTCACGCCGACCGCGCGGAACCGCAGCGGGCGCCGCTGCGCCCGCGGCAGCGTCTCCGGCAGCGCGGCCGCCGCCAGGACGAGCAGTCCGCCGCCCAGGACCACCAGGGCGACGAACACCCACCGCCAGGAGCCGTACAGCAGCACCGCCGCCCCCAGCGACGGCGCCAGCACCGGCGCCACGCCCAGCACCAGCATCAGCCGCGACATCACCGTGGCGGCGCCCGGGCCGGCGAACAGATCGCCCACCACCGCGACCGCGACCACCGCGGCGGACGCCGAACCCATCCCCTGCAAGGCCCGGGCGATCCCGAGCATGGTGATGTCCGGCGCCACCGCGCACAGCACCGACGCCAGCATGTGCACCGCGATACCGGCCATCAGCGGCCGGCGGCGGCCCAACGAGTCCGACAGGGGGCCGACGACGAGCTGGCCGAGCGCCAGCCCGACCAGCGTGCCGGTCAACGTCAGCTGCGCCACCGACGACGACACGTTCAGCTCGTCGGCGATCCGCGGCAGCGCCGGCAGATACATGTCCATGGTGAGCGGCCCGAGGGTGATCAGCGCCCCCAGCATCAGGATCATGCGGGTGCGGCTGGGCATCCCGCTCGGCGTCCGGGGAGATGTCCGGTCGGAAAGGGCCACGGCGTTCGACTCTGCCACGGAAGTACTTAGCGACGCGAATCATTTGTTTTGTTCCCGCACCCGCGGGTTCGGCGCACGTGTCGTCGCACACATCGGGGGAACCCGTCAGGCGTTAGCCTGGGCGCAACCGCTACGACACCGGGAGGCCGCAGCACATGAGCGCATGGTTCCGCGCGAAGGACCGGTCGGCCGGGACACCCGCCACAGCATCCGGTGGGGGGTCCGGTGGGGCGTCCGGTGGGGCGCCCGAAGCGGGGGCGGCGGCGCGGGTGCTGACCGGGATCATCGAACGCGGCTCCCGGGCGCAGGCCCCCGCGGTGCGCGCCTACGTCGGCCGGTTGCGCAACAAGTACCCCGACGCCTCCCCGGCCGAGATCGTCACCAAGCTGGAGAAACGCTATCTGGCGACCGTGGTGGCCAGCGGGGCGGCGGTCGGTTCCACCGCCGCCGTGCCGGGCGTGGGCACATTGGCCGCGCTCTCGGCGGTGACCGGTGAGACCGCGGTGTTCCTGGAGGCGACCGCGGTGTTCGTGCTGGCGGTGGCCGAGGTGCACGGCATTCCGCTCGAGGAGCGGGAACGCCGTCGCGCGCTGGTGCTGGCGGTGCTGGTCGGCGACGAGGGCAAGGGGGCGGTGCGCGACCTGCTCGGGCGCGGCCGGACCAGCGGCGCCTGGATCAGCGAGGGGGCGGCGACGTTGCCGCTGCCGACGGTGTCGCAGTTGAACTCGCGGTTGCTGCGCTACTTCGTCAAGCGCTACACGCTCAAGCGGGGTGCGCTGGCGTTCGGCAAGGCGCTTCCGGTCGGGGTGGGCGCCGTCGTCGGCGGGGTCGGCAACCGGATGATGGGGAAGAAGATCATCGGCAACGCTCGGACGGCGTTCGGCGCCGCACCACCACGCTGGCCCGCGCCACTGCATCTCCTGCCTCCGTTGCCGGAGTCCGGTACGGATTCGACCTGAATCCCACCCCTGTACCGGGGAGCCGAACCGATACCGGATCGTGACGACCTTGGGCCGATGGTCTCCGGAAGGGCTAGCCTTGAGACGGCGTTGAAACGGGTAACCGGACAGGTTAGGCAGGCGAGGCACGCACGCGTGCTCTGATATGAGGAATCGAGGCGATTAGCTGCTGTGAGCAGTTCACCTTCACCATTCGGTCAGAACGAGTGGCTCGTCGAGGAGATGTATCGGAAGTTCCGCGAGGATCCGTCGTCGGTGGATCCGAGTTGGCACGAATTCCTCGTGGACTATTCCCCCGGCACCAGTACGGACACCAATCGCGGCGGCAACGGGATCCCGGCCGCCGCGACCGCCACTCCGATCTCACCGCCCGAACCCGCGCCCGCCCCGCCCCCCGAACCCGCCAGCCCTGACGGCGCCGCCAAGCCACAGACCGCCAAGACCAAGACCGCCAGGACCCCGTCCTCAGGGGATTCCTCCGCCGGGGCCGCCGCACCGGCCGCCCCGAAACCGCAGGAGAAGAAGCCCGCGGTGAAGCCCGCAACACCGGCCAGGACGGCCGACAGCGGAGCCGAGCTCGAGAAGCAGGTGTTGCGCGGTCCCGCCGCGGCCGTGGTGCGCAACATGGACGCGTCGCTGGAGGTACCCACCGCGACCAGCGTGCGCGCCATCCCGGCCAAGGCGATGATCGACAACCGCATCGTCATCAACAACCACCTCAAGCGCACCCGCGGCGGCAAGGTCAGCTTCACCCACCTGATCGGCTACGCCGTGGTGCAGGCGGTCAAGCAGTACCCGGCGATGAACCGGTACTTCGCCGAGATTGACGGCAAACCCCACCTCGTCACCCCGCCGCATGTCAACCTCGGGTTGGCCATCGACCTGCAACGCAAGGAAGGTGAGCGGCAGCTGGTCGTCGCCGCCATCAAGAAAGCCGAGACCATGGGCTTCCGCCAGTTCGTCGCCGCCTACGAGGACATCGTCCGGCGCGCCCGCGACGGCAAGCTGACCATGGACGACTTCACCGGTGTGACGATCTCGCTGACGAACCCGGGCACCATCGGCACCGTGCACTCGGTGCCGCGGCTGATGGCCGGGCAGGGCGCGATCGTCGGCGTCGGCGCGATGGAGTATCCGGCGGAGTTCCAGGGCGCCAGCGAGGACCGGATCGCCGAACTCGGCATCGGCAAACTCGTCACGCTGACCTCGACCTACGACCACCGGATCATTCAGGGCGCCGAGTCCGGCGAGTTCCTGCGCATCATCCACGAACTGCTGCTCGACGACGATTTCTACGACGAGATCTTCCGCGAGCTCAACATCCCCTACGAGCCGGTCCGGTGGCGCCCGGACAACCCCGACTCGATCGAGGACAAGAACCCGCGGGTCATCGAACTGATCGCGGCGTACCGCAACCGCGGCCATCTGATGGCCGACATCGACCCGCTGCGTCTGGACAAGGAACGGTTCCGCAGCCACCCCGACCTCGACGTCCTCACCCACGGGCTGACGCTGTGGGACCTGGACCGGGAGTTCAAGGTCGGCGGCTTCGGCGGTTCGGAGACCAAGAAGCTGCGCGACGTGCTGGGGCTGCTGCGCGACGCGTACTGCCGCCACGTCGGCATCGAGTACACCCACATTCTCGAGCCCGAACAGCAGCAGTGGCTGCAGGAGCGGATCGAGGTCAAACAGGCCAAACCCACCGTCGCCGAGCAGAAGTACATTCTGAGCCGGCTCAACGCCGCGGAAGCGTTCGAAACCTTCCTGCAGACCAAATACGTTGGCCAGAAGCGGTTTTCGCTGGAGGGCGCGGAGACGGTCATCCCGACGATGGACGCGGTGATCGACCAGTGCGCCGAGCACGGCCTCGATGAGGTCGTCATCGCGATGCCGCACCGCGGGCGGCTCAACGTGCTGGCCAACATCGTCGGCAAGCCCTACTCGGAGATCTTCAAGGAGTTCGAGGGCAACCTGAACCCGTCGCAGGCCCACGGATCCGGCGACGTGAAGTACCACCTGGGCGCGAGCGGCACCTACATCCAGATGTTCGGCGACAACGACATCGAGGTGTCGCTGGTGGCCAACCCGTCGCACCTGGAGGCCGTCGACCCGGTGGTCGAGGGTCTGGTCCGCGCCAAACAGGACAAGCTCGACAAGCAGGGCGACGACCGGTTCAGCGTGGTCCCGCTGGTGCTGCACGGCGACGCGGCGTTCGCCGGCCAGGGTGTGGTCGCCGAGACGCTGAACATGGCGCTGCTGCGCGGTTACCGCACCGGCGGCACCATCCACATCATCGTCAACAACCAGATCGGCTTCACCACCTCGCCGGACGACGCGAAGTCCTCGGAGTACTGCACCGATGTGGCGAAGATGATCGGCGCACCGATCTTCCACGTCAACGGCGACGACCCCGAGGCCGCGGTGTGGGTGGCCAAGCTGGCCGTGGACTTCCGGCAGAAGTTCCACAAGGACGTCGTCATCGACCTGATCTGCTACCGCAAGCGCGGCCACAACGAGGGCGACGACCCGTCGATGACCCAGCCGGAGATGTACGACGCGATCGACGCCAAGCGCGGCGTGCGCAAGAGCTACACCGAAGCGCTGATCGGCCGCGGCGACATCTCGCTGAAGGAAGCCGAGGACGCGCTGCGCGACTACCAGGGTCAGCTCGAGCGCGTGTTCAACGAGGTGCGTGAGCTCGAACGCCACCCGGTCGAACCGAGTGAGTCGGTGGAGTCTGCCCAGATGATCCCGCGCGGGATGGACACCTCCGTCGACAAGGCGATGCTCGCGCGCATCGGCGATGCGCACGTGTCGTGGCCCGAGGACTTCACGGTGCATCCGCGGGTCAAGCCGGTGCTGGAGAAGCGCCGCGAGATGGCCTACGAGGGCAAGGTCGACTGGGCGTTCGCCGAGTTGCTGGCGCTCGGTTCACTGATCGCCGAGGGCAAGACGGTGCGGTTGAGCGGCCAGGACACCCGCCGGGGCACGTTCAGCCAGCGGCACGCGGTGGTCATCGACCGCAAGACCGGCGAGGAGTTCACCCCGCTGCAGTTGCTCACCCGCCATCCGGACGGCACGCCCAACGGCGGCAAGTTCTTCGTCTACGACTCGCCGCTGTCGGAGTTCGCGGCGGTGGGCTTCGAGTACGGCTACTCGGTCGGCAACCCCGACGCGTTGGTGTTGTGGGAGGCGCAGTTCGGCGACTTCGTCAACGGCGCACAGTCGATCATCGACGAGTTCATCTCCTCCGGTGAGGCCAAGTGGGGGCAGCTGTCGGATGTCGTGCTGCTGCTGCCGCACGGGCATGAGGGGCAGGGGCCGGACCACACCTCGGGCCGTATCGAACGGTTCCTGCAGCTGTGGGCCGAGGGGTCGATGACGATCGCGATGCCGTCGACGCCGGCCAACTACTTCCACCTGCTGCGCCGGCATGCGCTCGACGGCATCAAACGACCGCTGATCGTGTTCACGCCGAAGTCGATGCTGCGGCACAAGGCCGCGGTCAGCGATCTGCGCGACTTCACCGAGGCCAAGTTCCGCTCGGTGCTCGAGGAGCCGACCTACGTCGACGGCGACGGCGACCGCAGCAAGGTCCGCCGGCTGCTGTTGTGCAGCGGGAAGCTGTACTACGAACTGGCCGCGCGGAAGGCGAAGGACAAGCGGGACGACATCGCGATCGTGCGCATCGAACAGCTCGCCCCGCTGCCGCGGCGGCGCATCGCCGAGACGCTGGACCGCTACCCGAACGTCGAGGAGAAGTTCTGGGTGCAGGAGGAGCCGGCCAACCAGGGCGCGTGGCCGTCGTTCGGCCTGACGTTGCCGGAGATGTTGCCGGGCCACTTCACCGGGCTGAAGCGGATCTCCCGTCGGGCGATGTCGGCCCCGTCGTCGGGCTCGTCGAAGGTGCACGCGGTCGAGCAGCAGGAGATCATCGACGAGGCGTTCGCCTGACGCTGGCGAGCGACCGTGTCTGTACGCGACACGCCGTGTCCAGCCGTACAGTCGCGGTCGCTCGCGGCTCGCCGCGAACCTCAGATGCCCAACAGGTCCAACGGGATCGGAGACTGACCGCTGGCCAGCGCCGCGACCGCCCCGGGGCAGAACACCGAGATCGCGACGCCGGTGAACACGGTGGCCGGCCCCAGCGGACGGCCGATCGCCTCGGCGACGTCGGCGGCCACGTTGGCGGCGGCCTGCCCGGGTTCGACCAGCCGCGGGCAGATCGACTGACCGACCTCGACGGCGCGCGCCGGATCGACGCCGACGACGCCGCGGTCGGCCAGGGCGCGGAGGAAGACATCGACACCGGTGTCGGCCTGCGCGCTCGGCGCGACGGCCGACGCGCCCGACAGGGCCGGCGCGACCAGCAGCCCGACCGCCAGGGCCAGGGTGGCGAGGATCGAGCGTAGGTTTTTCATGCCCGGTGCATCGCGGCGACGGGCGCGAGCGTTACCGGGTGGTGAGTTGGCCGCGGTGTACCGTGCCGATGCCCACGGCCTCGACCGCCCGGACGCCGGCAGCCTCGGCGCCCGGGCCTCCTGACCCTCCCCGCCATAACCGGGACCGCGGGTACCGGTTAGTCTCGACGCAACGGAACCGAGCGCAAGGAGAGTGCAATGCAGGGCTTCGCCGGCAAAGTCGCGGTGATCACCGGCGCCGGGTCGGGCATCGGTCAGGCGTTGGCGCTCGAACTCGGCCGGTCCGGGGCCAAGGTCGCGATCAGCGACGTCAACACCGAGGGGCTGACCGAAACCGAGGACCGGCTCAAGGCCATCGGCGCGCCGGTGAAGGCCGACCGCCTCGACGTCACCGAACGAGCCGCGTTCGAAGCCTACGCCGACGCCGTCGTCGAGCACTTCGGCGTGGTCAACCAGATCTACAACAACGCCGGCATCGCCTACACCGGCGACATCGAGGTCAGCCACTTCAAGGACATCGAACGGGTGATGGACGTCGACTTCTGGGGCGTCGTCAACGGCACCAAGGTGTTCCTGCCGCATCTGATCGCCTCGGGCGACGGCCACGTGATCAACATCTCCAGCGTGTTCGGCCTGTTCTCGGTGCCCGGCCAGGCGGCCTACAACGCGGCCAAGTTCGCCGTCCGCGGGTTCACCGAGGCGCTGCGTCAGGAGATGATCCTGGCCGGCCACCCGGTGAAGGTGACGACGGTGCACCCGGGCGGGATCAAGACCGGCATCGCCCGCAACATGACCGCGGCCGAGGGGCTCGACGCCCAGGAGCTGGCGCGGGCCTTCGACACCAAACTGGCCCGGACCAGCCCGGAGAAGGCGGCGCAGATCATCCTCGACGGTGTCCGGAAGAACAAGGCGCGCGTGCTCGTCGGCACCGACGCCAAGATCCTCGACGCGATCGTGCGTCTCACCGGCTCCGGCTATCAGCGCCTGTTCCCGAAGTTCGTCGCCCGCACCATGCCCCGATAGCGATTTCGGCGTGCGCACGACCGCTGAGCGACCGTGAGCACGCCGAAATCACCGGCCCGGCGGGTTGCGCTCCAGCCAGGCGGCGGCGACCTCAGCGGGATCCGCGTCGTCGTCGACCTGACGACGCATGTCGATCAGCGCCGCGGTGTCGAGCACCCCGGCGATCTGGTTGAGCGCCAGCACCTGCGATTCGGTGAGCTCGTTGCGCCGATACAGCGGAACCAGATTCTGGGCCCGCACCAGCGCGGTGTTGTCGGAGAGCACCACCACCTCGGACGGCACCCCGACCGCGGCGGTCGTCGTCCACGCGCCGTCGATCTCGCCCGCCCGCAGCGCCGCGAACATCGCATCGGCGTCGGGATACCGGCGCGGCGCCGGAAGCTCACACGACCCGAGCCTGCGCGGCACCGCCATCGTGTCGCGGGTCGTGTCGGTCGCTGTGTCGATAACAATGCCGGTCACCACGTCGGCACAGCGCCGGGCCAGCGCGCTCAGATCCCGTGACCCCCAGGCCTCGGCCGTGGCCTCGGTCACCGCGACCGTCGGGGTGTCCTCGGCCGAGATCGTATAGTCGCCGGCGGCGATGCCCTCCGGCAGCGCGGCGACCATGTCCCGGTACACCTGTTCCGCCGCCCGCGCCGGCGCGCCCGGGGCGAACCGCTCCAGCAGCCGGCCGGTGAAACCCGGCACCACCCGCACCGCCGCGGAGTCCAGACCGGCCAGCGGATCGTCCATCAACTCCACCCGGGTCGGCGTGCCGTAGTAGCGCAGCGCCGCCGCGTACAGGTGCGCCACCAGCGCGTCGTCCGGGGTGGCGCCGATCGGAACCGGCGGCGGCCCGCTCGGCCCGCCGCAACCGGCCACCAGCAGCGCCACCAGCACCACTGCCAGGCGGCGAACCGTCATCGCGGGCTCAGATGTCGGCTGCCGCGGCCACCGCCTCGGCCACCGCCGGGCCGACGCGCGGATCGAGGGCGCTCGGCACGATGTAGTCGACCCCGAGATCGTCGCCGATCACCGAGAAGATCGCCCGGGCCGCCGCCACCTTCATCTCCTCGGTGATCCGGCGTGCCCCGGCGTCCAGGGCTCCGCGGAACACCCCCGGGAAGGCCAGCACGTTGTTGATCTGGTTCGGGAAGTCGCTACGGCCGGTCGCGACCACCGCCGCATACTTGCGGGCGACGTCCGGATGGATCTCCGGATCCGGGTTCGACAGGGCGAACACGATGCACTTCGGGGCCATCGAGGCGATCAGTTCTTCGGGCACCAGGCCGGCCGACACCCCGAGGAAGACGTCGGCGTCGGCCAGCGCCTCGGCCAGTCCCGCGGTCAGGCCGCGCGGATTGGTGCGCTGCGCCAGTTCGGTCTTGACCTCGTTCATGTCCTCCCGCCCGGGGTGCAGGATGCCCTTGGAGTCCAGCACCACGATGTCGCGGATGCCCTTGGCCTGCAGGATGTTGGCGCACGCCACGCCCGCGGCGCCGGCGCCGGAGATCACCACCCGCAGCGAGTAGATGTCGCGGTCCAGGACCTCGGCCGCACCGATCAGCGCCGCGAGCACGACGATGGCGGTGCCGTGCTGATCGTCGTGCATGACCGGGCAGTCCAGCGCCTCGACGACGCGGCGTTCGATCTCAAAGCAGCGCGGCGCGGAGATGTCCTCGAGGTTGACCGCGCCGAATGTCGGCCGCAGCCGGATCAGGGTCTCGACGATCTCGTCCGGATCCTTGGTGTCCAGCACGATCGGGATCGAGTCCAGGCCGGCGAACGCCTTGAACAACGCGCACTTGCCCTCCATCACCGGCAGCGACGCCTCCGGGCCGATGTCTCCGAGGCCCAGCACGGCGCTGCCGTCGCTGACCACCGCGACCAGCCGGTTCGACCAGGTGTACTTGGCCGCCAGCGTGCGGTCGGTCGCGATCGCCCGGCTGACCTGGGCGACTCCTGGGGTGTAGGCGATCGAGAGGGCCCGCTGGGTGTCCAGTGGTTCTTTCAGCGCGACCGAGAGCTTGCCGCCTTCATGGTGGGCGAAGATTTCCGCGTCGTCTACGACGACCTGGGGCGTACGCACAGTTTCCGACACGGCGCAAGGGTATCTGACCGCGCAGAGGTCGATCGTGCCGGTGACGCAAAATCCGCCGCTCTACTCGGATTGGCGGCCCGCCGCTCAACTCGGATTGGCGGCCCGCCGCTCAACTCGGATTGGCGGCCCGCCGCTCAACTCGGATTGGCGGCCCGCCGCCGTGGGTCCAGGACGTCCACCCCGTCCACCTCCCACGCCTCCCGCATCGCCCCGGCCCCCTTGAGCCGTACCCAGGCCGCCTCGGTCGGCGTGATCGGTATGGCAGACAACAACACCACCGGTGAGCGCGGCTCCGGCAGCGCCACCTCGTCGAGGTCGCCGGGCCCGAGCAGGAACGCCGTGAACGGCGCCCCGTCCCACAGCGGCTGACCCAGGTCCACCAGCGCGTCGGGCTCCAGAATCAGACCCTCCACCGCCGGCGCGGCGGCCAGTACCGCCACCGAGCGGGCCAACCCGGCCGGCGTCGGCCCCTTCAGCGCGACGACCACCTCGGCGCGCGGACCCCGCACCGGGTCGGTGACCAGTGCGTCGGGGTCCCCCATCGGATGCCGCGAACAGCCCAACGACACGTAGTGGGAGACGCCCTCCGGGCTCGGGCCGAACCGCAGGATCTCGTAACGCTCCGTGCCCAGGAAGGTGACACTGGCCGCCGCCGGTTCCCCGGTGATTCCGATACGGGCAAACTGTTCGGTCAGCCGCGCCCGGACCGTGGTCAGGACGTCGGTCACGCGTCCGACGGCGGGAGGGTCAGGTTGGCACCGGTGTCCGCGTCGAAGACCAGCAGCTTGGCCGGGTTGAACGCGAGCTGCAGGCTCTGCCCCTTCTTCGCCTTGGACTCGGTGGAAACCCTTGCAATGAACTCGTTTTCACCGGCCCCGGATTCGGCCGCCAACTGGGCGAGTTGAGCCGCATGGGCGCCCGCGCCCTCGGCCCGGAAGTGCACGTACTTCTCCGCCCCGAGCGATTCGACCAGCTCGACGTTGACGTCGAACGTCACTGCGCCCAGCCGCGCATAGGTGTCCAGCAACGATACGTCTTCCAGGTGCTCCGGCCGTAACCCGGCAATGATGTTGTCGGTCTTCTCATGCCGGCGCACCGTGTCGAGCACGTCGGGCGGCAGCAGCGCCTCGCCGAACGGCAGCCGCACACCGGCGTCGGTCAGCGAGGCCGGGAAGAAGTTCATCCCCGGTGATCCGATGAACCCCGCGACGAACAGATTGGCCGGCTGGGTGTAGAGCTCGTCGGGCGTCCCGATCTGCTGAGCCACGCCGTCGAGCATCACCACCACCCGGTCCCCGAGCGTCATCGCCTCGGTCTGGTCGTGGGTGACATACACCGTCGTGGTGCGCAACCGGCTCTGCAGCCGGGCGATCTCCGAACGCATCTGCACGCGCAGCTTCGCGTCGAGGTTCGACAGCGGCTCGTCCATCAGGAACGCCTTGGGCTGCCGCACGATCGCACGTCCCATCGCGACCCGTTGCCGCTGCCCGCCGGACAGCTGAGCGGGCTTGCGGTCCAGAAGTTCGGTCAGGTCAAGGATTTTCGCTGTCTCCTCGACCTTGCGGGCGATGTCGGCCTTCTTCATCTTGGCCAGCGTCAACGGGAACGCGATGTTCTGCCGGACCGTCATGTGCGGATACAGCGCGTAGGACTGGAAGACCATGGCGATGTCACGGTCTTTGGGGGCGACCTCGTTGACCCGTTCGCCGTCGATGCGGATCTCACCGGAGGTGATGTCCTCGAGTCCGGCGATCATGTTGAGGGTGGTGGACTTTCCGCAGCCCGACGGGCCGACGAGGATGATGAACTCGCCGTCGGCGATGGTCAGTGACAGATCCTTCACGGCGTGCCGGACACCGCCTGCGCCGTCGGGGTAACTCTTGGTCACCTTATCCAGCACAATCTCGGCCATAGAAACCCCGCTACCCCTTCACCGCACCGGACGTCAGTCCCGAGACGATCCGTCGTTGGAAGATGAGAACAAAGACGATGATCGGGATCGTGATCACCATCGCGCCGGCCGCGATCGATCCGGTCGGCTCCTCGAATTGCGAACTGCCGGTGAAGTTCGCGATGGCCACCGGGGCGGTGATCGCCCGCTCGGTGGCGGTCAGCGACAGCGCCAGCAGCAGGTCGTTCCAGGCGAAGATGAACACCAAGATCGCCGCGGTGACGATTCCCGGGGCGGCCAACGGCGCGATGACCTTGCGGAACGCCTGACCCGGTGTGGCGCCGTCCATCTTGGCGGCCTTCTCCAGGTCCCACGGGATCTCCCGGAAGAACGCCGACAGCGTGTAGATCGCCAGCGGCAGGGCGAAGGTGATGTACGGGATGATCAGACCCGCCCAGGTGTCGAACAGCCCGAGTTGGCGTTCGATGTTGAACAACGGTGTCACCAGGGAGATCTGCGGGAACATCGCGATCAGCAGGGCCACCCCGATCAGCAGCCGCTTGCCGGGGAAGTTCAACCGCGCCACCGCATATGCGGCCATACCGCCCACCACCACCGCGATCACCGTGGTGATGAGTCCGATGCCGATCGAGTTGATCAGGGCCGAGGTGAACACCCCGCTGCCCCCGCCCCGGAAGATCGCCTTGTAGTTGTCGAAGGTGATCTCGTCGGGAATCAACTTGCCGTCCTTGACGGTCGCCGTCGACTTCAGCGACAGGCTGAGGATCCACAACACCGGGAACAGTGCATACAGGATGACCAGGAGATCGATGACGATCCATCCGGTCGCCCGCCGGGCAGTGACCCGCTCGTTCACCGCACCTCCCAACTCACGACCGCTCCGCGTCCGAACCGGGCGCGGAGGTCCCGAAGATCTTGATGTAGATGAACGCGATGACCGCCACACACAGGAAGATCAGCACGCTGATCGCCGACCCGAGACCCAGGTTGAACGCCTTGAACAGGTTGTTGTAGCCCAGGATCGACACCGAGCCGGTGTTGTTCGCGCCACCGGTGAGGATGTAGATGTTGTCGAAGATCCGGAACGCGTCGAGCGTGCGGAACAGCAGGGCCACCAGAATGGCCGGCTTGATCATCGGCAGGATGATCTTCACCAGGCGCTGCCACGCGTTCGCGCCGTCCATCTGGGCGGCGTTGAGCAGTTCCTGCGGCACCAGGGCCAGCCCGGCCAACAGCAGCAACGCCATGAACGGCGTTGTCTTCCACACCTCGGCGAGCACCACGATGGCCAGCGACGGCAGCTGCTGGGTCAGCGGCGCGCTGCCGTCGGGCAGCAGGTTGGCCAGATAGCCGGTGCCCGGCGTCCAGGCGTAGTACCAGCTGTAGGACGCGGCGACGGTGACGATGCCGTACGGGATCAGGATCGCGGTGCGCACCACACCCTTGCCGAAGATGGTGCGGTGCATGACCAGTGCCAGTGCCAGGCCGAGCACGAACTCGATGGCCACCGATACCACGGTGATGCCCAGGGTCACCGCGAAGGCGGTCCACCAGTACTCGTCGGTGAGCACGGTGACGTAATTCTCCAACCCGACGAAGCTGACGTCGTCGGGCTGGGCCAGGTTGTAGCGCAGCAGGCTCAGCCACACCGCGTAGGCGATCGGATAGCCGGTGACCGCGACCATCAACAGGACCGCCGGCGCGATCAGCCAGTACGCGAGCCGCCGTTCGGAGCGGGTGTCGTCGGTGCGGGCGACGGCAGCCGCCGGTGTCGGGTCCGCCTTCTCGGCTGCGGCGGTCATGGGATCAGCCCCTTACCGTCAATGGCCTGCTGGACCTGCTCGGCGAGTTCGTCGGCGGTGCGCTCCGGGTCGATCTGGCTGATCGGCGCGAGGGTGGCCGACATCCGGGTGGACATGGCCTGGTAGACCGGGGTCGCCGGGCGCACCGCGGCGTTGATCAACTGGTCGCGGATGATCTCGTACTGCGGATACTTGGCCTGGAACTGTGGATCGTCGTACAGCGAGGTGCGCACCGCCGGGAGGCCGCCCTCGATCGAGGTGAGCCGCTGGTTCTCCTCGTTACGCAGGCAGCGCACCGCCTCGAACGCCTCGGCCTTGTGCCGGGTGGTGCTGGCCACCGCCAGGTTCAGCCCGCCCAGGGTGACCCGGGCGGGTTCGTCCGGCCGCACACCGGGGTACCGGGCGAACCCGAACACCTCTTTGCTGGCATTCAGGGCGAGGTCGAACTGTTCGTCGGTCGGCGCGAAGGTGCCGACATCGTTGATGCTGCCGCGCAGCGCGGGGTTCTCGTTCAGCGGCAGGAAGCCCACCCCGCCCTTGATCGCGTTCTCCAGCAGCGACGGCAACACGTAGGGCCAGTTCACCTCCAGCGCGGCCCGGCCCTGTTCCAGCGCCAACCGAGCGGTGTTCTCGTCGGTCTGGGTGATCGACGGATCGGCCCCGGGCGCGGTGGCCACGGCCTTGATGATCTCCAGCGCCTTCACCGTCGCAGCACGATGTTCGGGGGTGTCGGTCAACGTGACTCGCTGCCCGTCGTCGGAAAGCACCTGTCCCCCGGCGCTTTCCAGCAGCGTGTTGAACCACACCACCAGCCCTTCGTACTGTTTCCCTTGCACCGCAATCCAGCTGGGCCCACCCTGGGCGTGCAGCCGGGCGGCCTCGGACAGCATCTCGTCCCACGTTGCCGGGGGTTCGTCCATCAGATCCGCTCGGTACCAGAGCAACTGGGTGTTGGTGGTGATGGGCGCGGCGTACAACTCGCCATTCCACTTGGCGGTTTCCAGCGGTCCGGGCAACGTGTTGGTGGTGGCGTCGGCCTCGGCCAGTCCGGCCGGGTCCTCGGACAGCGGTAGCGCCCAGCCGGCTTCGGCGAACTCGGCGGTCCACACCACATCGAGCGCCATCACGTCCAGCGACCGATCGTTACCGGTGAGCCGGCGAGCCAGCTGCAACCGCTGGGCGTCGGCCTCGCGCGGCAGGCTGCGCTGCTCGATGCGGAACCGGCCACCGAGTTCGGCGTTGCACCGTTGCGCGACAGCAGTGAACGTGGCCGCCTCGTTTGCCGGCGTGTAGTAGCTGATGACGATCTCACCGCTGTCGGAGCCACAAGCGGCGACCGTCGAGGCCGTCATCAACGCGACCGCTGCTGTTGCACACCACCGTCGAGCGCGCACCACCTGCCTCCCGTCCACCCAGGAACCCTCGCGCCGCAAACCGTAGAGGTAGACGTACCAGATCCGCAACACCTGACGTGCGTACGGGTCCCAATCGTGACCTGGGCCGCAGCGTCGTCAGAGAGTCAAGCGGGCCAGCATATCCCGGCCCCGTTCGGCATTCTGCGGATCGCACAGGACGTCGTAGCGGCCGGCGACCAGCTGCATGGTGGAGCTGAAATCTCTTGTCCCGCGAGCCATCGCATACGGGACGGCCGAGGTGATCAGGCCGAACACGATGCCGAGCAGCAGGCCGGTCAGCAACGCGCTCCACGGGGCGGGGCTGAAGAAACTCAGGATCAGGCCGATGAACAGACCCAGCCAGGCGCCGGTGAGCATGCCGCCACCGAGCACCTTGGGCCAGCTCAGGCGGCCGGTGACCCGTTCGACCTGCATCAGGTCCACCCCGACGATGGTCACCTGCTGCACCGGGAACTGTTGGTCGGACAGATAGTCGACAGCGCGCTGCGCCTCGGCGTAGGTGGGATAGGACCCGATCGGCCATCCTTTGGGTGGCGTCGGCAGACCGGGAGCGGGTGTGCGCCCCGGCACCTGGGGCTGACCGGGGTTCTGTCCGGGTGAGAACGGGCTGGTCATCGGTCGTCATTCTCCCCTATTCGCACCTGATATGCACTGCTCACGTACTCTTTCGGCCACTTCGGCAGCACCGTTCGCTCTACCAGCGACGTTCACCTCGTAGGCTAGGTTGACAGCATGACAAATCCGGGGAACGCGGACGGGACACCACCCGCTGAAGGACAGCCGGGGCCATCGGAGACCGGTGCGGACGACCTCGCCCGGGAGCCCACCGGCGGCGCCGACCCCACCGCATCCGAGCACACCCCCGACCAGCCGACCGCTGCCGATCAGGCGGCCGACCAGGCCGGGGACCGACCGGACGAGCAGGCCTTCGACGGGTCGTGGGCGGCGGCCGGTGAGACCGCGCCGGCGTACGGCGAGTCGCCGCCGGCCGGGTTCGCACCGCTCGACTACCCCGGGGCCGGTACCGAGCCGTACCAGCCGTCCGGTTACCCGGCCCCTCCGCCGGGAGCGCAGTATCCGCCGCCCTACCCTCCGGGACCCCAGCAGCCGGGACCCCAGCAGCCCGGGTACGGCTACCCCGCGCCGCCGCCGTATGACGCGCCCCGGTATCCGACGCCGCCCTACGATCCCGCCCAACCCCCGCAGTTCGGGGCCGGACAGTTCGGGGCAGCGGGGCACGGGGCCGGACAGTTCGGGGCCGGACAGTTCGGGGCCGGACAGTTCGGGGCAGCGGGGTACCCGGACCCGAACCAACCGGGCTATCCCGGCTACTACGGATACCCGCAGGGCTACAGCCAGGGATACACCCAGCCGCCGAGCACCAACACGTTGTCGATCTGGTCGCTGGTCATCTCGCTGATCAGCATTCCGCTGCTGTGCAGTGGCCTGCTGTCGTTTTTGGCACCGCCCGCCGCGATCGCCGGGATCGTGCTCGGTTCGCTGGGGTTGAACCAGATCAAGAACACCGGCGAGAACGGGCGTGCACTGGCCATCGGCGGAATCGTGGCCGGCGCCGCGGTGCTCGTGATGGTCGTGGTGATCATCCTGATGATCATGCTGGCCGCGGCGGCCGGCGCATGAGCTGACGCCCACCGGCGGGCCGTCAGCTCGGCGGCTGGAACCGTCCCCCGGTGCGGGTCATCCCCGCGGCCCGCCCCTTGGCGGCGATCACCAGCGCCATCTTGCGGCTGGCCTCGTCGATCATCTCGTCGCCGAGCATCGCCGCGCCGCGGGCACCGCCGGCCTGCGAGGTGTACCACTCGTAGGCCTCCAGGATCAGTTCAGCGTGGTTGTAGTCCTCCTGGCGCGGGCTGAAAACCTCGTTGCCCGCGGCGATCTGATCCGGATGCAACACCCACTTGCCGTCATATCCCAGCGCCGCGGACCGGGCCGCCACCCGGCGGAACGCCTCGACATCGCGGATCTGCAGAAACGGCCCGTCGATCGCGGCGATGCCGTGGGTGCGTGCCGCGATCAGGATCCGCATCAGCACATGGTGATAGGCGTCGCCGACGTCATATCCCTCGGGTTGCTCCCCGACCACCAGCGTGCGCATGTTGAGGCTGGCCATCAGGTCGGCGGGGCCCAGCACCAGAGCCTGCACCCGCGGGCCGGCGGCGATCGCGTCGATGTTGGTCAAACCCTGCGCGTTCTCGATCTGGGCCTCGATCCCGATGCGCCCGACGGGCAGTCCGTGCTGCACCTCCAACTGCGACAACAACAGGTCCAGCGCATGGATGTGTGAGACGTCGGTCACCTTCGGCAACACGATGATGTCGAGGTGCGCGCCCGCGGCCGACACCACTTCGATGACATCGGAATGGGTCCACGGGGTGCTCCAGTCGTTGACCCGGACCCCGCGCATCTGATCGCCCCAGCCGTCCTCGGCCAGCGCCGCGGCGACCCGAGTCCGGGCCTCGGCCTTGGCATCCGGCGCCACGGCGTCCTCGAGGTCGAGGAAAACCTGGTCCGCCGGCAGGGTCTTGGCCTTGGCGATCATCTTCGCGCTGCTGCCCGGCACCGACAGACATGTCCGGCGGGGGCGAACAGAATTGTCGGGTCGATTCACATTCTGCACGCCTACAGTCTCTACCCTTTGACTCATGGCGTCGGTGAACCGGGTCTATGCCGCCCGACTCGCGGGGATGGTCGTCCTGGGCCCCGACGGCGAATCCATCGGCCGGGTGCGCGATGTGGTGATCAGCATCAGCATCGTCCGTCAGCAGCCCCGGGTGCTCGGGTTGGTCGTCGAATTACTTACCCGGCGAAGGATTTTCGTGCCGATACTGCGTGTCACCGCGATCGAGCCGGGCGCGGTGACACTCAACACGGCCAATGTCTCGCTGCGCAGGTTCGCCCAGCGTCCCGGTGAGGTGCTGGTGCTGGGGCAGGTGGTGGAGACCCGGGTGCGCATCAACGACCCCGACCTCCCCGACCTCGCCGGAGTCGACCTCGTCGTCGTCGATCTGGGCATCGAACAGAGCCGGACCCGCGACTGGCTGGTCACCAGGGTGGCGGTGCGCCGCCCGCACCGGCGACTGACCCGCCGCAGCAACATCTACGTCACCGACTGGCAGTACGTGGTGCAGGGGCTCACCCCGTCCGGACTGGCGCTGCCGGATCAGGGTGTCGCCCAGTTGCTCGAACAGTTCGAAGGTCAACGCCCGGTGGAGGTTGCCGACGCGCTGCGCGAACTGCCGCCCAAACGGCGCTTCGAGGTGATCGCCGCGTTCGACGACGACCGGTTGGCCGACGTGCTGCAGGAACTCACCGCCGCCGAGCAGACCCAGGTGCTGCGGCAGCTGAAAACCGACCGCGCCGCCACGGTGCTGGAGGCGATGGATCCGGACGACGCGGCCGATCTGCTGGGCGCGTTGGCGCCGACGGACGCCGAGGCGTTGTTGCGCCGGATGGACCCGGAGGACTCCGAGGACGTCCGCCGGCTGCTGAGCCACTCCCCCAACACCGCCGGCGGTCTGATGACCTCCGAGCCGGTCGTGCTGTCACCTGGCACGACCGTCGCCGAGGCGCTGGCGCGGGTCCGCGACCCGGACCTGACCCCGGCCGTGGCGTCGGTGGCGTTCGTGACCCGGCCCCCCACCGCCACGCCGACCGGCCACTATCTGGGCTGTGTGCACCTGCAACGGCTGCTGCGGGAACCACCCGCGGCGCTGGTCAGCGGCATCCTCGACGCCGACCTGCCGGTGCTGCATCCCGAGGAGTCGCTGGCCGCGGTCACCCGCTACTTCGCCGCCTACAACCTGGTCTGCGGGCCGGTGGTGGACGAGCAGAACCATCTGCTCGGTGCGGTGTCGGTCGACGACGTGCTCGACCATCTGCTGCCCGATGACTGGCGGCAGCAGGAGGAACCGGAACTGACCGACGCCGAGGGGCTGACGTGAGCGAACTGTCGGCACGGCAACGGCTGGACACCCCCCGCGCGTCCCGCGGCCTGGACCTCGGTCTGGGCCTGGACGTCGACGCGATGGGCCGGTTCAGTGAGCGCATCGCCCGGTTCCTGGGCACCGGACGGTATCTGGCCGCCCAGACCATCGTGGTGGTCGTGTGGATCGCGCTGAACATCGGCGCGTTCGCCTGGCAGTGGGACCCGTATCCGTTCATCCTGCTGAACCTGGCGTTCTCCACCCAGGCCGCCTACGCCGCGCCGCTGATCCTGCTCGCCCAGAACCGGCAGGAGAACCGCGACCGGGTGGCGCTGGAGGAGGACCGTCGCCGCGCCGAGCAGACGAAGGCCGACACCGAGTACCTGGCCCGTGAACTGGCGTCGTTGCGGCTGGCCATCGGCGAGGTCGCCACCCGCGACTACCTGCGCCGCGAGCTCGACGAACTGCGCGAAATGCTCTCCGAACTGCAGCGTCACGGCGGCACCGGCGACACCGGCGACTTCGGGCCGCCCGAGCCCTCCGGCCGGCCGGCGCCACCCAGCGAGTGAAACCCGGGAGTGCGGCCCGGGAGTGAGCGCAGGGCCGGTGCGCCCGGCGGATCCGGCGTCCGCGCCCGTCGGACCCGATTCGAAACCCGACATGGCCGGTGTTCGCCATTGCGTCAACAGGCCAGGTACGACTAGGTATGGTGACTTGGTTCACTTACGTCGTCACGACCCGAGGATGGTTGAGTGCGCATACGGGGACGAGCCGCCGTCGCGGCGGCGCGGCGCCGGTTGAGCCGCGCAGTGAATCGACCCGCCTTGAACCGACCCGCCTTCGGGCTCGCCGTGATCACCCCACTGGTCTTCGCCGGTGCGGTCGGCGGCTCCGGACCACTCCAGTTCCCGCACGAGTCCGACACCGCGGTCACCCCGCTGGCCGCGGTCAGCCCGGAGCCGGTGGACCGGTCCGGCCCGACCGTCGTGGCGCTGCAGAAGAAGCCCGCCCCGTTCCATTTCGTCGAATCCACGGTGGCCGCCCCACCCCCGGCAGCGGTGGTCAATACCCCGGGCACGCTGGGCATACCCGCGATGGCGCTGCGGGCCTACCGCAACGCGGAGCGGATGATGGCGCACGCCCAGCCGGAGTGCGGGGTGAGCTGGAACCTGCTGGCCGGAATCGGCCGGATCGAGTCGATGCACGCCTACGGCGGCGCCACCGACGCCAACGGCACCGCGATACGACCGATCCTGGGTCCGCTGTTGGACGGATCCCTGCCGGGCAACGAGATCATCGTGCAGAGCCGCACCGCCGACCGGGTCACCTATGCCCGCGCGCTGGGGCCGATGCAGTTCCTGCCCGGCACCTGGGCGCGCTTCGCCTCCGACGGTGACGGCGACGGCAAGGCCGATGTGCAGAACCTGTTCGACTCCACGCTGGCCGCCGCCCGCTATCTGTGCAGCGGCGGGATGAATCTGCGGGATCCCTCGCATGTCATGCAGGCGCTGCTGCGGTACAACAACTCGGTCGCCTATGCGCACAATGTGATGGGCTGGGCGGCCGCGTACGCCACCGGTGTGCACCCGGTGGATCTGCCACCGCTGACCGGTCCGGTGCCGTCGCTCAACTCCCATGTGTCCGGCTACGACGGGCTCGGCCCCGGTTCCCCGCTGAACGCCATGGGCCTGTCGCCGGGTGATCCGCTGGCGGTGCTGCCGCTGATCGACGGTCGTGCGGAGGCCGCCACCCGGCTTCCCGGCCCGGTCCCCGGGTTCGCGCCGAACCAGGAGCTGGGGCCGTTGCCCGGCCCGGCCCCGGAGTCGCCCGCCACGCCCACGACCCAGGAGGCGCCGCCGTGGGTGCCGCCCTGGATGCAACCCCCGGAGCCGGAGTGCGTGGTGTTCTGCCTCAAGCCGACCGCGCCGCCGGCCCCGCCGCTGGGGCAGCCAGCACCGCCGCAGGTCGCGCCGGCACCGCCGGCTCCCGGCCCGGCGCCCGAGGCTCCACCCGAGCCCGGCCCCGCGCTCGCCGACCCGGCGCAGCCACCGGCACCCGGCCCCGCACCGGGCCCGGCTCCCGCTGCGGTGCCCGGCCCGGGTCACTGAGATAGCCGCGGGCCTACACTCGTGGGTGATGACCCACACCCCGGAAGACCTGACAGCGGCCGTGCGCGCGGCGCTGGCCAAGGTGATCGACCCCGAGCTGCGGAAGCCGATCACCGAACTCGGCATGGTCAAAAGTGTCACCGTCGGATCCGACAGCGCCGTGCACGTGGACGTGTACCTGACCACCTCGGCGTGTCCGAAGAAGACCGAGATCGCCGATGCGGTGCGTGCCGCGGTCACCGATGTGCCCGGCACCGGCGCGGTGACCGTCGGGCTCGACGTGATGGACGACGAACAACGGGCCGAACTGCGCAAGAAGCTGCGCGGTGACTCCCGCGAACCCATCATCCCGTTCGCCCAGCCGGGGTCGCTGACCAGGGTGTACGCGGTCGCCTCGGGTAAAGGCGGGGTCGGCAAGTCCAGTGTGACGGTGAACCTCGCCGCCGCGATGGCCGCGCGGGGGCTGTCCGTCGGGGTCCTCGACGCCGACATCTACGGGCACTCGGTGCCGCGCATGATGGGCACCGAGGACCGGCCGGTGCAGGTCGACTCGATGATCGTGCCGCCCGTCGCGCACAACGTGAAGGTCATCTCGATCGCGATGTTCACCGCCGGCAACACCCCGGTGGTGTGGCGGGGCCCGATGCTGCACCGGGCGTTGCAGCAGTTCCTCGCCGACGTGTACTGGGGCGACCTCGACGTGTTGCTCCTCGATCTGCCACCGGGCACCGGTGACGTGGCGATCTCGGTGGCCCAGTTGATTCCGAGTGCCGAGATCCTGGTGGTCACCACACCGCAGGCCGCGGCAGCCGAGGTCGCCGAACGGGCCGGCGCGATCGCCCTGCAGACCCGTCAGCGCATCGTCGGCGTGGTGGAGAACATGGCCGGGCTGCAACTGCCCGACGGCACCACGATGAACCTGTTCGGCGAGGGCGGCGGCCAGCAGGTCGCCGAGCGGCTGACCCGCGCCGTCGGCGCCGAGGTGCCGTTACTCGGACAGGTGCCGCTGGATCCCGCGCTGGTGAGCGCCGGTGACGCCGGGGTGCCGCTGGTGTTGTCGGCGCCGGACTCCGCCGCGGGCAAGGAACTGCGCAAGATCGCCGACGCGTTGTCGACGCGCAAACGGGGTCTGGCCGGTATGTCGTTGGGGCTCGACCCGGCTGGTCGCTGAGATTCGGCCGGCTCGACCGGCCGTGCCGGAGCTCGGCGTGCCCACACGGTCTGAGACTGTGCACTCAGCGCGACCAGAGTGCACGGCCCGCGTCGAGGGTGCTCGGCCCGCGTCGACGGTGAGTTCAGCGCGTCGAATGGGAACTCCGCGGGTCGACACGCCGGAAACCGCCTCCGGCACCGCACATCCGAACCAGCTCACGCACATTCACAGCAGCTGACGCACATTCGCGGCGGCCGCTGCACATTCGACGGCACGGGCATACCTGAGCGGGCATACCTGAGCGCTCGGTCTGATCAGGTGGCGTCGGGGTCGATCTTCGGGGTGCGCACGGGGGTCTCCGCGTCGACCGGCTGGACCGTATTGGACTGCGTACCCGACGGCGGGTGCGGCGCACGGGAATCGGCGGCGGAACCGGCCCCGTCGGAACCAGGGGTGTCGAACCGGCCGGTGAAGATGGAGTCGTCGCCGTCCAGCAGATGTTTGGTGAGCGCTGCCCGCGGCGTCATTCCCCGCAGTTTCTGCAGCTCGCTCAACGGTTCGCGCAGGTCGTCGAACTCCGGACCGAATTCCTCCCGCAGCTGGCTGGTCGCGCCGCTGACATAGTCGCGCACCTGCCGCAGCGCGTTGGCGGTCCAGCGGATGGCGCCGGGTAACCGCTCCGGACCGAGAATCACCAGTCCGGCGATGACCAGGATCACCATCTCACCCCAGCCGACGTTGGAGAACATGGCTACTCTTTGTCTCTGGTACTCGGCTCGGCGTCCGGGGTGATCATCAGCGTCACCGGTCGGCCCTCCCGCAACACCTCGATCGGGGCCTCCTCGCCGACCTTGAGTTGCCGGACCGCGACGACGAACTCGTCGGCGTCGGCCACCGTGCGGTCACCGACCTTGACCACCACGTCGTTCTCCACCATGCCCCCGCGGTCGGCGGGGCCGCCGACCTTCACATCGCGGACCAGCGCCCCGGAGGCGAGGTCGTTGCTCACCGACACCGCGGACACCCCCAGCGTCGGATGAGAGATGTGGCCGTCCCGGATCAGGGTCTCCACCACGGTCTTCACCTCGTTGACCGGGATCGCGAAGCCCAGCCCGCTGGCGCTGTCGGACAGCGACTTCCCGGCGGTGTTGATGCCGATGACCTCGGCGTTCATGTTGATCAGCGGGCCGCCGGAGTTGCCGTGGTTGATCGACGCGTCGGTCTGCACGCCGTCGATCACGGTGTCGGTGTCGGTGCCCGAGCGGTTCCCGGACAACGGCACCGGACGGTTCAACGCGCTGATGATGCCGCGCGTGACCGTGCTGCGCAGCCCCAGCGGCGCACCGGCGGCGATGACCTCCTCGCCGACCTGCAGCTTGTCGGAGTCACCCATCCGAGCCACCGTCAGATTGTCGACGTTGTCGACCTTGAGCACCGCGAGGTCGGTTTTCGGGTCACGGCCGACCAGGTTGGCCGGCACCTTGGTGCCGTCGTTGAACACCACCTGGATCTGGAAGTCGGCCGGTTTGGTGGCGGCCTCGGAGATCACGTGATTGTTGGTGACGATGTAGCCGGCGCCGTCGACCACCACACCGGACCCCTGCGAGCCCTCATTGCCCTTCTTGGCCTCGATGGTCACCACCGAGTCGGCGACCGCGGCCGCCACCTCGGCGATCTTTCCGGGTGGCAGGTCCTCACCGCCGCCGGTCTGCAGGGTGACCTTCGAGGTGGTGAACGCCTCGGTGACCTCCGCGGTCACCCGACCCACCCACCCGCCGAGCAGGCCGATCGCGATCGCGAGAACACCGAGGATGGCCAGCGCCGCGTAGGACACCCGCCCGCCGAACAGCACGTCGCGGAGGCCGAGCTTGCCGGTGTCGGCCGGGGCCGGGGCCGGCGGCGGTTCCGGCAGCGCCGGGGTGCCCAGGGCGACGCCGGCGTTGGGGTCGCGCCACGGGTCGGGCGGCGGGTCGTCCGGCGCCTTCTCGGCTTCCAGCGCCCCGGCGTCGGCCGGGTGGCGTTGCAGCGACTCCACACCGGGATGAGGACGCCCGAACGCCTCGGCCAGCACCGGGTCGGGCGCCTGATCGCGGGGGGTGTACTCGCCCTGGTCGACGTACTTCTCCGCGTCGAGGAACGGTCCCGTGACGCCCTCCGGACGTCCGAAGGCCCGCCGCTGGGCCGGATCGACGGGTGGGCGTTCGACGGGCCGCGGCGCCAGACGGTGGCTGTCGTTCGGCTGGTCCTGATTGGTCACCCGGTATCGCTCTCTGTCGGGGAGTTCACTGGTCTCGGGAAGCGCCCGCCGGGGGCCGGCGCAGACCGCTTCGCGAAAACTGCGCCTCTACCCTACCGACGTTTACGCCAGCCGCGAGGCTGCCAGTCAGCAAAGGGTGGGGGCTTCGGATCCTCCGGCGTCGTCGCCGACGTGCGGTTCGGGATCTCCGACAGCAGGCCCCACAGCGAATTGGGCACGTCCACCGGTCGCGACTCCCGCAGCGCCGCCCGGGCCTGGGCCTGCGCGTCGACCTCGGCGGCGCACTGCGGACACAGCGACAGGTGGTGGGCGGCGCGCAGATGGGCGGTCATCCCCAGCTCACCGTCGACGAACGCCGCGACGGCCTCGGTGGACAGATGCTCGGTCGACCCGAACTGGCGCGGCGCGCCGACCGGTGCGTCGTTCTGCGGCGCGAACTGAGCGGGGAGCCAGGAGAACGCACGACGGAACAGATGTCCCGGTTCGGCCATCACCTGGCTCCTCTCAGCTTGATCAGTCGTCACGGGCCCGCGACAGGGCTAGGTCAGGTCGTGACCGTGGTGTTCTTTCGAATGTAGCGCGCAATGCGCCGGGAGACACCCGGCACCGGTCATGCGTCCGCCAATCAGGACCGCCAATCAGGACCGCCAATCAGGACCGCCAATCAGGACCACCGATCAGGACCACCGATCAGGACGTGGTGGCCGACTGCCCGGAGTTCTGCGAGTGCCGGGCCAGATAGTCCCGCAACGCCTGCCGTCCGCGGTGGATGCGGCTGCGGACGGTGCCCAGCTTCACCCCGAGGGTGGCGCCGATCTCCTCGTAGGACAGCCCCTCGATGTCACACAGCACCACCGCGGCGCGAAAGTCGGGCGGCAGCGAGTCCAGCGCGGCCTGCAGATCCGGACCCAACCGGGCGTCGTGGTAGATCTGCTCCGGATTGGGTGAATTGCCCGGCACCCGGTCGTAGTCCTCGGGCAGGCTCTCCATCCGGATGCGTCCACGCCGCCGCACCATGTCCAGGAACAGGTTCGTGGTGATGCGGTGCAGCCAGCCCTCGAACGTCCCGGGCTGGTAGTTCTGCAGCGACCGGAACACCCGGATGAACGTCTCCTGGGTCAGGTCCTCGGCGTCGTGCTGGTTACCCGACAGCCGGTAGGCCAGCCGGTACACCCGGTCGGCGTGCTGGCGAACCAGCTCGTCCCAGGACGGCATGGTGGACTTGTCCCCGGTGGCGTCGAACACCGCGGTGCCCGTCGGTTCCTCGACGGGCTCGGCCCACTCGGTGGCCTGCGGCGGCGCGAAATGCGTCATCGACGCCGGAACCGACATCGAAAGCGGGCTCTGGGGTGCTGTGCTGATCGCATCCTCCTGTAGGCGGCCGTCATCTGCTCCCGACGGCGTCACGTCCGGATGAACGCGTTCCTCGGCGGGCGTATTCCCGCCTGGCCGGTGCGGGATCCGAGATCCGGCCCAGGCAGGGACCCAGGATCGGGATTGGTCCATGGGAGATACCGTTCCTCATCGCTGTGTGGGAGCACTGGGAGCGCACTGAACGTTCCCTGAGAATGTCAGCTACCCACCCGTCTACCTGGGCAAACCCGTCAAAATTAAGTTTTCGCACAGTTTCCTGCCGGGCGTGTCGCAGACCCGGCACCACCGGTTCGCCTACGCTGCGGGCATGACCAGCACCGACGATCCGGGCAGTCGGCCCCTCTCCCATCCTCGTTCCGATACCGCCCAGTCGCTCCTGGCCCATGCCGAGCAGTCCATCTCCGAGGACGAGATCGTCGCCGCAGCACGGGAACGCGCCCACGACATCGGTGTCGGCGCGGTCACTCCGGCGGTGGGTGCGCTGTTGAGCGTGCTGGCCAAGGTGACCGGCGCCAAGGCGGTGGTGGAGGTCGGCACCGGCGCGGGGATCAGCGGGTTGTGGTTGCTGTCGGGGATGCGCGACGACGGTGTGCTCACCACCATCGACCTCGAGCCCGAACATCAGCGCATCGCCAAACAGGCCTTCACCGAGGCGGGCGTCGGCCCCGGCCGCACTCGGCTGATCAGCGGCCGCGCCCAGGAGGTGCTGACCCGGCTCGCCGACGAGTCCTACGACCTGGTGTTCATCGACGCCGATCCGATCGACCTTCCGCAGTTCGTCACCGAGGGTGTCCGGTTGCTGCGCTCCGGCGGGGCGATCGTGCTGCACCGGGCCGGGCTCGGGGGACGGGTCGGCGACGCCGGTGCGGCCGACGCCGAGGTGTCGGCGGTGCGCGAGGCGACCCGGTTGATCGCCGAGGACGAGCGGCTCACCCCGGTGGTGATTCCCCTCGGCGACGGTCTGCTCGCCGCCGCACGCGACTGATCCCCGCTTCCCGCTGCGTTTCTGCCGCTGCGTTCTGCTGCTGTGTTTCCGGGCGAGCAGAAGTCTTGACGCCGGACTGAACGCACGTTTAGTGTACTGAACATGCGTTCAGCCGATGACCGCACCGCCGCGGCGCGGATCCGCGATGCCGCGATCGACCAGTTCGGCCGGCACGGTTTCGATGTCAGCGTGCGCGCCATCGCCGAGGCCGCCGGCGTCAGCCCGGCGCTGGTCATCCATCACTTCGGCTCCAAGGACAACCTGCGCAAGGCCTGCGACGATCACATCGCCGAGGAGATCCGCTCGGGCAAGTCCGCGGCGATCCGATCCAACGACCCGGCCACCTGGTTCGCCCAGATCGCCGAGCTGGAGTCGTACGCGCCGATCATGGCGTATCTGGTCCGCAGCATGCAGTCCGGAAGTGACCTGGCGAAGATGTTGTGGCAGAAGATGATCGACGACACCCGCTGGTATCTCGACGAGGGTGAGCGCGCGGGCACCGTCAAACCCAGCCGGGATCCCAAGGCGCGGGCGAGGTTTCTGGCGATCAGCGGCGGCGGCAGTTTCCTGCTCTATCTGCAACTGCATGACAACCCGACCGACCTGGCTGCCGTGCTGCGGGATTACAGCCGGGACATGATGTTGCCCGCCCTCGAGATCTACACCCACGGACTGATGGCCGATTCGACGATGTTCGACGCGTTCGTGGCCCGGGAGACCCAACAGTTGTCCGACCAAGGAGGGGCACATGACGACGACGTCGACGCGGTTTGACGCCGAACCAGCCGTCGAAATCCACGGACTGAAGAAGAGTTTCGGCCGCACCAGAGCGGTCGACGGCCTGGACCTACGGGTCGAGCGGGGCAGCGTCGCCGGATTCCTCGGCCCCAACGGCTCGGGCAAGTCGACCACCATCCGGGTGCTGCTGGGTCTGCTGCGCGCCGACGGCGGCACCGCCCGACTGCTCGGCGGCGACCCGTGGCACGACGCGGTCGAACTGCACCGCCGCCTGGCATACGTGCCCGGGGATGTGACGCTGTGGCCCAATCTCACCGGCGGGCAGGCCATCGACTTCCTGGCCGGCCTGCGCGACAACTTCGACACCAAACGCCGGGACGAACTGATCGAACGGTTCGAACTCGACCCGGACAAGAAAACCCGCACCTACTCCAAGGGCAACCGGCAGAAGGTGGCGCTGGTCGCGGCGTTCAGCACCAACGCCGAGATCTACATTCTCGACGAACCGACCTCCGGTCTGGACCCGTTGATGGACAAGGCGTTCCAAATGTGTGTGCGGGAGGCCGCCGACAACGGTGCCGCGGTGCTGCTGTCCAGTCACATCCTCGCCGAGGTGGAGCGGCTGTGTGACTCGGTGACCATCATCCGGTCCGGCCGGACGGTGCGCGCCGGCCGGCTCGACGAATTGCGGCACCTGATGCGCACCACCGTCAAGGTGCGCACCCGTGCCCCGATCGACGCGCTGCGTACGGCCCCCTACATTCACGAGTTCAGCACCGACGACGGTCTGCACACCTTCTCGGTGGACCGCACCGATCTGGACCGCACGATGACCGAGCTGACGACGCTCGGCATCGAGGAGCTGACCGTGACCCCGGCCTCGCTCGAGGACCTGTTCCTGCGCGAGTACCAGGAGGTGCCGCGATGAGCGCCACGGTCACCGCCCGGCACGCCCGCGCGGCGCGACCGGCCACCGGGTCGACGCTGACCGGTCTGGGCAGGTTGATCGCGTTGGCGTTGCGCCGCGACCGCATCCGGTTGCCGGTGTGGGTGGTGGTGCTGACGGTGAGCATCGGGTACATGCCCGCCGCATTGGAGATGGCCTATCCGGACGAGGTCGACCGCCTCGCCCGGGTCAACCTGATGAAGAACCCGGCCGGCATCATGTTCGCCGGCCCGATGTTCGGCAAGAACGAGACCGCGCTCGGGGCGATGGTCGCCAACGAAGCGATGCTCACCTTCATCGTCGCCGCCTCGATCCTGGCCATCCTCACCGTGGTTCGCCACACCCGGGCCGAAGAGGAAAGCGGCACAGCCGAACTCGTGCTCGCCGCGCCGGTGGGCCGGCACGCCCGCACCGTCGCGGCGATTCTGCTGCTCGCCGGTGTCAACGCGGTGCTGGCGGTCACCCTGACCGCGGCGACGGCGGCGACCGGCCTGCCGGTGGTCGACTCGGCGGCGATGAGCCTGGGGATCACCGGGGTGGCGATGGTCTTCGGCGCCACCGCCGCGGTGACCGCGCAGCTGTGGCGCACCTCGCGGGCCGCGACCGGCGCCGCGCTGGGTGCGCTGGCCGCGGCGGTGGTGGTACGCGGGGTCGGTGATGTGATCAACCACTCCGGCAGCGTCGTGAGCTGGCTGTCGCCGGTTGCCTGGGCCCAGCAGATGCGGGCGTTCGTCGAGGTGCGGTGGTGGCCGCTGGCCCTGCTGGTGCTCCTCACCGTCGTTCTGCTCGGCGCGGCGGCGGTGCTGGAACGGTCCCGCGAGTACGACACCGGCACCCTGCCCGCCGGCGGAGACCGGCCGGGGGCGCCCCCGATCCGCGGGGTGTTCGGGCTGCAGCTGGTGCTGCAGCGCGGGCAGCTCATCGGCTGGTCGGTGGGCTTGTTCCTGGGCGGGCTGACCTTCGGTTCGCTGACCCAGGCGATGCTGGACATCGCCGAGGAGAACGAACTGGTCGCGGCGATGCTCGCCGCCCACGGCAATGCCGGCATCTTCACCACGATGACCCAGTTCCTCGCCGCCGCGACCACCGCCTTCATCGCGATCACCGTGCTGCGGTTGCGCAGCGATGAGCAATCCGGTCTGGCCGAGCCGGTGCTGGCCGGTTCGGTGTCGCGATGGCAGTGGCTGCTGTCGACGGTGGCCGCGACACTGCTCGGTGCGGCGACGCTGCTGTTCTTCGCCGGATTGGGCAACGGCCTGGGCGCCGGCATCGCACTGGGTGACCCCGGCACCGTCGGCGAGCTGGTGCTGTCCGCGTTGGCGCACCTGCCCGCGATGGCGGTGATGACCGGCATCGCAGCGCTGGCCTTCGCGCTGCGGATGAACTGGATCGCCTGGCTGACGGTGACTTTCGTGATCGTCTCGCTGTACATGGGGGCGCTGCTGCGGGTGCCGCAGTGGCTGCTCGACCTGTCCCCGGTCACCCGCATCAAGGTGCCGATGGAGACCTCGGTGACCACGATGGTGGTGATGGTGCTGATCGGTGCGGCGCTGACGGCGACGGCCGGCTGGCGGTACCGGGGCCGCGACGCACTCTGACCCTGCCGGACCAGGACGACGACACAGGGGGACACGGTGTACCTGCGCACGACGATCTACTCGGTCTTCGGCATGGTGCTGTTCGGGGCACTGATGTTCGGACCGGCCGGCACCCTGGGCTACTGGCAGGGGTGGGCGCTGCTGGCGGTGCTGGTGGCCTTCACCGTGCCGTACACCGTGTACCTGGCGGTGAAGATGCCCGACACCCTTCGGCGTCGGCTGCGTTCCGGGCCGACCGCGGAGTCCCGCCCGGCGCAGCGGGCCGCCATCCTGGTGGTGCAACTGGCCGCGCTGGGGATGTTGGTCCTGGGCGGATTGGACCACCGCCTCGGGTGGAGTCGGGCGCCGGTGTGGGTGTGCGTGGTGGGTCTGGTGCTCACCGCCGCGGGGCTGGCGATCACCATGGGTTCGGTGCTGCAGAACGCTTGGGCCGCAGCAACCGTCACCACCGAGAGCGATCAGCAGGTGGTGTCCACCGGCTTGTACGGTGTGGTCCGCCACCCGCTGTACGCCGGTTCGGTGGTGCTGTTCCTCGGCATGCCGTTGGCCCTCGGCTCGTACTGGGCGCTGGCGCTGGTCGTGGTGGCCGTCGCCGGACTGGTGGTACGCATCCTCGACGAGGAGGCGCTGCTGCGCACCGAACTGGCCGGCTATCCGGACTACACCCGCGCCGTGCCCTACCGGCTGGTGCCGTACGTGTGGTGAGCCGCGAGCGGCTCAGATCCACACCCCCTTACCGACGGTCACCACACCGCCGGCGCTGATCGCGAACCGCTCCCGGTCCTTCTCGAGGTCGACGCCGACCATCTCGCCCGGACCGACCACGACGTTCTTGTCCAGGATCGAGCGGCGCACCACCGCACCGCGTCCTACCCGCACCCCGGGCATCAGCACACTGCCCTCGACGATCGCGCCGTCGTCGATCACCACATTCGACGACAGCACCGAGTTGCGCACCGAGGCCGCCGAGATGATGCTGCCCGCACCCACCACCGATTCCTGGGCGGAACCGCCGTTGACGAATTTGGCCGGGGCCAGGTTCTCGGTGGCGCCCCGGATCGGCCAGCGCCGGTTGTACAGGTTGAACACCGGATGCACCGACACCAGGTCCATGTGGGCGTCGTAGAACGCGTCGAGGGTGCCGACGTCGCGCCAGTAGCCGTGATCCCGTTCGGTGGCGCCGGGGACCTCGTTGTCGTTGAAGTCGTAGACCGCGGCCATCCCGTCCTCGACCAGCCGGGGGATGATGTCCCCGCCCATGTCGTGGTCGGAATGGTCGTCCTCGGCGTCGGCCTTGATCGCGTCGATGAGCACCTTGGTGGTGAAGATGTAGTTGCCCATCGACGCGAACGCCTCATCGGGGTTGTCGGGCACTGCGGGCGGCTCCGCTGGTTTTTCCACGAAAGCACGGATACGGCCCGACTCGTCGGCGTCGATGACGCCGAACGCGGTGGCCTCCTTACGCGGCACCCGGATTCCGGCCACCGTCGCCCCCGCCCCGCTCTCGATGTGGAACCGCAGCATCTGTTCGGGGTCCATCCGGTACACGTGGTCGGCGCCGAACACCACGATGTAGTCCGGGTCCTCGTCGTAGATGAGGTTCATCGACTGGTAGATCGCGTCGGCCGACCCGGTGTACCAGCGCGGCCCGAGCCGCTGCTGCGCGGGTACCGGGGTGATGTACTCACCGGCCAGGCCGCTGAGCCGCCAGTTCTGCGAGATGTGCCGGTCCAGCGAATGCGATTTGTATTGGGTCAGCACACAGATCCGCAGAAACCGGGCGTTGACCAGATTCGACAGCACGAAGTCGATGAGCCGGTAGGCGCCCCCGAATGGAACCGCCGGCTTTGCCCGGTCCGCCGTCAATGGGTAGAGCCGCTTCCCCTCCCCGCCGGCCAGGACAATGCCCAGCACGTGTGGCGCTTCCCTCATACCCACAAACCTATCCGGCGGTGCTGCCCACTGCTAGTTGTTGCGCACTATCACGCGTGTTGCCCCGACGGCCGGCCACACGCACCGATGTCGACGGCAACGGGTTGTCCGCCGGGTTCGCCGGTCGGTGCTGCATCGCGGCGAACCGGGCACTACCGTCATCCCCATGCGGGTGGCGATGATGACCCGGGAGTACCCACCCGAGGTCTACGGCGGCGCCGGCGTGCATGTCACCGAACTCGTTGCGCAGTTGCGTCACCTGTGTGCGGTCGATGTGCTCTGCATGGGCGCGCCACGGGTCGATGCGTTCGCGGCCCGGCCCGATCCCACCCTCAAGGGCGCCAACGCGGCGCTGTCGACGCTGTCGGCCGACCTGCACCTGGTCAACGCCGCCGGTGCGGCCACCGTCGTGCACTCGCACACCTGGTACACCGGCCTGGCCGGACACCTCGCCGCGCTGTTGTACGGCATTCCCCATGTGCTGACCGCGCATTCGCTGGAGCCGATGCGGCCCTGGAAGGCCGAACAGCTCGGCGGCGGCTACCGCATCTCGTCCTGGGTCGAACGTACCGCGGTGGAGGCCGCCGACGCGGTGATCGCGGTGAGTTCGGGGATGCGCGCCGACGTGCTGCGCACCTATCCGGCCGTCGACCCCGCGCGGGTACACGTGGTGCGCAACGGGATCGACACCGACGTCTGGTATCCCGCCCCGCCGGATCCGCAGGAGTCGGTGCTGGCCGAACTCGGCGTCGACCCCGGCCGCCCTATCGTGGCGTTCGTCGGTCGGATCACCCGCCAGAAGGGGGTGGCCCACCTGCTCGCCGCGGCGCACCGCTTCGATCCCGGAATCCAGTTGGTGCTGTGCGCCGGCGCTCCCGACACCCCCGAGATCGCGGCCGAGATCACCGCGGCGGTCGGCGAACTGGCCCGTCGCCGCACCGGCGTGTTCTGGGTGCGCGACATGCTGCCGATCGGGAAGATCCGCGAGATCCTTTCCGCGGCAACGGTCTTCGTGTGCCCCTCGGTGTACGAACCGCTGGGGATCGTCAACCTCGAGGCGATGGCGTGCGGCACCGCGGTGGTGGCCTCCGATGTGGGGGGTATCCCGGAGGTGGTGTCCGATCACCGGACCGGCCTGCTGGTGCACTACGACGCCGGCGACACCGAGATGTATGAGAGACGGCTCGCCGAGGCGGTGAACACCCTCGTGTCAGAGCCGGACCGGGCCCGACAGTACGGTCAGGCCGGCCGGGACCGGTGCATCCGCGAATTCTCCTGGGCGCACATCGCCGAGCAGACCCTGCAGATCTATCGACAGGTCGCCGGGTGACCGCGCACCCGGACCGCTAGCTGGTGACGGCCTTCAGCTCGTCGGCGAGAGCCGCTGCCTCCTCGGACGTGAGTTCGACGACGAGACGACCACCACCTTCTAGCGGTACCCGCATCACGATGCCGCGCCCTTCCTTGGTCGCCTCCAGCGGACCGTCACCGGTCCGCGGCTTCATCGCCGCCATCGAGTGCTCCCTCCACATGATCCGGCCTGCGTTGTTGCAGGCCCGGCCTCGGGCCGAGCCTGCCCACCCGATGGCAGTACCCGGCACTGACTGCTAGTGATCACCCTCCATTCTTCCCTATCCGGGTCCGTGGGTGTGCAAAGACCCGTCAAAGGTGATCATGACGTCACCCGGGACGCCCGGGGAACCCAGCAGCCCGCGGTGTGGTCGTCGACCATCCCGGTGGCCTGCATCAGCGCATACGCCGTGGTCGGGCCGATGAACCGGAAGCCCCGGCGCTTGAGTTCCCTGGCCATCGCGACCGACTCCGGGCTGGTCGCCGGGATCTGGGACATATCGGCGGGCCGGGGCCGCCGCGCGGCGTCGGCCGGCGCGAACGACCACAACAGGTCGCTCAGCTCGACGTCCAGGTCGGCGGCGACGCGGGCGTTGGCGATGGTCGCCTCGATCTTGGCCCGGTTGCGCACGATGCCCGCGTCGGCCAGCAGCCGCTCGACGTCGCGGTCGGTGTAGCCGGCGACACGCTCGATGTCGAACCCGTCGAACGCGCGCCGGAAGTTGTCCCGTTTCCGCAGGATGACCAGCCAGGACAGGCCGCTCTGGAAGGCCTCCAGACTGATCCGTTCGAACAGCGCCGCCGAGTCCCGCACCGGCTGTCCCCACTCGGTGTCGTGGTAGTCGCGGTAGAGCAGGAAGTCGGCCGGCGACAGCCGCGCCGGGTCGATCCAGCCGCAGCGGGTCCGGCCGTCGTCGAACGAGGACCCGTCCGCGGGGCCGGTCACGATTCGTCCTCGGATCGGGTGGCCACGGATGCGGCACCCTGCTCGGCGCGGTCATGATCGTCTGGGTCGGCAGATCGGTCGGCCCCGCCGGTCGTCCCGGTCTCGTTCGCCTCGTCGGCTTCATTGGGCTCGGTGGCCTCGGTGGCCTCACCGGCACCGTCGATACCGGTGGTGTCGGTGTCCTCCCTGGCGTCGGCGTGCGGGGTGGCGTCGGCCGCGCGCAGTGCGGCCAACTCCCCGCGCAGCAGGTCCAGTTCCTGCCCGAGCCGATCCAGCACCCAGTCGACCTCGCTGGTCTTGTAGCCACGCAGGGTCTGGGTGAACTTGACCGCCTGGACGTCGCGGCCGGTCACCCCCGACGCGGGCAGCACCGTCGCGGTGGTGCCGCGCGGCAACGGCGGCAGCGGCTCACCGCGGCCGAACAGCACGCTGCCCACCCCGAACAGCACCACGGCCACCAGGATGAGGACCACCAGATAGAGCAGAACCAGCGTCACGCCCTCGATACTGCCGGATTCCTCCGACAGGCTGCGACACCTGCCGTCGTGATCGGCTGGTCAGCGGGGGCGCAGGGTGGCCATCGGGGGCCGGTCGACGAGCGACACCGGGAAGGTCCGCGGGGTGAAGCCGTCCCCGTCGGCGAAGAACTGGGTCAACGCCGCGCCGGAGTCCGGGATGCCGCACCGGTTCAGCAGCGTCGCGATCACCTGTCGGCTCATCGCGGCGAGATCGGTCAGCGGCCGGTTGCGGTGCGCCCGCACCCCGAGGTTGACCTGGGCGATCGCGTCCAGTCCGAGCCGGTCGTAGGTGTCGAGCAGCAGGCCGATCTCCACGCCGTATCCGGGAGCGAACGGCACCGACATCAGCAGTTCGCGGGTGCCGGCGTACTCACCGCCCAACGGTTGCAGCACGCACGCCAGTTCCGGGCGCAGCGCGGCCAGCAGCGGGCGGGCGACGAGTTCGGTGACCCGGCCGCCGCCGTGGCCGTCCTCGCCGCCGCTGATCTTCAACGGTCGCCGGTAGAACCCCTTGACCAGGTGCACGCCCTCGGTGACCAGCAGCGGGCCCACCAGTTTGGGCACGAACATCGGATCGGGGTCGATCAGGTCGGAGTCGACGTACACGATGATGTCGCCGGTCACCGCGGCCAGCGACCGCCACAGCACCTCCCCTTTGCCGGGTTGGGGTGCGATCTCGGGCAGCGCGGTCTCCCGGCTGATCACCCGCGCACCGGCCGCGACCGCGCGGATCTCGGTCTCGTCAGTGGATCCGGAATCCAACACGATCAGCTCGTCGACCAGCCCGCCGAGCAGCGGAGCGATGCTGCCGACCACGCTGCCGACCGTCTCTTCCTCGTTGAGCGCGGGCAGCACCACCGAGATGGTGCGGCCGGCCTTCGCCGCCTCCAACTCCTCGACCGTCCAGGACGGGCGTTCCCAGCTGTGATCGGCCAACCAGCGATGGCCCGCGTCGACGTTGGCGGCGGCCACATCAGGAAGCAGAGTCATGCCAGTCCCCTCACTGTGCGGGTCGGCGGTCGAACCCCTTGAATCGACGCCACCATCTCCAGGACGCGTCGGGTGGGTGCCACTTCGTGAACCCGGAACATCGCGGCGCCCGCCGCGGCGGCCAGGGCGGTCGCGGCCAGGGTGCCCTCCAACCGATCGGTCAAAACCACACCGAGAGTCTCCCCCACGAAATCCTTGTTGCTCAGCGCCATCAGGACCGGCCATCCAGTGTTTACAAGGTCTTCCACATGCCGCAACAAAGTAAGGCCGTGATGAGTGTTCTTGCCGAAATCGTGGGTCGGATCGATGAGGATCGCATCCCGCGGGACCCCGGCGGCGACGGCGCGTTCGGCGGCCGCGGTCACCTCCGCGATCACATCGTCGACGACCGCGCGTTCGGTGATGCCGTAGTTCACCCGGAACGGCCGGGTGCGCGGCGCGGCGCCGCCGGTGTGCGAGCACACCAGCCCGGCATTGAACTCCGCGGCCACCGCGGGCAGCTCCGGATCGTGCCCCGCCCAGGTGTCGTTGATCAGATCGGCTCCGGCCGCGCAGGCCTGTTTGGCCACCGACGCCCGCCAGGTGTCGACGCTGATCAACTGGTCCGGATAGGTGTCGCGCAGCCATTCGATGAACGGCACCACCCGGGCGATCTCCTCCTCGGCGTCCACCACGCTGCCCGGCCCGGCCTTGACCCCGCCGACGTCGATGACGTCGGCGCCCTCCTCGATGACCCGGTGCACCGCCGCCTTGGCGGCCTCGTCGGAGAACGTGGCGCCCCGGTCGTAGAACGAGTCCGGGGTGCGGTTCACGATCGCCATGATCAACGCGCGATCACCGGCCACCGGGCGGCCACAGAACGTCGACTGCACGTCTCCATACTGCCCGTTGTCCCCAGATTCGCGATTTCGGCGTGCTCGCGATCGCCTGGCGATCGTGCGCACGCCGAAACCGCGAGCCTCAGCCGCGCGACCGCAGCCGGGCCGACGCCGCGCGGGTGAGCACTCCCTGCCGCGGGGCGAACAGGTAGACCAGCCCGAACAGCAAACCCTGGGCGACCACGATCATCCCGCCGGACGCGGTGTCGAGGTGATAGCTGACGTACAGCCCGGTGATCGCGGCGGCCACCGACATCAGCGGCGCGATGACCAGCATGCGCCCGAAACTGTCGGTCAGCAGATACGCGGTGGCGCCCGGGATGATCAGCATGGCGACCACGAGCACCACCCCCACCGCCTGCAGGGCCGCCACCGCGGTCAGCGCCAGCAGCGCCAGCAGCGCCGCACCCAGCAGCCGCGGGTTCAACCCGATGGTGTGCGCGTGGATGGAATCGAAGGCGTACAAGGTGAAATCACGCCTCTTGGCCAGCACCGCCGCCACCACCACGGCCCCCAGGATCGCCACCTGCAGCAGGTCGTTTCGGCTGACGCCCAACAGATTTCCGAACACGATGTGGTTCAGGTCCACCTGGCTCGGCGTCACCGACACCAGCACCAGGCCGGCGGCGAACAGCGTGGTGAACACGATGCCGATCGCGGCGTCCTCCTTGACCCGGCTGGTATCGCGCACCAGCCCGATGAGGGCGACGGCCAGGAAGCCGAACACCACCGCGCCCACCGCGAACGGGGCGCCCACGATGTAGGCCAGCACCACCCCGGGCAGCACCGCGTGCGACACCGCGTCGCCCATCAGCGACCACCCGATCAGCACCAGCCAGCAACTCAGCAGCGCACACACCACCGAGGTGATCAGCGCGGTGGCCAGTGCCCGCACCATGAACTCGTATGCGAGCGGGTCGATGAGGATCTCGCGCAGCAACGTCATCGCCGGCTCAACACGTCCTGCCCGAACGCGCGGGCCAGATTGTCCGGCGCCAGCACGGTTTCCGGATCGCCCTGAGCCAGAACCCTCCGCATCAACAGGATCACCTCATCGGCCAGTGTGGGCAGCGAACGAAGGTCGTGGGTGGACACCAGCACCGTCTTCCCGTCGGCGGCCAGTTGCCGAAGCAGGGCGATCAACGCCGTCTCGGTGCGGGTGTCGACCCCGGCGAATGGTTCGTCGAGCAGCAGGATGTCCGCCTCCTGGGCGATGGCGCGGGCGACGAACGCGCGTTTGCGCTGACCGCCGGAGGCCTGGCCGATCTGGCGTCTGGCCAAGTCGGTCAACCCCACCCGGTCGAGGGCGGCGGCGACGGCGGCGCGGTCGGCGGCACGCGGGCGCCGGGTGAACCCCTGATGGCCGTACCGTCCGGTCATCACCACGTCATGGATCGACAGCGGGAAGCTCCAGTCGATCTGCTCGCTCTGCGGCACGTAGCTGATCGCGCCGCGTTTGCGCGCCACCGCCGGCGGATCGCCGTCCAGCAGCACCCGGCCGGTGTCCGGCCGGACGAGTCCCACGATCGTCTTGAACAGCGTGGACTTCCCCGAACCGTTCATCCCGATCAGCCCGCACACCGTACCGCGTCGCACCCGCGCCGAAATATCGCGCAGCGCAACGACTTCGCCGTAGCGCACGGTGACGTCGGCCACCTCGATCGCGAAGGTCATGACCGGCGCCCGGCCAATCCGGCGGCGATGACGTCGGCGTCATGGCGGATCAGGTCCAGATAGGTGGGCACCGGCCCGTCGGGCTCCGACAGCGAGTCGACGTAGAGCACGCCGCCGAACACCGCGCCGGTGGCCTCCACCACCCGCTGCATCGGCGCGTCGGAGACGGTGGATTCACAGAACACCGCCGGTACCGCGTTGGCGTTGACGAACTCGATGACCGAGGCGATCTGACGCGGGGTGGCCTGCTGTTCGGCGTTGACCGGCCAGATGTACTTCTCGGTCAGCCCGGCGTCGCGGGCCAGATAGGAGAACGCCCCTTCACAGCTCACCAGGGCGCGCTGACCGGGCGGCAGGCCGCTGAGCCGGTTCACCAGATCCTCGTGGACGGCGCGCAACTCCTGCTGGTACGCCTCGGCGTTAGCACGGTAGTGCTCGGCGTTGGCGGGATCGAGCGCGCTGAACGCGTCGGCCATGTTGTCGACATAGGTGATGACGTTCAGCGGCGACATCCAGGCGTGCGGATTGGGTTGATCGGTTCCGGCGATGCCGATCGGCTCGATGCCGTCGCTGACCCGCACCCGTTCGACGTTCACCTCGCTGATGAACTGTTCGAACCAGGCCTCCAGGTTCAGCCCGTTGTCGAGGATCAGGTCGGCCCGGGCGGCTTTGCGGATATCGCCCGGGGTCGGTTCGTAGCCGTGGATCTCCGCGCCCACCTTCGTGATGGATTCCACCTGCAGGTGTTCGCCGGCGACGTTGCGGGCGATGTCGGCCAGCACGGTGAAGGTGGTCAACACCATCGGGGTGTCGTCGCCCGCACCGCGGTGCGGACCGCACCCGAGGAGCCCGAACACCAGAGCCCACACGGCGAGCACGGTCCCGAGACACCGGCGGATTTCCATGACGCCGATATTAATGTTCGGGTACCCGAAACCTCAACTGAGGTCGGCCGATTTCGGCGTGCGTACGGCCGCTCAGCGATCGTCCGCACGCCGAAATCGCTAGTTGACGGGCCGCTTGCCGTCGCGGACCTCCGCGGCGTACTCCTCGTAGAACGGCACGTAGCCCTCCTCGCGGCCGGCGAGCACGTAGAGCGGATCCTCGATGTGCGGGCCCTGCCCCTCGTTGCGCAGGTCGACCTTGCGGCTCTTGAAGGTGGTGGTCTGCTCGATCTCGTCGACGACCCGGACGAACAGCGGCACCGCATACACCGGCAAGCGCTTGTACAACGTCTCGGCGAACGACTTGCCGTCGAACTCACAGCCCTCGTTCAGTTTGAGGGCCACCATTCCGGCCCGCCCGCCGGTGCCCTCCACCTCGACGCCGTACACGGTCGCCTCGTCGACGGTGGGGTCGGCCGAGACCGCCGCCTCGACCTCGGTGGTCGCGACGTTCTCACCCTTCCACCGGAAGGTGTCGCCGAGCCGGTCGACGAACGCGGCGTGCCCGAACCCCTGGTACCTCATCAGGTCACCGGTGTTGAACCACACATCGCCGTCACGGAAAGCGTTGCGCACCAACTTCTTCTCGGTGGCCTGTGGATCGGTGTAGCCGTCGAACGGCTGGAAGCTGCTCACCTTCGACAGCAGCAGGCCGGGCTCGCCGCGCTTCACCTTGCGCACCCGGCCGTCGGCGCCGCGCAGCGGCTCGCCGGTCTCCTGATCGAATTCGACGAACGCCACCGGGCTGGGGCAGATGCCGGTGGTCTTGTCGATGTTGAAGGCGTTGACGAAGGCGGTGTTTCCCTCACTGGCGCTGTAGAACTCACACACCCGCTCGATGCCGAACCGCTCGACGAAGTCGTCCCAGATGGCCGGCCGCAGACCGTTTCCGCAGATCACCCGCACCCGGTGGGCGCGGTCGGTGGGCTTGGGCGGCTGGTTGAGCAGGTATCCGCAGATCTCGCCGATGTAGACGAACGCGGTGGCGTCATGCCGGATCACCTCATCCCAGAACCGCGACGCCGAGAACGACTTCCCCAGCGCCAGAGTCGCGCCCGCCGACAGCACCGACGACACCGCGACCGTCAACGCGTTGTTGTGGTACAGCGGCAGACAGCAGTACAGGGTGTCGCTGCTGCGCAGCCGCATACCGAGCGCGCCGAAGCCGGCCAGCGCCCGCAGCCAGCGATAGTGGGTCATCACACTGGCTTTCGGCAGCCCGGTGGTTCCGGAGGTGAAGATGTAGAACGCCTTCTCCCGGGCCAGGATCGAGGACGTGATGGCCGGGTTGGTGGTCGGCGCGTCGACCGACAGCCGATCGAGGTCGTCGGCGGACAGCAGATCGGCGACGTCGGCATCGGACTCCTCGACCTGCTTCACCAGGTCGGGGGCCGACACCACGATCTTGGCGTCGAGCAGCCCGATGCTGTGCGCCAGCACGTCGCCCTTCTGATGGTGGTTGAGCATGCCGGCGATGGCGCCGAGTTTGACCGTCGCCAGCATCAGCAGGACGGTGCGCGGCTCGTTCTTGAGCATCACCCCGACCACATCGCCCTGGCCGACACCGCGTGCGGCCAGCGCGGCCGCATAGCGGTTGACGGTCTCGTTGGCCTGCCGGTAGGTCAGCTGCTGATCCTCGAATTTGAGGAACACCTTGTCGGCGTAGCGAGCCGCCCGCTCCTGGAACACCTTGCCGATCGAGGTCTTGGCCGACGGGCGTGCGCCGAAGCCGGCGATGACGCCCCGCAACATCACCGGCACGTCCAACGCCATGCGGGGCAACCGGCCGGCGATGTCGAGCAGTCCCACCCGCTCCCGGGTGGCCGATCGGTTGTGTCGCTCGTTGCTCATCGGTGTCCGTCTCCTCCGATCTGGCTGTGCTGGCTACACCCTAGAGCGTGTCCGCGGACGGAGCGCAGGCCGCCAACGCGTCCTCGATGTCGGTGACGACGATGAGCCGTTCCATCGCCGCCGGGTCCACATAGCCGGTGTCCACCAGCCCGTACAGCCAGGCCAGCAAACCGGCGTAGTGGCCGTCCGGATCGAGCATCACCACCGGTTTCTCATGCATACCCAGATAGCCCGCGGTCCAGGCTTCGAAGAACTCCTCGAGGGTGCCGATGCCGCCGGGCAGCGCGATGAACGCATCCGCGCGGCCCTCCATCACCTGTTTGCGTTCCCGCATGGTGTCGGTGACGATGAGTTCGTCGGCGTCGACGTCGGCGAGTTCGCGGTGCACCAGCGCCTTGGGGATCACCCCGATGGTGTACCCGCCGCGGGAGCGGGCACCCTGGGCCACCGCGCCCATCGCCGACACGTTGCCGCCACCGGACACCAACGCCCAGCCCCGTTCGGCGATCGCGACGCCGACCCGGTGGGCGAGGTCCAGCAGCTCCGGATGTCTGGGGCCGGAGGCGCAGTAGACGCACACCGCCCATTCACGGAACAGATTCACAACCACTCGCTCGACCACCCTGCCAACCTAGACCAGCGGCGATGCTCCGGCGGCCCTGAGCGGCCCTGACCGGCGCCTCGAGCGGCCTGAGCGGCTTTGCGGCAATCCCGGCCGGATCCGCGCGGGCGGTCCTAGACTCCGGGCGGTGTCTGTTCAGTGGCCGGCGGCGCCCCAGCCGATGCTCGAGCCGATGGTCGAGTCGGTGCTCGACGCGGTCGAGGCGGCCGTGCGCGACGAGGGTGGCGCGGTGCTGACCGGGCCGGCGGGTGTCGGCAAGAGCGTGCTGGCCGGGTTGGCCGCCGACCGGCTCGCCCCCGAGTCCGGACCGGCCGACCGGCTCACCGGCACGGCCGCCGACGCCGTGGTCCCGTTCGCCGCGTGCCGGCCGGTGCTGGCGGTTCCCGAGGTCGGCCGCACCGCCGATGTACTGCGGGCGGCCCGTGCCGCGCTCGGGGACGGCCGGGTGGTGATCGTCACCGATGCCCAGTACCTCGACCCGCTGTCGGCGACGCTGGTCTACCAGCTCGCGGTCAGCCGCGCCGTCACACCGATCATCACGGTCAGCACCGATTCCCCTGCGCCGGAGGCGATCACCTCGCTGTTCCGGGATGGTCGGCTGCCCCGGATCGAGGTGGACGCACCCGATCACGACGCCGGCCGGCTGACCGCCCGGGTGGCCGCGTTCATGGCCGGTCTGCCGGACGAGGCGGCCCGGGTGATGCGGTTCCTCGCCGTGGCCGGCAGCCTGTCCGCCGGGCAGCTCGCGGAGCTGGCCGGACCGGGCGCGGTCGAGCGGGCGGTGGCTTCGCGGGCCGTGGTGCGTGCCGGGGCCGCCGATGACGCGGCCGGGGCCGACGGGGCGTGCGATGTGGTGCGTCCGGCGCATCCGCTGTATTGCGCTGCGGTGCGCGCGGAGCTGACCGAACCGGAGGTGCGCGGGGTGCGCACCGAGCTGGCCGGCGCGGCCGCGCCGACCGATGTGGTGGGCCGGCTGCGGTGGACGTTGCACGCTTTGGACAGCGATGCGCCCCCGGCGGCACAGCAGTTGACCGTCGCCGCAGAGGATGCGCTGCGGCTCGGTGATCTGGGTCTGTGTGAGCGGTTCGGCCGGGCCGCCGTCGGTGCCGCGGGTTCCGGGGCCGGGCTGGCGGCCCGGTTGCCGCTGGCATACGCGCTGGCGTTTCAGGGCCGCGGCCGCGAGGCCGACGAGGTGCTCGCGGCGGTGGACTCGACCGGGCTGACCGAGCATGAGTTGATGGCCTGGGCACTGCCCCGGGCGGCCAATCAGTTCTGGATGTTGTCACAACCCGAACGGGCGGTGGCGTTCTTGCGCACCGTGCGGGAACGGGTGTCGTCGCCGACGGCGGCCACCACGCTGGATGCGCTGTCGGCGACGTTCGCGATGAACGCCGGGCGCCCGCAGCAGGCGTTGCAGACCGCGACCGAGGTGTTGGCCTCCCCCACCGCCGATGGCACCGCGATCGGGTGGGCCGGCGCCGCGGCCGCGTTGAGCGCCGCGCGGATGGGCCGGTTCACCGAGGTGGACGCGCTCGCCGAGCGGGCGATGTCGGCAGGACATCCCGGTTTGTTGCGGTTCACCAGCGGCTTCGGGCAGACCACGGCGCGGCAGTTGACCGGCGCGCCGGATCAGGCGCTGGCGCTGGCCCGGCGGCTCACCGAGATCGCCCAGCTGCAGCAGCCGGGCCGGGCGATCGGGGAACTGTTGATCGCCGAGGTGCTGATCACCAGGGGCGACCTCGACGAGGCGGTCGCACTGTTGCGGGCGGCGGTGAAGGTGCTGACGCCGACCGGATATTCGTGGGCGCCGTTGGCGGCGATGCTGCTGGCCCGGGCGCTCGGCGAACAGGGTGCGGCACCAGAGGCGGCGATCGCGTTGTCCCGCGCGGAATCTCGGCATGGCCTGAAGTCGATGCTGTTCGCCCCGGAGTTGGCACTGGCGCGGGCGTGGACCCGCGCAGCGCGGGGCGACCGGCACGGCGCGGTCGACGCGGCGCGTGAGGCCGCCCGGGCCGCCGAGCGGGGTGGGCAGCATGCGGTCGCGTTGCGGGCGCTGCATGATGCGGTGCGGCTCGGCGACATCCGCGCGGTCGACGGCATCACCCGGCTGACCACCCGGCTCGGCCTGGACTGTGCGTTCGGAACTCTGGCGCTGCGCCATGCCCGGGCGCTGACCGGCGGGGACGCCGACGGACTCGACGAGGTGGCGGCCGCGTTCCGCGATGTCGGCATGCGGCGGGCGGCCGACGACGCGGCGGCCCGGGCGGCCGAGGTGCGCGGCCGCCGGTAGGACCGCTACATCCGGCGGGCGATGTCGTCGCCGCCGCGGGTGTCCGGCCAGGCCTGGACCGGCTGCTCCGGCCGGGACTGGGATTCGACCGGCTGGGCCCCGACAGCCTCGGACGGCTCCGACGGTACGGATGGGGCCGGTTGCGCGATCGGCGCCGGACCCTGACCACCCCCACCGGCCGCGGCCGACTCGGGCTGCTGCGCCGGCGGCTGCTCCTCGACCCGCGGCTGCTGCTCCGTCCGGACCTGTTCGTCAGGCCGATGCTCGTCGGGCCCGGGCTCCTCCCGGCGTTCGTCGAGCCCGTCGCGGGACTGCTGCGCCCCCTGACCCGGCCCGCCGTGGCCGGCCGGACCCGCCATGCCGGCGCCCACCGGGCCGCCCTGCTCCTCACCCGCAGGTTCGGCGCCGCCGGCGCCCTGCGCGGCCTTCATCACCTGTTCCATCAGCGAGCTGAACATCCCGGTCTGCCCGCCGAGCCCGCCGGCACCCTGACCGGCGCCGCCGGCCTGCTGCCCCAATTGGTCGAGTTGTCCCAGGGCACTGGTGATCTGGCCGATGCCCTGCTGGCCGGAATCGTCGGCATTCGTGTACGCCGTCTGCGCCACCCCGAGCTTGCCGGTGAACGCGTGCTCCTTGGCCGACAACGCCGCGACATTGGCCGCGAGCGGCGCGGCCAGCGTCGGCAGCACCGCCGCGATCGTCGCGCTCATGGCGTCCTCACCGGGTGGCAGCATCGGTATCTCGGGCAGCTCGACGGCGGCCGGATTCCAGCTCAGGCCATCGGGTTTACGCAGCGGGCTGGTCATTGCACGCCCCTCTCGGTCAAGTTCACCAGTCGTCGTCCTCGTCCTCACCGAGGTCGTGTTCGAGCATCTCCGGTGCGGCGATACCCGGGCGGGTGCCGCCACTGGTCCCGCGGGCGCCCATCATGCCCGGCGCCATTCCCATACCGCCGCCCATTCCGGCCGCCACCGGCGCCGCCCCGACGACGGTGGCTCCGGCCGCCGCTCCGGTGTCGACCGACACCGGTGACACCTTGCCGCCCAACATGTTCGCCATCAGCGGGGTCTGCGGCGAGCTGCCGCCGGCGCCGGGCAGCGACGCGGCGCGCACCATGCCGGCACCACCGCTGGGCCCCGATCCGCCAGCCAGCGGATGGTTGGACAACGAGGAGAACGGATTGGCGTTCAGCGCGCCGGGCCCCTTACCGCCCACCGCGCCGAACAGCGAGGTGATCTGCTGCAGCGGCTGACTGAGTTGTTGCAGCGGTTGGCTCAGCTGCTGCGGCACCTGGCCGGCCATCTGACCGACCTGTGCCGGGATCTGCGCCGCCATCCCGGCCAATTGGGCGGCCTGCTGGGCGGCGTCGCCGGCGGCCTCCTGGCCCGGCGCCCCGGCCGCCGGCGCACCACCGGCCGTGGGGATGGTCGGCGGCACACCGAGGGTGTTGGCCAGTTCGGTGGAGCTGGCGGTGACCTGGCCGACGTTCTGCGCGAGCCCCATCGCGATGCGGCTCTGCAGCAGCTCCTGTTTGTTCGGGAACGGGGCCGCCGCGATCGCCTCGCATTCCCGTTGGGTCTCCACCGCGACGGCGTTGGCCATCGTCTTGGCCTTGATGACGGCGGCCTCCATGCTGCGCAGTTTGGCGGCGATCGCCGCGGCGTGCGCGGCGTTGGCCTCGTGGCCGGCGATGATCGTGCTGGCTTCGCCGACGGCGGCGGTCGCACCGCTGCCCTCCCAGGTGTCGGAGAGCTGCATCATCTGCCCCTGCTGTTGCGGGACCACGGTGCCGGTCAGCTTGGCGGCAAGCGCCTCATAGGCCGCCGCGGCGGCGCCGAGCGCATCCTCGTCGACGTTCGGCCAGCCGGGCCCGGTGACCGTCTGCCCGCCATAAGGGCTGGTATCGGGCATGATCCCCATGACTCGACCCCTTTCCACGGTGCACCGACGCGGATCTAACGTTACCGCGCCCACCGGCCCCGTCTTGACACTTACTCGGCAAGCGTATGATTTGCCGACCCGCAGGCGGCGGGACAGTCCGGGCGAGTATTCGGCGCATCAACCGGTGCCGTGGCGGCCATAGAATTCTTAGCCAGCCCGAAAGATCACCGGCGGAGGCATGAGTTGAGCGGCAACGTATTCGTCCAGCCCGAGGGGCTGCAGACGTTCTCCCAGACCCATTCCGGCATCGCGGGGGCGCTGCCGCAGTCGTCCGCTGAGGCGACGCCCGGCCCCGTCGAGACCAGCCACGGGCCGATCGCGGCGGCGGCCAACGCGGCGTTGCGAAACGCGCTGAGCAGCCGGGGCGGCACCGTGCAGGCGACCACCACCAGCGCCGCCACCATCTCCGAACTGCTGCACAGGGCCGCCCGCGCCTATCAGGAGGGCGACCTTCGCAGCGCGGAGGAACTGCGCGCGGCGGCCAACGCGATCGCCGACGGGACCGGGGCGGGCGGTGCCGGCCCCGCCGGTGCGCCGGGCGCCGGCGTCAGCGGCGTGCCCGGTGCGGGCGTCAGCGGCCCCGGGGCCGCCGGTGGCGCCGACACGATGGGTCAGATGCTCGGGCAGATCGGCGGCCAGGTGGGCCAGTTGGCCGGGATGGCGATGGCGCCGCTGCAGGGGCTGGCCCAGGTGCCGCAGCAGGTGATGCAGGGGATCCAGCAGGCCGTCCAGACCGCCACCGGGGCCGCCGGCATGGCCGCCGGCGCGGACGCGGCCGGGCTCGAGGAGGCCGCCCTGGACGGCGAGCGCGCGACCGGAGCCCCCGAGCACGCCGAACGCCCCGAGGGTCAGCGGGAGCAGGCCGCCGGTGCGCAACGGGACGCGCCGCCGGTCAGCCCGCTACCCGGTGCGCAAGCCGGCCCCGACAGCGGCCCCGAGAACACCGCGGCGCCGGATCCCGCAGGCCCGACCCGGGCCCAGATCCGGCCGCCGGTGCACTAACTCAGCTTCCCGTCGGACAGGCGCAGCCGGCGGTTCACACCGATGGCGGCCACGAACCGGTCGTCGTGGCTGACCACGATGAACGCACCGCGGTAGGCGATCAGCGCCGATTCCAACTGCGCGATGCTGGTCAGATCGAGGTTGTTGGTGGGTTCGTCGAGCAGCAGCAGTTGCGGCGCCGGTTCGGCGTGAAGCACACAGGCCAGCGTGGCGCGCAGCCGCTCCCCGCCGGAGAGCGCCCGGATCGGAAGCGCGATCCGCTTGTCGTCGAACAGGAATCGCGCCAGCAGATGCCGGCGTCCGGTCACGCTCAGGGTGGGGGCGAACTCCGCCAGGTTGTCGAGGACGGTTTGACCGGGGTCGAGCAGATCGAGCCGCTGGGACAGATACGCGATGCGGCCGTCGGCTCTGGTGACCGTGCCGGCGTCCGGTGCCAACCGCCCGCCGATGACGCGCAGCAGGGTCGTCTTGCCGACCCCGTTGGCGCCGGTGAGCGCGATCCGCTCCGGTCCACGGACCGTGAGATCGATTCCGCGCAAGACGTTTCCGACCGTCAGCCCGGAACCGGCGAACACGGTCCGCCCGGCCGGCACCGTGGTGTCGGGCAGATCGAGCACCATGGCGTCGTCGTCACGCAGCCGCTTTTCCGCCTCCTCCAGCCGGGCGCGGCCGGCAGCTATCCGGGCCGCGCGGACCTCATCGGTGCGGCCGGCGGATTCCTGGGCGCGCCGCTTCATCGCCCCGGCCACGATCCTCGGCAGCCCGGCGTCCTTGACCGTGCGCGCGGCGGTGCCCGAACGGCGGGCCGCGCGTTCGCGCGCCTGTTGCCGTTCCCGCTTCTCCCTTCTGAGCGACTGTTCGGCGTGGCGCACATCGTTGCGGGCGGACTGCTGGTCGGCCGCCAACTGCCGCTGGTAGGTAGTGAAATTGCCGCCGTAGAAAAGCATTTCGCCGCGGTACAGTTCGGCGATCCGCTCCATCCGGTCCAGCAGTACCCGATCGTGGCTGACCACCAACAGGGTTCCCGGATAGTCGTCGAGCGCGGCGTGGAGCCGACGGCGCGCGTCGGCGTCGAGGTTGTTGGTGGGCTCGTCGAGCAGCAACACCTCGGGCCGTCGCAGCAGTTGGGCGGCCAGCCCCACCGCCACCACCTCGCCACCGGACAATGAGCCGAGCCGCCGGTCGACGGCCACCTCGCCGAGGCCCAGCCGGTCCAGCATCCCGCGGCACCGTTCCTCGACGTCCCAGTCGTCGCCGATCGCGGCGAACACCGCCTCGGAGGCGTCACCGGCGGCCAGCGCATCCAGCGCGGTCAGCACCGGGGTGATGCCGAGCACGTCGCCCACGGTGGCCTCGGGCATGAATGGCAGGTGTTGCGGCAGATGGCCGACCGTGCCGTCGACGGTGACGGATCCGCTGGTGGGGCGGCGGGCGCCGGCGATCAGATCGAGCAATGTGCTCTTGCCGGCGCCGTTCGGCGCGACCAGACCGGTGCGGCCGGGACCGATGGTGAACGACAGGTCGGTGAACAGTGCGGTGCCGTCCGGCCAGGCGAACGACACGTCGGAGAAGACGATGGACATGCGGGGACTCCACAGGAGTGGCGGACAGATTCACCCGGAGTGCGCGTCAGCGCGTTACCACCGCATGTCTTTCAGGCTAGGTGGTCTGTCAACCGGATTTCTCAGCCGGACAGATAGCGCCGCAACACGTCGGTGACCGCGGTGATCGCGGTGACGTCGACGTGCTCGTCGGACTTGTGCGCCAGATTGGGATCACCCGGCCCGTAGTTCACCGCCGGCACCCCGAGCGCGGCGAACCGGGCCACATCGGTCCAGCCGTACTTGGCGCGCACCTGTCCCCCGGCCGCGGCCACCAGCTGCGCGGCCGCGGGCTGCTGCAGTCCGGGCAGGGCGCCGCCGGCGGCGTCGGTCAGCTCCATCCGCACATCCAGACCGTCGAACACCTCGCGCACATGCCGCTCGGCCTGCTCGACGGTGCGGTCCGGGGCGAACCGGAAGTTCACCGTCACCGAGGCGGCGTCCGGGATGACGTTGCCGGCCACACCACCGTCGATCCGCACCGCCGACAGGCCCTCGCGGTAGACGCAGCCGTCGATGTCCACCGACCGCGCCCGGTAATCGGAGAGCCGGTCCAGCACCGGCGCCAGTTTGTGGATCGCGTTGTCGCCCAACCAGGACCGTGCCGAATGCGCCCGGGTTCCGGTGGTGCTGATCACCATCCGCAGGGTGCCCTGACAGCCGGCCTCGATGAATCCGCCGGACGGTTCGCCCAGGATCGCGACGTCGGCGCGCAGCCAGTCCGGCAGTTCCCGTTCGATGCGGCCCAGCCCGTTGGCGGCGGCCTCGATCTCCTCGCAGTCGTACATCACCAAAGTGATGTCGTGCGCGGGTTCGGTGACGGTGGCGGCCAGATGCAGGAACACCGCGTCACCGGATTTCATGTCGGAGGTGCCGCAACCGTAGAGCAGATCGCCGACGCGCCGGCTGGGCAGGTTGTCGGCGGCCGGCACGGTGTCGGTGTGACCGGCGAGCAGCACCCGGGTGGGCCGGCCGTGGTTCGTGCGGGCCAGCACCGCGTTGCCGTTGCGGATCACCTCGAAGCCGCGGGTCTGCTCGCGCAGCGCGGTCTCGATCTCGTCGGCGATGCGCTGCTCATACCGCGATTCGCTGGGGATGTCGACCAGCGCCGCGGTCAGCGCGATCGGGTCGCCGTGCAGGTCCAGGGCCACAGCTGACCAGGCTAGTCCAGTAGCCTCTGAGGGCGTGACGTCTGCTGCAGGAATCGGCCTGGCGACCATCGCCGCCGACGGAACGGTTCTGGACACCTGGTTTCCCGCGCCCGAGCTGGGCGCCGCGACCGCTGAGGGCGGAGCAGCCGGCACCACCCGGCTGTCGGGCGCCGACGCGCCCGCCGAGCTCGCCGCGCTGACCGGCCGCGACGAGGACCGCGGGGTGGAGACCGTGGTGGTGCGCACCATGATCGCCTCGCTGGACGACAAGCCCGCCGACGCCCACGACGCCTACCTGCGGTTGCATCTGCTGTCACACCGGCTGATCAAGCCGCACGGCGCCAACATGGACGGCATCTTCGGGGTGCTGGCCAATGTGGTGTGGACCAACCACGGGCCGTGCGCGGTGGAGGGCTTCGAGACGGTGCGGGCGCGGCTGCGCCGCCGCGGCCCGGTGACCGTCTACGGCGTCGACAAGTTCCCGCGGATGGTCGACTACGTCACCCCGACCGGGGTGCGCATCGCCGACGCGGACCGGGTGCGGCTGGGGGCGCATCTGGCGCCGGGCACCACGGTGATGCACGAGGGCTTCGTCAACTTCAACGCCGGCACGCTGGGCACCTCGATGGTGGAGGGCCGCATCTCCGCGGGGGTGGTCGTCGACGACGGGTCCGACCTCGGTGGCGGGGCGTCGATCATGGGCACGCTGTCCGGCGGCGGCAAGGAGGTCATCTCGGTGGGCAAGCGCTGCCTGCTGGGCGCCAACTCCGGGCTGGGCATCTCGCTGGGCGACGACTGCGTCGTCGAGGCCGGGTTGTACGTGACGGCGGGCACCAAGGTGACCACCGCCGACGGGAAGACGGTCAAGGCGCGCGAGCTGTCCGGCGCCGACAACCTGTTGTTCCGGCGTAATTCGGTCACCGGCGCGGTCGAGGTGGTCAAGCGCGACGGCACCGGCATCACGCTCAACGAGGCGCTGCACGCCAACTAGCCCGCCCCCGTCCCGCGAGCGCCCGTGTCTGCACGGCGACACGCCGTCACGGGCGTGCATGTGCGGACGCTCGCCGATGGTGAGCGCGACGAAACTGCACAGGCCTGCGGGTCACCCGGAAGCGAGAACGCAGAATTCGTTGCCCTCGGGATCGGCGAGCACCACCCAGGTCTGCTCCCCCTGGCCGATGTCCACCCGGCGTGCGCCGAGCGCGATCAATCGGTCGACTTCGGCCTGCTGATCGTCGGGGGTGAAGTCGAAGTGGATCCGGTTCTTGACGACCTTGTCGTCGGGCACCCCGAGGAACAGCCAGTTCGGGCCGGCGCCCGGCGGGGCATGCAACACCACGTCGCCGTCCTCGTCGACCTGCTGTCGCCAGCCCAGCGCCGCCGCCCACCATCCGCCCAGGGCGGTGGCATCGTGCGCATCGATGCAGATCTCGGTGAAGATCAGGCTCATCCCGACGCCCCTTTCGTCGCGCTCGCGGCCGGTGAGTGTCCGCGAATGTACGCCAGCTGCGGCGTGTCGGTGTGCAGACACCTTCGTAAGTGGTTTTTGTCAAGGGGTTGGGGGGCTCTGCCCGGTCCTCGTCTCTACGTAGTCATCAAACGGGTTTGGTACCCAACTGCGTGCAACCGAGTTCGGTGAGGAC
>Ga0310822_100134_pt1 | contig 85700 bp, 85 predicted proteins | sample P4_ome_2_FD_201313 | JGI IMG/M metagenome (GOLD analysis project Ga0310822, IMG submission 201313) | Sorghum-adapted microbial communities from Joint BioEnergy Institute, Emeryville, California, United States - P4_Day56_Rep2 | ecosystem: Engineered > Bioreactor > SSF (Solid state fermentation) >... | reverse complement strand
ACGATCTAACCCTAGGAATCGACAACCACTCCAGGTTCAAGCAGTGCTCACCGGCCGGCGGCTCGGTGACCAGCTTTCCCCACCTGGCCTTTACCGGCGATGGGATTACTGATCCGCACCCATTAGGGTCGATGTACACCTCGGCACGATGAAGGGAGCAGTCACATGTTCGACCAGGGCATCGCGGTCGGTGTCGACGGCTCACCGGCCTCCCGGGTGGCGATCGACTGGGCCGCGCGAACGGCTGCCATGCGCAATGTCCGGTTGTTGCTCTGCCATGTGACGCCGCCGGCCGGCGCCGTGCTGGCACCGCCGCTTCCGGTGCCCGAGGGGCTGTTGGAATGGCAGCAGCGCCAGGCGGAGGAGCACCTGCGGGACGCCGTGAAACTGGTCTCCGAGAGCGTCGGCGACGATCTGCGGGTGCAGACCCGGGCGCTGCAGGGCACCCCGGTGCCGACACTTGTCGAGGTCTCCAAGGAGGTCGGCCTGATGGTGGTGGGCGCCCGCGGCCTGGGCGCGTTGCGTTCGTGGGTGCTCGGCTCGGTGAGCATGGGGCTGGTGCAGCACGCCCGCTGCCCGGTCGCGGTCATCCACGACGAGGATCCGCTCGTCGACCACCCCTCGCAGGCGCCGGTGCTGGTCGGCATCGACGGGTCGCCCACCTCGGAGTTGGCGACGGCCATCGCGTTCGACGAGGCCTCCCAGCGTGGTGTCGGCCTGGTCGCATTGCACGCCTGGCGTGACTGGGGTATCGGCCAGTGGCCGGACCTGGACTGGGAAGACATGAAAACCATGGGCGAGCAGACGCTTTCGGAGCGGCTCGCGGGCTGGTCGGAACGCTACCCCGATGTCGAGGTCGAGCGGGTGGTGGTGTGCGACAACCCGGCCCAGCACCTCATCGAGCGCTCCGATGAAGCCCAGTTGGTGGTGGTCGGCAGCCGCGGCCGCGGCGGGTTCACCGGCATGCTGCTCGGTTCGGTCGCCACCGCGGTGGTGCAGTCGTCGCGGATGCCGGTGATCGTCGCCCGCCCGGCATGACCGGCTCACCGGCATGACGGGCCGGCGGGTCAACCGGTCCGGCCGCTGCGCAGGCGCCCCAGCGCATCGGCCCGCTCGGTGAGCCAGGCCCGCAGCTCGGCCGCGGCCGAATCCAGGTCCTGCCGGCTGGGGCCGTCGGTGACGGGCACGGCCGCCACGACCTGGTCGAGCAGGTCCACCGCCCGGCCGTCGGCGTAGAGCTGGTCGTAGAGCTCCCAGTACACCGTCTGGTAGAGCTCATCGAACGCCGGCGCCGCCAGGAACCGTTCCTTCAAGAGGTTCCCCTCCCGCCACGGCGGCCCTCCGCTCGGCGGCCAGTCTTGCGGGGGCGGTGGCATGCCCGGCGGGGGTTTCATCTTCAGCGGATCCCGGGGGCCGAGGTCGGGGTCACCCATCACCATCGCCAGGTTGAGGTCCCAGGACAGCACGGTGAACCTGCGCGTCGCCAGGTCGTACCACAGGTAGTAGTTCTGCCCGGGCCCGGCCATGTCGTCGGCGTTGACCAGCAGATTCTGGGTGGCCACGTACCGGGCGAACGACTCCACGTCCACCCACCGGGACAGCCCGGCGGCGAACGCGTCGTCGTCGGCGGTGTCGAGCCAGTGCAGAAAGTCGATGAGCGGCTGCAGGTTACCGGTTTCCGCCGCGTTCACCTGTTTGAACTCGTGGGCGTAGGCGGCCTGGCTGGGGCCGCGGTACTCCAGCCGGGATCCGGCGCGCGCCTTGTACAGGTATCCGTCGGTGCCGAACACCCTGGCGGGGTAACCCTCGTCGGGGTGTTCGAGCACCAGCCGGGTGGTGGTGGCCCCGTTGATCGAGTAGGTCACGTAGGCGTAGCGCTGCGTCGGTTGCCCGGTCAGCGCCGTCATGGTGAGGGCGAGCGCCTCGTTGAGCACCGGCGCGCCGGGCCGCACCGCGAGTTCGGTCATGCCCTGATAGGCCCGTCCGGCGGCGTGTTCGTCGAAGCTGAGCAGCAACGGCAGCGAGGTCGGATCATCCGCGGACACCGCGCTGAACGGAGCCTTCGACGGTGGTGGGCCCGACCATCCCGGCGGCCCGAACCCGTCGCCGCGCAGCCCCATCAGCGTCGAATTGCCCTTGAGCCGCACCGCCACATCGTCGATCACGGTGCCGTCGATGGTGACGCGCGCGGTCATCCACTTCTTGTCCCCGTCGGCGGCGTACTGCGCGATCATGTCGCGGTACTGGGCATCGGACATCTCGACCGACACGGTGTGGGCGACCGTGGGATCGAACAGATCGACCGTGCCGGCGATGTCGTGGGTGATGCGCGGTGCGGCGACGTGCACCGCCCCGGTGACGTACGGGCGGATGCGGACATCGCCGAACCAGACCGCGACGAACGCCAGCACGGCCACCGTGGCGACGAGCGGTTTCCAGTGCTGGCGCAACGGTTTCGGAAGCCGGCGCACCAGCCGCCGCGGCAGGCCGGGGCGGTCCATCAGAGGTCGGTCTGGTCGTAACCGGTCAGCACGGTCACCCGCTGACCGGTGTTCACCGCGCTGAGCGCCGCGATCAGGTCGGCGCCGGTCCTGCCCTTCTTCAGCTGCGCGGTGTAGTACAACTCGTTGAGGGCGCCGGATCGTACCGATTCGGTTGACACCAGCTCGAATTCGGAGCAGTGCTCGATGAGGGTGTCCTCGACGCGGGCGGTGTACTCCGGCTCCGGCGGCACCTGCACCTTCACCACCTGCCGTTTGACGTCGAGTTTAAACATGTTGAATTTGCTCATCAGCACCAGGACCAGGCAGATGGCGACGGTGGCGCCGACCGCCAGCGCATAGAACCGGGTGCCGGTCGCCATCCCGATCGCCATCACCAGGAAGACGAACCCGACGTCGCGGGTCTCCTTGATGGCGTTGCGGAATCGAATCACCGACAGGGCCCCGACCAACGCGAACGCACGGGCGATGTTCGAACCGACGACGAGCATGATGACCGAGATGATCATGCACACCATCACCAGCGTCTGCACGTAGGACTGGCTGTAGGACACGTTCTTGTGGGTGTAGCGGTACACCCAGCCGACGATCACCGCCAGCACGAACGACAGCGCCAGCGACACCACCACGTCGAACACGCTGAACGTTCCGCTGAGATCCTGCAGTTCGATGGTCACGCGTGCACTCCTGATCGGTTCGTGTTGTCCGCGGCCGGGTTCGATGCTGCCGTTTCCAGCAGATCGGCCGGCGCGGTGAGGTCGGCGCCGTCGGGCAGCACCAGCTCCGGAGCGCCGGTGATCGACCGTGGCACCAGACCGAACGCCTGCACCGACTGGCAGTACTTCGAGATCCGCACCACGGTCAGGTTCAACCGGGCCAACAGGTCGGTGACCCAGTACGGAACCCGTTCGTTGGCCTTGATCTCCACGATGGCCAGCTTCGGCGGGATGGTGTAGCGGTTCGGTGCCGCGGCGGCGAAATGGAAGTCCCGGTCGCGGCCGTGCACCTTGTGGTCGATCGTCACCCGCAGACCCAGGTCCGCATCCCGGCCGAGGAAAGCCTCCCGCAGATATCCGGTGGTCACCACCGGGCGCAGGTCCAGGTTGCCGACCAGGGTCGAGACCTCGTGGACGAACGGGCGCTGCGCCGGGTCGCAGTCGATGTCCTCGCGGTCGTGGAGCCAGCGCAGCGCCGTCCCGTACGGCAACGCGATGCGGCGTTTCTGGGTCACCCGGTTGACCCGCTGTTTGACCTCGACCTGCACCTCGGTGTCGGCGGTGCAGGCCGAGGGTGAACCGTACAGGCGCATCCGCAGCTTGCGGCGGAACCGCAGGCCCTCGATCTTCTCCCAGTAGAACCGCAGGTCCGCGGTGTCGTAGTACAGCGAGGTGACCGGATACCCGCCGTTGCACGAGTGCGGGTCGAGGTCCATGTGGGCGGCCAGTTCCTCCCGCAACCGCGGAACGGTCAACTCGTCGACGAAGTACTTGATCTCATACCGGTTGAAGGCGTGCAGCCGGCTGGCGGTCTGTTGATAACCGACCGGTGAGGCCGAACCGGCACCGCGCGGTTCCCGGTCGCCCCGTCCGCGGCGCCGGATCACCACGCCGCGATCACCGGCGCAGCAGTCTCCGACATGGCTGAACTCCTCGTGTCGTCAAGGTGAACGGGACCCGACAAGGATACAAAGAACTTAGCTGATCTTGCTTTTCTGGTGCGGGCCGTGGGGGTGAGAACCGCGACCCCACGCCGTGAACGTGGCGGCGGCCACGCGTGGATCAGGTGAGCGGCACCGACCAGTGCAGCCGGGCTCCGCCGTCCGGCCGGTTGTGCACCTCCAGGGTGCCGCCGGCGTGACGGGCCCGGTGCCGCAGATTGGCCAGCCCGCTCTCGGTGACCTCCCCCTCGGGGAAACCGCGGCCGTTGTCGGTCACCTCGATGGTCAGATCGTCGTCCACCGAGACGTCCACGCTCAGATCGGTGGCTCCGCCGTGCCGCACCGCATTGCTGACCGCTTCCCGCACCACGGCTTCGGCGTGGTCGGCGAGCACCGCGCTGATCACCGACAGCGGTCCGGCGAACTGCACCCGGGTCCGCACCCCGGCGTCGGAGAACTGGTTGGCCGCCTCCCCGATGCGCTGCCGGATCTGGCTGCCGGTGGCCGGGCCGCCGTGCAGGTCGAAGATCGTCGTGCGGATCTCCCCGATCACGGCCTGCAGATCGTCGATGCACTCCGACAGCCGCTGCTGCACCTCGGTGGAGCGGGCCCGCGGGATGGTGCCCTGCAGGGTCAGCCCGACCGCGAACAGCCGCTGGATCACGTGGTCGTGCAGATCACGCGCGATGCGGTCGCGGTCGGACAGCACGTCGAGTTCACGCATCCGCCGTTGGGTGGCGGCCAGCTGCCAGGCCAGGGCGGCCTGATCGGCGAAGGTCACCAGGATCTCGAGCTGTTCGTCGGTGAACGGTCGGCCCTCCTCGGCCCGGCACACCACCAGCACGCCGTTGACATTGCCGGGGACACTGCCGGTCACCCCCAGGGGCAGCGCCACCGCCGGTCCGCACAGCCGACGCGGCCCCACCGTGAAGTCGGCGGTGAACCGGCGGGCGGCGCGATCCCGGAACGCCCGGCCGACCTCGGTGCCGGCCACCGCGATGGTGGTCAGCGCATCGGCGGACCGGTCGTCGTCGGCCGTCAGCCCGGCGGTCTCCACCACGACCAGCTCCTCGACGTCCTCGGCGGCGACCTCGGCGTCGGCGGGGTCGGCGCCGGCCGGCACCGCGACCAGGGTGGCGTCGGCGCGGGTGAGCTCGAGGGTCCGCTCGGCGATCAGTCGCAGCGCGGCGGTCGGATCGGACCCGGCGAGCATCTCGGTGGCGATGTCGCGGGTCGCCGCGATCCAGGCCTGCCGGGTGCGGGCCTGTTCGTAGAGCCGGGCGTTCTCGATCGCGATGCCGGCGGCCGCGGCGAGCGCCTCCACCAGCACCTCGTCGTCCTCGTCGAACGGCAGACCGTCGGTCTTCTCGGTCAGGTAGAGATTGCCGAACACGGTGTCGCGGGTCCGGACCGGCACGCCCAGGAAGGTGCGCATCGACGGATGGTTCGGCGGGAAACCGACCGATGCCGGATGGTCTTTGATGTTGTCCAGCCGGATCGGTTTCGGATCGTCGATGAGCACCCCGAGCACACCGCGGCCCTCGGGCAGATGGCCGATGAGGCGAGCGGCGTCGTCGTCGATCCCGTCGTAGATGAACTCGACGAGTTCGTGACCGTCGCCGCGCACCCCGAGGGCGCCGTAGCGGGCGTCGACCAGCTCGGTCGCGGTCTGCACGATGGTGCGCAGGGTGACATCCAGTTCCAGGTCGGAGGTCACCGTCAGCATGGCCTCCACCAGGCCGTCCAGCCGGTCCCGTCCCTCGACGATCTGCTCGACGCGGTCCTGCACCTCGTTCAGCAGCTCCCGCAGCCGCAGCTGGGCCAGCGTGCTGCGCACCGCGGCCGGGGTCCTGCGCTGTTCACGCCGGTGGGACATGCCGGATCACCCCCGCGGATCGATGGGCCGGTCCAACTTGGAGACGAACACCGCCGCCTGGGTGCGCCGCTCCATGCCCAGTTTCGCCAGCAGCCGTGACACGTAGTTCTTGACGGTCTTCTCGGCCAGGAACATCCGGGCGGCGATCTGCTTGTTGGTCAGCCCCTCGCCGATCAGGCTGAGCAGCACCCGTTCCTGATCGCTGAGCCCGGCCAGCGGATCGGGTTGATGATCAGCGCCGCGGAGTTTGGCCATCAACGCCTCCGCGGCCCGGTTGTCCAGCAGCGACCGGCCCGCACCGACGTCCTTGATGGCCTGGGCCAGCTCCATTCCCTTGATGTCCTTGACGACGTATCCGCTGGCCCCCGCCAGGATCGCGTCGAGCATCGCCTGATCCGAGGTGTAGGACGTCAGCATCAGGCAGCGCAGGTCGGGCATGCGGGCCAGCAGGTCCCGGCACAACTCGACGCCGTTGCCGTCGGGCAGCCGGACGTCGAGCACGGCGACGTCGGGTTGCGCCGCCGGGATCCGCGCCATCGCCTGCGCGACGGTGCCGGCTTCGCCGACCACCTCGAGGTCGGGGTCGCTGTCGAGCAGGTCGATGAGCCCGCGGCGGACCACCTCATGGTCATCGACCAGGAACACACTCACCATGGATTCATTCAACCTTGTCGGGACGGAGCAGACCCCGGCGTTGGGTCGATCTGCAGCACTTCGTCGAGTGGGCGGCGCGGCGTCGGGGTCGGCGCCTCCCGCAACGGCGGCACCTGACCGACGCGGATCAGGACCTGCGGTATCGCGGCGGTCCGGCCGATCAACTCGGCCACGATCTCCCGTCCGGCGGGCAGTTCGGTGACGTGGGTGAGCGGGCAGGTGCCCAGGCCCGCCATCGTGGCCTCCAGCAGCACCGCCGACAGCGCCTCGCCGCACCGCAGCGCGGCCGGCGGGGTGTCCTCGTTGGTGGAGAGCACCACGATCATCGAGTGGTCCTCCGGGTTGTCCGACGGGTCCGGCCGGTGCTGTCCGGACCCTGCCACGAACACCCGACCGACGTCGACGCGCTGCGGCTCGGCGGATTCCAGCACACCGTGCGGGATTCCCTCCGTCAGGTCGTATCCCACCGTCCACCAACTCAACTCGAGGAAGTAGTGGGTGTCCGCGGCGCGCTGCGACTCGGCGATCCGGGAGGCCTCGACCAGCCGGGGACGGTCCTCGGGGGCGATGACGTCCAGGTGCACTTCGGTGTCGGCAGTGTCGGCGGTGTCGGCGGCGGCCGCGGCGAGCAGCTGGTGCACCCCCACCGGATCCGGGGGCGCGCCGAAGGGCCGCCGGTCGGTGTGGCGCAGCAGGATGACGTCGGCACGGCGGCGGTAGGCCGCCAGGAACTCGTCGGCGGAGCGGTCACCGAGCCGCGCGAGCCGGCTGAACCGGACCGATGCCAGGTGATCCGGGTCGTCGGGGTTCGGGAATCGCTCGATGTGCGACACCCAGCCCGCGGCGAGCATCGCGACCCGCAGATGGTCGAGCACGGCGCCGCAACTGATGATCGCCTCGCGCCCGGACCGGTCGGTGGCGCGGATGATCCGGCCGCGGTCGAGATACAGCCGCAGACCCCAGCGGTCGAGCACCCACCGCCAGGGCTGGCTGTTGTGCAGTGACGGCGCCCGGCAGGCCAGTTGCACCGCCCCACGGATGACGTCGAGCTCCACCAGATGATCGTGCATGGCTGGAACCTACCGGGATTTCGGCGTGGTCAATGCCGCTGAGCGAGCGTCAGCACGCCGAAATCGCTCAGGGCAACGGGGCGCCCGGGCTGAACTCCTCGAGCATCTCGGTGACGAGCGCCGCGATCGGGGAGCGTTCGCTGCGCGACAGGGTGATGTGTGCGAACAACGGGTGACCCTTGAGTTTCTCGATCACCGCGGCGACGCCGTCGTGGCGGCCCACCCGCAGGTTGTCACGCTGGGCGACGTCGTGGGTCAGCACCACCCGGCTGCCGGCGCCCAGTCGCGACAGCACGGTCAGCAGCACATTGCGCTCCAACGACTGCGCCTCGTCGACGATCACGAACGAGTCGTGCAGGGACCTGCCGCGGATGTGCGTCAGCGGCAGCACCTCGAGCATGCCGCGGGACAGCACCTCCTCGAGCACCGCCGGGCTGGCCAGCCCCTCGAGGGTGTCGAACACCGCCTGCGCCCAGGGGCCCATCTTCTCGGCCTCGGTGCCGGGCAGATAACCCAGCTCCTGCCCGCCGACGGCGTACAGCGGCCGGAACACCACCACCTTGCGGTGGGTGCGCCGTTCCAACACCGCCTCCAGCCCGGCGCACAGCGCCAGCGCGGATTTGCCGGTGCCGGCCTTGCCGCCCAGCGAGACGATGCCGACCGATTCGTCGAGCAGCAGATCGAGTGCGACGCGTTGTTCGGCGGAGCGGCCGCGCAGACCGAACACCTCGCGGTCACCACGGACCAGTTGCACCCGCTTGTCGGGGTTCACCCGGCCCAGGGCGTGCGAGGTGCCGCCCAGCAGCCGGATCCCGGTGTGGCACGGCAGGCCGCGGGCCTCCGCGAGGTCGAGCTCACCGTCGGCGAACAGGGTCGCGATGTCGTCGGGCGCCACATCCAGCTCGGTCATCCCGGTCCAGCCCGAGGTGACGACGTCCTGCGCGTGGTACTCGTCGGCCGACAACCCCACCGCGGCCGCTTTCACCCGGAGCGGGATGTCCTTGCTCACCAGCGTCACCCGCCGGCCCTCGGCGGCCAGATTGGCCGCACACGTGAGGATCCGCGAGTCGTTGCTGTCGCCGCGGAATCCGGGCGGCAGCACCGACGGGTCGCTGTGGTTCAACTCGACGTGCAGCGAACCACCTTGCGTGCCAACGGGAACCGGCCGATCCAGGCGTCCGTGCTCGAGCCGCAGATCGTCGAACATGCGCAGCGCCTGGCGCGCGAACCAGCCCAGCTCGTGATGGTGGCGTTTCGCCTCCAGCTCGCTGATGACCACCAACGGGACCACGACCTCGTGCTCGGCGAACCGCAGGAACGCCCAAGGATCGGACAGCAGCACAGAGGTGTCGAGCACATAGGTCCGAACAGGAGAATCGGTCACGAATCGCTCCTCGAGCACGTGCGGCTCCCGCACGTAGGACTTGATGGACGACACGGCACCAGGACCGGGGCCGGTCCTTTCGTGTTCCCACCGATCGGTACCGCCCGGATAGCAGAGCATGTCGCCAGCCATCAAGTCCCGACGCTACTCCCGTTCGCGCGTTCTCGCCGGGCAGGCGCGCCGCGACCGGTCGTTACGAGGACGTGACGAACTGGCTGAGCCGGGGTTCTGCGGCCAGATCCCAGGCGGTGATCCGGTCCGAGATCACCGTCCGCAGGGCCGCCTCATCGAAGATGCCGGTCTTTGCCACGTTGGCGACCTTGTCCTGATACGGCTCGATGTCGCCGCCGACCACACCGAGCTCGGCAGCCCGCCGGGCGATCGCCTCGACGGTCTCGTCGCGGTGGGTCTGCAGGCAGTGCGCCACCAGGTTGGACCAGAACTGTTCGTGCCGTTCCTCGTCCTTGGCGATCCGGTCGAGCAGGCTCTTGAGCACCGGTTCGGTGATCTGGTCCTGCAGATTGCGGCAGTACACCGCGTGCGCCCGCTCGAAGAACGACATGAACGCCAACCGCTCGATCTGGGTGTAGTGGTCGGCGCGGTACCCCTTCATCACGTGCTCGACGCGCACGGCCTCATTGGCGGCCGGGTCGATCTCCCGGGTCACCACCAGGTAGTTGCGCAACGCGACGGCGTGCAGATGCTCCTCGGCGGTCCACCGGCCGATCCAGCGGCCCCACTTGTTCTCCAGGATGAAGCTGAACACGATCTCGCGGTGGTAGCCGGCGAGGTTGTCCTTGGTGATCAGCAGGATCTCCAACGCATCGGTGATGTGCCGGGGCAGCGTCACCTGCGACGGATCCCAGTCCCGCCCGCCGAGGAAGGCGAAGTTCTCCCCCTGGTCGAATGGCACGTACTCGTGGGCGTACCACAACTCCTCGGTGTCGATGTGGCGACGCAACTCCTGCTGAACGACGGGCTCCAGCTCGAGCGTCAGCGCGTTGGGGACCGGTTTCTGTGCCATGAAAGTAAATGTAACCCGAATTCACACGTTCTTAAAAACCGGGCCGGCGAGTGTCACATCCGGGTGCCGTCCGGGCGCCACCGGGAGTTCGGGCCCCGGCCCGGCCGGGCCGTTTCCGCTACGGCCCGGCCGGGCCGCTTCCGCTACAGGGTCAGCCCCGGATAGAGCGGGTTGGCGGTGAGCAGCTCGTCCGCGGCGGCCTGCACCCGGGCGGCGGTGCCCTCGGCCAGCGTGTACCTGGCCTTGGAGGTGGCGTCCGGCTGGGTGTTCTCGAGCACTTCGACCACCAGTTCGGCAACCCGGTCGAAGTCGGCGGCATCGAAACCCCGGCTGGTCAGCGCGGGGGTGCCGAACCGGATACCGCTGGTGTACCAGGCCCCGTTCGGGTCGGCCGGGATCGCGTTGCGGTTGGTGACGACCCCGGATTCCAGCAGCGCGGCCTCGGCCTGCCGGCCGGTCAGCCCGAAACTGGTCACATCGAGCAGCACGATGTGGTTGTCGGTGCCGCCGGTGACCAGCCGGGCGCCGCGCTTGAGTAGCCCGTCGGCGAACGCCTTGGCGTTGTCGGCGACCCGCTGCGCATAGGCCCGGAACGACGGCTGGCGGGCCTCGGCCAGCGCCACCGCCTTGGCCGCCATCACGTGCGACAGCGGACCGCCCAGCACCATCGGGCAGCCCTTGTCGACGGCGGGCGCGTACTCCTCGGTGGCCAGCACCATGCCGCCGCGCGGCCCGCGCAGCGACTTGTGCGTCGTCGTGGTGGTGACGTGGGCGTGCGGCACCGGATCCTCGTCGCCGGTGAACACCTTGCCGGCGACCAGGCCGGCGAAGTGGGCCATGTCGACCATCAGCGTCGCGCCGACCTCATCGGCGATCTCGCGCATCTTGGCGAAGTTGATCCGCCGCGGATAGGCCGAATAGCCGGCGACGATGATCAGCGGTTTGAACTCGCGGGCGGCCGCGGCGACCGCGTCGTAGTCCAGCAGCCCGGTCTGCGGATCGGTGCCGTAGCTGCGCTGGTGGAACATCTTGCCGGAGATGTTGGGGCGGAACCCGTGGGTGAGGTGCCCGCCGGCGTCCAGCGACATGCCCAGCAGCCGCTGATTGCCCAGCTTGTTGCGCAGCTTCTCCCAGTCCGCCTCGGACAGGTCGTTGATGTGCTTGACCCCGTGTTCGGCCAGGGCCGGCGCTTCCACCCGGGTGGCCAGGATGGCCCAGAACGCCACCAGGTTCGCATCGATGCCGGAGTGCGGCTGCACATAGGCGTAGGGCGCGCCGAACAGTTCGCGGGCGTGCTCGGCGGCGACGCTCTCCACGGTGTCGACGTTCTGGCAGCCGGCGTAGAACCGGTGGCCGACCGTGCCCTCGGCGTACTTGTCCGACAGCCAGGTGCCCATGGTCAGCAACGTCGCCGGCGACGCGTAGTTCTCGCTGGCGATGAGCTTGAGCGACTCCCGCTGATCGGCCAGTTCCTTGCGGGTGGCCTCGGCGATCCGGGGTTCCACCGACTCGATGACCTGCAGCGCGGCGCGGTAGGCGGCGCTCGCGGTGTCGGCGTATTCGGCGCCGGGCGTGGCGGCCGAGGCAGTGGTGGTCGAATCTGAGGTCATGCGACGAGCGTAGTCCGCGCCCGAAACCGCGCTCAGCGCAGGTTGGAGGGAATGAGCGGCTCGTCGAGCAGGCGGCGGAACCGCTCGGTGCGGCTGACTCCGGCCGGCCGGTCATCCAGCCACCGGCGCAGCAGCCGGTAGCCCTCGACATAGGTGCTCGTGTAGGCCCGCCACAGCGGTGAGGACAGAAACCGCAGCATCTGCCGGGCGCGGGCGTCCTCGACCAGCAGCCAGCGCTGCAGGAACGCCACCACCTCGTCGACGTCACGGTGCTCGTCGTGCAGCATCAGCGCCGCGTCCTGCCGCACATCGGCCAGGGCGGCGGTGGCCGCGGACACCGCCTCGGCGCGCTCGCCGTCGAACCGCAGCCCCAGGTCGGCGTAGATCTCGGCGGCCCAGCCGCCCCAGTGTTCGCCGAGCACCGCGTACAGCGCCAGATCGGCCAGCCCCTCGGCCATCAGGCACTGCGGGGTGTTGACCAGGAAGATGGTGTGCTCGAGTCGGCCGAGCTCCGCCACCAGGCCGGCCTCCTTGCGGCAGTGCTCGGTGTGATGGCCCGGGTAGGACTCGTGGGCGACCAGCCGCGGCAGATTCGACATCTGCTGTTTGAGGTCGGCGTTGACGGCGACGGTGGAGCGGTAGTCACCGTGGTAATAGTTGAAACCGGACCACGGTTTGTCCGTGACCACTTCATAGGTGATGGTCTCGCGCTCCGGCAGACCGAACTCGGCGCGCACCCGGTCGCGCAGGGCGCTGGAGAAGGCGTGGATGCAGTCCTCGAGCCGCTCCGGCGGGATCTGCTCGGCGGCCCGGTAGGCCTGCATGCGTTCGGCCAGCGGGCCGGTGCCGCCCAGCGCCTCGTCGAGCCGGCGGTGCGCCTGCCGGTACACCTCGGGATCACCCTTGGTGATGTGGACGTCGAAGTAGGCCTCGACCTCCTCGACGAACCCGACGGGTTCGCCGGCGAATTTGCGGCCGGCGCAGGCCAGCGCCCGCAGGTGGGCGGCCAGATAGTCGGCCCGGGCCTGTTCCAGACCGTCGACCCGGGGCAGTTCGGCCAGCAGCCGTTCGGCCTGGCGGGTCAGACCGGCCGGATCCGGGGCCGGCTCGTCGGCCACCTCGGCGCGCAGCTGCGGATCGCCGGTGAAGGAGTCGACGTAACCGTCCTCCACCCGGTCGAACCGCAGCCCGAGCAGCAGATATTCACGGATGAAGCTGGTCGCGGCGGTGCCGTGGTCGATACCCGAATCCATGTCCACAACCGTAGGTGCAAGACTGAGGTCATGGCGCGGCTGAACGAACCCAGCCCCTATGTGGAGTTCGATCGCACCCAATGGCGTGCACTGCGGAAGTCGACGCCGCTGAAACTCACCGAGGAAGAAGTCGTCAAACTCCGCGGCCTCGGCGAGAAACTGGATTTGCTCGAAGTCGAAGAGGTGTACCTGCCGCTGGCGCGGCTGATCCATCTGCAGGTGGCCGCCCGGCAACGGCTGTTCGCCGCGACCGCGGAGTTCCTCGGCGAGCCGGTGGACAGTCAGGACCGCCCGGTGCCGTTCATCATCGGGGTGGCCGGCAGTGTGGCGGTGGGTAAGTCCACCACCGCCCGTGTGCTGCAGGCGCTGCTGGCCCGTTGGGAGCACCACCCCCGGGTCGACCTGGTGACCACCGACGGCTTCCTGTACCCCAACGCCGAGCTGGCCCGGCGAAACATCATGCACCGCAAGGGCTTTCCGGAGAGTTACGACCGCCGGGCGTTGATGCGGTTCGTCACCGCGGTGAAGTCGGGCGCCGAAGAGGCCTGTGTGCCGGTGTATTCGCACCTGCTGTACGACATCGTGCCGGGTGAGAAGCAGATCATCCGCCGGCCCGACATCCTGATCCTGGAGGGTCTGAACGTGCTGCAGACCGGGCCGGCGTTGATGGTGTCGGATCTGTTCGACTTCTCGGTGTACGTCGACGCACGCATCGACGACATCGAACAGTGGTACATCTCAAGGTTTTTGACGATGCGCTCCACCGCATTCGCCAATCCGGCGTCGCACTTCCACCACTACGCCACCCTCACCGACGAGCAGGCCATCTTCGCCGCTCGCGACATCTGGCATTCGATCAACCGGCCCAACCTGATCGAGAACATCCTGCCCACCCGACCGCGGGCGACCCTGGTGTTGCGCAAGGACTCCGACCACTCCATCAACCGGATCCGGCTGCGCAAGCTGTGACGCCCCGCGGTCGGTCCCGCGAACAGGCGCGGCCCCGCACCGCGGGTGGGTCCCGGGTGCGAGGCCGCGTCTGCTCGGCGGATAAGGGTCGGGGTTCGATCTCGGGGGCTCAACCTCAGGGGGTTCGATCTCGGGGGTTCAGCCGGCGCCACCCGATGTACTGCAGATCGGCGAACACCAGGGTGTAGACGCCGGTGGCCAGTGCCAGCAGCACACCGGTCGTGGTCATCGACCACACATCGGTGAGCACCACCGCCACCGCGGCGACGGTGTAGGAGATGTTGGCGGCGATCACCGCCAGACCCGGCCGGCGCAGCGACGGCAGCGCGGCCAGTCCGAGCACCACCGCCCCGTAGATCACGAAGAACGCCGCGATCGTGTACTCGATCGCCGGGGTGGTGCCGGAGATCTCCGCGATCCAGCCGGCCAGCGGCAGCATCGCCAGCCCGGCCAGGCCGGTCAGCACGCCGTCAGCCCGCATCGCCAGGCGCAGGAAGCTGTCGCGGGTCCCGGTGGCGGACAGCGCGGTTGCGGTCATTGTCTCTTCCTTTCGGTGGTGGGTTGGTTGACAGGGGTTCGAAGGGCGTCAGGCCAGCCGGCGCACCCCGAGGTACTGCAGGTAACCCAGGGCCAGGGTCAGCGCGGTGAACGCCAGCGCGGCGGTGTTGCCGATCGCCGTCAGGTGCAGCCAACCGGCGGCCAGCACGGTCAGCGCGGTGGCGACGAACGCCGTGTTGGCGGCGACCACCCCGATGCCGATGCGGCGCAGCGCGCCGGCGGCGGCCAGCACGTACAGCAAAAAGCCGTAGCCGGCCAGTGCGGCGCCGGCCAGGAACTGGCCGGCCGTGGTCAGGCCGGTGAGCCCGGACAACGGGTCGGCGGCGAACGCGATGAACAGTCCGAGGCCGCCGCACACCGTGGCGTCGGCGCGCATGGCGAACCGCAGCAGGGAGTCGGTGCTGTCGGACAGCGGACGGGTGGTGATGGCGGTCATCACAGCCTCCTCGGCGGTGTGGGTGTCGAACACCACCGATGCTGCGCAGCGACCGCTGCCAGATCGACACGTCTTGCTGCCAGTTGTTGCCAACCGCAGGTCAGCGGCGTGAAATCAGTTCGCGGAGACGGGTTGCGCAACGGCCGTGCGCCCGCGCAGATCGGCGGCGATCAACCGCGCCGCCGCGTTCTGCCAGTTGTGCAGGGACCGTTGCGGCACCTCGGTGACCAACCACTGCCAGGCCTGCCGGGCGACCGGATCGAGCCCGGCCGGGGTGGCGTTCTGCGCGTACGCCCGCACCCCCGCCACATACGGGAAGTACAGCGAGTTGTAGTACCGCCACTCCTCGGTGGTGCCGAAGTCACCGCCCCCGCGTGGTTTCAGCGCCGCGATGCGCTCGGCCAGCAAAGCCTTGAGTTCATTGGCCCGTTCCAGCGGTTGATCGGGCGCGCCGCGCGCGGCCAGCCGTTCGTCGATCTCCGGGAGCGCCGTCAGCGGGCTGGCCATCAGCTTGGACAGATCCTTGTAATGGCCCAGCGCGCGGCGGGTGAGCCGTGCGAACATCTCGTCGTCGAGGCTGTCGAGCGGATGGTCGGACCGTCGCGGCAGCGCCGCCTCGGTCTGGCGCAACGCGGCCCGGTCGGCGCGCAGCGCGGGTTTCCCGGAGAACGCCAGCCGGTCCAGCAGTCCGGCCAGCGGATCGGCCAGCACTTGGATGGTGACCGCGACCGCCAGGCTGGTGAACAACAGTACGGTCAGCGCGGTGCGGCCGGTGCTGCCCGGTTCGGTCACCGCCAACCCGATCAGCGCCTGCCCGCCGAACAGCACCGCGACCACGGCCGTCGCGGTGACCGACCGCAACATGTCGGCCCGCAGCGCCTGCCCCTCGTCGAAGGCGTCCCACAGCGCGACCGCGATCCCGAGCAGCGCCACATCGACCCCGGTGGCGGCCAGCGCCGCCCAACTGGGCACCACGCCGAGCGGGATGATCACGATCGCGTTGCCGAGCGCGAAGAACAGGGTGGCCACCACGAGGAACCCGATCACCGGGCCGGGGTGGGACCGGCGCACCACGGCGGTGAGCATCGCTCCCAGCGAGGACACCGAGATCGCCGTGAACATCAGCCAGTGCCCGGCCCGCAGCGGACCGTCGACGTCTCCGGCCCAGGCGGCCCCGGTGAACGCCAGCGCCGCGACGATCCCGACCGCCACCAGTTCGCGGGTGCGGGTCCGCCAACTCCAGCCGTCACCGGGATGCAGCAGTTCGACCAGCACCGCGAACCACGCGATACCGGGGACGGCGACCAGGTAGATCTCGACCCTGCTGAGCACCTCGGCGGAGGCGGTGGTGGTCAGCCGCACCGCGTCCAGCGCCACCACGGTGGCGAAGCTGGTCAGCCCGGCCGCCGCCAGCACCAGCACCGGTTTGCGGGGATTGCGGGCCACCAGGTACAGCCCGAGCCACCAGCTCAGCGTGAACACCGCCGCGGACAGCGCCGCCATGCACCAAGTGTGGCACGCGTCGCGGCGCCGTCACATGCCGAACCGGCGGTGCCGTCTGGTGTAGTCGCGCAGCGCGCGCAGGAAATCGACCCGCCGGAACGCCGGCCAGTGCGCCTCGGTGAACCACATCTCCGAATAAGCGCTCTGCCACAACAGGAATCCCGACAGCCGCTGCTCCCCGGAGGTGCGGATGACCAGGTCCGGATCCGGTTGGCCGGAGGTGTAGAGGTTCTCCGAGATGGCGTCGATGGTGACCGATTGGATGAGCTGCTCCGGGCTGGCGCCGTTGGCCAGCTCCTTGCTCAGCAGCGCGCGGACGGCGTCGACGATCTCCTGCCGCCCGCCGTAGCCGACGGCGACGTTGACGTGGAACGCCGCCGCGTCCGCCACCGTCTCGGTCCGGTCCACGGCCTCGCGCAGCCGGCGGGCCGGCTCCTCGCCGAGCAGGGCGAGATCCCCGACGGTGCGCACACTCCACTTGTTGGCCGGCGCGCAGATCTCCTCGACCACCTCGGTGATGATCTCGATCAGCGCGGTGAGTTCGTCGGGGTCGCGCTGCAGGTTCTCAGTGGACAGCAGGTAGATCGTCGCCAGCTCGATACCGGTGTCCTGGCACCAGCGCAGCATCTCGGCGATCTTGGCCGCACCCTTTCGGTAGCCGTAGCTGACGTCGTCGTGGCCGGCGTCGCGGGCCCACCGCCGGTTGCCGTCGCACAGCACCGCGATGTGGCGGGGCAGCTGTGACTTGGATCGCGCCAGCTCCTGACGCAGCCGCATCTCATAGAGCCGGTATGCCGGTTCCTTGAGCCGCGGGGGAATGATGTCCACGGGAAATCAGACTACTGTGAGCCCCTGGCAGGTCCGTGTCCGTTGACGGAGGTGAGATGACCACCCGACTCGACAACACATCCGATTTCGAAGATCCGTCGGCTCGGGAGCACGCCGAGGACTTCCCCGAGGCTGTTGTCGATCGGGTCGCCCATGCCATCGGCAAACCCCGGGCCAGGGGGTGGATTCACGTCTACGCGGCCGTCATCTCGGCCATCGCCGGCGCCACGCTGGTGTCGGTGTCCTGGGCGGTGGACTCCACCCGGGCTGGCATCGCCACCCTGATCTACACCATCACGAGCGTGGCGATGTTCACAGTCAGCGGCGTCTACCACCGCTATTCGTGGCGCTCGGAGACCGCCCGCACGTGGATGATGCGGGCCGACCATTCGATGATCTTCATCTTCATCGCCGGCAGCTACACCCCGTTCGGGATGCTGGCGCTTCCCGAGGGCAGCGGCAATGTGCTGCTGGCGATCGTCTGGGGCGGCGCGCTGGCCGGGGTGTTGCTGAAGATGTTCTGGCCGTCCGCACCGCGGTGGGTGGGGGTGCCGCTGTATCTGCTGCTGGGGTGGGTGGCGGCCTGGTTCATCGGGCCGATCGCCAACGGCGCCGGGTTGCCGGCGGTGGTGTTGCTGATCGTCGGCGGCGTGCTGTACAGCGTCGGCGGCGTGCTCTACGCGTTGAAGTGGCCGGACCCGTGGCCCGAGACGTTCGGGTATCACGAGTTCTTCCACGCCTGCACCGCGGTGGCGGCGCTGTGCCACTACATCGCGATGTGGTTCGCCGTCTTCTAGTGATTTCGGCGTGCGCACGGTCGCTGAGCGACCGTCAGCACGCCGAAATCGCTAATTCCAGTAGGCCTTCATCGAGGCGATCCGGCCGTCGGCGTCGAACACCATCACGTCGATCGGTTCGATGGTCATGGTGTTGTCACCGAGATCCATCTCCAGCCGGAACAGGAACGCGGCCTCGTTGCCGCACACCCGCAGCGTCAGCAGTTCGGTGCGGGCCTTGATGTTCTCGATGTTGCCGTAGAACTTCCGGATCGACTGCCGGCCGATGTGCACGTCGGAGCCGACCGGATCCTCGACCGTCGCGTCGTCGGCGTACAACTCGGTGATCTCGTCCGCGCGGCCCTGCGCGACCAACTCCAGGTAACGGTGGACGGTGTCGGTGATGGCGGCTGTCTTGTCCGGGACTGTCGTCATGGTGCCGCAGGTTACACCGCCGCCCTCGACGGTGCGGCCCGATCCCGCCCGATGCCGCGGGTGATCAGCCGCCGGGTTTGCGACGGGTGTCGTCGTCCGGGCTGCCGGGTTCCGCCGCGGGCGGCCCGCCCTCGGCCGGGCCACCGGGGCGGGTGTCGGCCCCGAAGTCGCCGGTGTCGTCGGCGTCGGCGGAGGTGTCGAACGACTCGGGCACCTTCTTCAGCTGCCGATTCATCGACCACACCAGCGCGAAAGTGGCCAACAGCAACAGGATCACGATGATCAACCCGACCGGGCTGGCCTTGCCGAATTCCGGGCCGGTGTTGCGTGGCGCCTCTTCCTGCGCCAGCAACAGGGTGAACGCCAATGCGTCAGTCAAGCTTGTCAACGTGATCCTCGATTCCGGCGAACAGGTCGGTCTCCGGCAGCCGTACCGGAACCCGTGACCGCGCCAACTCGAACTCCTCGGTGGGCCACAGCCTTTCCTGCCATTCGATGGGCGCGGCGAAGAAGAAGCTGTTCGGGTCGATCTGGGTGGCGTGGGCCCGCAACGCGTCGTCGCGGCGGCCGAAGTACTTGGCGCACTCCACCCGGGTGGTCACCCGCTTCTCGAACACGTCGTTCTCCGGGTCCCACCGCTCCAGCCATTTGGCGAACGGGCCTTCCATCCCGTTCTTCTCGAACTCATCCTGCAGCAGCTTCATTCGCTGCCGGATGAACCCGTGGTTGTAGTACAGCTTGAGCACCGCCCACGGCGGCCCCGCGTCGGGGAACAGCCGGTAGTCGGCCGCGGCCTCGTAGGCGGCCACCGACACCTGATGGCAGCGGATGTGGTCGGGATGCGGATAGCCGCCGTTCTCGTCGTAGGTGGTCATCACGTGCGGCCGGAACTCCCGGATCAGCCGGACCAGCCGTTCGGTGGCCTGCTCGAGCGGCACGGTCGCGAAGCAGCCCTCCGGCAGCGGGGGCGGCGGGTCGCCCTCGGGCAACCCGGAGTCGACGAAACCGAGCCAACGATGTTCGACACCGAGGATCTCGGCGGCCTTCGCCATCTCGTCCCGGCGGACCTCGGCGATCCGGCCGCGCACCTCGGGCAGGTCCATCGCCGGGTTGAGGATGTCGCCGCGCTCGCCCCCGGTCAGGGTCACGACCATGACACGCGCACCCTCGTCGGCGTACTTGGCCGTGGTGGCGGCACCCTTGCTGGACTCATCGTCCGGGTGTGCGTGCACCGCCATCAATCGCAGTTCAGTCATCTCGTCTCAATCCAACTCCGGCACCGCGCCCGATATGCCCCGGGGGTACGCCCAGCCGCTCTGCTGCGGGGCCGGCTGGTCAGGTGCTCGGTTCAGCTCTCGATTCGTCCAGCCCTATAGTTCCAGTCTTGATAGTCCTCTTCGAATCGACGGGCAGCCAAACTGATGATCGAGCGTCCCACCGCGCGCTACGGCCGGCAACCGACGTCGGCGCGACCCCGCCGCTGGGCGGTCATCGGTGTGACGGTGCTCGCGGTGATCGTCGGTCTGGCGGTGGCGGTCATCGGCTACCGCCAGCTGGGCAGCCCCGACGTGGAAGGCGAGCTCAGCGGCTACCGGGTGCTCGACGACCGGACGGTGGAGGTGACCATCGCGGTCACCCGCAAGGATCCGGCCCGACCGGTAGTCTGCATTGTGCGGGCCCGCTCACTGGACGGCAGCGAGACCGGCCGCCGGGAGGTGTTGGTGGAGCCGTCGGTGGAGCCGATCGTGCAGGTGACGACCCTGGTCGAGACCAGCCAGCCGCCGCTGGTGGGCGATATCTACGGTTGCGGGGCCGAGGTGCCGGAATACCTGATCGCACCGGATCGTTAACCGCTAGCTGCGCAGATGTGAACACGGGTCGCCGGCCGGGTGTACCATTGGCTCAATACACGGTTCCGCGCTGGAGCCGTGTATTGCTGCATTTGTGGGGGGCGAACCTTGAGCGTGCAGCGCAGCAATACACGCAGTGAACTCCGGCGAGACCGGCCCTTGTGGGCCCCAGACGACCCGAACCACAGCGCGAGAGACAACGACGACAGGAGCGCGACGACATGACCGACACGCAGACCACCTGGCTGACCCAGGAGGCGTACGACCGGCTGAAGGCGGAGCTCGACCAGCTGATCGCCAATCGGCCGATCATCGCCGCCGAGATCAACGATCGCCGGGAAGAGGGCGACCTGCGGGAGAACGGCGGTTATCACGCCGCGCGGGAGGAGCAGGGACAGCAGGAGGCGCGGATCCGGCAGTTGCAGGAGCTGCTCAACAACGCCAAGGTCGGTGAAGCGCCCACGGTCTCCGGCGTCGCCCTGCCCGGGTCGGTGGTCACGGTCTACTACGACGACGACGAGAGCGACACCGAGACGTTCCTGATCGGCACCCGGCAGGAGGGCATCACCGACGGGGAGGTCGAGGTGTACTCGCCGAACTCCCCGCTGGGTGCGGCGCTGCTCGACGCGAAGGTGGGCGAATCGCGCACCTACACCGTGCCGAGCGGCGCGACCGTGAAGGTGACGCTGGTCAGCGCCGAGCCGTACCAGGGCTGACGCCCCCGGCCCGCGGGCCGCTGTCGCGCATGAACTGATTGAGCCGGTTTACAGTTCGAGCATGGCGAAAATCGCCGAGGAGCTGTTTCTGCTGCTGCTCGACAATGGATCGGCTCAGCCGGCGCTGGACCGGCCTCGTCGTACCCGGGTGCTGACGGCGGCGGCGCTGCTGGATCTGGCGTATGCCTGCCGGATCCGGCCCGCCGTCCCCGGTGAGCCGGTGGAAGCCGGGAGGTTGCTGGCGTTGAGCGAGCCGGCACCGAACGCCGCGCCGCTGGACCCGGTGACCGAACCGGTGTTGCGGGCGTTGCGGAGACAGCCGCTGCGCCCGGCCACCGTGTTGACCAAACTGGGCAAGCGCACCGAGCGCAACCTGCGGACCCATCTGGAGCAGACCGGGGAGATCCGGCGGATCCGGGTGCCGGGCAGACGGTTTCGCCGCGAATACGCGTGGCCGCTGACGAACCGGGACCGGGTCGGCCGGGCCCGCTCCGATGTGCTGGCGGCGCTGTTCGAGGGGCAGGTGCCCGCACCGTCCACCGCGGCGATCATCACCCTGCTGCACGCGGTGGACGGGCTGGGCGCACTGCTGAGCCTCAACGACCGCGGCTGGCGGTGGGTGCACGCCCGGGCCACCGAAATCGCCACCGGCGCATGGGTGGACGAGGCGCCGTCGGCGCTGCCGGAGATGAACCTGGTGGTCACCACCGCCAGTGTGCGCCCCGCGCTGATGTAGCCGGTGCCCCGGCGTCCGGGATCCGGCCGGGCGATCAGATGTCGGCCAGCGCCTGGTCCAGATCGGCCAGCAGGTCCGCGGAATCCTCGATACCCACCGACAACCGCACCAGATCGTCGGGAACCTCCAGTTGCGAACCCGCCGTGGAGGCGTGGGTCATCGCGCCCGGATGCTCGATCAGTGATTCCACTCCGCCCAGCGACTCGGCAAGGATGAAAAGCTCGGTGCGGGCGCAGAACTTGCGTGCCGCCTCGGCCCCGCCGCGCATCCGGACCGACACCATCCCGCCGAAACCGCTCATCTGCCGGGCGGCGATGTCGTGGCCCGGATGTTCGGCCAGACCCGGGTAGAGCACGGTTTCGATCGCCGGGTGCCCGTCGAGGAATTCGGCGACCAGGGCGGCGTTGGCGCAGTGTTTCTGCATGCGCAGGTCCAGCGTCTTGAGCCCGCGCATGGTCAGATACGCGTCGAACGGCCCGGGCACCGCCCCGGCACCGTTCTGCAGGAAACCGAATGCGGCGTCGAGCTCCTCGTCGTTGGTGAGCAGCGCACCGCCGACCACGTCGGAGTGCCCGCCGATGTACTTGGTGGTCGAATGCAGCACGATGTCGGCGCCCAGCAGCAGCGGCTGCTGCAGTGCCGGTGAGGCAAAGGTGTTGTCCACCAGCACCTTCACGCCCGAGGTGCCGGCGATCTGCGCGATCGCGGCGATGTCGGCGATCGACAGCAGCGGGTTGGTCGGGGTCTCCACCACGATCAGCCGGGTGCGGGAGGTGATGGCGACCCGCAGCGCGTCGAGGTCGGACAGATCCACCGGGGTGTAGTGGATACCCCAGTTGGTGAGCACCTTGTCGATGAGCCGGAAGGTGCCGCCGTAGGCGTCGTTGGGGATGACGATGTGATCGCCGGGACGCAGCACCGCACGCAGCGCACAGTCGGTGGCGGCCATGCCGGAGCTGAAGGCCCGACCGTATCCGGCCTCCTCCACAGCGGCCAGCGACGCCTCCAGCGCCGATCGGGTCGGGTTGCCGGTGCGGCCGTACTCGAAGCCGCCGCGCAGTCCGCCCACCCCGTCCTGGGCGAACGTCGAACTGGCATAGATGGGGGCGTTGACCGCCCCGGTGGCCGGATCGGGTCGGTATCCGGCATGGATGGCTTTCGTGGCCAGACCTTGCCACCTGCGGTGTTCACTCATAGCACCGACGAGCCTATCCGGTGTAGACATGCACCATGACTGCGCGCGTGGATGACCTGCTCGACCTGGACGCCCTACTGACCCCCGAGGACATCGAACTGCGCGACACCGTGCGCCGATTCGGCGAACAGCGGCTGCGCCCGCATGTCGCCGACTGGTTCGAGTCGGGTCAGATCCCGGTCCGCGAGCTCGCCGCCGACCTGGGCAAGCTCGGGCTGCTCGGCATGCACCTGCAGGGTTACGGCTGCAGCGGCTCCACCGCCACCGCCTACGGGCTGGTGTGTCAGGAGCTGGAGGCCGTCGACAGCGGGCTGCGCAGCCTGGTGTCGGTGCAGGGCAGCCTGGCGATGTTCGCGATCTACCGGCACGGCAGCGAGGAGCAGCGCCGGCACTGGCTGCCGCCGATGGCCACCGGTGAGGTGATCGGCTGCTTCGGCCTGACCGAACCGGACTTCGGTTCCAATCCGGCCGGCATGCGCACCACCGCTCGGCGGGACGGGTCGGACTGGATCCTCAACGGGTCGAAGATGTGGATCACCAACGGCTCGGTGGCCGACGTGGCGATCGTGTGGGCCCGCAGCGCCGACGACGGCATCCTCGGGTTCGTCGTGCCCACCGACACGCCCGGCTTCACCGCCCGCGAGATGACCCGCAAACTGTCGCTGCGGGCGTCGGTCACCTCCGAGTTGCACCTCGACGACGTGCGGTTGCCCGCCGACGCCCGGCTCCCCGGCGCGCGCGGGTTGTCCGGACCGTTGGCGTGTCTGTCCGAGGCACGGTTCGGCATCGTGTTCGGCAGCGTCGGCGCCGCCCGCGACTGTCTGGAGACCACGCTGGACTACGTCGCCACCCGCGAGGTGTTCGACAAGCCGCTGGCCGGTTATCAGATCACCCAGACCAAGCTCGCGGACATGGCCGTCGAGCTGGGCAAGGCACAGCTGCTGGCGTTGCACCTGGGCCGGCTGAAGGACGGCGGGACGATCCGGCCGGAACAGATCAGCGTCGGCAAGCTCAACAACGTCCGGGAGGCGCTGCGGATCGCCCGCGAATGCCGGACCCTGCTGGGCGCCAACGGGGTGACGCTGGAGTACCCGGTGCTGCGGCACGCCAACAACCTGGAATCGGTGCTGACCTACGAGGGCACGTCCGAGGTGCACCAGCTGGTCATCGGTCAGACCATGACCGGGCTGAGCGCGTTCCGGTGAGCCCGGCGGCTACACCGCCTGCGGCGCCACCGGGGCGCCGGTCAGCCGCCGGAAGGTGCACACCACCAGCAGTCCGGCCAGCGGGCCGGTGATCAGCAGACCCACACCGCACAACAGCGAACCCAGGAAAATCAGCACACCCGACGCCAGCCACACCAGGATGGCCGGGCCGAAGTTCTTCTTCACCACGTCGACGCTGGCCAGGATGCCGTCGATCGGGGACAGATTCCGGTCGACGACCGCCACCGTGGTGAACATCGCGAACAGCGACACGATCAGGCCGGGAACGACGCACAGCGCAGTGCCGATGTAGCTGAGCACCCCGACGATCACCGTCGCGATCACCACCGAACCGACGTTGCGGGGCCGGAAGAACGACGCGAACTCGATTTGCTGACCGTCGGCGATGGCCAGCAGACCGTTGAGGAAGGCCGAGGTGATCACGCCGGACACGAACAGCAGCAGGATCACGCCGACCACCATCGTCAACGTGCCGCCGACACCGAACATGTCGAAGAACGAGTCGGGGTCCACGGTGGTGGCGCCGCCGGGGGTGAACGCCGTCAGCACGAGGCTGAACAGGAAGCTGAGCGCGAAGATGATGGCGACGTACGCCAGGGCGGCCAGCATCAGCGGCGCCGCGTGGCGGGTGAACGCGCTCCACGCCCAGTTGAACGCGTCGCCGAAGCGGTACGACGCGCCGAACCCACCCGGCGGCGGGAAGCCGGCCGGCGGGTAGCCCCCGGTGGGCGGGGGCGGGTAGCCGCCCTGCGGTGGGGGCGGGTAGTTCCCGGCCGGTGGCGGTGGATAGCTACCAGGCGGCGGAGGCGGATAGCTTCCCGGCGGGGGCGGCGGGTAGCCGCCTGCGGGCGGGGGCGGATAGCCACCCTGCGGCTGTCCGGGCTGGCCGCCCTGCGGCGGTGGCGGATAACCGCCCGGAGGTGGCGGCGGAGTATTCGCTGGCGGCTGATCGGTCATTTCGCCTCCCAGGTCGCATCGCCGGACTGAGCGCACTCACACTACCGGAGTGGACGGCCGCGGATCGGCTGCCGACACCACCGGCGAGTCGCCCCGAGACCGCCTCGGATCAGTGCGCTGCGGTGCTCTCCGAGAGGAAGCCCAGCAGATCGTGGCGGGTCAGCACACCGGCCGGCTTGCCCTCCTCCACCACCATCACCGCATCGCATTCGCGCAGCATCTTGGCGGCGGCCTGGACCGGCTCGCCCGCGCCGATCAACGGCAGCGGCGCGCCCATGTGCTCGGCGACCGCGTCGGTGAGCTTGGCGCGGCCCTCGTACACCGCCGACAGCAGCTCCCGCTCGGTCACGCTGCCGGCGACCTCGCCGGCCATCACCGGCGGTTCGGCACCGACGACGGGCATCTGCGACACCCCGTACTCGCGCAGGATGTTGATCGCGTCGCGGATCGTCTCCGAGGGGTGGGTGTGCACCAGGTCGGGCAGCTCCCCGGACTTGCCGCGCAACACGTCCCCGACGGTGGGTTGGTGAACCTTGCCGTCGAGCGGGGTCCGCAGGAAGCCGTAGGACGACATCCACTCGTCGTTGAAGATCTTGGACAGATAACCCCGGCCGCCGTCGGGCAGCAGCACCACGACCACCGCGTCCGGCCCGGCCTCCAGGGCCACCTTGTTGGCCGCGACCACCGCCATCCCGCACGACCCGCCGACCAGCAACCCCTCCTCGCGGGCCAGCCGCCGGGTCATCTCGAACGAGTCCGCATCGGACACCGCGATGATCTCGTCGGGCACCGACGGGTCGTAGACCGACGGCCAGAAGTCCTCGCCGACGCCCTCGACCAGATACGGCCGGCCGGTGCCGCCGGAGTACACCGAACCCTCCGGATCGGCGCCGACGACCCGCACGGGACCTTCTGGGCGACGTCCGGATACCTCCTTGAGGTAGCGGCCGGCGCCGGTGATGGTGCCGCCGGTGCCCACGCCGGCGACGAAGTGCGTGACCTTGCCGTCGGTGTCGTTCCAGATCTCCGGCCCGGTGGTCTCGTAGTGGCTCTGCGGACCCATCTGGTTGGAGTACTGGTCCGGCTTCCACGCGCCGTCGATCTCGCGGGTGAGCCGATCCGACACGCTGTAGTAGCTGTCCGGATGCTCCGGCGGCACCGCCGTCGGGCACACCACGACCTCCGCGCCGTACGCCCGCAGCACGTTCTGCTTGTCCTCGCTGACCTTGTCCGGGCAGACGAAGATGCACTTGTATCCACGCTGCTGGGCCACGATCGCCAGCCCCACCCCGGTGTTGCCGGACGTCGGCTCGACGATGGTGCCGCCCGGCTTGAGCAGGCCGCGCTTCTCGGCGTCCTCGATCATCTTGACCGCGATGCGGTCCTTGGAGCTGCCGCCCGGGTTCAGGTACTCGATCTTGGCCAGCACCATGCCGGCGCCCTCCGGGACCACAGAATTCAGCTGGACCAGGGGCGTATTGCCGATGAGCTCACTGACGTGCCGGGCATATCGCATGCCTCCATGGTCCCAGACATCGACCGGGGGGCGAACAGCGCTACCAGGTGGCCTCGCGGATGTACTCGCCGATCTGCCGCAACGACCGTTTGGCCTCCGGCACGAACGGCGCCGCGATCTGGAAGACATGCATCTGACCAGGCCACACCCGGATCTCCACCGGGACCCCGGCGGCGGCCAGCCGGCGCGCCGCCTTGCGGGCGTCACTGATCAGCGCCTCGGAGCCGGACACGTGGATCAGGGTGCGCGGCAGCCCCGGCTCGATGTTGTCCAGCGGCTCGTACACCTCCTCCGGGCGCCCGTTGGTGGTGCGCCGCTCCGCGGCCTCCTCGACGAGCTCGATCAACGCCGAGAACGCCCGCGGCGGGAACATCGCGTCGGTGCGGATGTTCGGATGCTGTGCCCGCGACTCGTTGTCGATCTCGAACAGCGGCGACAACGCGACCAAGGCGGCCGGCTCCTCCCCCTCGTCGAGCAGCCGTTGCGCCAGGCTCAGCGCCAGATAGCCGCCGGCGGAGTCCCCGGCCAGCACGATCTGATCCGGCTCGTAGCCCTTGGCCCGCAGCCACTGATACCCGTCGTAGCAGTCGTCGATGGCAGTGCCGACGGAATGTTTGGGGATCATCCGGTAGTTGACCACCAGCACCGGGCTGTCGGCGAACTCCGACAACGCGGTGACGAGCCGCCCGTGCGTATGCGCACCGCAGGTCAGAAACGCCCCGCCGTGCAGGTAGAGCACCACGCTGCGGCGCCCGTCGGCGGGCAGCACCCCGGGGGCGCGGACCAGCTGGGCGGTGCAGTGCGGCAGCCGGATGGTGGCGCGCACCGTACCCGGCACCGGGCGGACGGCGCGGGCGGCGAAGTCGAGCAGGCCCCACGGCCACGGCAGACGCGGAGCGAAGCTCCCGATCGCCAGGGTGGGCCGGACCGTCAGGTACGCGGCGAGGGCGGTGAGCCGGCCGGCCAGGCTGGGCCCGTCCTCGACGTACTCGGACGGTGTCCCATCGCTGACCGGGAATTTGCGCGAATAGTGACCGCGGGCCGCCCGCGTCGCGAGCGGCGAGGTCCGCGGAACTTTGCTTGGTGCAGTCATCCCACCACTCCCTACGCCGTTGTAGTGACCGTGGCCAACTCGAACCTCGGTATCAAGCTTGACATCCAGTAACCAGTTCAACGCCTGGGTGTCCCGATTTGATACCCGAGTTGATACCGCACCGTGATTGCTGAACCGGACTGCCACGCGGAATAACCAGAAATTCGAGGACTAAACTTGGTCTCGTGGGCATTCGATCACCACGACGGTCGACTCTTGCCCTGGCGACCGCGGCGACAATGGTTTCAACGGGCACTGCCTACCTCGGCGCGCGACACCTGCTGACCGGCCAGGCCGATCAGGCCCGTCGGACGATCCCGAGGGCGGCGGACATTCCTCCCCGCGCCGACGGGGTGTACTCCCCCGACGGCGGCCCGGTGCAGCCGTGGAACCGTGACGTGCCCTTTGACCTGCACCTGATGGTGTTCGGCGACTCCACCGCGACCGGCTACGGCTGCCGGGAGGCCGACGAGGTGCCCGGGGTGCTGCTCGCCCGCGCGCTGGCCTCGGCGTCCGGCAAGCGGGTGCGGCTGAGTACCAAGGCCATCGTCGGCGCGACGTCGAAGGGGCTGCAGGGCCAGATCGATGCGATGTTCGTGGCGGATCAGCCGCCGGACGCGGCGGTGATCATGATCGGCGCCAACGACGTGACCCGGCTCAACGGCATCCGGCCGTCCGCGCAGCGGTTGGGCGCCGGGGTGCGCCGACTGCGGGAGGCCGGCGCGGTCGTCGTCGTCGGCACCTGCCCGGACTTCGGCGTGGTCACCGCCATTCCGCAGCCGCTGCGCTCGGTGGCCCGCAGCAAGGGGCTGCGGCTGGCCCGGGCGCAGGCCGCCGCCGTGCGGGCCGCGGGTGGGGTGCCGGTGCCGCTCGCGGACCTGGTGACCCCGAACTTCATGCAGGAACCGGAACGGTTCTTCTCCGACGACATGTATCACCCGTCGGCGGCCGGATATGCGCTGGCGGCCAACCAGCTGCTGCCGGCGCTGCGGCGCGAGCTGGGCATCGACGATCCGGACGAGCCGTTGCCGTGGGAGCGCAAGGACAACCGCCCGCTACTGGCCCGCGTCGGCCATCTGAGCCGGCTGTGGCGGCGCTCCACCGGTGTCCCGGCCCCGGTGCTGGCCCGGGTTCCCGCGCCGGTGCTGGAGAAGGTGTCCGCGCCGGTGCTGGGTGGTCTGCGCGCGCTCGGCCCGCGGAGGGCCGACGCGCGGGCTGCCGGCGCCGCAGGCTAGGTTGAACCCATGCCAGAAGCCGTCATCGTCTCGACTGCCCGTTCGCCGATCGGCCGCGCCAACAAGGGTTCGCTGGTCGACATGCGACCCGACGATCTGGCCGCCCAGATGGTGCGGGCGGCGTTGGACAAGGTGCCGCAGCTCGATCCGCGTGACATCGACGACCTGATCATGGGCTGCGGTCAGCCCGCGGGCGAGGCCGGCAACAACATCGCCCGAGTGGTGGCCGTGCAGCTGGGTTACGACTTCCTGCCCGGCACCACGGTCAACCGGTACTGCTCGTCGTCGCTGCAGACCAGCCGGATGGCGTTCCACGCGATCAAGGCGGGCGAGGGCCACGCCTTCATCTCGGCGGGAGTGGAGACCGTGTCGCGGTTCGGCAAGGGCACCGCCGACGGCTGGCCGGACACCAAGAACCCGAAGTTCGCCGAGGCGATGAAGCGCACCGAGCAGGCCGCGGCGGGCGCCGAGGAGTGGCACGATCCTCGCGAGGACGGCAACCTGCCCGACATCTACATCGCGATGGGGCAGACCGCGGAGAACGTCGCGCTGTACACCGGCATCAGCCGCGAGGACCAGGACCACTGGGGTGTGCGGTCGCAGAACCGGGCCGAGGAGGCCATCAAGAACGGCTTCTTCGAACGGGAGATCACCCCGGTCACGTTGCCGGACGGCACGGTGGTCAGCACCGATGACGGACCGCGGCCCGGCACCACCTACGAGAAGGTCAGCCAGCTCAAGCCGGTGTTCCGGCCCAACGGCACCGTCACCGCCGGCAACGCGTGCCCGCTCAACGACGGGGCCGCCGCGCTGGTGATCATGTCCGACGTGAAGGCCCGCGAGTTGGGGTTGACGCCGCTGGCGCGAATCGTCTCGACCGGGGTGAGCGGCCTGTCGCCCGAGATCATGGGTCTCGGCCCGATCGAAGCGACCAAGAAGGCGCTCGCCAACGCCGGCATGACGATCAACGACGTCGACCTCTACGAGATCAACGAGGCGTTCGCGGTACAGGTGCTGGGCTCGGCGCGCGAACTCGGCATGGATCTGGACCGGCTGAACGTCTCGGGCGGCGCCATCGCCCTCGGTCACCCGTTCGGGATGACCGGTGCCCGCATCACCGCGACGCTGATCAACAACCTGCAGACCCACGACAAGCAGTTCGGGTTGGAGACCATGTGCGTCGGTGGTGGCCAGGGCATGGCGATGATCATCGAGCGGTTGTCCTGACCTGACCCGCTTCGTGCGCTGGTTGCCCCGGCGCTGCCCTACCGACGTTCAGCTGGTGAACTTGAGCGTGTAGTCGGTGTATTGAGTGTGCGGTCGCCGTCTTGAGTGTGCGGTCCGTGCTTCGATAGTGCACCGGTGGCCGGTTTTCCGCCGATTCCCCACAGCGGCCGCACGATGAACGCCCACATCGCACACTCACCACGGCACACGCACAACGATCGCCATGGACGCACGCAGCACACGACAGCGGGCACACGAAAAGAGGCGCCCACCGCTCGGCCGACCGTCTCGGGTGGCCGTCTCGGCCGACCGTCTCGGGTGGCCGCCTCGGCCGACCGTCTCGGGTGGCCGTCTCGGCCGACCGTCTCGGGTGGCCACCTCGGGTGGCCGTCTCGACCATGCACGCGGCCGTCTCGACCGTGCACCCCGGCCGTCTCGAGCGTGTAGTGGCTGTCTCGAGCGTGTAGTGGCCACCTCGAGCGTGCGCCGGCCGTCCCGAGCGTGCGCTCAGTGCTTCGAAAGTGCACCAGCGGCCGGTTTTCCGCCGATTCCCCACAGCCGCCGCACGATGAACGCACACATCGCACACTCACCACGGCACACGCACAACGACCGCCATGGACGCACCCTGACCTCGCACCCTGACCTCGCACGCTGACCTCGCACGCTGACCACGCAAACAGCACACGAAAAAGGCGCCCACCGCTCGGTGGACGCCTCTCTTCGTGAGCTGACTGCCAGAACTGACTGCTAATCGCTGTTGAAGTAGCTGAGCAGACGCAGGATCTCGATGTACAGCCACACCAGGGTGACCGTGAGGCCCAGCGCCACGCCCCAGGCCGCCTTCTCCGGAGCGCCGGCCCGGATCATCTGATCGGCGGCGTCGAAGTCGATGAGGAAGCTGAACGCCGCGATCCCGATGCACAGCAGCGAGAACCCGATGGCGAGCATGCCGCCGCTGCGCAGGCCGAGGCCGTCGCCGCCGCCGATCCAGGCCGCCAGGAGGTTGACGATCATCAGCGCCAGCACGCCGAACAGGCCGGCGACGATCATCCGGGTGAACTTCGGGGTGACGCGGATGGCGCCGGTCTTGTAGACGACCAGCATGCCGAAGAAGACACCGAGGGTGCCGACGATCGCCTGCGCGACCATCGAATAGCCACCGTTGGAGATGACGTTGGCGAACAGGAATGTGATCGCACCCAGGAACAGGCCCTCGAGCCCGGCATAGGTCAACACGATGGCCGGGTTGTCCTGTTTGCGGCCGAAGGTGGCCACCAGGACGAGCACCAGCCCGCCGATGGCGCCGATCATGGCCAGCGGCATCGCCAGACCCAGGTTCACCGAGGCGATGAAGTAGGAGATGACGCCGACGGCAGTCAGCACGGCGAGGGTGACGCCGGTCTTGGTCACGACGTCATCGATGGTCATCGGGCGGGCGACGCCAGCCTGGGTCTGCTCGGCGTACTGAGGCGCGTAGGGCTCTGCGTGCACTTGTTGGGCACCGAGGCCGGCGGCTCCGGTACCGAATGTCGCGTATCCGCCCTGCGTCTTCGGCAGGGATCGGAATACCGGGTTGCTGGTTTCGCGCACCGTCGGGGATCCTCTCCTTGTGGTTCGAAGCTACGAACACACCATCAACGAACTTGCGCGTCGGACGGTTCCCCGCCGACGCAATTCACCTGAAACCTTACCCGTCGTGCATTCGCCCGGCGCGACGTTCTACATTGCTTAACCGTGACCGCCAAAAACGAGGATGTCCTAGTAAATGTTGAGGGCGGTGTCGGGCTGCTGACCCTCAACCGGCCGAAAGCCATCAACTCGCTCACCCACGGCATGGTGACGACGATGGCCGAGCGCCTGGCCGCGTGGGAGAACGACGACTCGGTGCGCGCCGTGCTGCTCACCGGGGCCGGGGAACGCGGGTTGTGCGCCGGCGGTGACGTGGTGGCGATCTACCACAGCGCCAAGGCCGACGGCGCCGAGGCCCGCCAGTTCTGGTTCGACGAGTACCGGCTCAACGCGCACATCGGCCGCTACCCGAAGCCGTACGTCTCGATCATGGACGGCATCGTGATGGGCGGCGGCGTCGGAGTGGGCGCGCACGGCAATGTCCGGGTCGTCACCGACACCACCAAGATGGCGATGCCCGAGGTCGGTATCGGCTTCATTCCCGACGTCGGCGGCACCTACCTGCTGTCCCGGGCGCCCGGCAAGCTCGGCCTGCACGCGGCGCTGACCGGTGCGCCGTTCTCCGGGGCGGACGCGATCGTGATGGGCTTCGCCGACCACTATGTGCCGCACGACAAGATCGACGAGTTCACCCGCGCGGTGATCGCCGACGGTGTGGACGCCGCGCTCGCCGCGCACGCCCAGGAGCCGCCGGCCAGCCCGCTGGCCGAGCAGCGGTCCTGGATCGACGAGTGCTACACGGGTGACACCGTCGCCGACATCATCGCGGCGCTGCGTGCGCACGACGCCCCGGCGGCCGGGGAGGCGGCGGATCTGATCGCCACCCGCTCCCCGATCGCGCTGTCGGTGACGCTGGAGTCGGTGCGACGGGCCGCGAAGCTCCAGAGCCTCGAAGACACGTTGCGCCAGGAGTACCGGGTCTCGTGTGCGTCGCTGAAGTCGCACGACCTGGTCGAGGGCATCCGGGCGCAGCTCGTCGACAAGGACCGCAACCCCAAGTGGCGGCCGGCCACCCTGGCCGAAGTCACCGAAGCCGACGTCGAGGCCTATTTCGCCCCGGTCGACCCCGAGCTGACTTTCGAAGGAGAAACACAATGAGCGCCAAGAACTACGAGACGATCCTGGTGACCCGGGAGGACCGGGTCGGCATCATCACCCTGAACCGGCCCAAGGCGCTCAACGCGCTCAACAGCCAGGTGATGACCGAAGTCACCGATGCGGCAGCCGAATTCGACAGCGATCCGGGCATCGGCGCGATCATCGTGACCGGTAACGAGAAGGCGTTCGCGGCCGGCGCGGACATCAAGGAGATGGCCGACCTGGAGTTCGCCGACGTGTTCGCCGCGGATTTCTTCGCGCCGTGGTCGAAGTTCGCCGCCACCCGCACCCCGACCATCGCCGCGGTGGCCGGGTATGCGCTCGGCGGCGGCTGCGAACTGGCGATGATGTGCGATCTGCTCATCGCCGCCGACACCGCGAAGTTCGGCCAGCCCGAGATCAAGCTGGGCGTGCTGCCGGGCATGGGCGGCTCGCAGCGGCTGACCCGGGCGATCGGCAAGGCCAAGGCGATGGATCTGATCCTGACCGGCCGCACCATCGACGCCGAGGAGGCCGAGCGCAGCGGGCTGGTGTCACGGGTGGTGCCGGCGGACAAACTGCTCGACGAGGCCAAGGAGACCGCCGCGACGATCGCCGCCATGTCGTTGAGCGCGGCGCGGATGGCCAAGGAAGCCGTCAACCGGGCGTTCGAGACCTCGCTGGCCGAGGGTTTGCTCTTCGAACGCCGGGTGTTCCACTCCGCGTTCGCCACCGCCGATCAGTCCGAGGGCATGGCCGCGTTCACCGAGAAGCGTCCCCCGAAGTTCACTCACCGCTAGAGTGCGGACGTGACCGCGACCCCGGACAAGACCGCCGAGCATGCCTCCGAAGAGGTTGCGCCGCAGGAACACAAGTCTGAACCGGGCGCGTGGTGGACCCGCCACTACACGTTCTTCGGGACCGCGGTCGGGTTGGTGTTCCTCTGGTTCTCGCTGACCCCGTCACTGCTGCCGCGCGGTCCGCTGTTCCAGGGGATCGTCAGCGGCGCAGCCGGCGCGGCCGGTTACGGCATCGGCGTGTTCGGGGTGTGGCTGGTGCGCTTCATGGCGTCCAGGGATTCCAGCCCGCGCGCGCCGCGGTGGGCCTGGATCGCGCTGATCGTGGTCGGGACCGTCGTCCAACTGCTGATGATCAACTACTTCCGGATCTGGCAGGACGAGGTCCGCGACTTTATGGGCGTGCCGCGGCTGACGTTCTGGGACCATCCGCTGGCCGGTGCGCTGTCCATTGCCTTCCTGTTCACCCTGGTCGAGATCGGCAAGCTGATCGGGCGGGCGGTGCGGTTCCTCAACGGTCAGCTGAGACGCTTTGCGCCGCCCCGGGTCTCGGCGGTCGTCTCGGTGCTGTTGGTGGTGGCGCTGATCATCGCGATCCTCAACGGGATCGTGGTGCGCTGGGCGATGAGCACGATCAACAGCACGTTCGCGGCGGTCAACGAGGAGGATGACCCGGCGTTCCCGGCGCCCACCACCCCGCTGCGTTCGGGTGGCCCCGGATCGTTGGTCAGCTGGGAGTCGCTGGGGCATCAGGGCCGTATCTTCGTGGCGGCCGGCCCCACCGTCGAGCAGCTGTCCGAGTTCAACGGCGCCCCGGCGGTGGAGCCGATCCGCGCCTATGCGGGCCTGAACTCCGCCAACGGGATCCGCGAGACCGCGGCGTTGGCGGCCCGCGAGCTGCAGCGCACCGGCGGGCTGAACCGGCAGGTGGTGGCCGTGGCCACCACCACCGGCACCGGCTGGATCAACGAGGCCGAGGCGTCGGCGCTGGAGTACATGTTCAACGGCGACACCGCGATCGTGTCGATGCAGTACTCGTATCTGCCCAGCTGGCTGTCGTTCCTGGTGGACAAGGAGAACGCCCGCCAGGCCGGTCAGGCGCTGTTCGAGGCGGTCGACGCGCTGATCCGGGAGATGCCCGAGGCCGAGCGGCCGCGGCTGGTGGTCTTCGGGGAGAGTCTCGGCTCGTTCGGCGGCGAGGCGCCGTTCCTGGCGTTGAACAACCTGGTCGCCCGGACCGATGGTGCGCTGTTCTCCGGGCCGACGTTCAACAACGAGATCTGGGCCGAGCTGACCCGCACCCGGGATCCCGGTTCGCCGATGTGGCTGCCGATCTACGACCGGGGCGCGAACGTCCGATTCGTCTCCCGCCCCGACGATCTGAACCGCCCGGACGCCCCGTGGGGCGAGCCGCGGGTGGTGTACCTGCAGCACGCCTCCGACCCGATCGCCTGGTGGAGTCCGGATCTGCTGTTCGCCGAACCGGATTGGCTCAAGGAGCCCCGCGGCTACGACGTGTCGGGCCGCACCCAGTGGATTCCGGTGGTGACGTTCCTGCAGGTGGCGGCCGATATGGCGGTGGCGACCCAGGTTCCCGACGGGCACGGCCACCGCTACGTCCACACCGTGGCCGACGCCTGGGCCGCGGTGCTGCAACCACCGGGCTGGACCCACGAGAAAACCGAACGGCTGCGGCCGCTGCTGCACGCCGACGCCAAACCGAACGAGGTCAGCCCGACGAAGTGAGTTGCGCAAGCACACCTTCGGCGGCCAGCGCCTGATATCCGCCGACGACGTCGGTGGCGCGGTGCAGACCCAGGCCCTGCAGCGCCGCGGCGGCCAGGCTGGAGGTGTAGCCCTGCGAGCACAGCACCACCCATTCCACGTCGTCGTCGACGGCCTGCGGCAACCGCGCGTCGCTGGTCGGATCGCACCGCCACTCCAGCACATTCCGTTCGACCACCAGGGCGCCGGGCACCTCGCCTTCGCGGTCGCGTTGCGCCTGTGGCCGGATGTCGACGAGGACCGCGCCGCGCCGCAGCGCCGCCGGGACCTCCGCGGCCGGTAACCGGGTGAGCCGGTCGCGGGCGGCGGCCAGCATGATGTCGATGCGGCTGCTCATCCCTCCGGCCCGTCGGTCAGCTCGGTGCGTTTGCGGCGCAGAATGTTTCGTTCAGTGACCTCGTAGTACGACATCGCGGCCAGCGGCGGCGAGTAGGCGTGCACGCTGAGCGTGGGCCCGGTGGTGGTGGCCGGCGCCCACACCACGTCGTGCACCCAGCCCAGCGGGAAACCCGCCTGATCGCCGGCATCGAGCCGGCGGCGGCGCAAGGTGCCGCCATCCCAACGGGTTTCGGCGAGAGACCCGGACAGCACGGTCAACGCACCCAGCGATCCGCCGTGGTCGTGCAGTTCGGTGGCCCGCTCGGGCACCCAGCTGATCAGCCAGACGTCGAGCTCGTCGTCGCTGACCAGGCGGGTGTACCAGCGTTCGTGGCGGGGCAGGCCCGCCGCCGGCAGCAGGTGGTCGTAACGGCCGCTGAGCACGTCGTCGGCGAGGCGGTCGGTGGTGTGCAACAGGTCGGGCAGGCGCAGCCGGGTGGGCGCCACGCCGGACAGGACCCCGGTACGGGTGGAAACCATGGACGAACTCCAGAAGTGACGAACGATCGCGGATCAGGCACGAGTCGGGGTCCGAGGAAGCCCCGTCAGACCCGACAACACCACCGAAGTGCGAACCGCTGCGTCACGGCGGCCAGTGTTGCATAGATTTGAGGCCATGCGCAGCCTCGCGATCCGTGCCACTGTCACCACCGCGGCCGTCGCGGCCGCGCTCTCGGGGTGCTCGTCGGAGCCCGGCGACACGACCGAACCGTCGCCCGCGGCACCGGGGACGACCACCACCAGCCCGCAACCGGGCGCGATCGAGGTGTCCCCCGGCGGGGTCACCACGGCGATGGCGGTGCCCGCCGAATCCACCGAGGACGAGTACTTCCGCGCCTGCATCACCGCACGTCAATGGATGGAGGAGCAGGACGGCGAGCTCGCCGATCAGGTCGAACCGTATCTGGCGATGCTGCAGCGCAGCGATGAGGCCGGACCGTCCACCTTCGACACCCCGTGGTCGCAGTTGCCGCCCGGACGGCAGGCCGCGGTGATCGTCGCCGTCCGGGCCGCCGCCGACGAACTGTGCGGCTGAGCGGTGTTCGAATCACGCTGAGCGGAACCGGCCCGACCGTCGTCGCAGCACGGCCGCACCGGCGAACACCGCCAGGAACGGGACCATGCTCAGGGTCAGCGCCACCAGTTGGTCCGGGTCGTCGAGCGCGACAGCGTCCCAGCTGGGCCCCAGATACTGCGCGGTGACCTGAAACGCCCAGTGGAATCCGATGGTGCTCCACAGGCTCCCGGTGATCGCCCGCACCACGCCCAGCGCGCAGGAGAACACGAGGAACAACACGATGCGTTCGGCCGACAGCGCCGCACCGATGGCCACCCCCCACAGCGTGAACAGCACCGCCTGCCCGATGACGGCCACGCCGACCGGCCGCCGTTCGGCGAGGTTGGCGTAGAAGTAGCCCCGGAAGATCAACTCCTCGGGCAGCGCCTCGTACAGCAGCACCAGCACCGTGAGCGCCGCCAGCCCGGCCAGCACGTTCCCGATCGGCTCCTGCACCCGCAGCTGCGCACCGCCGGCGGCGACGACGCCGACCGTCGCCACGGCCGCGGGAACCGCCCACCACCCGATGCCGAGCAGCAGCGGGCGCCAGCCTTCGCGCAGCGGGGTCAGGCCCAGCCCCGACCATCCGCGGCGGTCCAGCCTGCGGCGGGCCACCACGACCAGCGGCACCGTCAGCACGGTCGCACCCAGCGCGCGGACGACGTGCGCGGTGCGGCTGTGGTCCTCGCCCAGCACGGCGGCCACACCGTGATCCAGCAGCAGCCAGATGGCGACCACCCCGCCGAAGACCCCGCCGAGGATCAGGGCGGTCCGCACATCCGACGACGCTCTGGCATTGCCGTTCTCCCCGGCGACGGACATGACGGTCAGGTTATCCGCCGCGCCTGGCGCAGACTGGTGGGGTGACTTCCGACGGCTCAGCACGCACCCGGGTGGCGTTGGCGCTCGGTAGCGGTGGCGCCCGGGGTTACGCCCACATCGGGGTGATCGAGGAACTGCGGGCGCGGGGTCACGAGGTCGTCGGTGTCTCCGGTTCGTCGATGGGGGCGCTGGTGGGCGGGGTGATGGCCGCGGGGAAGCTGGACGACTACGCCGCCTGGGCCCGTACCCTGACCCAGCGTTCGGTGCTGCGGTTGCTCGACCCGTCGCTCACCGCGCCGGGCGTGCTGCGCGCCGAGAAGATCCTCGACGCGGTCCGGGAGATTCTCGGCGAGGCCACCATCGAAACGCTGCCGATCCCCTTCACCGCGGTGGCCACCGATCTGATCGCCGGCAAGTCGGTGTGGTTGCAGCGCGGACCGGTGGACGGCGCGATCCGGGCGTCGATCGCGATCCCCGGTGTGATCGCACCGCATGTGCTCGACGGCCGGTTGCTGGCCGACGGCGGCATCCTGGATCCGGTGCCGATGGCGCCGATCGCGGCGGTGAACGCCGATGTGACGATCGCGGTGAGCCTGGCGGGCAGCGAGGCCGGCGGCGCCGAGCCGGCCGACCGGGGTGCGGGGGCCCGCCCGACGGCCGAATGGGTGAACCGCTTGACCGCGGCGCTGCTGGACTCCGCCGCCGCGCGCACGGTGCGCGACCGGTTCGGTTCCGGTGCGGCCCCGGCGGATCCCGATCCGGTGGATCAAGACCGGGAGCTCGAAGAGGCGGCGGAGAACTCGAGGTCGATCACCGTGCCGCGGCTGGGCAGCTTCGAGGTGATGAACCGGACCATCGACATCGCGCAGGCCGCGTTGGCCCGGCACACCCTGGCCGCCTATCCACCCGATGTCGTGATCGAGATTCCCCGATCCGTGTGCCGCAGCCTGGATTTCCACCGCGCCGCCGAGGTCATCGATGCCGGACGGGAACTCGCCGCCGCGGCTCTCGACGACGCCGGGCTGACGTGATGTGCGTTCAGCCGGTCCGCCGGCCGAGGAACTCGGCGAGCCGGGCGGCCTCCCGCCGGCCCTGGGCACGGCCGGCGCGGGCGGCCGGGGCGCGGCAGGCCGGGTCGAGCGGGTCGGCGCCGAACGCCGCGACCGACGCGTCGTCGGCGAAGACTCCGACAGCGGCCCCGCCGAATTCGTCGATTTCGCGGGCCGGTCCGGGCCCGAACGGGCTGGGTGTGTCGCGGCGGGACGGCACCAGTGCGACGACGGTGTCGCAGTCGGCGGCCAGCGCCATGTTGACGGTGCTGGCGACGCCGCCGTCCATGTAGCGGCGTTCGCCGATGGTCACCGGCGGCCACACGCCGGGCACCGCGCAGCTGGCCGCGACCGCATCGACCAGCGGCACACCGGAATCGCGGTCGAAGCACACCAGTTCACCGGTGCCGACGTCGACCGCGGAGAGGCGCAGGTCCCGGTCGGGCCAGTCGTGTGCGGGCAGCCGGGCGGCGATCACGGCGCGGCGTTCCGCCTCGCCGACCGTCCCGGTGGACAGTGCGACCGCGCCGATGCGCCGCAGCTTCTCCACGGTGCTGCCGGGTCGCCGCACCGCCTCGAGGAACTCCGCGGTCAGGTCATCGATCGCGACCCGCGGTTTGATCTCGGCGGTGTTCGGGTCGAGTTGCCGCTCGAAAAGCCGGGTGAGCGGGGCACCGCTGCCCAGTTGCGCGGCGACCGCCGATCCGGCCGAGGTTCCCACCAGCACATCGGAGGTGAGCAGCAGGTCGGCGGTGTGCGGCGATTCGTCGGCGATGCCCAGCAGGACACCGGTCTCCCAGGCGATGCCGGCCAGTCCCCCGCCGGCGAGGACCAGCGCACGTCTGTTGGCCACGCCGCCGTCACTCCCCCGCCCCGGTCAGCAGTTCGTCGGAGAGCACCTCCAACGCCCGGCGGGCGTATCCGCGCCAGAGCCGGGCGAACACCGGCAGCACGGGCGTGGCGAGTACCGAGCGGGGGTGCAGCGCCCACCGCCAGGTCACCTCGGTTCCGGTTCCGACCGGCTCGAACCGGAACCGCCCGTCGATGTGGTGCACCAACGGCGACAGCGGCCCGGTGATCCGGGACAGGTGATATTCGAACGACCGCGGCGGGTCGACGCGGGTGAGTTCCTCGTGCATGGTCCCGCCGCCGGTGAGTGCGACGGTGCGGGTGTCGCCCGCCGCGCCCCAGCCGCCGGTCTCGTTGTGGGTGGCCGCCACCGGTGGGATCGGCCCGTACCGGTGGCGGAACAGGGTGGGCAGCGGCAGCGACATCGTGCCGTGATAGGCCGTCTCCACGTCGACGGGGATGGCGCGGGACTGCTCGAGGTTCAACGGCTCGGGTGGGCGCATCTGTCCGATGGTAGGCCGGTCAGGTCAGTCGCGGTGCGGCGCGACCGCTGATCAGCGGCATGTCGAGGTAGGTGAGCAGCCCCGGGTCGGCCGCGCACACCGCCGGGACGGAGTTGACGCAGTGGGCGGCGGTGGCGACGATCCCGGCCTCCGGGCCGTGATCGCCGGGTTCGGACTGAAAACCGTTGATCGTCACGGTGAAATCCGGGTTGCCACGCACCTCGATCTCGTACCGTTGCCCGGCCGGCCCGAAATCCCAGGGCGGATCCAGGTCCTCCTCCCCCATCAGCCAGTTCACGGTGACCCGGACCACCACCTCGTCGCCGGCGAGCGCCTCCCAGTGGAACCGGCGGCCGGCGACCTGACCGGGTTCGATGACGCCGATCGGGGATTCGATGGGCGCGGTGGCCACCGCGATCTCCTGCCGGGAGCGCACCTGCGGGTCGGCGGCGAAGCCGATCTTGTCGACGCACATGCGCACCGCCTGGATGAAACCGCCGTCGAGCAGTTTCTGCATCGGGCCGCTCAGTGCCTTCTCCGGGGTGTCGCCGAACCCCATCACATGGCGCACCACGTCCGGGGCGTCGTAGGTGCGCAGATCGGAGAACTCCTCGGCCCGAACGAAAGTCACACCGGTGGCGAGTGCGGAGAACATCAGCGGCAGCTTCTCACTGATCCCGCCGGGCGCGATTCCGGTGCCGTGCAGGGTGGCGCCGCCTTCCAGCGCGGCGGCCCGCAGCGGTGCGGCCTGCTTCTCGGTGGGATAGAACCAGCCGAGCGGGGTGACGACGTTCTTGCCCGACCGCAGCAGCGCCGCCACCTCATCGGGGTCGGGCAGCAGCGGCGCGTAGATCACCGCGTCGGCGTCGAGCGCCAGGATGTCGTCGATGCTGTTGGTGGCGGTGATCCCGAGCGGTTCGGCGCCGATGATCTCGCCGACGTCGCGGCCGGCCTTGTCCGGCGAATGCACCCAGCAGCCGACGAGTTCCAGCTCGGGGTGTTCGAGCACGCCCTTGATGGCGGCGACGCCGACTCCGCCCGTCGCCCACTGCACCACCCGGAAGGTCATATGTCAGATCTACACCAGGTGCGGTTCGCCCGAGTGGATTCCCGGCGGATCAGCCGCCGAGATGGGTGACCTGATAAGCGCCGTCGGCGTAGCGGGCCCGGATCGTCTTCTTGTCGTACTTGCCGACGCTGGTCCGCGGGATCTCCTCGACGAAGGTCCAGCGTTCCGGCAGCCACCACCGGACCACTTTGTCGGACAGGAATTCTCGAAGCTCCTCGGGGGTGGCCTGCTGACCTTCGTGCAGCACGACCGCGGCCAGCGGGCGTTCCTGCCACCGGTCGTCGGGCACGCCGACGACGGCGGCCTCCCGCACCTTGGGATGGCCGATCAGGTGGTTCTCCAACTCCACCGACGAGATCCATTCGCCGCCGGACTTGATGACGTCCTTGGCGCGGTCGGTCAACGTGATGTAGCTCTGTGCGTCCATCCGGCCCACATCGCCGGTGCGCAGCCATCCGTTCTCGAACTTCGACGGGTCCGCGTCGTGGTAGTAGCTGCCGGTGATCCACGGCCCGCGGACCTCCAGTTCGCCCACCGCCTCGTTGTCGCGGGGCAGCACGTTGCCCTCGTCGTCGACGATGCGGGCCTCCACCCCGCAGATCGGCCGGCCCTGGCTGCCCCGCACCTCCCAGTGCCGGTCCGCGGGGGTGTTCGGCGCCGGCCAGGCCAGCGTGCAGACCGGCGACGTCTCGGTCATGCCCCACAGTTGGCGGATCTGCACACCGAACTTCTCCTCGAACGACTGCATCAGCGACACCGGCACCGCCGACCCGCCGCAGCCGACCAGGCGCAGCGACGAGATGTCGTGGTCCGGTTCGCTGTCGAGGTGGTGCAGCACGTCGTTCCAGATCGTCGGCACCGCACCGGCAACCGTGGGCCGCTGGGTCTCGATCAGGTTCACCAGCGACTTGGCGTCCAGGTAGCGGTCCGGCATCACCAGATCCGCACCCGCCATCAGCGCGGCGTACGGCAGCCCCCACGCGTTGGCGTGGAACATCGGCACGATCGGCAGCACCCGGTCCTCGAAACCCAGGCCGAGGCCGTTTCCACTGCACACCGCGGTGGAATGCAGATAGCTCGACCGGTGGCTGTACACCACGCCTTTCGGGTGGCCGGTGGTGCCGCTGGTGTAGCACATCGCCGCGGCCGAGTTCTCGTCCAGTTCGGGCCAGTCGAACTCGTCGGATTCGGCGGCGAGGATCTCCTCATAGCGCAGCACCTGTTTGCCGGGAACCTGCAGCGGGCTGAGATCGCCTGCGCCGACGACGATCACGGTGTGCACGGTCTCCATCGTCGGCAGGACCGGCGCCAGGAGCGGCACCAGCGAGGCGTCGACGATCACCACCCGGTCCTGCGCCTCGTAGGCGATGAACTGCAGTTGTTCGGGGAACAGCCGGATGTTGAGGGTGTGCAGCACCGCGCCCATCGACGGCACCGCCACGTACGTCGCGAGGTGTTCCTGGTTGTTCCACTGGAAAGTGGCCACCCGTTCGTCCCCGGTGATGCCGAGCCGGCGCAGCGCGTTGGCCAGCCGGGCCGCCTCCCGGCCGAGGTCGGCGTAGGTGGCGTGGCGGTAACCGCCGTCTCCGGTGGCGGTGGTGACGGTGCGGTCGCCGTGCACCTCGATCGCGTAGCGCATGATCGCCGCCACTGTCAACGGGATGGGTTGCATCGTGCTCTGCATCGAGTCTGTCGCCTCCGCTGGTCGCTCCTTTGGCCGCGATGCTACGCCGCCGACCTTGCGATTTCGGCGTGCTTGCGACCGCTGAGCGACCGCGCGCACGCCGAAATCGCAATAATGGAAGCATGCGCGTCAAGGTGGTGGCCGCGGTCGCGGTCGCGGGAGCGGTGATCGGAAGCGGCGCCACCGTCGCCGGGCCGGCCGGGACGGCTTCGGCCGAGACGCCGCGGCAGGTGATCGACCGGCTACAGGCGCAGGGCTACACGGTCACGATCGACAAGATCGGCACCGGCCCGATCGACGACTGCGTGGTGACCGGGGTGCGCAACCCGAAGAAGGTGACCCAATGGATGCCCTATACCGGGCCGGGGGTCCGCGACGAGACGGTGCTGATCCCGGTCGTGGTCAGCCGGTCCATCTCGGTATCGCTGGACTGCTCGAACTGAGTTCGGCTGCGGTTCAGGCGACTTCGGCCGGAATGCGATGCGCCGGAATCGGATCGGTGTCCAGGAACGCCTCCGGCCACAGCGGCTGTGCTCCGGCCACGGCGAACATCGTGATTCGACCGGTGTGATCGGCGATGAACAACCGCCCGCCGTCCGGGCTGAGCGCCACACCGGACGGCGCGGCACCCGGATCGATGGCGTGCACGACCTGATTGGTGACGGTGCACAGCACGGCGACGGAGTCGTAGTCGACGATGTAGGCCCGGCTGCCGTCCGCGGCGAGCACCAGCTGCGTGGGCGCGCCACCGATGTCGACCCGTTCGACGATCCGTCCGTGCGCCAGGTCCACCTTCGCCACCGAGCCGCCGCGGTGGCGGTCGGAGGTCAGAACGTAGGCGATCAGATCGGGGCCCACGGCGACATCGCGGATCGGCGCGCCGATGCCGACCGCACCCTCGACCCGGGCGGTCTCGACGTTGATGTTCACCAGGTAGCTGCTGCACGCGTCCGACACCGCGGCGTGGAGCCGGCGTCCGTTGTCGACGACGTGCAGGGCGTCGATGTTGATGGCGGGACCCCAGCCGGCGTCGACGGTGTCGACCTCACCGGTGATGGTGTCGATCACGGCGATGTCGACGCGTTCGCTGTCGGTGCGGCCGACGAAGACCCGCTTACCGTCCGGGCTGGCCACCAGGGCGGTGATGGTGGCCCGCTGGGGATGAGTCGCGACGACCGTGCCGCTGCCCAGTTCGACGACCTCGACGGCGTCCTCATTGCGCAGGGAGATCGTGCTGACGTAGGCGTGGTCGCGGGTCACCGCGACGTGGAACGGGTCACCGCCGAGCGGCACCGCCGCCTGGACGTTCAACCGGGCGGGGTCGAGCAGCGACACCGCATCCCGGCCGCAGTGGGCGGCGACCAGTGCGTGGCCGTCGGCGTTGATCGCGAGATCGGCGACCGGCCCGTCCACCGCGACGGCGCCCGTCACGGTGAACTCCTGCTGATCAGCCGGGAGCTGCCCCGATCGGGGAACGGTCGCGTTCTGTTGAAAGGCCGGCAGATGAATATTTGCCATGTGGTCAGGCACCTCCGCCGGCACGGGTTGATACCGGCAATAGATTTCAGAGTCCCACGCCGTCTGACGGCGCCGATGACGGTCAGTCTAGCGACGGAAACCGACGGCTCCGACCAGCCGCAGAAGGATTCCGGCGACCGCGAGGCAAAGTCTCTCAGAGCATATTTAGGAAGCTAGTTCGTGACTTGCGCGTCACATTGCGAAGACATCCGTAAACACGTGGTTAACCAGCGGAAAGCGGCATTTGACAGGGAGCGGCGTCAAGCGCTGCGGGCTACCTCACACACTGATCTCTTAAGGTGTGAGCCAAAAGTGAGGCAAACATCACACTTTGCCGTGTCAGCAAACTTTTGCAGGTCGGGCCGGGATCTCGCGGGCCGCGACTGCACCGGAGTTGTGGGCGTTCACCTGCGCCGATCGGTCGCCCCCGCGGTGTTCGCCAGCCGCCGGGACGCTCCTATTCCGGCCGGGTCACCGACATCCGGGTGTCGACCTCGGCCTCCTCGAGGAGCATCTCGATGGCCCCGGCCAGGTGGGCCGCCGCGTATCCGCTGTCGCGGTGCTGTTCCCGCTTGAACCGATCCAGTTCCCGGCGCACGTCGTCGATCGTCTCGTCACTCACGTAGGCCATCAGCACCTCCACATTGATCGAATACCACAGGTCGCAACCGTCGCCGGAAAGCCCGGCAGCCGGCAGGATGCCACCGCTTCAACAGGAGCGGACCAGCTCCCGGGTGTCGTCGTGAGCGGCTCGGCCGTGAGGGGCACCCTCTCGAACGCCCCCGCTTCGGACGCTGCCGTCGAGACACCGCGCGGCACGGAGATCGTCACCCGTCGCTCGCACACCGCTCTCGGCCGTTGAGTAGATCGCACCGATACCCACGGTACTGATTCGGCCCCCGTCCGGGACGCCTCCCTGCGGCGGCCGGACCGGACCCTTGATGCGGAAGTCCCGTATCGTCGCGGTCGAACGGCCGAGGATGATTGCGACGCCTGACGGCGCGCTGACGTGCTGCATAGTGACCGTCTCCACAAGTTTTGAATCGCACGGGCATCCGGTGGCGAGCGTCCCCCGACTCGTGGCCACCAAATCGGGCGACAGTGTGACCATAGTCACAACGCACGAGGCTTTCAATGAGTACGGGAGGAGTACCCGAGGGAAACGACTCCTGAACGACTCCTGAACGCCTCCTGAATGCCAACGCCTCCCGGCGCCCGTCACGGATGGCCGGCGGGGTGGGCGCCGGCGATCGGCGGAGCGGCCGGAGCCGGGGTCTGCGGAGCGGCCGTCGTGACGCCGAGGACCCGCAGCAACTGCGGCTTCATTTCCTGTAGTTGCGAGCCCCAGTAGGCCCAGCTGTGGGTGCCGTTGGCGGGAAAGTTGAAGATCGCGTTGCGGCCGCCGGCGGCCACATACTTCTGCTGGAACTCCTTGTTGGAGGACAGCGTGATGTTCTCCAGATACTGTGCGCTGAAATTGTTTCCGAAGTCGGTTCCGCTGTCGAGATCGGACATCGCACCACTGCCGCAGTAGATCCACAGCGCCGTGTTGTTGGCCGCGAGCCGGGCCACGTTGACGGTCGGATCGTTACGGCGCCAAGCGATGTCGCTGGTGGGCCCCCACATGTCGCGGGCGTTGTAGCCACCGGCGTCCTGCATGGCGACACCGATCAGCGTCGGCCACAACCCTTGCGACGGGCTGAGATAGCCGGACAGCGAGCTGGCGAAGATGAACTGCTGCGGATACCAGGTGGCCAGGTTCAGGGCGGCGCCGCCCGACATCGAAAGGCCCACGACGGCGTTGCCGTTCGGGTCCTGACCGCGGTTCTCCGCCAGCCACGCGGGCAGCTCCTTGGTGAGGAAGGTCTCCCACTTGTAGGTCACCGTGCCCGACCGGCTCCGGGCGGGTTGATACCAGTCGGTGTAGAAGCTGGACTCACCGCCGACCGGCATCACCACCGAGATCCCGGAGTCGTGGAACCATTCGAACGCCGCGGTGTTGATGTCCCAGCCGTTGGCGTCCTCCTGGGCGCGCAACCCGTCCAGCAGATACACCGAATGTGGCCCACCGCCTTGGAATTGGACGATGATGTCGCGCCCCATCGACGGTGACGGGACAGCCAGCCGCTCGACGGGAAGACCGTCGCGGGAATACGCCGCCGCCACCGGCGCCCGGTTCACGACCGCGACGGCGACGGGCAGCACCAGCACGAGCAGCAACACGCCGATCGCACGCATCAGGTCAGAGACCGCCCTGCCGGCCACGCGGTTCGCCACCGTATTCACCCCTCGCTACCCGTACGTCGTGACGTCCGGACGCTAACAACGCCGCACCGCACGACGCCGGGACGGCACGGCGGCTTGACCGCCTTGTTACCAAGTGGTTCTGAATGTGTAGCCGTTTGCCGTCGGCCCGGGCGGACCGCTGCTCGCAACGCCCGGACACCGGCGGCGAGACCCACCGCGTAGAGTGCCAGCACGGTGGGAAAGGAGCAGTGTGGAGCCGATTCCGGTCATCGCCCTCACCGGTTATCTCGGGGCAGGAAAAACCAGCTTGCTCAACCATGTTCTGCGCACACCGGGAGCGCGGATCGGCGTGGTGATCAACGATTTCGGCGACATCAACGTGGATGCGTCGATGGTCACCGGTCAGATCGACGAGCCGGCCTCGATCGCCGGCGGTTGCATCTGCTGTCTGCCCGACGACGGTGAACTCGATGTGGCGCTGGCCAAGCTCGCCGACCCCCGACTGCGGCTGGACGCGATCATCATCGAGGCCAGTGGGGTGGCCGAGCCGGCGTCGATCGCGCGGATGATCGGATTCAGCGGTGTCGACGGGATCCGGGACGGCGGTGTGGTCGACGTGATCGATGCGGCCAACCATTTCGACACCGTCGACCGCGGCGATCAGCCACCCGCCCGCTACGGCGCCGCGACACTGGTCGTGGTCAACAAGCTCGACCAGATTCCCGAGCAGGAACGGCCCGCTCTGCTGCGACGCGTGGAAGACCGGGTGCGGGAACGTAATCCGCGCGCTCACATCGTCGGCACCACCGGCGGCCGGATCGACCCCGCCCTGCTCTACGACGTCGCCTCGGCCCAGGACGAAACCGGGCAGCTGTCGTTCCGGGATCTGTTCATCGAACCTTCCGACCACGGAGCCCACGGGGATCACGATCATGTCCACGCCGACTCGGTCACGGTGACCAGCACCGGCACCGTCGACCCGGTCCGGCTGGTCGAGTTGCTGGAGGATCCGCCGGCCCGGGTGTACCGGCTGAAGGGCACCGTGGCGGTGCGCCAACGGTCCAATCCGCGCCACTATCTGATCAACGCGGTGGGCTCGGCGGTGCACGTCACGACCAGGCGGTCGCGGGTCTCGGAGAATTCGCTGGTGGCCATCGGGATGGGCCTGGACATCGACGCGGTGCGGACCCGGCTGAGCACCGCATTGCAGCCGTTCGACGGCCCGACGTCGGCGGCGGCACTGCGCCGGCTGCAGCGTTACCAGGCCGGCGTCGGCTGACGTGCGGCGGGCGTAACACCCAACCGGTGCCGCGGCGATATCCACGTAGGGCCCGGCTGTGCGCGCATCGGTCGGCCGACGATCACCGGACACCGGCCCCGCATCCGCCCTACAGTGAAAATCGCGCGGCGGGGGTGGGTGCGCCGCCGCGGTCGAAAGAGGTCATGGTGAACGTCACGCTCGGGGTCTTCGTCGAATCCGGCACGGCTCGGATTGTGCTGGTCGACGCCGACCCCCCGAACCCCGTCGTCGATCAGACCGACCTCGATCTGGCCGCCGCCGACAGCACACCCGACACCTTGGTGACCACGGTGCTGGCGACCGCCGGGGCGCTGACCGAGTCGGGTCACCGGCTCGTCGGCATCAGCCTGTGTGGTCCGGCCGCTGACCGGATCGGCCCGGTACACGACGCGCTGACCGGGTCCGGGCTGCGTCCCGTGACGGTGGTCGACGAATCCGACGCGGTGACCGCGGTGGTGCGCACGCTGGCCGGCGATGAGACGGTGGCGACCCTGGTCAACGACGGCGCCACGGTCGCGCTGTCGATGACGGAGGCGGGCGGCGTCACCACACCGGTCGCGACCGAACCCATCGACGGTGACCCACAGGCCGCCTACCGGACGCTGGTCGAGCGCTTCGCCGCCGATCCGGGCGCGGCCAGCGGTCTGATCGTGATGGGCTCGCTGGGTGACGGCGGTCTGCCGGCCGATCTGGTCGAGACCTCGCCCGTGCCGCTGCGGTTCCCGGACGACCCGGAGTTCATGTTGGCCCGCGGTGCGGCGCTGGCATCGCTGTCGCAGGACGCGACCATGGCCGCCCCGGTCGTCGCGGACGAGCTGCCGACCACGGTGACGCCGCTGGAGACCGCCGACACGATGCAGAGTCAACAACTGGCGTACTCCGAAGTGCCCGATGAGGATTCGGATCTGCTCGGCTTCACCGACCCGGTGGATACGCCAGGTGCGGACGGTCCGGCGGGCGGCTTCGACCCGGAAGCCGAGGATGCCGAGGATGCCGATGCCGAGGATGCGGTCCGGCGGCGCCAGTGGTTGATCGGCAGCTCGGTGGGCGCGCTGGCCGCGGTCGGATTCGCCACCCTGGCCGTCAGCGTCGCGATCACCATCGAACCGACCAGCAGCCAGCAGGCCGTGCGCCTGCAGGAGGGCCCGGTGCCCGGCAAGGCGTTTCCGGTGGCGCCCGGACAGGGCGTCGAGCCGGACGGCCCGAATTGGACGATGATCGAGCATCTGCCGCCGCCGGGGGCTCCTGCCGAGGTCCGGACCTTCGAGACGCGGGCGTTGAGTTCCTCCCGCGACGTCAGCAAGGCTGCGGCGCCGGCGATCGTCAACGTCTACCGCGACGGCACCGTCGCCGTGCAGAACGCCGCCGCGCCCCTGCTTCCGGTCGGGCCCGCGCCGGCGCTCCCGGGCACGGTGCCGGTCACGGTGCCGGGCCCGGTGTTCGCCGAGTGGCCCGAGTACGTCACCCGGCTGATCCCGGACTTCTCCAGGATCCGGCCGGTGGACCTGCTGTACTTCCTGGCCAATCTGCGTGAGCTGCTCCCGCCGCTCGAGGCGACGACGCCGGACCCCGATGACGGCTTCGACATCGGCGACATCGGGGTGCTGGCGGTGGTGCCGCGGGACCAGGGTGTGTTGTTCAGCGCCGACGCCGATGCGGCCGGACCCGAGATGATCCCGGCCCGGCTGTTCGACCCGCAGACGCCCGCCGCCGACAAGACGCAGCTCCTTCCGCCCGGTACCACCGTGCTCGACGTGCCGACCGACGGCGACGGTGACGATCCCACCGCGGCGCTGACCGGGGAGCCGACAACCGGCGACACCGGCGAATCCCGGTCGCAGCGGCCCGGCATGGACACCGAACCGGCCGGCACTCCTGAGGATTCAGACTCGGATTCGGATGCCGGAGACGGCTCCGTCGTGGACGAGACGGGTGTCGACGAGACGGGTCCGGCCCCGGATTCAGGGCCGGATTCGGGACCGGGATCAGAGCCGACCGAGGTGACGCACCCGACCCCGCCGGCGGAGCCGACCGTCGCGCCTGACGAGCCGACGTCGCGTCCGTCGACCTCTGCTCCGGCGCCTGCTCCGGATCCGGACACCCCCACGCAGGCGCCGGCGGTGCAGGCTCCCCCAGCCTCTCAAGAACCGGCCACCCGGGCACCGGCGACCCAGGCGCCGGCCACTCAAGCACCGGCCACGCAGGCACCGGGCACTCAGGAGCCGGTCACCCAGGCGCCGGCCACTGAAGAACCGGCCACCCAGGCGCCGGTCACGCAGGGACCGGCCACCCAGGCGCCCCGGACGGTGGCGCCGCAGACCCAGGCGCCCGAGACAGTGGCACCGCAGGTCGAGGCGCCGGTCACGACCATGCCGCAGTATCCGGTCGGGGGTGGTTCGTTCGGTGGCGGGGCCGACGGTGACTGACCCGGTGGCGCGACGCGCGGATCCGGTGCGTGGCGGTCGCGCCGGTGTGGCCGCCGCGCTGTTGGTGCTGGGGCTGTTGCTGCCCTGGAACCTCTATGTCGGTCTGGGCATCCCCGGGACGCCGGTTTGGGCGTTCGCCGTGGTCGCGGCCGCCACCGTGGTGTCGCTGGCGGGGTTGGCCGTCGGCCGGCGGTCCGGGCCGGAACGGCTGCAGCTTCTGTTGGGCGTACCGTATTTCGTTGTGGTGGTGGGCTTCTTGGTGTTCACCACCATCCAGGCGGTCCGGTACGGCGGTACCGCGTCGGCGCCACCCGGGGTGGGGCCCGGTGCATGGCTGGGCACCGCGGGTGCGCTGCTGGCGGCCGGACCCGGCATCGGGACCGGTCGCCGCGCCGAGCGCACGGTGTCGATCATCGCGATCGTCTCGCTGGTGCTGGGGCTGGCCGCGGCGGTGTTCAACCTGCACTGGCGCACCCGGTTCGTGCTGCCGGCGATCGGTGAACCCGACGTGGGCACCGCGCATCTGGCCACCGCACTCGCCGCACTGCTGTACGCGGTGGTGGCGGTGATTCCGCTGGTGATCGGTTACCGGTGGCTGCGGTCCACCCGCTTGGCGGCGCGGGTGGCGACGCTGCTGCTCGCCGTGTCGGCGCTGGTGGCCGGAATGATCGTATGGGTGCTGCCGGTGGGCCGTGAGGTGGACGCGTTTCACGGCATCGCCCAGAACACCGGGATCTCCGGCGTCGGCTACGAGGGCTATCTGTCCTGGGTGGCAGTCGCCGCGATCGTCGCGGTGCCGACCGTGTCGGCGCTGCGTGACGACCGTGCGGTGTGGCGCAGGGCCGTTCGCCGTTGTCTGCTGCTGATCGGCGCATGGTGTGCCGGCACCGCGGTGTTACGGCTCGCCGACGTGGCGTTGTCCGCGGTGCTGGACCTGCCGGCCCCGCCGTACAACGGCACCGCGTTGATGGCGTTCGATCTGCTCGCCGCGGTACTGGCCTGGTGGTTGTTCCTCAACGCGGGCCGGTTCGCGCCCGGCCGGATGCTGACGACGTTGTTCGCGGTGCTGTTCGCCGCCGTGGTCAGCCGGGTCATCGTCGGGATTGCCCTGGTGCCGCGATCCGAGCCGCTGGATCCGGCGACGATCAACGCCGTGTTCGGCAACACCTTGGTGCAACAGATCACCAGCACCTTCGATGTGACGCTGGTTGTTCTGGCGTTGGCGCTGTCGGTGATCGCGATCATGACAGCACGTCCGGCACGGCCTACGGCCTCGAAGCCGGCGGGGCCGGCGGGGCCGGCGGGGCCGGCGGGGCCGGCGGGGCCGGCGGAACGGAGGGCAGCGGCACCTCGGAAATCCGCGTCCGCCAAGCCCACGATCGTGATTCCCACGCGCAGCGGACCGGCGCGCATCGTCCGGCCGGGGCACGACGACGACTGACCTCGGCTGCTCGATCTAGTGCTTCTTGAAGGCGTCCTTGACCTTTTCTCCGGCGCCTTTCAGGTCGGACTTGGTCTGATCACCCCGGCCCTCGTTCTCGATGGTCCGGTCGCCGGTGAGCCGACCGAACGCGGCCTTCGCCTTGCCGAGGAGGCCTTGCGCCTGATTCCTGGCTTTGTCTGAACCGCTCATGACGCTCTCTCCTTTTTCGGGCCGCCCTGGGGCTTTCCTCTCCGGCTACGGCGCACGGATCGGCGGACGCCGTCGTGCGGAAGGTGCGCGGAAGGTGGGAGTACCTCGAAAAGCGCCCCGCGAAACGTCATCCGGTCCGCTCCGGACCGTCGAAAACGGGCGGGCCGCTACCCTGGAGAACGGTAGTTCTCGACGAGGGGTGCGGCATGGCGGAGACCGATGACAAGAACCGCGTGCTGGCCACCGCGACGACGTTGTTCAACGAGCGCGGTGTGCAGGCGGTGGGGATGGACGCGATCCGCGACGCTGCGGGTATCTCGTTGAAGCGGCTCTACTCCTGTTTCCGCTCCAAGGCCGATCTCGTGGCGGCGGTACTCGAGCAGCGCGACGCCGATGTGCGGCGTGCGATGACCGAGTATGTCCAGAGCCGCGCCGCAGACCCGCGGGACCGGATCCTCGCGGTGTTCGACTTCCTGGCCCACTGGTTCGCCGAATCCGATTTCCGCGGATGCATGTTCATCAACACCATCGGCGAACTGGGGGGCACGTCCACCGATGTCCGGCGCATTGCCCGGCTCCACAAGACGGCGGTGCGCGACTACCTCGCCGATCTCGTCGCAGCGGCGGAGCTGCCGTCCGAGCTCGCCGATCAACTGGCCATCCTGGCCGACGGCGCGATCGTCGCGGCGACCATCTGGGGTGACGGCACGGACGCGGCCGGCGCGGCACGGCGCGCCGCGGCGACGCTCATCTCCGCTTCCTGACGGTTGCGTCTAGAACGCTCGTTCTCTACACTTCGGCCATCCGGAGAACGATCGTTCTACGTCCGGGCCACTCGCCCCCTCGTCGACACGAAAGGCAGCAGGATGACCGACACACGCCCGCCGTTCCCGCCGTTCACCCTCGAGACGGCGATACAGAAGGTGCAGGCGGCCGAGGACGCCTGGAACTCCCGGGACCCGCACCTGGTGAGCCTGGCCTATACACCGGATTCCGAGTGGCGCAACCGCGAGCAGCACATCGTCGGGCGCACGCAGATCGTCGATTTCCTCACCGCCAAGTGGCAACGCGAACTCGATTACGTGCTGCGCAAGAGCCTGTGGGGGTTCCGGGAGAACCGGATTGCCGTGCGGTTCCAGTACGAGAGCCATGACGCCAGCGGTCAGTGGTACCGCAGTTACGGCAACGAGTTGTGGGAGTTCACCCCCGAGGGCCTGATGTCGCGGCGGGAGGCCAGCATCAACGACGTGCCCATCACCGAATCCGAGCGGCGATTTTTTGGCCCACGACCGAAAAGCGAGCACGGCCAGGATATTCCGCTCTGGTGACCCGGTTGCCGCCCGCCGTCGCCGGACTGCCGCCGGGCTGCCGCCGGGCTGCGCGCTGCCTCCCCGAACTCCCACGCTGTGACACCGATCACAGTAGGATGGCCGGTGTCATTCCCGGGAGGTGCGACGCCGCCGGCCTCAGCCCAGCCCCACCCGAGACGAGCACGGAGGTACTCCACATGGCACGCAGGAATTCGGCCTCACTCGATGCGGGTGGTCTCAACTGGGACAGCCTCCCGTTGAAGTTGTTCACGAAGGGCAATGCGAAGTTCTGGAATCCCGCCGACATCGACTTCTCCCGCGACCGGGAGGACTGGGAGTCGCTGACTCAACTCGAACGAGATTGGGCGACAAGGCTTTGCGCCCAGTTCATCGCGGGCGAGGAGGCGGTCACCCAGGACATCCAGCCGTTCATGGCGGCGATGCGGGCCGAGGGACGCCTGGGCGACGAGATGTACCTGACCCAGTTCGCGTTCGAGGAGGCCAAGCACACCCAGGTGTTCCGGATGTGGCTCGACGCGGTCGGGATGACCGACGACCTGCACCACTACCTCGATGAGCTGCCGGCCTACCGGCAGATGTTCTACGACGAGTTGCCGAGTTCACTGGAGGTCCTGGCCACCGATCCGTCTCCGGCCGCGCAGGTCCGCGCGTCGGTGACCTACAACCACGTCATCGAAGGCATGATGGCGTTGACGGGATACTATGCCTGGCAACGCATTTGCGTAGACCGCGGCATCCTTCCCGGCATGCAGGAGCTGGTGCGGCGCATCGGTGACGATGAGCGGCGCCACATGGCGTGGGGCACGTTCACCTGTCGCCGCCACGTCGCCGCGGACGACGCGAACTGGAACGTGTTCGAAGAGCGGATGAATGAACTCATCCCGTTGGTGTTGAAGAACACCGAAGACGGGTTCGCCGTCTACGACGAGGTCCCGTTCGGGTTGACGATGGACGAGTTCCAGCAGTACGCGACCGACAAGGGGATGCGGCGATTCGGCACGATCAGCAGCGCCCGCGGCCGCCCGCTCAGCGAGATCGACGTGGACTACTCGCCGCTGACGCTGGAGGACACCTTCGCCGACGAGGACGAGAAGGCCATGGCAGCCTCGGCGTGAGTGCCTCGGCGCCGGGGCGTCACACGGTCTGCAGCCGCAGCGCCGCCGCGGTCGCCGGGCCGACGATGCCGTCCACCTTCAGACCGCGGGTCTTGCGCTGAAACCGCCGGACCGCCTCCTCGGTGCGCGGCCCGAAGATGCCGTCGACGGCCAGATCCCCGGCGATGTCGGGGTGGTCGGACCGGAGCCGGCGCTGCACCTCGGCGACCAGTGGGCCTTGCGAACCGCGGAACAACAGGATGTGGGCGTACTGACCGACCGGCACCGGAGGTCTCGGGGTCCGAACCCGGCTGTCGAGGTCGCCGATGCGGGTCTGGATGTCGGCGCGCAAAAGATCCATGTCGATCGCGCCGGGATCCCATTTGCCCTGGGCACGGCCGGCGTACTCCTTGTGGCCGATGGTACGGTCGGCCGGCTGTCCCAGCCGCCGGTTGATCGCGGCGCAACTGGCCACCAGCGCGTCGTACTGGGCGTCGGGCCAGTTCGTGCGGTGCGGCGCGGTGGGGCTGGTTCCACTGTTGGCGCATTCGATTCCGATCATGTGCCAGTTGGCCATATTCGTCGGCAGCCACGGGTATTGGCCGACGCCGGCATGCCAGGCGACGCCGGCCGCCACCACCGTCACCGTCCCGTCCCGGGCGATGTGCAGTTGGGACAGCGGACCGGGCAGATCGGGCCGGCCGTGGGCGATGGAGGCAGCCGTCGCATGATCGGAGCCGGTGTGGTGCACCATGACGCCGCGGATATCGCGGAAGTCGCCGTGCCCCCGGTTGCGCCAGCCCGGGAACTCGACCGCGTCGAGACCCTCGGCCACCAGCACGTCGGCGAGCCATACCGGGTCTCCGGTCCAGGTCCTGACCGCGGGCACGAACGGAATCCTCTCGAATCGGTTTGCGTGGCTTCCGGTCAGACGTCGTTGGTGGTGGGTAGCCGCGGGCCCCAGAAGTTGAGGTGGTTCGCCGAGTGCCGCAGCGCCGTCCAACCCGGGATGATGTCCCACACACCATACTTGTCGTGCGGGAAGTCACGCAGAAACGTGCCGAGGTCGAATCCGGTCTTGACCGCGCGGTAGATGCTGACCGGTCCGAGTTCACCGGTTTCCAGCCACCCCACGAGGTTTTCGGCGATCTGGCTGATCATGGTGAAAGGGTCGACCAGGGACAGCGGCGTGACGAGGTCGTAGCCCTGCTTCAGGTAGGTGCCGCGGATGTCGGCGTTGCCGTAGATGTCGCCGGGCAGGCAGTAGTCGAACCAGTCGATGGTGCCGGTGATGGTCTGATTGTCACCCGAAATGCCCTCGTAGGCCAACTGATTGCCGAGGTGGAAGGTGCGGCCGCGGCACCGGTGCGGTGACGCGATGCTGTGCACCCACAGGCAGTCCCGTTGCCGGGAGGTCAGTGATCCGGAGACCAGTTCGCGTCCGACCAGGGAGACCACCGCGGCGCCCTGGCTGTAGCCGAGCAGGCCGAAGGTGCCCCGGTGTGCAGCGATCAGGCGTTTCAGTTCGGCGAAGCCCATGTCCCGCGAGACCAGATAGGACGGGTTTCCGAGGGCTTCCAGCAGGCTCTGGCCGCCGCCCGGGACGGGGCCGAAACTGGCCGGATAGTTGACGTAGACGACGTCGAACACCCGTCGGTCGAGCAGATCGGTGACACCTTTGAGCATGCCGATCTCGGCGGTGGGGGTCATGGCGCCCGGCATGCGGTCGGCGGCGGCCACCGCCTCCCAGGTGCCCGGCACACAGAACAGGGTGTGTCTGGCCATGGGCCCGAGTATCCGCCCCGGGGCAGCGCTCGCGAGGGTGCGTTTTCGCTTCTACAGCAGATCGTTACGTGCGCGGGCCGCCGTTTCCGCGTATTCGGCGATGCGAATGCTCAGATCGCGCGGGAGCAGCGAGGCCTTTCCGGAACCGCCCGCTGTGTCTACCACGGATTTCTAGTCACACGAGTCACAATAGTCACATGAATGTTGGTGCTGATGGCTGCCGGGCGGACGACGAGGCCCGCTCCGAGCCGACTCCCGCGCCCGAGCCGGCCGGGCCGGTGGAACCGCCGCGACAGCCCAGGCACAGAGCGGCGCTGGGGCAGGTGTCGACGGTGGCCGCGAAACTGGGCGCGCTCGCGCGGCAGGCCTGCGACCGGGTCGCCGCGGCCTCGCCGATGACGATCCTGGTGCTGCTGCTCGGCGTGCTCACCGCGCTGAGCATGGTCGCCGCGTTGTCGTCGGAGAGCTCACTCGGTGTGACGAGCACGGTGCTGTTCGTGCCCGCGCTGTCGGCCGCGCTCGGGGCGCTGGCCATGCGTCACGTGCTGATCCGGGCCGACGGCCCGACGGCGCGCGAGGACGCCCGGGACGACACGACGGAGATGCGTCAGCTCCAGCGGACGCTCGATTACGTCGACGCCAAACTCGACGCCGCGCTCACCCAGTTCGGCACCGACCGGCACAACCATGCCGTCGTAGCGATGTTCCAGGCCAAAGCGGCCACCGAGCTGTACCGGGAGTCGACCGGTTCGCTTCAGCATGACGCACCCGAAACGCGTTATGCCCTCGCCGATTTCCTGACACCGGCGGCGCTGCAGGCCGCGGGCCGCCTGGAGCGTCCGGCGGGTCTGTCCCTGATCTAGCGGGGCCCGGAACTCACGACCGACCCCAACGTGTGAGTGACTCCCGGCGTTGATCCGGGCGGCTGTGCGCGGAACAGGTGCCGGCTACTACCTTTGCCAGCATGAGGAAATTGCCGGTGTTGACAATTTTGTTCGCAGCGAGCATGGTCCTTAGCCCGGTCGCGAACGCCGTTGCCGGGGATACAGCCCGGATCGGACCGGGTGCGCCGCTCGAGCTGAGCCGCGACTGTCACCCGAGTTACGAGGGTGTCTGCGTTCCGCTTGCCAGCGCCGTCGATTGCGCCGGCGGCAACGGCAACGGTCCGGAGTATGTGTCCGGCCCCGTGTACGTGGTCGGCGAGGATGTCTACGAGCTCGACCGCGACGGTGACGGCGTCGCGTGCGAGCCGAAGGGATAGTCGCCGCCCCCTCAGGCCGCGAAGTGCGACTTGAAGATCTGACCGTGCACGCCGACGGTGCGGTCGACCACCTGGGAGATCGCGAAGTGCGATGCTGCCGACAGGTACGCGTAGGCGGTGGCGCGGTCCATGCCCCGGTCGTTCTCCAGGAAGTCCAATGCGTTGGCGACTGCTCGGCGCATCGCGACGTCGAGGTCGGTGCCCTGCCCTCCGACGGAACCGTCGGGGTCTGACAGGCCGATCGGCACCCAGGCATCGCCGGTTTCGGCGAACGGGTAGTGGTAGGCGACGGACGGGGCGTCGCCGGATCCCGGTTTGCACACTGTCAGCCGGTAGGTGCCGCGCAGGGATCCCTCCATCGCGGTGAGCGCGACTTCGCCGTCGCCCATCGCCATGTGCGGGTCGCCGACGTAGATCAGGGCACCCTCGGCGAACACCGGGAGGTAGAGCGTCGAGCCCTCGCCCAGCAGTCGGATGTCGATGTTCCCACCGGCGATCGTCGGCGGGACCGAGTTCGCCGTGGGCGCCGTCGGGTCACGGTCCTGGGCGAAGGCCACGCCCATGATGCCCATGAACGGTGCGAGCGGAAAGCGCACGCGCGCATCGCCGTACGACATGACGCCGTGGCCGTCCTCGACGGCGGTGAAGGTGGAGAGGTTGCCGTACCGGGTCGGGTCCGGGTTCGACCGCCCGTCGGTGACGGCGGGTGGCATCACCTCGTCGAGGGTGATGCCCGCGGGCGGGGTGCCGTCGGCGGTGAGCGCGAGCGCACCCTTGCCGTGCCGGCTGGACACCACACCGTAGGGCACGCGAGGTGTCGCCTCCAGCGTCTCGATCTTGAGGACATCGCCGGGTTCGGCCCCTTCGATGAAGATCGGACCGGTCACCACGTGCGGGCCGTCCTTGTCGAAATCGCGTGGTGTGCGGTCGTATTCGGCGGCAACGGCGATGACGTCCTCCAGCACGTCGTTCTCGTCGACACCCTCGGCCCCGAAGTACTCGACGGGGTTGCGGCCCTGGTCTTCGAGGATGCCTTCGTGCGAGACGGTGTCGATGGTGACCGTCTGGCCGGAGCGCATCTGCATGACCGGGGTGGCGTGCACCGTCGGTACGTAACCCCACAAGACCTGGTCGGGCACCGACTGCAGGTAGTGGTCGCCGGTGATCTCGCCCTGGCCCGGCTGCAGGATCTCGAAGTCCGTCGACGCGCCGGTGGCCCGGACAGTGCTCCTGCTCGAACAGGCGCCGAGGGTGGTGGCGATGCCTGCGCCGGCGCTCAACGCGGCGACGGCACGAACGAAGTCACGACGACCGATTCCCTTGCTGATCGTTTCGGCGGCAGAGCGTGCAAACATTTCATCCACCGGCCGCAAGCTACCGACGTTCTGTTGCATCCGTGTTGCCGTGGGGTTTACGACGTTTACGGCTCACCCGTCGGCGTTCGCGGGTGGCCTGCGGCCATGACGGTGCCCCCAGTGGGACTCGAACCCACACTGGACGGATTTTAAGTCCGCTGCCTCTGCCAATTGGGCTATGGGGGCGTGGCAGTACGAGAGCCTAGCGGGGCGCTGACACACGTCACGACACCCACCTGCGACCGAGCCGGCCGCGCGTCGAGTGAGCGGTCAGCACGTCGAGTGTGCCAACCCGGTATCGATAGTGCACCAGCGGCGGTCAATGTGAGCTAGCTGCGGGAAAACGGCCGAATTCCGACAGTGGACGCACGTTGACCTCGGTGAGCGCACACCCGCCGCGGCCCAAGCACACTCGCCACGATCCACGCACGCTCGCCACTGCCAGTGCACACCCACCACCGCCCACGAGCAGTCAACACCCGACGAGCCAGGGCTATGCCGTCTCCTCGGCCCGCGCCACCAGCCGCGCCCGCACCAGGTCCGGCCGCTCGTCGACGATGAAGTGCGAACAGTCGACGGTCTCGAGCGTGTAGTCGTCGGCCAGGGCGGTCTCCGGCGCGGCCAAAGACGGGTGGATCGCCAGGTCGCGGGTTCCGAACAGCGCCCGGATCGGCACCGTAGCTCGTCGCTTCTCGGGATTCCTTGCCGCGGCGGGCATTTCCCGCACCAGGAACGTCCGGTAGGTGTCGCGGCCGGCCCGCGCGCACACCGGGTCACGGAACCTGTCGGCGTACACCTTCGCCGTCTCGGCATCCAGTGCCGAGCCTTTTCCGAACACCACCCGTTCCAGCACCCGGGTGCGCTGCTGCAGCGGAACCCCGAAGGCAGCCATCGGCGGCTGGTAGGAGAACCGCCAGATGTGCTTCAACACAGTGCCGGTCGACACCCACGGGTGGGCGATGTTGAGCGGTATGTACCCGTCGAACCGCTCCGGCGCCCGCAGGATCATCAGGAACCCGATGTAGCCGCCCCAGTCGTGGCCGATCAGCAGCGTCCGGCCCAGGCCGAGCTCGTCCATCAGCGCCAGCAGATCACTGGCGACGTCCTCCTTGGCCCACCGGTGCGGCGCCGGCCCGGACCAGCCGTAGCCGGGCAGATCCGGGGCGATGATGCGCAGCCCCGCAGGCGGATCGGCGAGCAGGTCCCGGTAAGCCCAATGGTGCTGCGGCCAACCGTGCAACGCCAGCACCGGCCGTCCGTCGGCCGGACCGGACTCGGTCACGTGGAAGCGCACCCCGCGGGCCTCGACGAAGGAACGGCGCACACCCGCAATCGGCGGTGGTTGGACAGTCATAACAGGTCACTATAGGAACGGGCGCCGCGAGCAGGGCCCGGCGCGCTACCGTTCCTGCATGGGTGGATACCGCGAGCTGTACCAGAACAGCATCACCGACCCGGCGGCCTTCTGGGCCGACGCCGCCAAGGCCGTCACCTGGACCCGCGAACCGCAGCGGATCCTCGACGACTCCAACCCGCCGTTCTACCGCTGGTTCCCCGACGGGGAGCTCAACACCTGCGCCAACGCGCTGGACCGCCACGTCGCCGACGGGCGCGGGGATCAGCCGGCGCTGATCTACGACTCCCCCGTCACCGGCACCAAGCGCACCTACAGCTACGCCGAACTGCTCGACCAGACCGCCCGGTTCGCCGGTGCGCTGCGCGGCCTCGGCGTCGACAAGGGTGACCGGGTCATCATCTACATGCCGATGGTCCCCGAGGCCGTGGTGGCGATGCTGGCCTGCGCCCGGCTCGGCGCGATCCACTCGGTGGTGTTCGGCGGGTTCGCCGCCCACGAACTGGCCGCCCGCATCGAGGACGCCCAACCCACGGTCGTCGTCACCGCATCCTGCGGGATCGAACCGTCGCGGGTGGTGCCGTACAAACCCATGCTCGACGCCGCCCTGCAGACCATCGCGAACCCGCCCACCCGCTGCGTCATCCTGCAGCGCGACCAGTGCCGCTGCGACCTCACCCCGGGCCGCGACGTGGACTGGGCCGAGCTGATGGCCGACGCGCAACCGGTCGACCCGGTGCCCGTCGCCGCCACCGATCCGCTCTACGTGCTCTACACCTCGGGCACCACCGGCACCCCCAAAGGCGTGGTCCGCGACAACGGCGGGCATGCGGTCGCGCTGCTGTGGAGCATGCGCAACATCTACGACATCAACCCCGGCGAGGTGTTCTGGGCGGCCTCCGACGTCGGCTGGGTGGTCGGCCACTCCTACATCGTGTACGCACCGCTGCTGCTCGGCGCCACCACCGTGCTCTACGAGGGCAAACCGGTCGGCACCCCCGATCCGGGCGCGTTCTGGCGGGTGGCCGCCGAGTACGGCGTCAAGGCGCTGTTCACCGCGCCGACGGCGATCCGCGCCATCCGCAAACAAGACCCCGACGGCGCCCACATCGGCCGCTACGACCTGTCCGGGCTGCGTTATCTGTTCCAGGCCGGAGAACGGCTCGACCCCGATACCTACGAATGGGCGTCGGCCAAGCTGGGCATCCCCGTCGTCGACCACTGGTGGCAGACCGAGACCGGCTGGGCGATCGCCGCCAATCCGATGGGCGTCGAACCGTTCCCGATCAAACCGGGCTCCCCCACCCTGCCGATGCCCGGCTACGACGTGCGCATCCTCGACGCCGAGGGCGCACCGTGCGGCCCCGGCACCGAGGGGGCGATCTGCATCAAGCTGCCGATGCCGCCGGGCACCCTGCAGACGCTGTGGAACAACGACGCCCGCTATCAGGCCGGCTACCTCGTCGAATATCCCGGCTACTACCTCACCGGCGACGGCGGACACATCGACGACGACGGCTACCTGTTCGTGATGGGCCGCATCGACGATGTGATCAACGTTGCTGGACACCGGCTTTCGACCGGGGCGATCGAGGCGGTGCTGGCCGCGCACCCGGCCGTGGCCGAGGCCGCGGTGATCGGCGTCGACGACGAGATCCGCGGTCAGGTGCCCCGCGGTTTCGTCGTACTCAAGGACGGCGCCTCCGCCGACGGACTTGCCGACGAACTCATCACCGCGGTGCGCGACGACATCGGTGCGGTGGCCAACTTCAAACTCGTCGACGTGGTGCCGGCACTGCCGAAAACCCGCTCCGGCAAGGTGCTTCGCAAGACCATGCGGGCCATCGCCGCGGGCCGGGACGAACCGCTGCCGTCGACGATCGAAGACCCCACGGTGATCGACGCGCTCAAACCCATCCTACGCAAGTAGCCCCACGGCACGCCGATCGGCCTATGTTGATAGCCGAATTCGTTGCCGAGTCAAGGAGTGATCGGATGCGGAACTCACCGCTGCGGACCGGAACCTGCGCCTGCCGGTGCAACGTCTGCGACAAGGGGCACCACTGCAAGAACATCGGCAGCGGCTGCCGCGTCAAGTAGCGGTCCTGGGGGGCTCGCCCGGGCAGGTGATCCGGCCGGCGCGCGGCGCCCCGAAACAGCTCCGACTCGCGTCCCGCTGACGCTCGGGTTAACCGACGGACCTGCCGGGTACATCTTCTGCTACCTACCGACCCGTCGGCGAGCACGAATCAGGAGGCGGGGCGATGACCGAGACCGGCACCACCCGACGAACCACCCCGAAGTACATGGCGGTGCAGGGTGCCGCCCTGCTGATGGGCGCGCTGTTGCTGCTCATCGGCGCGGCGGGCTTCATCCCCGGCCTCACCACCGGCTACGACGGGCTGTCCTGGTGGGGCCACGAGTCGACGGCCCGGCTGTTCGACATGTTCACCGTCTCCGCGCTGCACAACATCGTGCACCTGGCGGCCGGGGCGGGCGGGCTGCTGCTGGCCCGCAGCTACGCCGCCGCCCGCGCCTATCTGCTCGGCGGCGGCGCGGTGTTCCTCGCCCTGTGGGGCTACGGACTGGCCGTCGACAAGGCCGGGCTGGGCAACGTGATCCCGCTCGACAATGCCGGCAATTGGCTGCACTTCGCGCTCGGTGTGGTGATGGTGGTGCTGGGCCTGACACTGGCCGCCCAGCGCGATCCCACCCGGCATCGTCGCCGGGCGGCCCGGGCTAGCTGATCGACAGCGCGATCCCGTCGAGGATGTCGTGCTCGCTGACGATGAGTTCCTCGATGCCGGCCCGCTGCCGCAGCAGCGCCGCCAACTCCTCCACGATGATCGCGCCGCCGCCGATGACGTCCACCCGTCCCTCGTGCATCGGGCCGAGCGCGGCGCGCTGCTGACGCGTCATCGCCACCAGGTCGTCGCACACCCGCAACAGGTCCGAGAATCCCACCCGGGAGAGGTGGATCGCCTCGGAGTCGTAGCTGGCCAGATCGTGGGCCAGCGCCGCGAGCGTGGTCATGGTTCCGGCCACCCCGACCCAGGTCCTCGCCCGTTCGACGGGCACCCGCCGGATCACCTCGTCCAGCGCCCCGCGCACCACGGCCCGCGCGGCGTCGATCTCCGCGGCGGTCGGCGGATCGGACGGCAGGCACCGCTCGGTCAGCCGCACACATCCGATGTCGGCGGAGACCGCCGCCGCCACCTCGGTTGCCCCCAGCACCACCTCGGTGGAGCCGCCGCCGAGGTCGACCACGACGAACGGCGCTGCGGCGGAATCCAGTTCGGCCACCGCACCGCGGAAGGACAGTTCGGCCTCCTCGGCGCCGGTGATCACCTCGGCCACCGCCCCGGGGACCACCGTGCCGAGCACCTCGGCGGTCATCGCGAAGAACGCGTCGCGGTTGATCACGTCCCGCGCCGCCGACGTCGCCACCATCCGCACCTCGGCGACCCCGTGGGCCCGCATCAACTCGGCGTAGTCGGTGAGCGCCGCCCGGGTCCGCTCCAGCGCCTCGGGCGCGAACTCACCTGTGGCGTCGACACCTTGACCCAACCGCACGATCCGCATCTCGCGATGCACGTCGCGCAGCCGGCCGCCCGGGCCGGCCCGGTCGGCGATGAGCAGCCGGATCGAGTTGGTGCCGCAGTCGACGGCGGCGACCCGGCCTACCGCCGGATCCACGTGTCCCGTTCCACAATCCCCTCCATCGCCGGATCCTCGGCCAGCATCGCCAACGCCTCATCTCCCAGCGGATTGACCCCCGGCCCCTTCGCCAGCGAGTGCGCGATCAGCACGTGCAGGCATTTGACCCGGTCGGGCATGCCGCCGCCGGAGAACGTGGTGCCCAACGGTTCGATCGCGTCGCGTTCGGCCAGATACGCCTCGTGCGCACGACGGTACGCCGCCGCGAGCTCCGGATCCTGCTGCAGCCGCTCGGTCATCTCCCGCATCACCCCGGCCGCCTCCAGCCGGCTGGCGGCCGCGACCAGCTTCGGGTGGGTCAGGTAGTACAGCGTCGGGAACGGCGTACCGTCCGGCAGCCTGGGGGCGGTCTTGATCACCCCGGGCTCGCCGTTGGGGCAGCGGTAGGAGATCTCCAGCACACCCCGGGGTTCGCGGCCCAGCTGCCGTTCGACGATCTCCAGATCAGCGGGATCAACCACCGGGCATCGGCTCCCCTGGCGGCACCGGCTCGACCGGCGCGGGTGGCGGACCGTCCGGCACCGGAGCCGAGGGATCATCCGGCGCCGGGCCGGGTGACGGCGCCGGGCCGTGCGGCTCGTCGGCGATGGTGCGCCACAGCGACGTGTACCACGGCTCGTCCGACGGTGCGACCGCCGCGTGCGCATCCGGCGGTTCGGGCACCTCGGCCCCCGGCGGCAGCTGCACCTGGTACGGGATGTCGCCGGGCATCACGAAACCGAGGCGTTCGCGGGCCTGGGCGGCGATGTACGCCGGATCGGCCAGCTTGAGCTTCTGTTCCTCGAGCTCGGCGATCTGCTCACGAAGCTGTTCCTGAACGGCTTTGAGCTGCATCATCTCGGTGCGTTGCGCGAAGTAGGTGCGGACCGGCCCGGCGATGGTCAGCGTCAGCACGCACACCACCGCCGCCAGGATCGCCGCGCGGCGGGCCGTCGACCCGAACCGCTGCTCGGACTGCTGCTCCGCCGAGGCGACGATGTGCTGGCGGATGGTGTCTGCGGTGTCGTTCGACTCGGCCGCCGACCGCGCATCGGTGGCCCGGGGCTCGCGGCGCGCCGGTGGCCCGCCCCGCGGCCGTCCCCGGTTCCCGGCACCCGGTTTCGCCGGCCGCGGGGCCGGGGTCCGTCGCCGCGAGTCGGGCCGCTTACCTTCGGGCACAGGCTATTTGGTCTCGATTCCGAATCGGGGGAAGGCCAGGTCACCGGCGTAGCGGGCGGCGTCACCGAGGGTCTCCTCGATGCGCAGCAGCTGGTTGTACTTGGCCACGCGTTCGCTGCGCGCCGGCGCGCCGGTTTTGATCTGGCCGCTGCCCACCGCCACCGCGAGATCGGCGATGGTGGTGTCCTCGGTCTCCCCGCTGCGGTGGCTCATCATGGTGCGGTACCCGCTGTTGTGGGCCAGGGCCACCGCGTCCAGGGTCTCGGTGAGCGTGCCGATCTGGTTCACCTTGACCAGCAGCGCGTTGGCGGCGCCCTTCTCGATGCCCTCCTCGAGCCGTTCCGGGTTGGTGACGAACAGGTCGTCGCCGACCAGCTGGACGCGGTCACCGAGGGCGTTGGTCAGCGCCACCCAGCCGTCCCAGTCGTCCTCGGCCAGCGGGTCCTCGATGGACACCAGCGGGTAGGAGTCCAGCAGCCCGCTGTAGAACTCCGCCATCTGATCGGCGGTGCGGGTGGACTTCTCGAAGGCGTAGCCGGTGCCGGCGGTGAAGAACTCCGTCGCCGCGACGTCGAGCGCCAACGCCACCTCGGCGCCGAGCTGGAAGCCGGCCGACTCGACCGCCGAGGCGATCAGATCCAGCGCCGAACGGGTGTCGGGCACATCCGGCGCGAACCCGCCCTCATCGCCCAGGCCGGTGGCCAGGCCCTGCTTCTTCAGCACCGCCTTCAGCGCGTGGTACACCTCGGTGCCCCAGCGCAGCGCCTCCTTGAAGCTCGGGGCGCCGATCGGGGCGATCATGAACTCCTGCACGTCGACGCCGGTGTCGGCGTGCGCGCCGCCGTTGAGGATGTTCATCATCGGCACCGGCAGGATGTGGGCGTTCGGCCCGCCGACGTAGCGGAACAGCGGCAACCCGGCCGATTCGGCCGCCGCCTTGGCGACCGCCAGCGACACCCCCAGCATCGCGTTGGCGCCCAGCCGCGACTTGTCGGGGGTGCCGTCGAGGTCCACCAGCGCCTGATCGACCAGCCGTTGATCATCGGCGCTCATCGTGATCACCGCCGGGGCGATCTCGTCGAGCACGGAGTTGACCGCCTTCTCGACGCCCTTACCGCCGTAGCGGGACCCGCCGTCGCGCAGCTCCACCGCCTCGTGCTCGCCGGTGGACGCACCCGAGGGCACGGCGGCCCGGGCGAACGTTCCGTCGGTGAGCGCCACCTCGACCTCGATTGTCGGGTTTCCGCGGGAATCGAGGATCTCCCGGGCTCCGACCTGTTCGATGATGGGCAATGGTTTCTCCTTGCTGATACGGGTGAACGGACTGCGCTAGCCCCTGAGCCTAAAGCGTGGGGTTGTCCGTCGCGCAGCTAGAGGCCGTGTCCGTTGGCATAGGCGGTGGCCCAGTCCCGCACCGAGCGGGCATAGGGGTCGGAGTAGTTGTAGGCCCGCAGCGCCTCCATCCAGCCCCGGGGGGTGGACAGATCCTTGCCCCGCCAGCACAGATAGCCCGCCGCCGACAGGGCCGCGTCGTCGATGTTATCCGGGTCGACCACCCCGTCGTTGTTGGCGTCGACGCCGTAGAGGCGCCAGGTTTCCGGGATGAACTGCATCGGACCCATCGCGCGGTCCAGTTCGCTGTCACCGTCGAGCTCCCCGCCGTCGGTGTCGGTCAGGCGCAGGTTGCCGGCCGACCCGTCCAACCGCATCCCGCGGATCGGCGGGGTGACGTTGCCGTCGGTGGCGACCATCGCACCCCGGTAGGTGCCGTGATGGCTCTCCACCATCCCGATACCGGCCAGCGTGGTCCAGGTGATCTTGCACTTGGGGTTCACCACCTCGGCGACCCGCGCGGCGTAGGCGTAGGCCTCCAGCGCGGTGACCGGGATCCCGAGCTTCGGCGCCCGCTCGGCGGCCCACTCGTGCAGCTGATCAGCCGGACGGCCCTCGACGTAGATGTCGATGGCCGGAACCGGATCACCCGCCGGCGGCGGCACGCCCTCGGGGATCGGTACGCCCAACTGAAAGGAACAACTGGATGCCAGCAACAACGCCGTTGCACCGATCACTGCAACAGGCCGTAGCCAACGAACCGGCGACACCAGACTCCCTCAACCAACGTCGGTCGATGCCCATAGTCCCACGCGCCGCGGCGGAGGGCGGAGAGCACCGCCCGGCGGGCGTGGGCCAGCAAACCCCATTCGGGGCGCACGGTCACCCCGGCCGGTCGACGCGACCTGTCCATGCTGACCAGCGGGCTCGGTAGGTTAGGCGAACCTACCCTGTCCAGCGAAAAATTCGGTACTGTTTCCGGGTCGACGGCGAGGAGGGCGCAGATGAGACGGTTCGTCGCATGGACGGTGCCCGTGGCGGCGCTGGCGCTGATCGCGGCCGGGTGTGCGAGCGGCGACTCCGCCGACCGCGCGGAGTCGACCGGGACCGGGACGGTCACCGAGACCACCGAGGCGGCCGCCGGTGCGGACAATCCGTTGATCGTCGAGGCGGTGGACCAGTACCACGCCTACGCGGTCGAGCAGACCGAGGAGCTGGTCCGGGTCACCAGGACGTTCACCGACGCGGTGCGGGCGGGGGATCTGCCCGCCGCCCAGGCCGCCTATGCGCCGTCGCGGCAGCCGTGGGAGCGCATCGAACCGCTGGCCGCGCTGGTCGAGCAGATCGATGTGCTGATCGACGCCCGCGTCGACGACTTCGCCGGTATCGACGATCCGGCGTTCTCCGGCTGGCACCGCCTGGAACACCTGCTGTTCGAGCAGAACACCACCGAGGGTGGGGTGCCGTTCGCCGATCAACTCGACCGTGACGTCGCGCGGTTGCGCGACGAGATGGCGTCCCTCGAGATCGCCCCGGTCGACGTGCCGGTGGGTGCGGCCGAGCTGATCGAAGAGGTGTCCGAGGGCAAGGTCACCGGCGAGGAGAACCGCTACGCCAAGACCGACCTGTGGGATTTCGAGGCGAACCTGCAGGGCTCCCGGGTGGCGATCGACACGTTGTCGCCGGCTCTCGCCGAAGCGGATCCGGCGCTGCTCGGCCGGATCAACGACGGGTTCGACGAGATCTTCGAGACCATGCAGCCGCTGCGCCGCGGTGACGGCTGGGTGCTGTACTGCACCGAGGACGACCCGTACCCGTCCCCGCGCTGCCCGGAGGTGACAGTGCCGCGGCAGACCGTGGACACGCTCAAGGCGCAGCTGGCCGGGCTGTCCGAAGAGGTGTCACAAGTGGCGGGGGTGTTGGATCTGAAGTGACCGGTCCGGACGGGCGGCGCGGCATCTCACGCCGCAGGTTCGTCGCCGGCACCCTGGGTGCGGGTGCGGCGGTCGGCGCCGCCGCGATGGTCCCGGGATGCGCGGGCCGGCAGGATGATTCGCTTCCCGACTCACCGCGGTTCGTTCCGTTCGAGGGTCCGCACCAGACCGGCATCACCGCGCTGCCGGTGCCGCGGCTGGGCCTGCTGGCGTCGTTCAAGGTGGTCTCCGACGACCGGTCCCGGCTGGCGCTGGTGCTGCGCGAGCTCACCGACGAGATCCGTGGTCTGATGGCCGGCCGACCACCCGAGGTGCGGGATCCGGCGTATCCCCCGGTCGACTCGGGCATCCTCGGCGCCCAACCGCCGCCGGACGATCTATCGGTGGTGGTCGGTGTCGGGGCGTCGGTGTTCGACGACCGGTTCGGCCTGGCCGACCGGCGCCCCAACGAGCTGGTCACGATGCCGTTTCTGGCCAATGACCGGCTCGATCCGAAACTGTCGCACGGGGATCTGCTGCTGAGCCTGGAGGCCGGGCACACCGACACCCTCCAGTTCGCGCTGCGTCAGTTGATGCGCCGCACCCGGCGGGATCTGGTGCTGCACTGGATGATCGACGGGTACGCCCGCGGCGCCGGCTCGGGTGTGCCGACCGAGACGCCGCGGAATCTGCTGGGGTTCAAGGACGGCACCGCCAACCTCGATTCCGGCGACGCGGCGCTGATGGACCGGTATGTGTGGGTCGGCTCTGACGACGGCGAGCCGGACTGGGCGGTCGGCGGGTCGTATCAGGTGGTGCGGCTGATCCGGATGTTCGTCGAGTTCTGGGACCGCACCCGGCTCGCCGAGCAGGAGGCGATCTTCGGCCGGCACAAGGTCAGCGGCGCCCCGCTGGGCATGTCCGACGAGTTCGACGATCCCGACTACGCGTCCGATCCCGACGGCGAACGGATTCCGCTCAACGCCCACATCCGGCTGGCCAACCCGCGCACCCCGGAGACCGAGGACAATCTGCTGTTGCGGCGGGGATTCTCGTATGCGCGGGGATTCGACGGCGCGGGCCGGCTCGATCAGGGGTTGGCGTTCGTGTGCTATCAGCGCAGCCTGCGCCGGGGTTTTCTGGCGGTGCAGGAACGGCTCAAGGGTGAGCCGCTCGAGGAGTACATCCTGCCGGTGGGCGGCGGGTTCTTCTTCGCGCTGCCCGGGGTCAGCGAGCCGGACCGCTACCTCGGCGATGCGCTGGTCGACTGACTCGCGCCGGGTGCTGGGCCGTTTCGGGTGTGCGCCATCGGCTTCGGGTGTGCGCCATCGGCTTCGGATGTGCAACGGCTGAGGCGAATGTGCGCACAGGTACGGATTTCACCCGATTCGCCTGTGTGGTCTCACGCTGAGAACACTGTCCGCACACTGAATGCGGCGGGTTCACCCTGAACGCGGTGCGATCACATTGACCGCAATCACGTCACACTCAGCCGGTCAGGGCTCGTCTGCCGCGGCGCCGTCACCGGGTTCGCCGTCACCGGGTTCGCCGTCACCGGAGTGCGCAGGCTCAGCGTCGGATTCGGCCCCGCTCACAGTTTCGGCGTCGACCTCGGCCACAGTTCCGGCCTCCGCCGCGCTGACCGTCGGCCAGTAGGTGCGCCATTCCTCTTCGGTGATGTCGTCCAGCGGCGCCACATCGAGCTCTTCGGGCACGTCCTCACCGCGGCGGACGGCGGCGACTGCCTCCTCCACCCGCCGCACGGTGTCCATGAACTCCAGCACATGGGTCCGCAGCACATGCTCGGCGTCCGAACCCGCCGACACGGCGACCGAGGTGATGGTGGACGGGATCAGGTCGGCGGGCAGGCCGGCCTGGGTCACCCGCTCGATCACCTTCTGCGCCAACGCAAGAGCGGGCTGCCCGGTGGGCACATCGTCCAGACAGGAACGGTTGCGCTTGGACCGCCGTTCCAGGGCCTTGCGTTCCTCCCACTGCGCCAACTGCTCGTCCAGGGTCACCGGTTCACCGGCCAGCACGGCGGGCACCCGGTTGCCCAGCTTGCGCACCAGCGCGTCGGCGACATCGTCGATGGAGAACGGGTTCTCCGGCGCGTCCTCGGCGATGCGCGCGTGAAACAGTACTTGCAGCAACACATCTCCGAGCTCCTCACGCAGCTCGTCGGCGTTGCCGCTGCGCACCGCGTCGAACAGCTCGTAGGTCTCCTCGAGCAGGTAGCGGCGCAACGAATCGTGGGTCTGCTCGCTCTCCCACGGCCCCGAGGTGCGCAACTGGTCCATCATCGCCACCGCGTCGAGCAGCCGTTCACCCGGATACGGCTCCGGTGCGCGGATCAACTGCTCACCGGCGGCCAGCCTGTCCTGCACGGCGGGGTGATCGGGATCGGACGACAGCAGCACCGGAGCCGGGTCGTCATCGGAGTCGGCCATCCACGGCCGCGCCGACGGCAGCGACCACGGCACCTTGACCGGCATCTCCTCGGTGTACTGGACGTCCCCGGCCAACAACCCCACCGCCTCCACCGGTACCAGCGATGGCCGCCGGGGATCGACCAGGACCACGGTCATCGTGGTCGCCGCTTGTCGCTCGTCACAGCCGCTGCACCTCCGAACCTGGTTATATCAACTTCGCCCTCGGTGTCGCCATGGAGCATCAGCAACAATCCAGCCACCATCTGGGCCAGCTCCAGATCCCGGATCCGGGGTGAGCCGATACCGCCGGACCGCGGAATGGTCACCTGCACAGTCGATGTCGTCGCCCGGTAGTGCGCTCCTGGATACAGCCGCTTGAGCCGCACCTGCTGGGAGTCCTGCAGGGTCAGCGGCGCCACCCGGACCGTGGCCTCCGACGGGGCGCTCACCTCGGTCACGCCGAACCGCCGGCACAGCAGCCGCAACCGTGCCACCGCCACCAGCCGCTGCGCTGGTTCGGGCAACGGTCCATACCGGTCGACCAGCTCGTCGACAACCGCGGCGATCCCGTCGTCGTCCGGGGCAGACGCCAACCTGCGGTAGGCCTCCAGCCGGAGCCGGTCGCTGGCGATGTACTCCGGCGGCAGATGCGCGTCGATCGGCAGATCGATCCGGATATCCTTCGGTTCCTCCGGAGTGGCAACGGTTTTGCCTTCGGCAGCGGCCCGGTACGCCTCGACGGCCTCGCCGACCAGCCGCACGTACAGGTCGAAGCCGACCCCGGCGACATGCCCGGACTGCTCGACGCCGAGCACGTTTCCGGCGCCGCGGATCTCCAGGTCCTTCATCGCCACCGCCATCCCGGCGCCCAGTTCGTTGTTCTGCGCGACGGTGGCCAGCCGGTCGTATGCGGTCTCGGTGAGCGGCGCGTCCGGCGGATACAGGAAGTAGGCGTAGCCGCGTTCCCGGCTGCGCCCCACCCGGCCGCGCAGCTGGTGCAGCTGGGAGAGGCCGAAGGTGTCGGCCCGCTCCACGATCAGGGTATTGGCGTTGGAGATGTCCAGCCCGGTCTCCACGATCGTGGTGCACACCAGGATGTCGTATTCGCGGTTCCAGAACCCCTCGACGGTGCGCTCCAGGGCCTCCTCGTTCATCTGGCCGTGCGCGACGACCACCCGCGCCTCGGGCACCAGTTCACGTACCCGCGCGGCCGCCTTGTCGATGGTGCTGACCCGGTTGTGGATGTAGAACGCCTGCCCGTCGCGCAGCAGTTCGCGGCGCAGCGCGGCGGCGATCTGCTTGTCGTCGTACGGGCCGACATAGGTCAGCACCGGGTAGCGCTCCTCGGGCGGGGTGAGGATCGTCGACATCTCCCGGATCCCGGCCAGGCTCATCTCCAGGGTGCGCGGGATCGGGGTGGCGCTCATGGTCAGCACGTCGACATGGGTGCGCATCGACTTGATGTGCTCTTTGTGTTCGACGCCGAAGCGCTGCTCCTCATCGATGATGACCAGCCCGAGGTCCTTCCAGCGCACCCCGGTCTGCAGCAGCCGGTGCGTGCCGATCACGATGTCGACCGACCCGTCGGCCATGCCCTCGAGCACCGCGCGGGATTCGCTGGGGCTGGTGAACCGCGACAGCCCCTTGATCGTGACCGGGAAACCGGCCATCCGCTCGGTGAACGTCTGCAGATGCTGGTCGGCCAGCAGCGTCGTCGGGACCAGCACCGCGACCTGCTTGCCGTCCTGCACGGCCTTGAACGCGGCCCGCACCGCGATCTCGGTCTTGCCGTACCCGACGTCGCCGCAGATCACCCGGTCCATCGGGACCGGTTTCTCCATGTCCGCCTTGACCTCTTCGATCGCGGTGAGCTGATCGACCGTCTCGGTGAAGCCGAACGCGTCCTCCATCTCGCGCTGCCACGGGGTGTCCGGGCTGAACGCGTGGCCGGGCGCGGACTGGCGTTTGGCGTACAGCGCGACGAGTTCGGCGGCGATCTCCCGGACCGCCTTACGCGCCTTGGTCTTGGTGTTGGTCCAGTCGCTGCCGCCGAGCCGCGACAGCGACGGCGAGTCCCCGCCGACGTAGCGGCTCAGCTGATCCAGCGAGTCCATCGGCACGTAGAGCTTGTCGGTGTGGCCGCCGCCGGTGCCGCGCCGGTTCGACGCGTACTCCAGCACCAGGTACTCGCGGCGGGCACCGCCCACGGTGCGCTCCACCATCTCGACGAACCGGCCGATGCCGTGCTGATCGTGCACCACCAGGTCCCCGGCGGTCAGCGCCAGCGGGTCGACCACGTTGCGCCGCTTGGGCGCCAGCTTCCTGCCCTGCTGGGCGGTCACCCGGTTGCCGGTCAGATCCGCCTCGGTGATCACCACCAGGTTCGCGCCGGGCAGCACCAGACCGTCGTGCAGCGGGCCCTGCAGCACCCCGACCACACCGGGTTCGAGCCCGGCACCCGGCTCCAGACGTCTTGCCGGGGTCTCGGATTCGCCGAGTTGTTCGACGATCCGTTGGGCGGTGCCGGCGCCGGGGGTGACCACCGCGGCATACCCGCCGGTGGTGACGTGGGCGCGCAGCATCGCGAAGATCTCGGTGACCGCGCTCTTGGTGCGCGCCGCGGGCACCGGCCGCAGATCCAGCTCGATCGCCGACTCGCTGCTGAGCTGGCTCAGCGTCCACCACGGGTGGCCGGCCTCCGCGGCCGACGCCCGGGCGTCGTCGAGATCGAGGAAGCCCGACGCGCCCAGCGCGTCGAGATCGATGGGGGCGTCACCCCCGATGGCCGCGGCCGACCAGGACGCCTCCAGGAACTCCTGCCCGGTGGAGATCAGGTCGGCGGCGCGGGTGCGGACCTTCTCCGGGTCGCACACCAGCACCGGCGCGCCGGCGGGCAGATGGTCGGTCAGCATCGACAGCTCACCCGGCCGCAGCAGCGGCAACAGCGCCTCCATCCCGTCGACCGGGATGCCCTCGGCGAGTTTGGCCAGCATGTCCGGCAGGGTGCCGGGCAGGGTGTTCTCCTGCCTGGGGTGCTGCTCGGCGAGTTTGACGGCCCGCTCCCGCACCTCGTCGGTGAGCAGCAGTTCCCGGCACGGCATCGCGACGACGGTGTCGATGCTGATCTCCGGGATGGACCGTTGGTCGGCCACCGAGAACATCCGCATCTCGGAGACCTCGTCGCCCCAGAACTCGATCCGGACCGGATGTTCGGCGGTCGGCGGGAAGACGTCGAGGATGCCGCCGCGGACGGCGAACTCGCCGCGCCGGCCCACCATGTCCACCCGGGTGTAGGCCAGTTCGACCAGCCGGGCGATCGTCTCGTCGAAGTCGGCGTCCGCCCCGACGGTGAGGGTGACCGGCTCGGTCTGCCGCACCTCGTCGGGCCGCTGGGCCATCGGCTGCACCAGCGAACGGGTGGTGGTGACGACGACCCGCAGCGGCGGGCCCAGCCGGGCGTCGTCGGGATGGGCCAGCCGGCGCAGCACCATCAGCCTGGTGCCGACGGTGTCCACCCCGGGCGACAGCCGCTCGTGCGGCAACGTCTCCCAGGACGGGAACATGGCGACTTCGTCGCCGTACACGCCACGAAGTTCGGCGGTCAGCTCCTCGGCCTCCCGGCCGGTGGCGGTGACCACCAGCAGCGGGCCGGATCGAGCGAGTGCGGCTGCGACAAACACCCGTGCGGACGCGGGGCCTACCAGCGACAGTTCAGCCGGACGATCGGCGGCTCGGGCAGCGACATCCTGCAGAGAAGGGTCGCGTAATGCCAGATCCACCAGCCCCGCGATCGGGGTTTGGACATGGGGGTGCCCCGATGCGGTCATGATTCACCCATCCTATTCGCTGCACGGGCGGTGTCGAATCCGGCGGGTGGTGTGCGCACGACTCGGTACATACCCGCCTGTGGGCGGTATCGACGCAGGTAGACCGATAATTGGTGCGCAGGGGCCGGGTCGGCGGATGTTAACGTCTGGTGAGCTGCGCTGATCGCGAAAGGTGTGGGTGATGTCGGCGACCATCTCACTCGTCGAAGCCGCCGACCCCCAGGGGTTGACGGCCGCCGCCGCACAGCTGCAGACCAAGATCACCCACCTGGACACGATCATCACCGCCGAGCGGTCGGCGCTCGCCGCCCTGGCCGGCGGCTGGGAAGGCACCGCCGCCGACGCGGCGCTGGCCCGCGGCGAACAGCACCTCGCGCAGCAGGAACAGCTGCGCACCCGGTTGACCTCACTGCAGGCCACGCTGGCCGATGCGGGCGCCAACCTGTCCGCGCTGCGCACCCGGATCCTCGACGTGGCCGCCCAGGCCCGCAGCCTCGGCGGGCTGGTCGGCGACGACGGCACCGTGATCGCGCTGACCTCCGGCGGCCTGATGACCCCCGACGTCGCCGCCGCCTACACCACCACGCTGAAAACCCTGCTGCAGACCTTCGACCGGGTCGACCAGCAGAGTTCGCAATCGGTCATCCAGGCCCTCGGCGACGGCGCCGACACCGGGGCCGAGGCCCCACCGGAACCGGACATCGACGACCTCAAACCGCCCGAGGGCGCCACCGACACCGAGGTCAACCAGTGGTGGGACGGGCTCTCCGAGGAGGACCGGCAACGGCTCATCCACGAGCGTCCGGAGTGGATCGGCAACCTCGACGGGGTCCCGGCCTCCGCGCGGGACCAGGCCAACCGCAACCGGTTGGAGGGGTTGCGCGACGACCCCGGGCTGACGGTCGAGGAGCGCGACACGATCGCCGCGATCGATGACGCATTGGAGGGCGAGGAGCGGCAACTGCTGGTGCTCGATTTCGACGGTGAGCACCCGAAGGTGGCGGTCGCGCTGGGCGATGTCGAGACCGCGGACCACGTCAGCGTCTATGTGCCCGGGACCGGGTCGGTCACCTATGACAAACCCGACGCGGGCAATGATCTGCCGACGTATGTCGAACAGTCGGGATGGCTGAAGGCCGAGACCGAGCGGGTACTCGAGCAAGCCGGCAGATCCGACGAGACCGTCGCGACTGTTGCCTGGCTCGGCTACGAGCCCCCGGCGAATGTCGCACAGGCCGGAAGCCCCCACTACGCCGATGACAACGCACCGAAACTGGCGTCGTTCATCAACGGCCTCAACAGTTCCCGCGACACCGACCCGAATCTGACCGTGCTCGGCCACTCCTACGGGTCCCTGGTGGCCAGCGAGGCACTGCAACGCGGGACCGCGGCGGACAACGTGGTGTTCATGGGCTCACCCGGACTCGAGACCAATGTCTGGGAGTGGCACAAGAACGTGACTCCCGAGAAGTTGCACCTCAGCGAGGGACACGTCTTCGTCCAGCATGCCGACAACGACATCGTCGCCAACCTCGGCCGGTACGGCGCCGTCATACCGTCGGAGCTGCCCGGGTTCATCGACCTCTCGACCAACGCCGAGTCCACACCGCTCGGCCCGCGGGACGCGTCGAGCGGCCACAGCGAATACTCATTCATCAACAAGACCGCGCTCTACAACCAGGCGGTGGTGGTGGCCGGTCTGGGACAGGACGACCGGTTCATCCGAGTGGAGGATTGATGTGGCGATTGGCGATCTCGGCACTGCTGGTGCTCGCCCTGACCGGGTGCGGTCCGATGTTTGAAAGCGAGTACACCGGACGGGCCGACGGCGACCACGGTCACGGCACCCCCGGAGAACTCGGCGAACTCCTCAACCGCCGCGACGCCGAGGACGTCCTCGCCGACCGCGACCGGATGATCACCGAGATCACCACCGAGCTGACCAGAATCGTCCCCGGATCCGAATGGCTGCCGAACCGCAAGGCAAGTGAGACTCCCTGCGGCGACTTCGGGTCGACTCGCGGGCGGTCCTACATCAGCCGGCACTACACATCGAAGGTCCCGGTCCCTGCCGAACTGTGGGATGAAGCCTCGCAGGCGGTCATCGACATCGCCGCGAGATACGGGTACACCGACGTCATCAGTCACACCGAGAATCCCAGCGACGATCACGCGAAGGATCTCGTCATCGAGGACGGCGAGGGTGGCCGCCTCGCCTTCGGATCGATGGTCGCGGCCAGCATGTACGTCGGAACCGGCTGCTACCTCACCGCCGAGGACAAACGCAAGGCCCGCGAAGCAGCGCCGAAGTGAACCGCGACGCGCCGCACGCGGTCAGCACCCATTGGTGCTAGCATCCGGCCCGACCGTGGCAAACTTCGCCGCGTCGTCAGAAAAGGTCGCCAGAAAGGGATGCCATGATCCGGGCAGGTGCCGCGCTGATCGGAGCCGCAGCGTTGACGATCCTCGCCGCCGCATCGCCGGCCGCCGCCGACCCGGCCGGACCGGCCGACGCGGCCGCCGAGCCGCACCCGGTCTCCTATCTGATCGGCCGCTGCTACGACCCGAGCCAGCCGGTCGAGGAACGCCCGGAGCGGATCCTCTACAACTGCGAGGGCACCGGGCTGATGCGGGAGATGACCTGGACGCAGTGGGACGCCGAGGGCGCCCGCGGCACCGGGATCGACGAGTCGGTGGAGTGCAAGCCGAACTGTGCGGAGGGCCCCCGTCTGGTCAACCCGATCGTGGTGCACGCGTGGAACCCGCGGCCCGCCGACGACGACCGCTGCCCCGCCGACGTGCAGTTCTACGCCGACATCACCATCGCCTACCCGCAGGGTGTGCCGCCCTGGATCGTGCCGGGCACCACCTGGGACGAAGGCACCGACTTCGTGATCATCGACGGCATGCCCGCGGTGCACTTCTCCGATCAGAAGCCGTTCAGCTGCATGCCGCTGGGTGAGTAACGGCCCCCGTCACTCCTCGTGCAGCACCGGATCGGGTTCCAGGTGGGTCAGCCCGTTCCAGCACAGGTTCACCAGATGCGCGGCCACCACCTCCTTCTTCGGCTCGCGCACGTCGAGCCACCACTGCGCCGTCATCGACACCGACCCCACCAGCGCCTGGGCGTACAACGGCGCCATCTCCGGATCCAGGCCGCGGCGGGAGAAGTCTCCGGCCAGGATGGAGGAGACCTGGTTGACCGCGTCGTTGAGCAGTGTCGAATACGTTCCGGAGGTGATCGCGGCCGGAGAGTCGCGGATCAGGATCCGGAACCCGTCGGTGCGTTCCTCGACGTAGGTCAGCAGCGCCAGCGCCACCCGCTCCACCCGCACCCGGGAGCGGTTGTTGGTCAGCGACGATGTGATCCCGTCGAGCAGCGCCGACATCTCCCGGTCCACCACCACCGCGTACAGCCCCTCTTTGCCGCCGAAGTGCTCGTAGACGACCGGTTTGGACACGTTCGCCCGCAGGGCGATCTCCTCTATCGACGTGCCTTCATACCCGCGCTCGGCGAACAGCGACTTGGCGATCTCGATCAGCTGCTGCCGTCGTTCGCTGCCGGTCATGCGGGCGCGGGGGGCACGCACGTGAGTCTCAGGCTTGTCGGGCACTGCCACGCTCGCCAGCCTATCGGCTTCGACTAGAGTCTCAGTGCGAACAATCCGTCGTGGTGTAATTGGCAGCACATCAGATTTTGGTTCTGAGAGTTCAGGTTCGAGTCCTGGCGACGGAGCTCAAGCTCCGCGAGCGTGCGCAAATGTACATCTCCAGCGGCGTGTCGGCGTGCAGACGCGCACTGTCGCGCAGAACGGTCAGGGAAGGGCAGCGATGGCGTCCCAGCAAGCCGAGTCCCAGCAACCCCAGCACCCACACCAGCAGCTCCAGCCTCAGCTGACCCCGGAGCGTCCCGGCACCGCCGTGGTCGTGCTGGCCGCCGGCGCGGGCACCCGGATGCGCTCCGACACCCCCAAAGTGCTGCACACGCTGGGCGGACGCAGCATGCTGGCGCACGTCCTGCACTCGGTCGCCCGGATCGACCCGCAGCACCTGATCGTGGTGCTGGGCCACCACCGCGACCGCATCTCCCCGGCGGTCGAGGAGCTGGCCGCCACGTTGAACCGCCGCATCGACATCGCGGTCCAGGACCGCCAGCTGGGCACCGGTCACGCCACCGAATGCGGGCTGGGCGCGCTGCCCGGCGACTTCACCGGCACCGTGGTGGTCACCTCCGGTGACGTCCCGCTGCTCGACGCCGCGACCTTGTCCGAGCTGGTCGCCGCACACACCGCCACCCCGACCGCGGCCACCGTCCTGACCACCACGCTGGGAGATCCGACCGGCTACGGCCGGGTGCTGCGCACCCAGGACGGCGAGGTCATCGGCATCGTCGAACAGGCCGACGCCACCGAATCCCAGCGCCAGATCCAGGAGGTCAACGCCGGTGTCTACGCCTTCGACATCGCCGCGCTGCGGTCGGCGCTGAGCCGGCTGCACACCGACAACGCCCAGCAGGAGCTCTACCTCACCGACGTGATCTCGATCCTGCGCAGCGACGGCCGCACGGTGCGGGCCAACCACGTCGACGACGCCACGCTCGTCGCCGGGGTCAATGACCGGGTGCAGCTGTCCGCGCTGGCCGCCGAGCTCAACCGGCGCATCATCAAATCCCATCAGCTGGCCGGCGTGACGATCATCGATCCGGCCACCACCTGGATCGACGTCGACGTCACGATCGGCCGCGACACCGTGATCCGGCCCGGCACCCAACTGCTCGACGGCACCAGCATCGGCGAGCACTGCGACATCGGCCCGGACACCACGCTGTCCGACGTCGCCGTCGCCGACCGGGCCACGGTGTGCCGCACCCACGGCACGGCGTCGCAGATCGGCCCGGGTGCGACGGTCGGACCGTTCAGCTATCTGCGCCCCGGCACCGTGCTCGGCGCCGACGGCAAACTCGGCGCGTTCGTGGAGACCAAGAACTCCACAATCGGGACCGGCAGCAAGGTGCCGCACCTGACCTACGTCGGCGACGCCGACATCGGCGAGCACAGCAACATCGGCGCGTCCAGCGTGTTCGTCAACTACAACGGAGAAACCAAGAGCCGCACCAGGATCGGCTCACACGTGCGGACCGGCTCGGACACCATGTTCATCGCGCCGGTCACCGTCGGCGACGGCGCCTACACCGGAGCGGGCACCGTGCTGCGCGAGGACGTGCCGCCCGGGGCGCTGGCGGTGTCGGCCGGACCGCAGCGCACCATCGAAGGCTGGGTGGCCCGCAAGCGGCCGGGATCGAAGTCCGACCTCGCCGCGAAGGCCGCCGCCGAGCGCAACGGCGACGACACCCCGAAAACATCCTGAGCATCCGCTCAGCACGGTTGTTGCCAACCCCGCCACGGCGAAGCAGAACCGCTACGTAGGATTGAGGCCGGAAATCGACCCGGCGAACCGGCGAGGCGGCGAGGAAACTGTGGGCACCGAGTGGACCGAAAACCGCAAGAATCTGATGTTCTTCTCGGGTCGAGCGCACCCCGAGCTGGCCGAACAGGTGGCCAAGGAACTCGACATCCACGTCACCGCGCAGACGGCCCGTAACTTCGCCAACGGCGAGATCTTCGTGCGGTACCACGAGTCGGTGCGCGGCTGCGACGCGTTCGTGCTGCAGAGCCACCCCGCGCCGCTCAACGAGTGGATCATGGAACAGCTGATCATGATCGACGCGCTCAAGCGCGGCAGCGCCAAGCGCATCACCGCGATCCTGCCGTTCTATCCCTACGCCCGCCAGGACAAGAAGCACCGCGGCCGCGAACCCATCTCGGCCCGGCTGATCGCCGATCTGCTCAAGACCGCCGGGGCGGACCGCATCATCAGCGTCGACCTGCACACCGACCAGATCCAGGGCTTCTTCGACGGGCCGGTCGACCACATGCGCGCCCAGAACCTGCTGACCGGCTACATCAGGGACAACTACCCCTGCGACAACATGGTCGTGGTCTCCCCCGACTCCGGCCGCGTGCGGGTGGCGGAGAAGTGGGCGGACTCGCTGGGCGGCACCCCGCTGGCGTTCATCCACAAGACCCGGGATCCGCGGGTGCCCAACGAGGTGGTGTCCAACCGCGTGGTGGGTGAGGTCGCCGGGCGCTGCTGTGTGCTGACCGACGACATGATCGACACCGGCGGGACCATCGCCGGCGCGGTGAAGCTGCTGAAGGAGGAGGGCGCCAGCGAGGTCATCGTGGCCGCCACCCACGGCGTGCTGTCACACCCGGCCCGCGACCGGCTGGCCGAGTGCGGTGCCCGCGAGGTGATCGTCACCAACACGCTGCCGATCGGCGAGGAGAAGCGCTTCCCGCAGCTGACCGTGCTGTCGATCGCCCCGCTGTTGGCCAGCACCATCCGGGCGGTCTTCGAGAACGGTTCAGTCACTGGTCTTTTCGACGGAGATGCCTAGGAGGCGGCGCAGTGGCCGACAACGTCATCTACCACAACCCGCGGTGCAGCACCTCACGTAAGACGCTGCAGCTGCTGCGGGACAACGGCATCGAGCCGAAGGTGGTGGAATACCTCAAGACCCCGCCGTCGCGCGCCGAGATCGCCGAGCTGATCGCCGACGCCGGGATCGACGTGCGCACCGCGGTGCGCAGGAAAGAGGCGCTGTACTCCGAACTCAACCTGGCCGACGCCAGTGACGACGAACTGCTCGACGCGCTCGCCGAGCATCCGATCCTGATCGAGCGCCCGTTCGTGGTGACCCCCAAGGGCACCCGGCTGGCCCGGCCGATCGACCGGGTTCACGAGATTCTATGAGCGCGGCCCGCTACGCGGTCGCCCTCACGCTGCTGGCCGGCGCCCTCGCGGGCTGCGGCGACGACATCCCTGACTACCAGTCGATCTGGACCACCACCCACACGTCGGCGGCACCGACCAGCCAGGAGCCGGTCCCCATCCACCAGTATCTGGAGAGCGTCGGGGTCGTCGGCCGGCCGGTGCCGCCCGACGAGGTGCGCGACTTCACCATCACGCTGCCCACACCACCCGGCTGGCAGCCGTATCACAACCCGAACTTCGCGCCGGGCACCCGGGTGATCGCCAAGGGCGACACGTATCCGATCGCGATGCTGATGGTGTTCGAGCTGACCGGCGACTTCGACGTGGCCCGGGCGATCGAACACGGCCACGCCGACGCCGAGCGTTCGCAGAACTTCAAACGGCTCAACGCCTCCAACGAGAACTGGCGCGGCTTCCCGTCGTCGATGATCGAGGGCAGCTACGACCTCAACGGCCGCCGCATGCAGAGTTACAACCGGATCGTGATCCCGACCGGGCCCCCGCCGGAGCGTCAGCGCTACCTGATCCAGTTGACCGTCACCAGCTTCGCCGAGGACGCCGCCGAACACGGCCCGGACATCGAGACGATCATCCGCGATTTCTCCGTCGCCCCGAAATAGCGCCTCTAGGGTGAGTAGACATGTGGACCGCTGCCGACCTGCCATCGTTCTCCGACCGCACCGTCATCGTCACCGGCGCCAACAGCGGCCTGGGGCTGGTCACCGCGCGCGAACTGGCCCGGGTGGGCGCCAGGGTCATCATCGCCGTCCGCAACACCACCAAGGGTGAGGCCGCCGCCGAACAGATGACCGGCCCCGGCCACGGGCCGGTCGAGGTCCGTGCGCTGGATCTGCAGAACCTCGCGTCGGTGCGCGAGTTCGCGGCCGGCGTCGAGGGTGACGTCGATGTGCTGGTCAACAACGCCGGCATCATGGCGGTGCCGTTGGCCCGCACCGTGGACGGGTTCGAAAGCCAGATCGGCACCAACCATCTGGGCCATTTCGCACTGACCAATCTGTTGCTGCCGCAGATCACCGACCGGGTGGTGACGGTGTCGTCGCTGATGCACTGGTTCGGCTACCTCAGCCTAAACGACCTGAACTGGAAGGCCCGCCCGTACTCGGCATGGCTGGCCTACGCCCAGTCGAAGCTGGCGAACCTGCTGTTCACCAGCGAACTCCAGCGGAGGCTCGACACCCTCGGCTCACCGGTGCGCGCGGTGGCGGCCCACCCGGGCTACTCCAGCACCAACCTGCAGGGCCACACCGGCCGCAGGTTCGGCGATGCGCTGGCCCGGATCGGCAACCGCTACCTGGCCACCGACGCCGAGTTCGGGGCGCGCCAGACGCTGTACGCGGTCGCCCGGGACGTTCCCGGCGACAGCTTCATCGGGCCCCGCTTCGCCATGCACGGCCCGACCGGGCAGGTGGGCCGTAGCCCGCTGGCCCGCAGCGCCGGCACCGCCCGGGCGCTGTGGGAGTTGTCCGAGCAGCTCACCGACACCAAGTTTCCGCTCTAGGGTGTTTCGGCTCCAGGGTCCCCGCGGCGGGACCGGATTTCGCCGCCCGCCGGGGGGTGCGATACCCTGGCTGCCGTCACGGCGAGGGTGGCTCGACCACCGTTATCGACGGGATCACCCAGTTCTGGGTCGCTGTCCCTTGCCGTGTTGAGAACATCAACCGGTACAGGAGCAACACCAGATGGCCAAGTCGTCGGCCCCCACCACCCCGAAGTTGACCGCGACGGTCCGTGAGCGCACCGGCAAGGGCGCATCCCGCCGGGCCCGCCGCGAAGGCAAGGTCCCCGCAGTGCTCTACGGGCACGGCACCGAGCCGCGCCACCTCGAGCTCGACGCCCGCCACTACTCGGCGGTGCTGCGGCACTCCGGCGCCAACACAGTGCTCACCCTCGACATCGACGGGACCGAGGAACTCGCGCTGACCCGTGCGCTGGACGTGCATCCGATCAAGCGCACCATCCAGCACGCCGACCTGCTCGTCGTCAAGCGCGGTGAGAAGGTCGTCGTGGACGTCGTCGTGGTCGTCGAGGGCGACTCCGCACCGGGCACCCTGGTGACCCAGGAGGTCAACACGCTCGAGATCGAGGCCGAGGCGCTGTCGCTGCCCGAGCAGGTGACCGTGTCGGTGGAGGGTGCCGAGGCGGGCACCCAGTTCCTGGCCGGCCAACTCGACCTGGGCGAGGGTGTGTCGCTGATCTCCGATCCCGAGACGCTGGTGGTCAACGTCGTCGCCGCCCCGACCGCCGAGGAACTGGAGGCCGAGAGCGGTGGAGCCTCGCTGGATGAGCAGGCTGCTGCGGCTGCTGAAGCCGGGGCCGAGGCCGCAGCAGCCGAGTCGGAGTGACGGCACTCCGGCATCCATGAGTGAACCGCAGCCGGCGGCCGGACCCCGGCTGATCGTGGGTCTGGGTAATCCCGGGCCCAGATACGCCGACACCCGGCACAACCTGGGCTTCATGGTCGCCGACATCCTCGCCGGGCGGATGGGCGAGAAGTTCAAGGTGCACAAGAAGTCCGGGGCGGAGGTGATCACCGGCCGGCTCGCGGGCCGGCCGGTGATCCTGGCCAAACCGCGGTGCTACATGAACGAGTCCGGCCGGCAGGTCGGGCCGCTGGCCAAGTTCTACTCGGTGGCGCCCGCCGACATCGTGGTGATCCACGATGAGCTCGACCTCGAGTTCGGCCGGATCCGGCTCAAGTTCGGCGGCGGGGTGGCCGGCCACAACGGGTTGCGGTCGGTGTCGGCGGCGCTGGGCACCCAGGAGTTCCACCGGGTGCGCATCGGCATCGGCCGTCCGCCGGGCCGCAAGAGCGCCGCGGACTATGTGCTGCAGAACTTCTCGGCCGCCGAACGCGGCGAGGTGCCGACGATCTGCGAACAGGCCGCCCACGCGACCGAGCTGCTGCTCGAACACGGTCTGGAACCGGCGCAGAACACCGTGCACGCCTGGTGACCGGTCGGCGCAGTCACCGCCGGATCGCTGGTTGAGCGGGGCCCGCCTGACTAGGCTCGCGATATGCCGTCCGTCACCATCCTCGAGCGGGCGCTCGAGCTGGCCTGCCGCGCCCCGTCTCTGCACAACAGTCAGCCGTGGCGCTGGATCGTCGACCGCACCGACGACGACACCGAGGTGCAGCTGTTCGCCGACCACCGCCGCATCGGGCGGGCCACCGACCGGTCCGGCCGGGAACTGGTGATCAGCTGCGGAGCGGCGCTGAATCATCTGCGGGTCGCGATGGCGGCGGCCGGCTGGCAGGCCGGTGTGGAACGGTTCCCGAACCCGAACAACCCCGACCACCTGGCCACCGTCCGGTTCACCGCACTGCCCGCCGTCACACCCGCCCACCGGGAACGTGCCGAGGCGATCTCGGCACGGCGCACCGACCGGTTACCGTTCGACCCGCCGACGGACTGGTCCACGGTGGAAACGGTGCTGCGGCAGAACGTGTTCGACGACACCGTCATGTTGACCGTCCTGGGTGACGACGCCCGGCCGCGGTTGGCCGAAGCGTCACGGCTCAGTGAATCGCTGCGCCGCTACGACGCGTCCTACCACGCCGAACTGCAGTGGTGGACCACGCCGACGTGGGTGTCGCAGGGGCTGCCGCCGGATGCGCTGCCCAGCGAACGCGAACGGGAGCGGGTCGAGATCGCCCGCGCCTTCCCGGCCCGCGGCGACAGCGACCGGCGTCCCGAGGTCGCCGAGGACCGGTCCACGATCGTCGTGCTGGCCACCCCGGAGGACTCCGTCCGCGACGCGCTGCGCTGCGGGGAGGCGCTGTCCGCGCTGCTGTTGGAATGCACGATGGCCGGAATGGCCACCTGCCCGCTCACCCACATGATCGAGATGCAGCCCAGCCGCGACATCGTGCGCGAACTGCTGGACCGGCCCGGCCTGCCGCAGGTGCTGGTACGGGTGGGCACGACCACCGGTGGTGACGCGCCGCCGCCCACGCCGCGGCGACCGCTGGCCGAGGTGGTGGAGTTCCGCGGTTAGACATCCCAGGGCCGTAAGTTGTCAAGCTGCTTGGGTGTCGGCGGTGGTTTGGCGGTGTGCCCAGGCGGTGTGTTCGTCGTAGCGGGTGTGGTGGCGCAGGCAGCCGTGGAGGATGCCGA
>Ga0310822_100132_pt1 | contig 87145 bp, 91 predicted proteins | sample P4_ome_2_FD_201313 | JGI IMG/M metagenome (GOLD analysis project Ga0310822, IMG submission 201313) | Sorghum-adapted microbial communities from Joint BioEnergy Institute, Emeryville, California, United States - P4_Day56_Rep2 | ecosystem: Engineered > Bioreactor > SSF (Solid state fermentation) >... | reverse complement strand
ATTGCGTGCTGCGGCCCGCGCTTGTCGGCCTCCAGCAGCACCAGCAACTCTCCGAAAATCTGGCTGAGGTTGCCGCGGTTGATCTCGTCGATGACGAAGACGTAATCGCGGCCCGGGTCTCTCTCCGGCCTCTGGCAGAAACGCAGGAACGCCCCGTCGACCAGCGCGAAGCTTCCCGTTCCGTTACCGGAGGGGCGATACCCGCGGACGAAGTCCTCATAGGAGTAGGACTGGTGGAACTGGACCACCGCGACCCGGTCGTCGTCGCGGGCCCCGATCAGCGCGTAGGCGAGCTTGCGGGCGAGATAGGTTTTGCCGACCCCCGGCGGGCCTTGAAGAATCAGGTTCTTCTTCGAACGGAGCCGGCCGAGCGCGAGCTCGATCTCGGCCGGATCCAGGAAAACCCCTTCCGCGACGGCGTCGGCAACGGAATAGGGCGGCGCTTCGCATCGCGGCCCACGACCAGGCGTTCCGTTCCCGCCGTCCTTGCCGCGGACGAACGGCCGGCCGTCGCGGTGCAGCCGCGCCCGGACGAACGGCGCGTAATCCTGATCTGCGCCGTGGAAGACGAAATCGATGAGCTGCCGCGCCGGGGGATCGTCCGGGCGCAGGCGCCAGACCGTCTGCTGGCAGGTATAGAAATACCACGCGCGCGGCTCGAAATCGGGGTCCCAGTCCACCTCGACCTGGTATCCGTTCTCGGGGTTGTGCGTGATCGTGCCGACGGCCTTGACGACCATCTTCGGCACCGCGCGCCCGTCCGCCTCGAAGGGCAGATTCCTCTTTTGAACCGTCGCGGCCTTGAGGGCGATCCGGTCGCCGACCTTCATCGCCTTGATCAGATCGACGGCGCGTTCGTCGTAGCCGTTCTCCCAGATGCGCTCTTCGAGGAAGCGCGCCGTCTGGTCCGGCGGATCGAATCCCTTCCAGTACGCGCCGACCAGCCAATAGCCGCTTTCCCGGCGGGGATCGGACGTCCTGGGGTTCGCTTCGGTCGCCATGGGCCCTGTACCTAGCCCTTTCACCTACCTTTACCTGGTGGCCCAATGCAGGGCGGCAGGCCGCCTGGCCTTGACGGCTCGCCATCCTCACGTCTCACCGCGCAAATGTTTCTTCTTGTGGCCCTTTGTCAACCTCGACGGGCAGATTCCGACCGATCGCGATCGGAGCGACCGTTCCGTCCGCGCCGGGACTCGGCCCCGAAGCCGCTCGGGTGGGCATCTTGGATCTTGCGATTCGGACCGCAAATCAGCATATAACACGCGCGCCGCTTGTGTCGCATGTGCTCGGTTCGACGGTGCCGAGGCGGCTGCCGCGCAAGCGGGCTTTTGAGATTTGCCGCTACATCCGATCGACTTCCGCAGTGCTTTCATCATCCGGTCATGCGAGGCCGCTGGTCGTCGCAACCTACAACGTCCACTCCTGCATCGGCACCGACAACCGGTATGATCCGGACCGCGTCGCCGCGGTCATTCGCGAGCTCGACGCCGATATCGTTGCCCTTCAGGAGGTCGGGCTCCGCAATCGCCGGGGAACGCTCCGCGAGGAAGCGGCTTATCTCGCGCAGGCAACCGGTCTCGAATGGATGCCCGGTCTGGACCTCATCAGTCGTCGCGGCACCTGCGGCAATCTCCTCCTCACCCGCTGGCCCGTCAAAGAGACGCGGTGGATCGACCTGAGCGTCCCCAGCCGGCAACCGCGAGGCGCCCTCGATGTCGACATTTCCATCGGTGGTCGCGACCTGCGGGTGATCGCGACGCATTTGGGCCTTCGCCTGGGCGAGCGCCGTCGGCAAGTGTCGCAATTGCTGGGTGCGGCCGTGGCCGCGCCGGCGGCTGACGGCGATGCGGCCAGCGTCGCCCCTTGCATTCTTCTGGGCGATCTCAACGAGTGGCGGCCTTGGGGCGGCAGCCTGCGGCCGTTGGTGGACGCCTGCGGCCCGGTGGGGCCGGCCCTGGCAACCTTTCCGTCACGCTGTCCGGTGCTGCCGCTCGACAGGGTTTTCGCGCTGGGTGGCCCGTTGCCGGTCGACGCGCGTGTCCATCGCTCGCCCCTTGCAACCGTCGCCTCGGATCATCTGCCGCTCCGTACCGTTCTTGCCTGGGCGGAGGAACGCGGCGAGGCCGGGGAACAGGCGGGCGAGCCGGCATCCATGGCCGCCTAACGCAGGGACCGCCCGCAGCCCCGATAGAGGCGATCGTCCAGGCGTACCGTCACCGTGGTTTCGAAGGGCGCGCCGCTCATGACGTCGAAACAGGGCCGGTCGGCGAGGGTTACGTCCAGCCTGAGCCGGTCGGTTCGCGCTTCGAACACCGTCTCGGTCGCCCGCTGCTCGATCCGCGGCTCCGGAGTCGGAAAGACATAGCGTTCCGCGCCGTAATCGGCGACGAACAGCAGATCCTCGCTCCTGGTGATTTCCAAGAACCAGCCCGGCTCGTTGCCGACGGCCCGGAAATCCACGCCTCTCTGCCGGGCGTCCTCCCAGACGGGATTCCGCCGATCGTTGCGGCAATCGCGATGGGCGTGCTCCCCCGTCTCCAGCAATGCCTCGGGGCCCTTCGACCAGAACACCGTCTGCCCGTTGCTGTACCTTGCTCCCGAGGCGGCGGGGACCCGCCGCAAGGCAACGGATTGGCCTGGAGTGAACACCCAGGCCTGCTCGCCCGCGATCCGCGCGACGAACCCGAAGCCGTCCGTGCATTCGTAGACGAAGGTCCGCGTTGGATCGGCGGCCCTGCCGGACGGGGCGGACTCTTCGGTTGCGGGCTGCCGCGGCTCACCGATGGTGCAGGCCGAAAGGAACGCCAGAAGGACGACGGTCCGGCCGGCTTCCCGGGCCGGGCGAAGGGGGCGGGGCATCATCTCTCCTTAACCTATTCCGCCCCTTCCTATCCCGCCGGATCGCCCTGTCAATCCCGGACCGCCGGTCCTCGGCGCGGCGACGCGCGTGCTTCGCCAGATATCGACCGCTTTCGGGCGTGTTCAGGCCCGCCGCGCCAGTTGGACCAGACGGATCTCCTTCACGAGGTCATCCACGGCGGAAAGCGCGAACCGCAACGAGACGTCGTCCTCCAGGCGGCCGTCGCGGATCTTCTCGTGAACGCTCGCGACCACGACCTGTGGGCGGGCGATGACGCGCGCCAGCATCGCCGACAATGTCTCCCGCAGCTGGTGATGCGCCCGGGCCCCGCCCGTGTAGGCAGGGGATGCCGACATGATCAGGGTCGGCTTGCCCTTGGCCGGCGACCGCATGGCGGGGCGCGACGCCCAATCAAGGGCGTTCTTCAGCACGCCGGACATGCCGTAGTTGTACTCGGGCGAGATGACGACCAAGCCGTCGCATTCGGCGATCGCCGCGCGCAGGGCGCGGACGGCCTGCGGGGCCTTGTCGCCGTCGTCGTCCGGGTTGTAGAGCGGAATCTCGTTCAGTGGGAAGAGCGTCAGGTCCGCCTTGGCGCCAAGCGCGGTTCGAAGCGTCTGCAACACCGCGGTGCAGTAAGAGCCGCGGCGGATGCTGCCCGACAAGCCGAGAAGGCGGGCCGGCGGATCGGTATCAGTGCTCATGGCGGGCCTCGCGTGACTGGCCTCGTGGCGATCCTGTTGCCAACGGGCACGACGGCCGGCGAGTTCCATGCGCTGGGACTTGGTGCGCCGTGGCATCGGTAGGCGGCGTTCACCGGTTCGTGGCCGGGCCTGCCGGAGCGGGCGGCGCACAAGTTGGTGGCCACCGTGCCGCCAGTCCTTTACTCTTTGACGGGTCGGAGAACGGGCCGGCCGGCGTTCTGACAGAACAGCCCGATCGCTCAGGGAGAGCTGCGCCATGATGAGCCGCATCGTCGCGATTGGTCTGTTGCTCGGACTCTGCGGGCCGGCCTGGGCCGGCTTCGAGGAAGGCCTGGCTGCCTACCGACGATACGACTATGCCGCGGCCCTTGAGGAATGGCGGCCGCTCGCCGAGCAGGGCGATGCCAACGCCCAGTACTATCTCGGCGAATTGTATCAGCAGGGGCGCGGCGTCCGGCGCGAGGTGGCCACGGCGGTCGATTGGTACCGCATGGCGGCGGAGCAGGGGCAGGTCGACGCGCAGCTTCGCCTGGCCGAGTTGTACGAGGCCGGGCGCGGCGTCCCGCGGGACGTTGCCGAAGCGGCGCGGTGGCTCCTCGAGGCGGCCCGGCGCGGCCACGCCGAGGCCATGTATCGTCTCGGCCTCAAATACGCCGCCGGCGAAGGCGTTACGCGCGATCTGGTGCAGGCGCATAAGTGGCTCTCGCTGGCGGTGCCGCGGGGCGGCAACGTCACCGGCTTCCTCGCCCAGACACGGCTTCGGGACGTCGCCGGGGCGATGACGCCGGAGCAGATTCGCAAGGCCGAAGACCTCGCGGGCGCATGGAAGCCGGAAAACGGAACGCGGATCACGGGCGGTCCCGCGAAGCGGCCGGCCGAATCCAGCGACGCGGAACCGGCGGGCTAAGCCCGGCGTTAGAGACTTTCCGGAAGGGACGGCTTCCCGTGCCCGGTGGTCACGGTTCGGAAGCGTGCCCGTTCCACCAGGAAACAAGTCGCCGGTCCGCATCGATGCGACGCATGGTCCGTTGATCCGTTCGAAATTCCTGTAGAGGTGTCTTCGCGCATGACGCTCCGAACCACCCGCCGGCAGATGTTGGCCGGCGCGCTGGCCTTCCCCGCGCTCCATCGGCTGGGCGCTCTCGACATCCGGCGGCTCGCCGCGGCCGAAGACGCGCGGCTCGGACCGCCGGAACCGTTCGATTTCGAACGCCTGCGGGCGCAGGCGAAGCAGCTGGCGTCGCTGCCCTACGCGCCGCCGACGATCCGTTTCGACGACATCCTGGAGCGGATCGACTACGACGCCTATCAGGAGATCCGCTATCGCCCCGACCAGACCCTCTGGTCGGACGGTGCCGGGCCCTTTCCGGTCCAGCTCTTCCACCTCGGCCGCTACTTCAAAGCGCCGGTGACGATCCATCTGGTCGAGGACGGCGCGGCGCGCGAAGTCCTCTATGCGCCGGAGCTCTTCACCTTCGGCAAGGCGGACTTCGTCGGTCGGCTGCCGGAGGACCTGGGCTTCGCCGGATTTCGCGTGATGGACCGGGGCGGAAAGACCGACTGGCTTGCCTTCCTCGGCGCGGCCTACTTCCGAAGCTCCGGCGAGTTGGACCAATACGGCATGTCGGTGCGCGGCATTGCAATCGATACCGCCCTGCCGACGCCCGAGGAGTTTCCGCGCTTCACGAAGTTCTGGCTGGAGCCCGCCGCGTCCGATCCGGACGCGCTCGTCATCTACGCGCTGCTGGACGGGCCGAGCATTGCCGGCGCCTACCGCATCGAGGCGGCCAAGCCCGGGGCCGTGCTCATGAACGTGCGCGCGGATCTCTTCCCGCGCGCCGACATCAAGCGGATGGGCGTGGCTCCGCTGACCAGCATGTTCTGGTTCTCGGAGACCAACAGACACCAGTCGACCGACTGGCGGCCCGAGATCCACGACAGCGACGGCCTCGCGATCTGGACGGGCTCGGGCGAGCGGATCTGGCGGCCGCTGAACAACCCGCCGGCGGTGATGACCAACAGCTTCGCCGACGAGAACCCGCGCGGCTTCGGCCTGCTGCAGCGGGACCGGCATTTCCACAACTACCAGGACGACGGCGTGTTCTACGAGCGGCGGCCGAGCGTCTGGGTGGAGCCGCTCGAGCCGTGGGGCCGGGGCGCGATCCAGCTGGTGGAGATCCCGACCGACGACGAGATCCACGACAACATCGTGGCCTATTGGCTGCCCGAAGCGCCGGTCCAGGCGGGGTCCGAATGGTCCTTCCGGTACCGGCTCCATTGGGTGGCCGAGGAGCCCTATCCGCCCGATGCCGGGCGGGTCATCGCGACGCGCCTCGGCCGCGGCGGCGTGCCCGGCCAGCCGCGGCCGAAGGATAAGATGAAGTTCGTAATCGACTTTGCCGGTGGTCCGCTGGAGCAGTTGCAGAAGCGGGATCCCGTGAAACCCGTCATCACGGCCTCGCGGGGAGCCATCGACAACGACTACGCGCTGCAGGTGGTCGGCACCACCCGCTGGCGTGCCTTCTTCGACCTGAAGGCGGAGGGGGCGGAGCCGGTCGACCTGCGCTGCTTCCTCCGGCTCGGCGATCGCGCCCTTACCGAAACCTGGCTCTACCAGCATGTTCCGTTCACGTTCTGAGGGAGCCTGCTCTGCGGCAACGACAGCGGCAGAGGGCAATCGGCGCATGGTCGCCGTCGCGGGGTTGCGTTTCCTTTTGGAAGGGCTTGGAACGGAACGGCGCTCGGCTTGTTGCCCGCGATCCTCGTGCGGGCGATCCGCCGGAACCATTTTGCGTCGCCCGCATTGAACCGGGCGAATGGCGAAGCGACCGGCACGTCTCTCCAGGAAGGAGCGCGACGATGGGCGACCCGAACAAGACCGGTTCGAGGGAGCGGGTTTCGGTGGCCGAATGGGCTGCGAGCACCGCAAAAAATCCGGACGATTTCGACGAGCCGGGCATCTGAGGCTGCTGTCGAAGAAGGCGAACGAGCCTTTCATCGACATGTTCACGCGCGACGAGGCCGAACGCCGAAGCCGCGTCCTGGTTTCCGGGCCAAGCCGGTCGGTTGACCGGGTGGATCGATTTCGGAGAAGGCCGCCTGCCGCATGATCTCTCGGTCCGCTCTCAAGCGGTATGCGATCCTCGGATCCGGCTGGGCCTTCGTCTTGCTTGGAATCGCCGGCCTGGTCCTGCCGTTTCTGCAAGGCGTCCTCTTCCTCGTCGTCGGGCTCTATCTGCTGTCGCTCGAATCGCGCTGGGCCCGGCGGATCCGGCTGCGCCTGCAGCGACGCTATCCCCTTCTGGCGCGGATGTCCGACGAGGCCACGGACTGGCTGAGGCGCCTGCGACGCCGGTATTTCGGGCCCTGAAGCGCGGGCGCCTTCTAGGTCTGCCGCAAGCGGATCTCGCGGACGGAATGGTCCGCGGCCTTGCGCAGCACGACGCGGGCCCGCTCCCGCGTCGGCAGGATGTTCTCCCGCAGGTTCAGCCCGTTGATCTCCCGCCAGATCCGCCGGGCGACCCGCCGCGCCTCGTCCGGGGCGAGGTCGCGGTAGTGGTGGAAGTAGGAGGAGGGCCGCTGGAACACGAGGCGCTGCAGCACCAGGAAGCGCTCCACGTACCACGCCTCGATGTCTGCTTCGTCGGCGTCCAGATAGACCGAAAAATCAAAGAAGTCGGACACGACGACCGGCGCGGTTCGCCCGGGGATGCCGCTTCCCGTCTGGAGGACGTTCAGGCCCTCGAAGATGACGATGTCCGGCTGCTTCACGACCTGCCATTCGCCGGGCAGGATATCGTAGGCGAGATGGGAGTAAACCGGCGCCGCGACCTCGGGCTTCCCGGCCTTGACGTCGGCGAGGAACTGCACCATCCGGCGCAGGTCGTAGCTTTCGGGGAAGCCCTTGCGCCGCATGAGCCCGCGCTCCTCGAGGACGCGGTTGGGATGAAGAAAGCCGTCCGTCGTGACCAGGTCGACTCGTGGATGGTCGGGCCAGCGCGCGAGCAGCGCCTGCAGCACGCGGGAGAAGGTGCTCTTGCCGACGGCGACGCTGCCGGCCACGGCGATCACGTAGGGCGGGGCGCCCGCCGGCCGGCCGAGGAAGGCGTCCTTGACGCGGCCCAGATTGCGCGCCGCGGCCACGTGGAGGTTCAACAGCCGCGACAGCGGCAGATAGACCTCCACCACCTCGTCCAACGAGAGGTTCTCGTTGATGCCGCGCAGGGATTCGAGATCGGCATCGGACAGGGTAAGCGGGGTGTTCGAGCGCAGCCGCGCCCATTCCTCGCGCCCGAAGACGAGATAGTCCACAAACTCCATCTGCACACCCCGCAGGCCGAACCGCGCCGCGATCGCTGTGTTCAGGCTAAAGGGCGCGGCGGCGGTCGGCAACGCCGCTCAGAACCACGGCATCCAGCCGCCGAGCGCCAACCAGGCCACGGCGATGGCCATCGACAGAAGCGTCATCGGGATGCCCGATCGCGCGAAGTCGGCGAAGCCGAGCCGCAGCCCGGCCGCGGCCGCGCGCTCCGCCACGATGACGTTGGCGAGGCTGCCGACCAGGAGCAGGTTGCCGGCGAGAGTCGACAGCAGGGCGAGGCCGTAGAGCGCGCCCTCCGATGGATCCGGCCAGATCGCCATCAGCAGGATCACGGCCGGCACGTTGCCGATGCCGTTGCTCGCGACGAGCGCGAGCGGGGCCAGCACCGCCAGGCTGTCGGGCAGCAGCCCGCGCCGCGCCAGCCAGTCCAGCCCGTCCGCGGCAAGGCCCGTTTCCGCGAAGGCGCCGGTCACCGTGAACAGGCAGGCGAACAGCAGCAGAAGGTGCCAGTCGACGGCGCCGATCATCGCCCGGCTCGCCAGCTTGCGGCTGGCCAGCAGCGCCGCCGCGATCGCCAGCGCGCCGATCTCCCGGGGAACCGGCGTCGCGAACAGCGCGATCAGCAGAACGGTCGCGATCGCGCCCTTGGCGACCTGCCAGCCGTCGACCGGTGTGCGGTCCGGCGGGGGCGGCGGCGCTTTCGCCGGCGCGGCGAGTTCCCGGCGCCAAACCCACCGGACGACCAGATAGACGACGAGGAGCGACAGCAGGGCCGGCGGGCCGCAGACGGCGAGAAAGCGCCAGAAATCGAGCCCGCCGAGCTGCCCGATCAGGATGTTCTGCGGGTTGCCGATCAGCGTGGCGGCCGATCCGGCGTTGCTTGCGCCGGCAAGGGCGAGCAGGAACGGCCTGGGATCGAGGCCGCGGGCGCCGATGCCGGCGCAGAGCAGCGGCGTCATCGCATAGACCACGACGTCGTTCGCGAGCACCGCCGACAGCACGCCCGAGATCGCCACGGTGAGCGCCAGCAGGCGCTCGGGCGTTGCCGTCGCCCGGGTGATGGCCCCGGCGCAGAGATCGTAGAATCCGGCGGCCGCAAACTGCGCCGACAGGATCATCAGGGCGAACAGCAGGACGATCGTCGGCGCGTCGATCGACGCGCCCATCCGGTCCAGATCGACGGCCCCGGTCGCCAGCAGCACGGCCACCGCCATCAGCGCGATGCCCGTGCGGTCGAGCTTCAGGCCGGGCACGCGGCCCAATGCCATGCCGACATAGGTCGCGGCGAACACGGCAATCACCGTTCCGGTCATGCGCCCGCCCTGACTCCGCTTCGCTCTGTTTTCCGGGTATCCGTCTTTCGGGGAACGACGCCGTACCCTCTCTCAGGGAACGGCGGCGGATTGTAGCCGAGACTCCGTCTCCGCCATCAACGAAAACATCGGGCGCGGCGATTGCCGCTCGTCGCCATCGCGTGGTATTGGCCTCAAGATCCTTGAGCGGCGCGGCCGGATTGCTGCAAGTTGTGCTGACCGGGACCGGCGCACGGGCCCGGCCGATATCCGGGCGTTGCGCCCATTCGCCCGCCGCTCCTCGTTGCCCCTTCGCTTTTCGTCCATGAAAGCATCGGCCGGCCTCAACAGCATCGTCAGCGCGCTCCGCAACCCGAACTACGGCATCTACACCGCCGGAAGTGCGGTCTCGCTGATCGGCACCTGGACCCAGCGCGTCGCGGTCGGCTGGCTGGCCTGGCAGCTCACGCAGTCAGGGGCGTGGCTCGGCGCCATCGCCTTCGCCGACCTCTTCCCGACCGTGGTGATCGGACCGATCGCCGGCGCCGCGGCCGACCGGTGGGACCGCCTGCGCCTCATCAAGACGAGCCAGAGTCTGGCAATGCTGCAGTCGTTGTTGCTGTTTGCGCTCACCGTCACGGGGCAGATGACGATTGGTTGGCTGCTCGCCCTGAGCGCCTTTCTCGGCGTGGTCGCCGCGTTCAATCAGCCGGCGCGCCTCGCCCTCATTCCCAGCCTCGTGTCGCCCGTCGACCTGACTGCGGCCGTGGCGATCAACTCGATCATCTTCAACGCGGCCCGATTCATCGGCCCGGCGGTCGCCGGCTTCCTCATCGTCGGTGGCGGCGTCGCCGCGGCCTTCGGCGCCAACGCGCTCAGCTTCGCGGCCTTCCTCTTCGCGCTGTCGCGGATCAAGCTGCAGCCCGGTGCCGCGGCCGCACCGATGACGGACGGGCGGCGGGGCTTCCTTGTCGAGATCGTGGACGGGCTTCGCTACGCCCTGTTGCACCCGGGCATCGGGCCTTTGCTTCTGCTCATGGTCGCGGTGAGCGTCTGCGCACGGCCGTTCGTCGAGCTGCTGCCCGGCTTCGCCGCCGAGGTCTTCGCCACCGATGCGGGGGGCCTGGCGCTCATGACCTCGACCATCGGCATCGGCGCGGTCCTGGGCGGGCTGTGGCTGGCCCAGCGGGGCGGGAGCGCCGGCCTGACGACGGTGGTGCTCGGCCACACGCTGGTTCTTGCGCTGGCGCTGCTTGCCTTCGTTTCGAGCGCCACCCTGTGGATCGCCGTGCTGGCCCTGGCAATCGCGGGCTGGTGCATGGTCGCCGCGGGCGTCGGCACGCAGACCCTCCTGCAGCTCTCCGTCGAGCCGGCGAAGCGCGGTCGCGTGCTCAGCCTGTACGGGCTGATCTTTCGTGGTGGGCCGGCGGTCGGCGCGCTTGCCATGGGCGGGATTTCCGAAGGCGTGGGCCTGCGTTGGCCTCTGGCCGTGGGCGCCGGTTTGGTGATTCTCGCCGTGCTTTGGATCGCGCGGCAGCACAAGCAGCTCGCCGCGGTCCTGGAATAGCGGTTCCCGAATAGACGGGCGGCAATCGAGGGAGGGAGACTTGATCGAGGAATTGAGAGGGAAAGTGGTCATCGTCACCGGCGGGGCGACGGGCATCGGTGCCGCCGTGTCCCGGGCCTTCGGGCGGTGCGGCTGCCGCGTGGTCGTTCACCATCACACCGGGGCCGAGGCGGCGGCCGGGTTGGCCGAGGAGATCCGGGCGGCCGGCGGCGAGGCCCTGACCCTCCCCGGCGACGTCACTCGGCCCGGCGTCGTCGAGGGCATCGTCGACCGCGCCGCCGAGACCTTCGGCCGGATCGACGTGCTGGTCAACAACGCCGGCACGATGGTCGGCCGGCGGCCGCTCGCCGAAATCGACGACGCGTTCTTCGACGCCGTCTTCGATCTGAATGCCCGGTCGGTGGTTCGCGCCTGCAAGGCGGCCCTGCCGATCTTCCGGCGGCAGGGCGGCGGCGCGATCATCAACGTCTCGTCGATCTCGGCTCGCACCGGCGGCAGTCCGGGATCGAGCCTTTACAGCGCCTCCAAGGCGTTCGTCGCCACCTTCACCCGCGCGCTCGCGCGCGAGCTGGCGCCGGACCGCATCCGCGTCAACGCGGTCTCGCCGGGCACGATCCACACCCGCTTTCACGACACCTTCTCGACGCCGGAGAAGCTGGAGCGAACGCGGGCAACCATCCCCCTGGAGCGGCTGGGCACGCCCGAGGACTGTGCGGGCACCTTCCTCTATCTCGCCTCGGATCGGTTGAGCGGCTATGTGACCGGCCAGGTGCTCGAGGTGAACGGCGGTCAGCTCATGCCTTGATAAAGACAGGAAGGGGGCGCCGGCATCCCGGCGCCCCGCAAGATACGGTCTGCGACCGGTGCTACGACGGCCGCCGCGCGGAGACCGAGCGCCAGGCGAGCGGCATGAAGGCGGTCGCCAAGGCTGTCTTGAGCAGGGTCGCAAGGTAGAAGGGCGCGACGCCCGCGGCCCAGGCCCCGTCGAAGCCCATCAGGGTTGAAAGCCATGTCACGCCGAACAGGAAGATGACCGCGTGACCAAGGGTCATGGCGGCGAAGCCGCGCAGCAGACCGCGGTCCCAGCCCCGCTCGGCCAGCCAGCCGACGACGGCCGCCGCGGCGACGAAGCCGAGGAGATAGCCGCCGGTCGGCCCCGCCATGTAGGCGAGCCCGATCCCGCGCTCCGGCGTGCCGGAGAAAACGGGCAGGCCGACGGCGCCTTCCGCCAGATAGAGCAGCATCGTGGCGCTGCCGAGGCGCCAGCCATAGGCGGCGCCGATCACCAGAACGGCAAAGGTCTGCATCGTCATCGGCACCGGCCAGAACGGGACGTGGACCTTGGCCGACAACCACAGGATCGCCGTCCCAAACACCATCAGCACGGCCCAGCGCAGCGCCGGCGCGATCCCCGTCGCCGGCCAAAGCGCGCCGGCGAGCGTGAGGCGCGCGGGTTGAGCAACGTTCATCGAAGTCCCCTTGATGTTGACGCACCGCATCGGAGGCCGCGACCATAACAGGAGTCCGGGTTTTGAGCGAGCGGGCAATCAGACCCGCGGAAGGAGGCCTCCTTGTCCGATTCCCTGCCCGATTGCCCGTCCGACCTCTGGCCGACATCGCCGGACCAGGCCCGCCGCGTGCAGGAGCATCTGCGCGAACGGGTGGAGACGGAAGATCGACTCGGGCCGGTGGCGCTTGTGGCCGGCGTCGATGCGCATTTTGCGGCGACGGGGACTCTCACCTGGGCGGCCGTCGCGGCGGTGCGTTTCGCCGACCTCGAGCTGGAGGAGAGCGTTCTGGCCTGTCTGGAGACGCGATTCCCCTACGTGCCGGGCCTCCTGTCGTTCCGCGAGGCGCCGGCGATGCTCGACGCTCTGGGCCGCTTGTCGCGCGCGCCCGATCTGCTGCTCGTGGACGGGCAGGGCATCGCGCACCCGCGCCGGCTCGGCCTCGCCGCGCATGTCGGAATCCTCGCCGACATCCCGACGATCGGGGTGGCGAAGACGCGCCTCGTCGGTCGCTACGACGAACCCGGCCCCGAGCGCGGCGCCTGGTCCCCGCTCGTTCATCGTCGGGAGGTGGTGGGGGCGGTCCTGCGGACCCGGCCGGGCACGCGGCCCCTGTTCGTCTCGGTCGGCCACCGCGTCTGCCTGACCACCGCGATCGACCTGGTACTGCGCTGCACGCCGAAGTTCCGGTTGCCCGAACCCATCCGGCTGGCCGACCGCCTGTCGCGCGAGCACGCGGCGTAAGGCCCCTTCGCGGGGCTTGATCCCGCCGGGTGCACACGCTATCGCGGCGTGGCGAAAGGGAGGGCGTGAGCATGACTTTGGCGAGTTCAGACGACGATCTGCGGTTCCGGCCGGCGCGGCGCGAGGATGTGCCGGCCATCGTGCGCCTGCTTGCCGATGACCCGCTCGGCTCCGGGCGGGAGCGGTATGAAGATCCTCTCCCGCAGGCCTATTGGGACGCCTTCGACGCGATCGCCGCGCGGCCGGACGACGAGCTGATCGTGGCAGAGATCGACGGGGCCGTGGTCGGCTGCCTGCAGCTTACGATCATCCTGGGCCTGTCGCGGCTGGGCGCCGCGCGCGCCCAGATCGAGGGCGTACGGGTCGATTCGCGCCATCGCGGCCGGCGCATCGGCGAGCGCCTTGTCCGGCACGCGATCGCGCGCGCCCGAAGCCGGGGATGCCGTCTCGTTCAGCTCACCACCGACAGGTCACGCACCGACGCGCACCGGTTCTACGAGGGCCTGGGCTTCGTTGCCAGCCATGTCGGGATGAAGCTGGCACTGGACTGACCCCCGTCCGCCCTCAGGCCCTTTTCGAAACTCCGTCTTCCCGCAACTCGCGCCCGTCGCGGTCGATGCGCAGATCTCCGAACTGGAGAACCGCGATCTGACCGGGCGGGACCGGTGTAAGCAGGGTAAGCGATCGCCGGTCCGGATCGGCGAGCTGGAGGATGGCGAGACCAAGGCACGCGCCGTCGCGGTCGGCCACGCCGCAGAGACGGTTCGGTGCAAAGGCCGCATCCGGGCCTCCGATGTCCGGCCGCGGCGCCCGTTGAAGGACGAGCCGGGCCGGGTCGAACCGGGCCTCCTTCGCCGCCGCGAAATAGCGGGCGAAGCTGCGCGCGCGGGCTTGCGCACGGAAGGCGGCGCTCTTCCGCTTCGCTTCCGGCGACCGGGGCAGGGGGAGGATGCGGAGATGGCGGTGTGCGTCGAGAATGGGTGCGAGCTCGCGGCCGCTCTCGATGGCGAGGATGATGTCGGGCCGGACCGTCTCGATCAGCCAGCCCTGCAGCGTCTGCCCGGGGCCACGCACCGCACCCGGCGTATCGACGAGGACGAAGGGCCGTTCGGCGGCGCGTGCGAGGCGGGCAACACCGATCACGAGGGGCACCATACCCCGGATCGGGTTCGTCGACCCGACGAAGTAGAATCCGTCCGGCGGCGTCTCCGCCAGCGGCCGCGATCCGTCCGGAAAGCCCAGGGTGACCGTCGCCGGCGGCCCAATGTCCTTCTGGCCGATGTCTGCGTCCACCACGGCCACGGCGGCACGCGCCTCCAGGATTCGCCGGCACAGATAGCGGCAGAGCGTGCTCTTGCCGGCATCGGTCTCGCCGATGATCAGCGTGGTCCGCCACCCCGCGTCCAGGATGCGGTCGGCCGCGGATCGCCAGGCAGAGGGAACGTCGAGCCCGGCGTCCGTCATGCGGCCTGGTCTCGGTCTTGCAGCCGATCGAGAAGGCGGAGCGCGTCCGCCGTCGCCCCGCCCAGCGCCGTGTTGTCGAAGATGCACCAGACCGACCGCCCGTCATCCTGCCTTGCGGCGGCCAGGAGGCGTTCGGCGAGCGCGTCGAGCGCTTCGTCCGTATAGGCGGAGCGATACATCTGCGGCGTGCCGTGCCACCGGAAATAGACGAAGCCGCGCCATCCGCCCGGCACGCCCGCCGCAGGAACGGGCGCCGGGTCCGCGGCCACGCGGCCGATCCGGTGGGCGGCCAGCAGGCGGTCGGCCGTGCCGTCGAACCAGCTCGTATGGCGCGGCTCGCAGACGACAGGTCCGTCGTATCGGTCCCGCAGCGCCGACAGGAAGGCCTCGGCCACCGGCGGCTCGAACCGGAGGCTCGGCGGCAGCTGCACGAGAAGGACGCCCAGCTTGGAGCCCAGGGCGCCGGCCTCTCCGAGGAAGCGGTCGAGTGGTTCCCCCACCTCCCGCAGGCGGCGCCGGTGCGTGATCTCCCGCGGCATCTTCACGGAGAACCGAAACCCCTCCGGCACGCTCGCCGCCCAGCGCGCATAGGTGGCCGGGCGGTGCGGCCGATAGAAGGACGAGTTGATCTCGACCGCGGCAAAGCGGCGGGCGTAGCGTTCGAGGTGACTGCCCGGACCGGGAAAGCGTTCCGCCTGCGGCTTCGGTATCGCCCATCCGGCGCAACCGACTCGGATCCCGGGCTCTCTCGGTGCCGGTCGATTCCCGGGGGCAGGGCCGCCTGCGGGTTCCTGTGTCACGCCCCGGATGCCGGTTCGATGATCACGCCCTCGTCGGCGCGAAGCACGATTTCGCCGTCGACGGGTTCGCCGGTGCGGTCGGCATGGGTCGACAGCAGAATGCGACCGCGCTCGAAGCCGTTCGGCAGCGGCAGCCCGTAGGGCCGTGAGCCGAGATCGAGGACGACGAGGAGCCGCCGGTCCCCCAACTGCCTTATGTAGGCCAGCGCGTCGTCTTCGGCCGCCACCGCGACGTAGGACCCTGCGATCAGCGCCGGTTCGCTGCGGCGCAGGGCGATGAGCCGGCGGTAGAGGGAAAGCATCGAGGACGGGTCCGCGCTCTCGGTCTCGACGTTGAAGACTGCGTGGTTGTCGGCGAGCGGAAGCCAGGTCCGCTCGGCCGTGCTGAATCCGGCATTGCGGCCGGCGCTCCACTGCATCGGCGTGCGTGCGGGGTCGCGGCCGATGCCGATTCCCGGCACGTTCTTTTCGAGAGGGTCGACGACGCGTTCCGGCGGAATCGGCACGTCGGTCATGCCGAGTTCGTCGCCGTAATACATCGTCGGCGTGCCGCGCAGCGTCAGCAGCAGCATCGCCGCGACGCGGGCCTGCGCCCGGCCGATGCGGCTCGCGATCCGGTGCTTGTCGTGGTTGCCCAGCACCCAGTTGGGCCAGCCGCCTTCCGGCAGCGCCGCCTCGTACTCCTCGATCAACCGCGCGATGTGGCGCGCGTCCCACGGCGCGTCGATGAGCTGGAAGTTGAACGGCATGTGGGCGCCGGACAGATCGGTCCCGTAATAGGCGACCAGCCGCTCGATCGGCAGATAGATCTCGCCGATCAGGACCCGGTCGCCGTACTCGTCGATAACGCGCCGAATGCCCGCAACGACGTCGTGCACCTCCGGCCGGTCGGCCGTGTAGATCGGCTTGAATCGGCCGTGCGGATGCATGCCCGGCCGCCAGTCCAGGTTGGGCGGGTTGTCGCGGAAGCGGTCGTCGACGATTAGATGCCAGATCACGTCGACCCGGAAACCGTCGACGCCCCGGTCCAGCCAGAACCGCAGCACGTCGTGCATCGCGCGGACGACCTCGGGGTTGCGCCAGTTGAGGTCCGGCTGCTGCTTGAGGAAGGCGTGGTAGTAGTACTGGCCCGTGGCCTCGTCCCACTCCCAGGCGCTGCCGCCGAACTCGGACAGCCAGTTGTTGGGTGGCCCACCGTCCGGGGCGGGATCGTGCCAGATGTACCAGTCCCGCTTCGGATTGTCGCGCGACGACCGCGCCTCCTGGAACCAGGGGTGCTCTTCGGAGGTGTGGTTGGGCACGAAGTCGAGGATGAGCTTCAGCCCCCGTTCATGGGCCGCCGCGAGCAGGCAGTCGAAATCCGCCATGTTGCCGAACATCGGATGGATGTCCGTATAGTCGGAGACATCGTAGCCGAAATCGGCCATCGGCGAGGGATAGATGGGCGACAGCCAGACGGCGTCGACGCCGAGCTCGACGAGGTAGTCCAGCCGCGAAAGGATGCCCGGCAAGTCGCCGACCCCGTCGCCGTCGCTGTCCTGAAACGAGCGCGGATAGATCTGGTAGATGATCCCCCGGGCCCACCAGGGCAGGTCATCCACCGTTGCCGGGCGCTCAACCATCGGCGGGGAAGGCGACGGTGCTGAGGAGGGCGTTCGCGGCCTGCCGCGAATCGAGCCGCGTGTGCTGCACGACAATCGGAACGTCCGATTCGATGACGCTGGCGAAATCGGTGCCGCGCGGAATCGGCTCCGGGGTCTTCAACTCGTCGAATCGGAGATGGAGCGTGCGGCGCGGCGGCACGGTCACGCGGTAGGGACCCGCGGGCTCTCTGTTGGCGAAGAAGATCGTGATCTCCACATGCGCTTCCCGGTCTCCGGCGTTGAGCAGGCAGGCCGTCTCGTGGCTGGTGAACTCCGGCTCGGGACCCGTGCTCCAGGCGGGGATGTAGCCCTCGGCGATTGCCCAGCGCCGGCGTCCGATCGATCCGCTCATGATATGGCCTCCTCGCTCACGGCGGCAGTCTCTGTCCGGACCGGCGCACCCTCGACGATGGGCCGCCAATCGCTTTCGGGCGGTGCGGTCGAGCGACCGCCTTTCGTCTCGATTGCATCGGCGCATGCACGCTCATGTGCCCTTCGAGGGCGAGAGTCTCCGCCATGCCGATCTCCTCGCCGTAGAACGGAACCGGCGTCCCCGGCAGGGAGAACAGCAGGCTGTAGACTGGCCGGATCGGCCGGCGGCCCGGACCGCTTTCGATGGTCAATGGCGGCGCCATCCTCCGGGTTCCATCGCCGCTTGCGGAAAATCCATGGGCAAGAATCGTCGTTGCCGTGCAACCGTCGATTCGCCAGAAAGCGTCGGCGCCTCTATTTAATAGAGCATGGACCATTCAACTCCGACGGGTGCGGAGCGACGGCGCGGGGGTCGTTGCCGGGCGGCATTGGTTCTGGCTCTTCTCGGGCTGCTCTTGCTCTGTCCGGAGTCAGGGCTGGCCCAGAACGAGCCCACCCAGGAAAAGACGGCGATCCTGCTCGATATCGACGGCGCGATCGGGCCCGCCACCACCGATTACGTCCTGCGCGGTCTGGAGGCGGCGCGCGAGCGCAATGCGGCGATCGTCGTGCTCCGCATGGATACGCCCGGCGGCCTCGCCACGGCGATGCGCGAGATCATCCAGGCGATCCTCGCCTCGCCGATTCCCGTCGCCACCTACGTCGCGCCGAGCGGCGCCCGCGCGGCCAGCGCCGGCACCTACATCCTCTATGCGAGCCACGTCGCTGCCATGGCGCCGGGAACCAATCTCGGTGCTGCGACCCCGATTCAGATCGGCGGGGGCTCCCAACCGCTCGGCGGCGAGCCGGAGGAAAAGCAACCGGAGGACGGCCAACCGGAAGACGGTCAGCCGGGAGGAAAGGGCGGGGAGGAGCCCGAGGCTCCAGAGGACGCCGGAACGGCCAAGGCGATCAACGACGCCGTCGCCTATATTCGCGGGCTCGCGGAGCTGCGGGGGCGCAACGCCGACTGGGCGGAGACGGCGGTCCGCCGCGCCGCCAGCCTGCCGGCGGGCGAGGCGGCCGATCGGAACGTGATCGACTTCGTCGCGCGCGACGTCGACGATCTCTTGCGCAAGGCCGACGGCCGCGTCGTCACGGTCCTGGGAGAAGAGCGGACACTTGAGGCCGCCGGCCTGTCGGTGGTCGCCGTGGAGCCGGACTGGCGAACCCGTCTCCTCGCCATCATCACCGACCCGAACATCGCCTATATCCTGCTTCTGGTCGGCATCTACGGCCTTATCTTCGAGTTCGCCAATCCGGGCGCGATCGTTCCCGGCGTCGTCGGCACGATCAGCCTGTTGCTCGGCCTCTTCGCGCTCAATCTGCTGCCGATCGATTACGCCGGCCTCGGCCTGGTCATTCTGGGCATCGCTTTCATGGTCGCCGAGGCGTTCGTCCCCTCCTTCGGCGCGCTCGGCATCGGCGGGGCGATCGCCTTCGCCATCGGCTCCGTCATCATGTTCGATATCGAGGCACCCGGCTTCGGCATTTCGCTGCCGCTCATCGGCGTCGTGACCATCGCCAGCGCGGCGCTGCTGGTGGGCGCGCTGGCCGCGGTTGTCCGGTCCCGCCGCCGCGCCGTCGCGACGGGTGCGGAAGCGCTCATCGGCAGCCGTGGGCAGGTCATCGACTGGTCCGGACGCGACGGCCGGGTTCTGGTGCAGGGCGAACGCTGGCTCGCGCGATCGAGAGGCGCGCTGATGCCGGGTCAGACCGTGCGGGTCAAGGGGCGCGACGGGCTGGTATTGATCGTCGAGCCGGAGTCCGATCCCGATTACCGGAACGAATGAGGGAGCCGAGCCATGCCCATCAATCTCGTCACCTACGTCGTTGTCGCCGTTCTCGTCATCGCCTTCATCGCCCAGGCCTTCAAGGTGCTGCGCGAGTACGAGCGCGGTGTCGTCTTTACTCTCGGCCGCTACTCCGGAGTCCGCGGGCCGGGCCTGATTTTCGTCATCCCATTCGTGCAGCAGATCGTTCGGGTCGATCTCCGCACCGTCGTGCTGGACGTTCCCAGCCAGGACGTGATCTCGCGGGACAACGTCTCGGTGAAGGTGAATGCGGTGATCTATTTCCGCGTCGTCGACCCCGACAAGGCGGTGATCCAGGTCGAGGACTTCATGATGGCGACGAGCCAGCTCGCCCAAACCACCCTGCGCTCGGTGCTGGGCAAGCACGAGCTGGACGATATGCTCGCCGAACGCGACAAGCTCAACAATGACATCCAGACCATTCTCGACAGCCAGACCGATGCCTGGGGCATCAAGGTTTCCAATGTCGAGATCAAGCACGTGGACATCGACGAGAGCATGGTCCGGGCGATCGCCCGTCAGGCGGAGGCGGAGCGCATCCGCCGGGCGAAGATCATCAACGCCGAGGGCGAGCAGCAGGCGGCCGAGAAGCTTGTCGAGGCGGCCGAGATCATCGCTCGCGCGCCGCAAGCGATGCAGCTCCGCTATCTCGGCACGCTGTCCGACATCGCGAACGAGAGGAGCGCGACGATCGTGTTCCCCTTTCCGATCGACCTGGTGCAGGAACTCGGTGACCGGCTGCGTACCGCGCCCAAGCGGCCGGGCTGATCGGGCGGGGGCGGCCGAGTGAACGGGGCGGGGCCCGCCATTGCCGACCGGCATCGGACAGTTCGTGGGGAACCGCCCCATCGGTTCTGGGTTTAGCGGTGACGGCCGCCAACGGCCAATCCAGAACCGAAAGAGGTTTAGCCATGAAGATCCGATCTCCCCAGCAACTGCTCGTTCACGAACTGCAGGCCATCCAGGATGCCGAGAAGCAGGCATCGCAGGCTCTGCAGAAGATCCAAAAGGAGGTCGAGAACACCCAGCTCCGGAAGATGATCGAGCAGCGGATGAAGCAGGGCGAGCGTGTCCTTCAGGACGTGCAGAAGGGCCTGGAAAAGTTGAACGGGAAGAGCAACGGCATCCAGAACGTGGCAGCCCGCGGATTGATCCAGGAATCGGAAAAGCTGTTGAAGGAGATCCAGGATCCCGAAATGAAGCAGGCCGCCGTGATCGCCGACGCGCAGAAGCTGGAGCATTATTGCATCGCCGCTTGGGGAACGGTGAAGGCCATGGCCAGCGAATGCGGCGAGAAGGAGCTGGCGCAGTCCATGGAGCGCGCCTTGAAGGAAGGCTACGAATGGGATCAGAAAATGACCGAGTTGGCCGAGAGCCGCATCAATCCCGCGGCGCTGGAACAGAGGCCGCAGGCCTAAAGCAGGGGCCCGCCAGGGTCATTCCAATCATCAGCGGCTGACTCGCCGGCCACATCGGTTCGATGTAGCCGGATCAGCTTCTACCGCCTCCGGACCTTACAACCAAAACAGCGAAATCCCGAAAAGTCCGGTCGCGAACGTCACGACAAGCAGCGGGGCGCCGAGCCGCGGGAAATCGCTGAAGCGGTAACCGGCCACGCCCATGACCAGCGTGTTGTTGTGGTGGCCGAACGGCGTCAGGAAGTCGAGCGAGGCCCCGAGGGCAACGGCGATCAGGAACGGCTCCGCCGGAAGGTCCGACGCGCGCGCAATCTCGACGGCGATGGGACTAAGGATGACGGCCGTCGACACGTTGTTGACGAAGGGCGTGAGAGCAACCGCGATCAGAAGGACGCATCCGACGATCGCCACCGGATCGTCAACCGGTAAAGCGCGCACCAGCGCCTCGGACAGCGTGCGCGCCGCGCCGGTCGTCTCGACCGCTGTGCCGAGCGGGATCATCGCCGCCAGCAGGATGAGGATGGGCCAGTTGAGGTTCTGGAGTGCCTCCCTCAGCCGCAGCGATCCGGTCGCGGCAAGGACCAGCACGACCAGACCCAGGGCGATTTCGGGCGGCACAATCGCGAAGGCCGCGGCGAGAACGCCGATGGCGAACACCGTCACGGCCGTGTAGGAACTTTCCATCGGCGGGCCGGTCTCGCGCGACGACAGCCGGAGCAGGTCCGTCTCGTCGAGCGCATCGTCGATGGCGTCCTCGGGCCCGCTGAGGACGAGGATGTCGCCGATGCTGAGCTGAACATCGGCGAGCCGGCCTTCCACCCGCGGACGCTGGGGCACGATCCCGATGACCGCGATGCCGCGCGCGGTAAGCGGGGCCAGCGTGCCGACGCGCGAGCCGACGAAGATGCTCTGCGGCATCAGGACGACCTCGACGATCGTTACACGGCCCGAGTCGGGGCCGCCCGCCTGCGCAAGCTCGATCGTTCCGGCCTCCCGCATCGCCTCCAGAGATCCGGCCGCGATCTCGACGACCAGGATGTCGCCGCCGCGCGCGGTCTGGTCGCGGGGGCGCCCGAAGACATGGCGGCCCTCCCGGACGACGGAGAAGACCCGCGCGCCAAGGGCGGCTTCGAGATCCGGCACGGTCCGCCCCACCAGCGGCGAAGCCGGAGGCAGACGGATCTCCGTCACGAGCTTGCGCTCCCGCATCCCTTGCCCGCCTGACCGGTCGCTGTGCCGGAGGCCGAACCGCCGCGGGGTCCATGCCACGAGGAAGAGGATGCCGACGACCGCCACGGGAATGCCGACATGGGCCAGATCGAACAAGGCGAAGGGCCGGCCGACAGCCTCGGCGCGCGCTTGGCTGACGACGAGGTTTGCGGGCGTGCCGATAACGGAGCACAGGCCGCCCAGCAGCGTGGCGAACGAAACCGGCATCAGGGTCCGCTGCAGGGGCATGCCCGCCCGTGCGCTGAGCGAAAGGGCGACCGGCAGCATCAGGGCCAGCGCCCCGATGTTGTTCATGAAGATGGACAGGAACCCCGAAACGGCGCACAGGAACGCGAGCGTCGCGATGTCGCCGCGGATCAGGCGACCGATCCGCTCCGAGAAGCGTTCGACGATTCGCGACCGCGCCAGCGCCTGGATGATGAGCAGGATTTCGGCCACGGTGATGACGGCCGGATTCGAGAAGCCGGCGAAGACGCCGGATGCCGGAACGAGGCCCAGCGCGAAGGCGAGGGCGAGGCCGGCGAGGGCGACCAGCTCGATCCGGAACCGGTCGAGTGCGAACACGACCGTCACGCCGAGGAGCAGGAGGAGGACGGCCGCCTGCTCGAAGCTCAGTGGTCCAACGGCGCTGAAGGCCAATGACGGCGATTCCCCGGACACGAATGCTCTGGTTCGATGGCGTCGCGCCGCGCATCCTTGCGCGATCGGGCGGGGGAGTGCAAGCCGCCTTCGCCTGCGGCTCGCGCGCTCTAGTAGGCCTGAGCGACCGCTTCGAACGGCGTGCCCATGGCGCCGTGAGACCAAGCCGTCCGGCCATCGTCGGCGAACACCTTCCAACGTCGCGGCCGCAGCCAGAGCGTGCCGCCGTCGAGCCGCCGGTCCAGGGGGACATCGATCTCGATTCGGTGGCGGCCGGCGCCCACCTCCGCTTCGACGCGTCGGCTCCCCTCATGCCGGCGGGTCGCGATGATCACGCCGGCGATCGCCGGCCCGGTTTCGCCGACAACCTCGACATCGTGCGGACGGAAGAAGAGGGTCGCCTCGCCGTCGGGGGCGCCGGCGGCGCGGATGCCGATGGGCCGCCCCGCGATTTGCAGATGGCCGTTGCGGACACTGACGGGAATGGCGTTCGACTCGCCGATGAAGCCGAACACGAAGGGCGAGTTCGGCGCGTCGTACACCTCTTCCGGCGTTCCGACTTGCTCGATGCGCCCCTGGCTCATGACCACGATCCTGTCCGCGAGCTCCAGGGCCTCTTCCTGGTCGTGGGTCACGAACACCGTCGTGTGGCCCGTCTTGTCGTGGATCTCGCGCAGCCACCGGCGCAGCTCCTTGCGGACCTTGGCGTCCAGGGCGCCGAAGGGTTCGTCGAGCAGGAGAATCCGAGGCTCGATCGCCAGGGCGCGCGCAAGGGCCACCCGTTGACGCTGTCCGCCGGACAATTGGGCAGGAAACCTGTTTTCGAGCCCCGACAGCTGCACGAGCTCCAGCAGCTTCAGCACGCGATCGCGGATGGCCTGCCGCGACGGGCGGCGGCCGCGGGGCCGGATGCGGAGCCCGAAGGCGATGTTGTCGAAGACCGTCATGTGACGGAACAGGGCATAGTGCTGGAAAACGAATCCGACGTTGCGTTCCCGCACGGACTTGGCGGACGCGTCCTGCTCGCCAAAGAAGACGGCTCCTGCGGTCGGGAACTCCAGCCCGGCGATGAGGCGCAGCAGGGTTGTCTTGCCGGAGCCGGACGGGCCGAGCAGGGCGATCAGCTCGCCCGAGCGGATGTCCAGAGACACGTCGTGGAGTGCCGGGAACCGGTCGAACTCTTTTCTGACACCGACGATTCGAACGTCCATGAGCGCATCCTCATCCATCAATGGCGCGTTGCCGCGAGCCGGCGGCCGAACCGCAGCTCGAGCAGCGTCTTCAGGGCCAGGGTCAGCAGGGCGAGCAGGGCGAGAAGCGAGGCGACCGCGAAGGCGGCAACGAAGTTGTACTCGTTGTAGAGGATCTCGACATGCAGCGGCATGGTGTTGGTCACCCCCCGGATATGCCCGGAGACCACGGAAACCGCACCGAACTCGCCCATTGCCCGGGCGTTGCACAGAAGGACGCCGTAGAGCAGCCCCCACTTGATATTGGGCAGCGTGACGTACCGGAACGCCTGCCAGCCGCTGGCGCCGAGCGATAACGCCGCTTCCTCGTCCGCCGTGCCTTGTTCCTGCATAAGCGGGATCAGCTCCCGCGCCACGAACGGGAAGGTCACGAAGATGGTGGCCAGCACGATCCCGGGAACGGCGAACAGAATCGTGATCCCGTGGGATTCGAGCCAGGGGCCGAGAACGCTTCCGGCGCCGAACAGCAGGACATAGACGAGGCCGGCGATGACCGGCGACACCGAGAACGGCAGGTCGATGAGCGTCGTGAGGACCGCCTTGCCTGGGAACTCGAACTTGGCGATCGCCCAGGCGGCGGCGATGCCGAAGACGATGTTGAGCGGCACGGCGACGGCGGCGACGATCAAAGTCAGGCGGATCGCCGCCAGCGCGTCCGGCTCGACCAGGGCCGCGACATAGGCGCCAAAACCCTGCCGCAGCGCCTCGATGAGCACGACGATCAGCGGCAGCACGAGAAACAGGACGAGAAAGGCGATCGCGACGACGGTCAGGGCCAGCCGGCTCGCCCGGCCTTCGGTCGTCGCGTTCGCCGCGAGGCCTCGCATGGCTTGGCTCGTCACGATGGCCGCGTCAGCTTGCATGGCCGAACCTCCGGCGGCTCCAGACCTGGATCAGGTTGATGAGAAGCAGCATGGCGAAGGAGATGACGAGCATGATTGCGGCCAGCGCGGTTGCGCCCGCATAGTCGAACTCCTCCAGCCGGATCACGATCAGAAGCGGCGCGATCTCCGATACGTAGGGGATGTTGCCGGCGATGAAGATGACCGACCCGTATTCCCCCACCGCACGGGCAAAGGCGAGGGCAAAGCCGGTGAGAATCGCCGGAGCCAGCGTCGGCATTATGACGCGGCCGATCGTCGTCCAGCGGGAAGCGCCGAGCGTGGCGGCCGCTTCCTCGATCTCCCGGTCGATCTCCGCCATGACCGGCTGTACCGTGCGGACGACGAAGGGCAGGCCGATGAAGATCAGCGCCACGACGATACCGAGCGGCGTGAACGCGACCTTGATGCCGAGCGGTGCGAGCAGGCCGCCAAGCCAGCCATTCGGTGCATAGAGCGACGTCAAGGCGATGCCGGCGACCGCCGTCGGCAGGGCGAAGGGCAGATCCACGATCGCGTCGAGGACGCGGCGCCCGGGAAAGCGGTAGCGCGTCAGCACCCAGGCGATAACCACGCCGAAGATTGCGTTGACCGTCGCGGCGATCAGCGAGGCGCCGAAGCTGATCTGGAGGGCGTTCAGGGTCCGTCGCTCGGTGGCGATGGCCCAGAACTCGTCCCAGCCCAGCGAGGCCGACCGCCAGGCGAGGCCGGCCAGCGGGATGAGCACGATGGCCGCCAGGTAGCTCAGCGTGAAGCCGAGCGCCATCCCGAACCCGGGGATCACGCTCGGCTTCCGCAACCGCCACCGGTCGAGTGTCGCGGTGGCCGCCATCCTCACTGTCCCGGCGCGTAGATCTGATCGAAAACGCCGCCGTCACCGAAGAAGCGGGGCTGCGCCTCCTTCCATCCGCCGAATTCCTCGATGGTGGCCAGCTCGAGGTCCGGGAACCGCTTCATGTCCTCGGGATCGGCGAGTTCGGGCTTGAAGGGACGGTAGAAGTGCTTGGCCGCCAGCCGCTGGCCCGTCTCGGAATAGAGATGCTCCAGATAGGCCTCTGCGACCGCCCGCGTGCCTTTGGCATCGACATTGCCGTCGACGAGGGCGACCGGCGGTTCCGCCTGGATCGAGACCGACGGCACCACGATCTCGAACTCGTCCGGGCCGAGCTCTTCCAGCGCGAGAAAGGCCTCGTTCTCCCATGCCAGAAGCACGTCGCCGATGCCGCGTTGCGCGAAGGTCATGGTCGAGCCCCGGGCTCCCGTATCGAGGACGGGAACCTGACCGTAGAGGCGGGCGACATAGTCCCGAACCTTTCCTTCGTCGCCGCCGAATGCCCTCTCTGCCCAGGCCCAAGCCGCCAGGAAGTTCCAGCGTGCGCCGCCCGACGTCTTCGGGTTGGGCGTGATCACCTGGACGTCGTCCTTGACCAGGTCGTCCCAGTCCTTGATGCCCTTGGGGTTGCCCTTGCGAACCAGGAACACGATGGTCGAGGTATAGGGGGCGTTGTTGTTCGGCAGCCGGCCCCGCCAGTCCGCGGGGATCTTGCCCGTGCTTTCCGCGATCTCGTTGATGTCGGCCTCCAGGGCGAGCGTCACGACGTCGGCGTCCAGGCCGTCGATCACCGAGCGCGCCTGCTTGCCGGAACCGCCGTGCGACATCCGGATCGTGACGGATTCGCCGGTCTGTTCCTCCCAATACTGGGCGAAGGCCGCGTTGAATTCCTTATAGAGCTCTCGGGTAGGGTCGTAGGAAACGTTCAGGAGGGTCGTATCCGCCTGCGCGATGCTTGCCGTCGCGAGGCCGATGGTCGCGAGGATCGCACCGAGCGCGAAGAAACTTCGTCGTCGTGACATGGCCGTTCTCCCGTTCTGACTAACACCCAAAACTCTATAGAACTAGTAGTGATTGTCAATGCGGGAGGCTGTACAAGGAACCCAATGGCGAACTGACGCCTAAGACGCTATGCGCGCCGCTTGGTCAGCGGTCCCATCGGCCAAGGCATCTGCGATCGACGTCCTGTCCAGCACGTTGCGGGTGGCCGATGCGACGCGGGCGAATACCCGCCGCACCTCGCAGGCCTCCTCGCTGGTGCAATCGTCGCACCGTCGATAGGCCATCTTGCTGAGACAAGGCAGCGGGGCGATGGGGCCATCGATGATACGGAGGACCTCGCCGAAGGTGATCTCCGACGCCGGCTTGAGCAGCAGGTAGCCGCCGGCCTTTCCGCGGCGGCTCATGACGATGCCGTGATGCTTCAGGTCGAGGAGGATCTGCTCCAGGAACTTCTTTGGGATGTTCTGGCTGTCCGCGATCTCGGAGATCATGAGGGAGTCGCCGGGCTCTTCCCTGGCGAGTGCGATCAGCGCTCGCAGCGCGTATTTTGCCTTCTGTGAGATCACCGGTCTTGCCTCTCCTCTCGCCCGTCGCCGAACCACCCCGTTGCCCACCAAATCTCTACTAGAACGGTCGAGTTATAGCGGGGGCGTCTCGCTTGCGCAACGTGTAATGGAACCACGCTGCGGGCCTTCGAATAACTGGCGGATTCGGTTTCCGGGGGCCGGATCGTTCGGCCGGTCCCCAAGCCGTCGTCGCGCGCTTCCGCGATGCCGCTACCTGCGGCCGGGCGTCGGCCGCGGCATCGGGCGACCTGCGGTGGAGCGGCAAGCGGCTCGTCTACGGCAAGCCCGCGAACACGCCGGAGGATCGGCTTTGCGCCGTCGAGGAACGTCTCGACAGGATCGACCGGGCGATCGAGCCGGGCGCACTGCCGGCGGCCGGAGCCAAGTCGCGCGGCAACCGGGCCTCCCGGCCAGATCCGACTGCTGCCCCGCATGGGGGCGGCGTGGAGGGGCCGGCCTCGGCCCGCCGGCCGCCCCGATCCGGGGCGAGATCGGATCTCCTCTTCGGGTCTCTACTCCGCGTCGGATGTTCGGCATTCGCGAACCAGAAGCAACGCATCGCCGTCGCCGTAATGAAGGCTGGGGTGCGGAACGATCGGACGCCGCGCGATTTCGCGGAACCCGCGCCTGCGGTAGAAGCGGAGGGCTCTTTCGTTGCCCTCGAAGCAGATGAGGGAGATGCGCGGAAGACCCTTGGCAAGTGCCAAGCCGTCCACGCAGTCCATGAGCTCGCTCCCGATTCCCCGCCCGCGGTAGGGGGCGTGGACGGCGAGACCGGAAACATAGAGCGAGCCGGGATCTTCGAGCTCCGAATAGGGCCGCAGGACCGGGTCATCCTCTTCGGGTGCGTCGGGGTCCGCGTCCATCGCGAACGCGTGCGCCATGCCGACGACCTCGCCCCGACTCAGGGCGACGAGGCAGTTCTCATAAGAGAACGCCGTGCCCGTGCGCGCGTAGCGGGCGGCGCCGATCTCTTCCAGGGACAGGCCGGGCATGTCCATCCGGCTCCAGATATAGGCGGCGAGCCCGTCCGAAGAGACGAGGAAGAGGCGGGCGATGTCGCCCGCTTCTTCCCGCCGTGCCCAGCGAATGTCGAGATCGGGGACGCGATGGGTGGTCTGGCAGATCATCGGTCGTCTCCGAGTTCGAGGGACCCTCAGGCGGCCTGGCGGCACGCCCCGCAGATCTGTTCGATGTGACGGTGGTCGGTGCCGCAGCAGCCGCCGAGCACATTGATGTGCCCGAAGCGTCGGCGCAGATCCCGGTACTGAGCGCCGAGCTCGACCGGATCGCCGTCATCGAGCTCCTCGGCCTCGTCGAGCTCCGCATGGCTGCGCTTTGACGCGTTGGCTCGAATGCCACGCAGCCGCTGCATCCAGCTCTCGCCGTTCAGGACGCTCTCGAAGTGGGTCGGATGGGCACAGTTGATCATGAAGTAGGCTGGCCTGCGCCCGGTCGCCCGGTCAACCGCCTCGATCGCCTCCTTGAGGCTCTCGCCCGTCGGCAGGCGCCCGTCGGTCTCCACGGTGAAGGAGATCACCACCGGCATGTCGGCGGCCCGCGCGGCGCGGGTCACGCCGATGGCCTCGTTGGTGTTGGTCATGGTGATGGCGGTCACCAGATCGGCGCCGGCCTCCGCGAAGACCCGGATCTGCCGACCGTGATAGGCCTCCGCTTCCTCCGGGCTCATCACCTTGCCGGGATCGTAGCCGTCGCCGCGCGGGCCGACACAGCCGCTGATCACCATGGGCGAGCGGTCGGTTTCCAGCTCTTCGCGCAGCTCGTGCAGCAGGTCGATGGCCTTGCGATTGGCCGCATCGAGCTCCTGCGCGGAATAGCCGAGCTTGTCGCCCCAGTCGGCGCTGGCCCGCCAGGTCGCGCTTTCCAGGATGAAGCCGGTGCCGTTCTCCCGCGCGATGGCGGCGTGGCGCCGGAAGTACTTTTTCAGGGCCTGCCGGCCCTCCTCGTCCTTGAGCAGATGGAAGGCTGCGAAATAGGGGAGATCGAGCCCTTCGTGAAAAATGAGCGTTGTCTCGATCCCTGCATCGGTCAAGAATAGGTCGCCGTTGAGCTGTGGCAGATGATGTCGGTATTTGGCCATTGCCTTTCCTCTCCTTTTGGTCGTGGCCGGGCCGAAGATCGCGGGGGCAATGCCCCTTTCCGACCCGTCACTCAGAAAGGCGTGGGGGCGCGTCTCACATCGTGAGGCGGCCGATCCCGACGCAGGCGAAGCGGCTGTTAATCGGACCAGGACGGCAGCGAAATCGGAGAGCGAGACGCCGATGACCGGTCACCACCCGGTGCTGGCCCTGCTTCCGTTCCAGGTTGCGAGCGGAGCGGAAGACGACGCGCTCGTCGCGCAGGGCTTGCTCGAGGATATCTGCGGGGAGCTGACGCGCTTCCCGTCGCTGGAGATTGTCTCCTGGATGTCCGGCTTGGCCGTGGCGGATCGGCCTGACCGGGAAGTCGGCGAACGCCTGGGTGCAACCCATGTTCTGCGCGGCCGCGTGCGCCGGGCGGGTGACCGTCTGCAGGTGAGCGCCACCCTGGTCGAAGCGCTGCGCGGCACGCAACTCTGGAGCGAGCGGTTCGAGGTTCCGGACAGGGACATCTTTGCCGTGGAGGCCGAGATCGTCGCCCGAATCGCCGCAACGCTCAAGGCGCGCCTGGAAGAGTCGGTCCTGAAGGAATCGCGTCGCAAGCCGCCCGAGGAACTCGCCGCTTACGAGCTGTCGCTGCGCGGCATGGCGCTGCTGCGCCAAGGAACGCCAGAGGCCGACGAGGAAGCCCGCGCCCTCTTCCGGCGCGCGCTCGACCTCGATCCGCATTACGCGCGTGCCCATGCGGGCCTGTCGCTGTCCTGGTTCAATGAGTGGAGCTGCCAATTCTGGGACCGATTCCAGGCCAACGGCCAACTCGCCTACGAGCACGCGCACCGGGCGCTCGACCTGGATGACAGCGATGCCATGCTCCACGTGGTCATCGGACGCGTGCTGCTCTATCGCCGCGAGTTCGAGCAGGCATCCTGGTACTTCGACCGCGCGCTGGCGCTGTGTCCCAACGATGCGGAGAACCTGATCCAGCTGTCCATCTGCGAGGCGTATATGGGACGGCCCGAGGTTGGCATCGAACACGCCGCGAAGGCCATGCGCCTCAACCCCTATCACCCCAACTACTATTATGCCTATGCCGCCTTGCCCCACTTCGTGGCGCGGGACTTCGCCCGGGCGCTCGAGATCGGCAGCAAGACGGTCGGCATACCGATGGTTGACATGCCGGCCTACACCGCCATCGCGTTCGCCTATCTCGGCCGGATGGACGAGGCGGCGCGGCATCTCGCGACGTACAACGACGAATTCCGCAAGCGCATCACCTTCGGCCGCGAGCCGGAGCCCGGCGAAGCCCTCGACTGGCTCCTGGACGCCAACCCGTACCGTCGGCAAGAGGACATCGACCTTCTCCTCGAGGGCTTCCGTCTGCTCGGCGACAATGGGGCCAAAACCGCCCGCGCCGTGGACCGGCAGAGATCGAATGGAGGCGAACGGGAACGCCATGCCTTCCTGCGACACGGCGATGGCTGGCTTGTGAACTACGCGAACCGACGGGCAATCCTGCCCGATTTGAAGGGGCTCCGCGACATTCACTCCCTTCTCGAGCGGCCCGGCCAGGATGTCCATTGCCTGGATCTCGCAGAGCGCCAGGGTGACGCCTATGGCGGCGACGACGTCCTCGACGACAAGGCGCGGCAATCCTTGAAGGCGCGCATCAGCGACCTGCAGGAGGAATTGGCGGAGGCGGAGGACATGAACGACACCGGCCGCGCCGAACGGGCGCGCGCCGAGATGGACCGGTTGATCGAAACGCTTGCCAAGGCGCTGGGGCTCGGCGGCCGCAACCGTCGCCTCGGCGGCCTCACCGAGCGGGCGCGCACCACGGTCACCTGGCGCATCCGCCACGCCGTGCGCAGGATCGAGGCCGTGCACGAGCCGTTGGGCAAGCACCTCGCCAACAGCCTGCGCACGGGGACCTTCTGCTCCTACAGGCCGGAACGCCCCATATCCTGGCGCCTCACGGGCGATTCGGGCGCCTGAGCACGCGCGTGGGACGCTGCTGCCTGCCGGCCAGGCCAAGGTCGTTACGCGGGGAAGGTCAACCAGATCGCCGCCGTAACGAGTGCGGCAACGGCGAGCCCGGCGAGGGCCGGGATCAGCCAGTTTCGCGCCGGCCGCTTCTGTGCCGATCCTGCATAGGAGACGGCGGGCGCGCCCTGCGGCGCTAGCGCGTCCGTCGTCGAGTCGCGCACCCGGCGCGCGATCCGCTCCTGCTGCTCCCGCGAGGCGGCGACGGCCTCCCGGTCGGGAGGGTGTCCCGCCGCCTCGTCGTCCGTACCCAGCGGGGCGGTGGCCGGATCGCTGAAATCGACCTTATCGGCGAACCGGCCTCTGTCCGTCTCGTGGCGCAGCCGGTCCGCTTGCTGGCCCGTCCCGGCCCCGTCCTTCCTGGCCAAGCCAGCTGGCCTCAGCTTTGCGCCGCCTGGCGGAAACTCTCGACCGGGCTCGGCCCCTCGGTCTCCAGGCGATACTCGCCGCCCTTGGCCTTCACGTGCTCTTCGATCACCCGCTCACTCGGCACGCCGTCGGCGTTAACGACCGCCTGATAGGCATGGTACCGGTGATCCGGCGCCAGGCTGTCCATCGGTACGAACTCGGTCTCGTTCGCGGTCAGGCCGACCTGCGCGCCCAGCACGTTGCGGATGAACTGCTTGTTCGACTGGAAGGTCACCGCGTCGGGGATCTCCTTCGGCAGCATCGCTTCGGGGTCCTTTCCGTCGATCTTGCGCATCAGGTCGCAGGCGATGCGCAGATGCTCGATCTCCATCGCCAGATGCAGTTCCCAGAGCTGCTTGATGCGCGGATCGGGTTCCTGCTGCATGAAGGAGTGATAGAGGTAGCACTCGTTGTATTCGTGCAGCGCCAGCATCTCCGTCCAGGACGCGTTGGGGTCGAGGAGCGATTCGTAATGGGTGACGTGCTGCTCCTCGATCATCGCAATCTCGAGATAGAGCCCGCGGGCGAGCGGGTCGGTCGGGATGTTGCCGGCGTTCATGTAGAAGTTCATCGTCTGTTGCTCGGCCGCGGTGATCGTCAGCGCGTGGAGCAGCGACAGCGGATTGCCGGTGTTCCGGTCGAGCGGCTTCCGGATCTCGTCGTACGGATGCCGATGCTCCAGCTTCGTCGGGCGGCCGGGCATGATCTCGGTGAGCCCGCCGACGATCTTCTCCGCCTTCTTGCCGTCCATCATGTCGAGCAGGTTGGCGTAACGATAGAGGTGGTCGAAGTCCTCCAGCAGACCGAACTCGTAACACTGCTTCGCGTAGGGATCGGGCTCGTTCTGCGCGACCCAGGCGGTGAGGTCGACGGCCACCTGCTCGTAGCCGATGGTCGTCTCGATGGTGCTGGCCTCGCCCGGCAGCAGCCAGTTCACCGCCTTCTGCTGCTGCTGCTCGGCCCGCCGGACCAGTGCAAGCTGGCGCTTGAGATCGAGGTCAGCCGTATGGCGCGCGAACTGATGCGAGAAGATCGCCGCCTCGACCTCGATGCCGTTCATCGTGATGGCACGGCATTGGGTGTAGGGTTCGACGCTCTCCTTGTCGTAAGGCTGGATGTTGAGCTCCGACCAGTTGCGGAACTGCCGGTCGATCGGGATGCCTTTTTCCTGAAGCGGGTTGAACGCCATCTTGACCTCCGCGTGGCTGAAATCGTGTCGTATTTCCGGCGCCGCCGAAGAGGTGACACCCAGCGGCGCGGTAGCCGATGTCGGAGTCAACAATGGTTGTCGGGGGCCGTTCCCGGCCTTCCCGGGTTCTTGCCGCTTTTTGTTCCTTTCGCCGCCGTCAGGCGTAGTGGCGGCCGAAGCGGTTGGCGAGGAAGGCGTCGAGGTCCACCTGCTCCTGCCGGACGAAACCGCGGGCCGGCAGAAGGCCCTGCCGGTGCAGATCGACCACGGCGCAGACCCCGGCAGCGGTGGTGATCTGGATCGCGCTCATCAGCCGCCCCTCGATCTCACGCGCATAGACCTTCTTGGCATAGGTTTCCTGCGTCAGACGGTTTTCGCGCGTCCCGGTCACCGTGACGAAGATGAGGACGACGTCCTGATGGGTAATGGGGACCGCGGTCTCCAGCACGTCCTTGAGCAGCGCCCGCCGGTCCCGCAGCCGCAGGTCCTCGAGCAGCAGCTTCATGGCGTCGCGGTGGCCGGGATAGCGGACCGTCTTGTAGTTGAGGCTCTGAACCCGTCCCGCCAGCGTATCGCAAAGCGTGCCGAGGCCGCCTGAGGTGTTGAAGGCCTCGTAATCGATGCCGTCGAGCGAAAAGCGCTCCAGCCCCTCGAGCGGCAGAAGCTCGGTCCGCTCCCCTTCGTGGATCGCCTCGCAGGGGTTGCAGTACTCGTTGATCAGCCCGTCGGTGCTCCAGGTCAGGTTGTATTTGAGGCCGTTGGCCGGGAACTGCGGCAGGGCGCCGACGCGCATATGGACGTCGCGCAGGCTGTCGAATTGCTTCGCCAGATGGGCGGCGACCACGCTGACGAATCCGGGGGCGAGGCCGCACTGCGGCATGAAGGCGGTCTCCGCTCCTTCGGCCAGGGCGCGAACGGCGCGGGTCGTGGCGACGTCTTCCGTCAGGTCGAAGTAATGCGCGCCGGCGTCCCGCGCCGCCTCGGCGACGGCCGGGTTGAGGAAGAAGGGAAGCGCGCTGATGACCACCGACGCGTTCCCGGCGAGCCGGCGCAGGGCCGCGGGGTCGGTAAGGTCGGCCAGCTCCTGGCGCGCCTTCTCGGGCGGTATCATGGCAAGGAACGCCGGATCGCGATCGGCCACGGTAATCTCGTAATCGCCCGTCGCCGCCAGCATATCGACGATCGCCCCGCCGATCTTACCGGCGCCCAAGACCAGAACCTTGCTCATCCCATACGCTCCGCAACGGCCCGATCGCGGCCGCCCGCATCCCGATTGCCCGTATTTGTCCCGCATGGTAGCAACGGGGGCCGCCGGCCAGAAGCCGGCGAAGTGCCGGAACAAGGGGGAAGGTCCGGCGAAACGACGGTCATCCATGGCAAAACGCGACCTCGACGACATCGACAGGCGGCTGCTTGCGCTGCTGCGCGCCAATGCGCGCACGCCGACCGCGGCGCTCGGCCGCCAGCTTGGGCTGTCGCGCAGCGCCGTCCAGGAGCGCCTGAAGCGGCTGGAGCGCGACGGCGTGATCCTCGGCTACACGGTCCGCCTGGCAGGGACCGGCCGGCGGCGGCCGGCGGTCACGGCGCATGTGATGCTGACGCTGGATCCGAAGCGGCAGGAGCAGGCCGCCGAGGCTCTGCGCGGCCTGCCCGAGGTGACGAGCGCCCACACGGTGAGCGGCCTCTACGATCTGGTGGCCGAGGTGACGGCGGCGAGCGCCGAGGACCTCGACGCCGTTCTGACACGCATCGGTAAGCTGCCCGGCGTTACCCGGACGACCTCTTCGATTCTCCTGTCGACGAAGTTCGAGCGGCGATAGGAAAGCGCCGCGCCCGGCCGGCCCGCATCGGCTGCCACCGGCTCGGCCGTTCCCGTTTCAGCCGCCGTTGTCGAACGGGTTGAGCAGTTTCCGGCGCACCGTCTCCAAGTGCCGGCGCATGCGGCTGGCGGCGAGGTCCATGTCGCGGTTCGCGATGGCTTCGATGAGGGCGTCGTGCTCGGCGAAGCTGTGATGGCTCGGGTCCGGGTTCGGCCTGGCGATTCGCAGCCGGCCCCACACGGTCGCGCGGCGGACCATGTTGAGCGTGTCGAAGAGCGCGAGCAGAAGCGCGTTGTGGGTCGCCTGCGCGATCGCCCGGTGAAGCTTGGTGTCCCATGCCTCGTAGATCCGCCAGTCCGGTGCTCCCTTGGTCTTGCGGATGCAGTGCATCATCTCGGCGATGTCGGCGGGGGTCGCGTTCAGCGCCGCCAGCCGCGCCAGCTCCGGTTCGATCAGCAGGCGCGCCTCCATAACCTCCGCCGGGTTCGTCCGCCGGCTGATCGAGGAGACGTCGTTGGCGTCCTCGACCGGTTTCGTGCCGACGAAGGTGCCCCGTCCGACATGGCGCCAGATCTGTCCCTCCGCCTCGAGCGCCGCCAACGCCTTGCGCAGGGCCGTCCGGTTCACCCCGAGCTGGGCGCACAGGCTGCGTTCGGGCGGCAGGCGGCTGTTCAGGGGGTATTGCTTCTCGGCCAGGAACGCCTGCAGCCGGGTCAGCGCCGCCGCGGAGTCGTTTTTTTCGATCATATCGACCAATCTTAGAATTGGTTGCGTCCTGCTCTGTATACCGGATTAAAGAGGCTTCGTAAATCTTGACTTCTCCCTGCACCAATCTATACCATTTTATCATTGGTTGAAGTGCCCGGCGGAGAAACGGGCCCAACGGCGAAAGAAGTTCGGGTCAGATTGGGGAGGAGACGATGCAGATTCTGACCGATAGACCGATTCGGTTTCTCAAGGGCGCGGCGCTTGGCCTGGCTGTGGCGCTGAGTGCGGCGGGGGCGGCGTCCGCGCAGGACAAGGACATCACGATCGCCCTCGGCGACATCGAATCCGTCGAGACGCTCAACCTGATGATCGCGCTCGAACACGCGCGAGAGCGTGGCCTCAACATCGATCTGATCGCCTTCAAGTCCGAGGACATCGCCAATCAGGCCGTCGTAAATGGCCAGGCCGACATCGGCATCGGCGTGCCCTACGCGGTGATCCAGAAGGTGTCCGCGCCGATCCGCATGTTCTACCAGCTCGCCACGCTGCGCTTCTTCCCGGTCGTCGACAAGAAGTACGCGACCTGGAAGGACCTGGATGGTGAGGAGATCGCGGTCCATTCCCGCGGCTCGGGCACCGAGGCGGCGGCCAAGTACGTGGCCGCCGAGAACGGCATCACCTTCAAGAACATCAGCTACGTCCCGGGCTCCGAGGTCCGCGCGCTCGCGCTCTTGAACGACAACATCGACGCGACCTTCCTCGACATCGCCAACAAGAACTTCGTCATGGGCCAGGCCCCGGACCAGTTCCACGTTCTTCCGATGGGCGATCTGGAGGGGACCGACGAGGCGCTGTTCGCGCGCCAGGACTGGCTCGAGGAAAACCAGGAGACCGTGCAGATCCTTCTGGAGGAGCTGCTCAAGGTGACGCGCAGCATCAACGAGGATCCGAGCTACGTCCAGGCCGAGCGCGAGCGCCTGGGCCTGCTGCCCGACTTGCCCGAGGATCTGGAGGCGGAGATCCTTCCGTACTACCAGCAGGCCGTCGAGGCGCAGCTCTTCCCGCCGCACGGCGGCAACGAGAAGGCCATCCGGTCCGATTTCGAATTCTATGGGAGCGCCGGGCAGCTCGAGGGCTCTCCGGCGGACCTGAAGGTCGAGGACTTCTGGTATCTCGCGCCGCTGGAGAAGGCCCGCGAGGCGGTCGGGGGGTGAACCCGACCGGCGCGCGAGGTCTCGTGCTGAATTGAATTTGTACCGAGTGCTGAGTCCGCATGACGGATAGGACTGCGCAACCGGGGAGGCCTGCCGCGGCCGGCCTCCCCGAAGCGGCCGGCGCCGATGACGGCGTGCGACGGGACCGCCAACTTCAGTGGTTGTGGCGGTTGCTCTCCTTCGCCCTCGTGTTCGCGGCGTGGGAGGTCGCCGGCCGCATTCCGATCAGCCTGGCCTTCCCGCCCTTCAGCGAGACGGCCGTTGCCCTGGTCGAGATGCTGTTCGACGGGACGCTGTTCGCCGCCTATGGCGAAACGCTGCGGCCGCTCGTCGTCGGCCTGCTGCTGTGCGGGGCGATGGCGGTCCTGTTCGGGGTCGGCATGGGGCTGTCGGAGACGGTGGAGTGGTTCAGCCTGCCGATCTTCATCATCCTGCAGGCGGCGCCCATGGCGGCGATCATCCCGCTGATCACCTTCATCTACGGCATCGGGTTCGGCGCGAAAGTCTTCGCCGTGATGCTGATGAGCGCGCCGATCATCGTGCTCAATTCCTACAAGGGCATCCGCAACACCAGCCCGTCGCTCCTGGAGATGAGCCGATCCTTCATGGCGACCCGGCGCCAGCAGATCGTGAAGATCATCCTGCCCCACGCCAGCGGCCTGATCTTTGCCGGGCTCAGGCTCGGCGCGGCCGCCGGCGTCACCGGCGTGGTCCTGGCGGAGCTTCTGATCACGCCGACCGGTGTCGGCGACCTGATCACCTACTACCGCGCCGTGGCCGAGTATCCGCGCATGTTCGCCTCGATCGCGTCAATCATCATCTTCTCCTCCGTCACGGTGACGCTGCTGCAGCGGCTGGAGCAGACCCTGTTCCGCCCGGAGACGCGCGGGCCGTCCGGAGAATAGGGGGCAGAGGCCGGACCAAGGAGTGCCATGCTGAACGCCGTGAAGACCGCCAGTGAGGGCGAGATGCCCGAAATGTCGCAACCCATCGTCGAGGTGCGGGGGATCGGGAAGCGCTATCCCGGGGGCGTGGAAGCGCTGCGGGACGTTAGCCTCGACTTCCCAGCCGGGAAGCTGACGACCCTTCTGGGGCCGTCGGGCTGTGGCAAGACCACGCTCCTGAAGATCATCGCCGGGCTGATCGAGCCCTCGTCCGGCGAGATCTACGTGAAGGGCAAACGGACCGATGGGCCCGGCCCGGAGCGCGCCTTCGTGTTCCAGGATTTCGCGCTCATGCCCTGGGCCACGGTCCTGCGGAACGTCGCCTTCGGCCTGGAGCTGCGGGGCATGCCGAAGCGGCAGCGGGAGGAGATCGCCCGCCGATGCATCGCGGAGGTGAACCTCGCGGGCTTCGAGAACCGCTATCCGCACGAGCTTTCCGGCGGCATGCGGCAGCGCGTCGGCCTGGCCCGCGCGCTCGCGGTCGACGCCGACATCCTGATGATGGACGAGCCCTTCGCGTCCGTCGACGAGCAGACGCGCCGCAAGTTCCAGGAAGACCTGCTGAAGCTGCTCGAGGTCGAGAAGAAGACGGTGATCTTCGTTACCCACAGCATCGAGGAAGCGGTCTACGTCTCCGATCAGATCGTCTTGCTGTCGCCGCGCCCCGGCACCGTGTCCCGGATCGTCCGGCCCGCGCTGCACCGCGGCGGCGACGTGGAAGAGCTCCGGCGCGACAAGGCCTATCTCGACTGCGTCGACGAGATCTGGCAGGTCCTTAAGCAGTATCTTGCGTGATCGAGATGACCATCCTCGGACACCGCATCCCGATGATGTTCTCCCTGCTGGTCTGGTTCGCCCTGTGGGAGGCCATCGGCCGACTCGACCTCGTCGTCCTGATCCCGCCCTTCACCGACGTGATCGCCGCCGGCGTCACGATGCTGCCGAGCAAGCGGTTCCAGGATGCGATCGCGATCTCCTTCAGCGCCTTCGCGATCGGCATGGCCTTCTCGGTGACGACCGGTGTCGTTCTGGGCGTTCTGATGGGGCGGGTGAAGGCGATCGGCGAACTCATGGGGATGTGGGTCAACATCTTCGAAAGCTCGCCGCTGACGGCGGTGATCCCCGTGCTCATGGCGGTTTTGGGGTTCGGCCAGGCGACCATCATCACCGCCGTGTTCCTGTTCTCGGTCTGGGTCATCGCCCTCGACACGCAGGTCGGCGTGAAGCACGTCAATCCATCGCTCCTCGAGATGGGGCGGTCCTTCGGGGCCGGCCGGTTCGCGCTTTACTCGAAGATCCTGATCTTCGCCGCTCTGCCGGAGATCCTCGCCGGCATCCGCCTCGGCGTGATCCGGGGCGTGAAGGGGGTCGTCATCGGCCAGTTGCTGGTCGCCATCATCGGCGTCGGCGAACTGTTCGAGCTCTATTCCCGGAACTTTCTGATGGAGGAGTTCTGGGCCCTCATCGTCATGCTCTTCGCCTTCGCCTTCGCGGTTTCGGAGGCGGTCGGCTATGTCGAGCGGCGTGTCGCGTATTACGCCAGTACGCGGTGAACCCGGCCGTCCCTCGCGGCACCATTCCGTGGCCACAACATCGATGCGCAACCAAGGAAAGAGAACGCCCGTGACCTACGTCTTCCCTCCCGCCGCAGAACCGGCTCTCCCCGTCGTCGGCAGCGACGCCCAGGTTCCGATCCACCGCATCTACTGTGTGGGGCGCAACTACGCGGCGCACGCCCGCGAGATGGGATCGGATCCCGACCGGGAGCCGCCGTTCTTCTTCATGAAACCGGCGGATGCGGTCGTGCCCAGCGGCGCGTCGATCCCCTATCCGCCGCAGACCAGTAATCTGCACCACGAGATCGAGCTGGTGGTCGTCCTTGGCAAGGCTGGGCGCGACATCCCCGTCGAGCGGGCCCTCGACCATGTCTATGGCTACGCCGTCGGCATCGATCTGACGCGCCGGGACCTGCAGAACGAGGCCAAGAAGACGGGCCGCCCATGGGACATGGGCAAGGGATTCGATCAGTCGGCACCCTGCTCGGCGGTCCAGCCGGCCGAGCGGATCGGCCATCCGGACAAGGGGGCGATCTGGCTCAAGATCAACGGAGAGATCCGCCAGCAGGGCGACCTCGCGCAGCAGATCTGGACGGTTCCGGAAACGATCGCCTACCTCTCTGGCCTGGTGACTCTGGCGCCGGGCGATCTCGTCTTCACCGGCACGCCGGAAGGGGTCGGCGCGGTGGGGCCCGGAGACCGGATGGACGGCCATATCGACGGCGTCGGCGACCTTTCCGTCACGATCGTGGAGCGATAGCGGCCGACGGATCAGGCGGCGCCGACCTCGGCCGCATTCGCCAGGTCGCGGGCCGTTTCGATCAACGCGCGGACGACGGCGCGGCGCCGGCTGCTCCTCAGGCAAGCGAGCGCGTCCACGTTGACGTCGGAGAGGCCGTCGAGCGGTCGGGCGACGGTCCGCGCGTCGCCCTCGCTCTCCCGTTCGAACAGAAAGCCGATGCCGAGGCCGCGCGCGACGGCTTCGCGCATCGCCTCCCGGCTGCCCAGCTCCAGGGCCGGCGACAACGCGAGTCCTTGCCGCCGGACCGCTTCGTCGAGGACGCGTCGGGTGGTCGATCCAGTCTCGCGCAGCACGACGGGATGGCCGACCAGGTCCTGCAGGCTCAGCCGGTCGCGTGCGGCCAAGGGGTGGTCCCGCGGCATCAACGCAAGCATTCCGCGGCGCTGGATCGGCAGGGTGAGAAGGCGCGGGTTCGGCTTCGGATTGGCGACGATCGCCGCGTCCGCGCGCTGCTCCAGCAGCATCTGGAGCACCGCGCTCGTGTTGCCCAGGCGTACCGAGACGCGCAAGCGCGGGTGGCGCTTCATGAAGGCCGAGATCACGTCCAGGGCCACGTGCGGCCCATCCGCGGCGAGCACCAGGCTGCCCGTGCCGAGGGTTGCCCTCCCCGTCAGGAACTCCCCGATCTGCTCCTCCGCGACGAACATCTGTCGGGTCAGCTCGAACAGCTCCCGCCCCGTATCGGTCAGGACGACCTCCCGGCCCTGACGCCGGAACAAGCGCACCGCATACGTCGCCTCGAGAGCCTTCACCTGCACGCTCACCGCCGGCTGGGTGAGGCCCAGCACGTCCGCCGCCTTGGAGAAGCTGCGCGTCCGGGCAACCGCGTGGAACGCCCGAAGCTGGGTGTGGGTCGCTGTTCGCATAAATTCTTTTATGATTCAGATTCGCAAATATCAATTTGATTGCGGGCGGCGCGCGCTCCATCCTGTCGCGGGGTTCGACGTTGTCACCACAACCCAGTCGGGAGCTTCGGCGAAGTGCAGACGAGAGTGGCGGAGACGGCCAGCCGGGCGGTGGTTGCCGGCCTGGCGCATGATGGAGAGGCCCTGACCGTTACCTGGGCCGACGGGCGCGAGAGCCGGTTTGCCGCGATCTGGCTGTTCGACAACCGGCCCGACGGGCGGCATGGACCGGACGGGCAGCGGCTGTTCGATGTCGCCGAACTGCCGGACGAGATCGGAATCGCGTCGGCCGTCCTGACCGGCGCCGGTGCGGTTACGGTCACCTTCACCCCGGACGGCACGACCGCCGCGTTCGCGGGCACTTGGCTGCGCGACCACGCACTCGACCCGGCGTCGCGGGCCGAACGGCGTCGCGCGCCGCGGCTCTGGGGCGGAGAACTGGCGGCCGACCTCCCCGCGGCAACCTATGCCGAGGTGGTAAAGGGCGGGCAGGCCCTTGCCCGATGGCTGGCCCATGTCCGCGACCGCGGCTTTGCGCTGCTCACCGGCGTGCCCGCGGAAGAGGGCATGGTCTGCCGCGTGATCGAGTTGTTCGGCTATGTGCGGGAGACGAACTATGGCCGGCTGTTTGACGTCGTCTCCGTCGAGGCGCCGAACAACCTCGCCTACACCGGGCTGGCGCTTGGCAATCACACCGACAACCCCTACCGCGATCCGGTGCCGCAGCTTCAGCTGCTCCATTGCCTGCGCGCCGCGGAGGAGGGCGGCGACTCGATCGTCGTCGACGGGTTTTACGCGGCCGAGCGTCTCCGCCGCGAGGCGCCGGAGGACTTCGACCTGCTGACCCGGTATGCGGTTCCCTTTCGCTACGTCGAGCGAGGCGTTGTCGATCTACAGGCTGCGGCACCGCTGATCGAGCTGGACTGCGAGGGTGCGGTGCGCGCCGTCCGATACAACAACCGGTCGGCGGCGCCCTTCGATCTGCCGGAGGAGGTCGTTCAGCCCTTCTACCGGGCCTATCGCCGCTTCGGCCGCCTGCTGCACGACCCGGCCGCAATCGTCAGCTTTCGGATGCAGGCAGGGGATCTTTTCATCGTCGACAATCAGCGCGTGCTGCACGGTCGGCGCGGCTTCGGCCGCGGTCGGCGCCATCTCCAGGGGGCCTATGCGGACAAGGACGGCCTGTTGAGCAAGCTGCGCGTTCTGGAGGAGGCGCATCGATGAACGACGTGTTGCGGCAGATCGAGGACCTCTACGCCGCCTGTGGCGACGAGGCCTACGGCGAGGGTGTAACGATGACGGAGCATGCGTTGCAGACGGCGGCCCTAGCCGAAGCCGACGGCGCCGAGGATGCGCTGGTGGTCGCTGCCCTGCTGCACGACATCGGCCATTTCCTCGAGCGGCGTGACGACGCCTACGGCTACCACAAGCACGATCGCTCCGGGGGCGACTGGCTGGCGCGCCGGTTCGGTCCGGAGGTCAGCGAGCCCGTGCGTCTCCACGTGGCGGCGAAACGCCACCTCTGTGCCGTCGAGCCGGGGTACCGGGCCCGACTCTCGCCGGCCTCCGTCCACAGCCTTTCGAAGCAGGGCGGGCCGATGTCCCCGGCCGAATCGGCGGCCTTCGCCGCCGACCCGTTCGCCGAAGCGGCGATAAGGCTGCGCCGCTGGGACGACGGCGGCAAGGTTCCGGGCCTGACGGTGCCCGGTTTCGCGCATTATCGCGCCCGCATCCTGCGTCTTCTTCGGGCCGAGGGGGCGTCGGCGTAGCCTCGGGGCGCGCTTCGTTCTCCCTCACGGCTTTATCGCGAGGGCACAAAACCCCTTGCCGGATTCCACCAGCCGCGCATTCGTGAATCCGGCGGCCGTGAGCATTTCCGTCAGGGTTTCCTTCGGCTGCCCGGAATAGGGCGTAAAGCCAAGCGCGATCCTGCCGCCGGGTTTCACGACCCGCCAGATTTCGCTCAACCCGGCCACGGCGTCCGGCCAGACCTGCACGGAGTTGATCGCCGGCGCTTTGTCAAAGCTGTCGTCATCGAACGGCAGGTTCTCCACCGAGTCCTGCCGCAGCTCGACGCGGCCGTTCCGGATGGCGGTCGCATTCCGGGCCCGCGCCTGCTCAACCATCTCCCGGGACGGATCGACGCCCGCGACAAATCCCGCTGACGCCAGGACCGACAGCCGTTGAATGACCACTCCGGGGCCGAACCCCACTTCCAGAACGCTGTCGCGCGGCCCGATCTCGAGGCGAGAGACGACCCAGGCGCCGAAATCTGCGTTCGCCCGTGTCATGATGATGCCGCCTAACCTGCCCAAGGGGCCTTGCGGACGGCCAAACACGCGCATCAGGAGGTTTCGCGGGATGCTCATCGCGCCGCTCCTCCTGGTGTTGTCCCTGATGAAATCGCCAAACGTCCGTCCTTCGTCCACTGTCCAAAGAAACACTGGACGAAGGACTCCGACGATCTACCGGCGGCGCGGTTCCCCGAATCGGGAAATGCCTTGAGGAACGATGGCCCGCCTCACACCGCGAGCCGAACAAGGGCGGGGCCGCCCGGCGGCAGCGGAGGTTCGCCGCCGGCGCGTCGATAGGCGGCTTGCCCGGCCATCCACGGCTCCCAATACAGCCCCGACGACAGGACTTCCTGCGCTATCTGCTGTGCCAGAAACGGCAGGGCGGACGAGGCGTCGCCGGCCGTCGGCGAGGCGCGGCCGATCGACGGCCACGGCCGATCCCGCTCCGGCCAACGGGCGGCGGACCCGGCCTTTCGGGGCGACGCTTCGGCCCGCTCCGGCTCCAGGCGGCCGGCCGGAACGGCGTCCCGCCGCGGAGCCTCGTCCCGCCGGTCCGCGCCCGGCGGCTGCGACGGCACGACCGCGGCAACGCTCGACGCACGTCCCCCACCGGCACCCGTCGAGGGCGCCGAGGGTGGTGGCAGAAGAAGCGTTCCGGAGATGCCGATCATGCCGAGGGATTATAGGCGGTTCGCCGGAATTTTAAATGACTTAATAATTATTTACAGATATTCAAGGGATCTGCCGGTCTATTAACCAATACCGATCCTGCCACAATGCAATTTAACATATAATGCGCTTTCTTGCTTCTGGATTCGCCCCTTAAGCAGAAACTCCGTTTTAGAAATTGTTAAACTGTCGAACCTATCGTCCGAGGACTGAGCGCCGCGGGTGTGGAGTCATCCGTTGCCGGTGTCTTCAGGTAGGAGGTTCCCTCTATGTTGGATCGGTATGCGGCGTCGGCACAGACGGCCCGGTCCGACTGGGTGCGGAGCGCCATCGAGGCGTCCGGCGACCTTGTCTATGAATGGGATCTCGTCCGGGACGTGATTCTCTGGGCCGGGAGGCCCGGCGGCATCTTCGGCAAGATCGCCCTGGCCGCGGTTTCGAGCGGCGCCGGATTCAGCCGACGCATCCATCCCGAAGATCTGCCGATCCGGCTCAAGGCGCTGTCCGATCATTTCGCCAACGGAGCCGCCTATGACTGCGAGTACCGCGTCCGCGCGGACGGCGGCCGCTGCTCCTGGGTCCACGACCGCGGACAGGCGCAATTCTCGCCCAGCGGGTTGCCGGAGCGCCTGGTCGGCAGCCTTCGCCTGATCACAGCCCGCAAGCAGAACGAAGCGCGCCTCGAACGGCTCGCCAACTTCGACGAGCTGACCGGTCATCTCAACAAGATACGGCTGCGCGACGCGCTCGAACACGCATTGGCCTATTGCCAGCGCTTCGATCTGACGGGTGGTTTCCTCGTCGTCGGGCTCGACAAGCTTGCGATGATCAACAACGCCTTCGGTCATCAGGCCGGCGACGCCGCCCTCGTCGCCGTCGGCCAGCGGCTCGATCGCTGCCTCCGCACCAGCGACATCGTCGGCCGGCTCGACGCCGACCGGTTCGGCGTTGTGATCGCGCAGTCCTCGCCGAGCCAGCTCGCGCGCGCGGCGGAGCGGATCCTCCAGGCCGTCCGGGAGCAGCCGGTCGAGACCCCCGAGGCGAAGATCCACCTCACGGCCTCCATCGGCGGCATCCTGTTTCCCCGGGCCTGCGGCACGGCGCAGGAGGTGATTGCCAAGGCGGAAAGTGCGCTCAAGGAAGCGAAGCTTCAGGGACGCGACTGTTTCGTCCTTCATCAGACCTCGGAGTTACAGGACCGGCGGCATCGCCGCAGTCTGGACATCGGCGCAAAGGTACAGAAAGCGATGCAGGAGAACCGCCTGCTGTTCGCCTTCCAGCCGGTGGTCGACGGGCGCAGCGGGCAAACCGCCTTTTACGAGTGTCTGCTGCGCCTGCGCGACGAGGCGGGCGCGCTCCTCCCCGCTGCCGACTTCGTGCCGGTCATCGAGCAGCTCGGCCTCGTCCGGCGGATGGACCGCCACGTGTTGGAGCTGGCCGTGCGCGAACTGGAGGACAGCCGCGACATCAGCCTGGCGATCAACATCTCCGGCCTTACGGCCACCGATCAGGCCTGGCTTCGAACGCTCACCGCCCTGTTCAAAGGCAGGCCCGAGATCGCTCATCGCCTGATCATCGAGATCACTGAGACCACGGCGCTTTACGACATCGAGGAATCGGCTCGGTTCGTGAGCGCAGTGCGGGATCTGGGGTGTCGGGTCGCCGTCGACGATTTCGGCGCCGGCTTCACCTCGTTTCGGCAACTCCGGGCGCTTTCGGCCGACATCGTCAAGCTCGACGGCTCATTCGTGCGGAACCTGGCGGAGAACGTCGACAACCAGCTCTTCATTCGCAACATGCTGGGCGTTGCCGAAGCGTTCAATCTGGAGACCGTCGCGGAAGGCGTCGAAACCAGGGACGAGGCCGCCTTCCTTGTCGGCGAGGGTGTCCGGTATCTGCAGGGCTACCATTTCGGCCGGCCGGAATTCGACAGGCCCTGGCTGAAGGACGCGTCGCACCTGCCTCACCCGGCCGCGGTCGGCTGACGCGACGCCGCCGCGCGGTGCTTTGATTACTTTTCCTTCTCTGCCTTCTGTCGGGTCAGCGCCTCGAGCTGCTTCTGCAGGGCGTCGACCTGCGTCTTGAGCTCGCCGAGCGCGTCCAGCGCGTCCGCCGCATTGTCGCTCCCCGACCGGGACGGCGCGGCCGGGTCCTCAGGCGCCGACGGCTTGCGCCGGTCCGCGCGGCCGTTCTCGTCCGTCCGAAGCGGGGAGAACATCTTCATCGCCCGTTCGAAGAGGGCGAGGTTCTGTTTGCCCATCTCCTCGAACCGGCCGAAGGGGAACATGTTGCCGAAGGTGTCCTGCATATAGTTCTTCATCTGCTCCTGGTTGCGCGCGAAGGACTCCATGGAATGTTCAAGGTAACGCGGGACCAGGAACTGGAGGCTGTCGCCGTAGAAGCTGATGAGCTGGCGCAGGAAGTTGATCGGCAGCAGGTTCTGTCCCTTCGCCTCCTCCTCGACGATGATCTGGGTCAGGACGGAGCGAGTGATGTCCTCTCCGGTCTTGGCATCGTAAACCACGAAATCGACGCCCTCCTTAACCATCTGACAGAGGTGGTCGAGCGTCACGTAGCTGCTGGTCGCGGTGTTGTAGAGGCGGCGGTTCGCGTATTTCTTGATCGTGATCGGCGCCTTGTCCGCGGGGCTTGGTCCGGCCATGAGAATCGTGCCCTTTGACGGTTATGGTCCACCTACCGCTTCGCAGCATAGCAGCATTTCGCTCCATCGTTGCAACGCGTTACGGCGATTGCCGCGGCGCGGATGCGGCGGGGCCTGCCTTCGATGCCCGACAGGTGGCGGCTGGCGCGGCGCGCCCACCTTCCCTATAGTGCCCCGATGGCCGAACCGCCGGACATCGAGACCTTGGCGCGCCGCTGCCTCGACCTGTGGGAGGATCAGGTGGGGGCGCTCGCCGCCGATTCCCAGACGACGGAGCAGATAGCCCGACTCTTCCGGCTGATGGCTGCGGCCGCGGGTGCGGCCGCCGACTCGGCCGGACGGGGGGAGGCCAGGGGAAATGGCAGGGGCGATGCCCAGCGGGACGTCAGCGGAGAAGCCTCGGAAGGGGTCGGAGCCGAGGCCGGACGGGCAAAAGGGGCAGGGCGCGCCGACGCCTCCGGATCGGACGCGTCTGGGCCCGCGGCCTCTGCAACAGCATCTGGCCCTGGCCGCGATGCCTTTGCTGATCTGCTCCGCCGCCTCGACGCGCTGGAGGAGCGGATCGCCCGCCTCGAAGAGGCCGGCGGAGGGGCGGGCCCCCGCCGCGCCGCCGGCCGGTCTCCCCGAAAGCGTCGATCCTGAAACAGTCGCGGCTGCGCTCGACGCAGAGGCCCGGCGCCGCTTCGACGCGTTCCTGACCGGGGTCGAGCGCTACCGCCGCCATCCCTACCGCCGGACGCTCGCCGATCCGCCGGTGTGCTGGCAGGAGGGCACGACCCGCCTGCTCGACTACGGCGCCGGAGTCGCTCACGGGGCGCCCGCGCTCCTCGTCGTACCATCGCTGGTGAACCGGGCCTATATCCTCGATCTGGCGCCGGAGTGCAGCCTCCTGCGCTATCTGGCCGGCCGGGGCCTCCGGCCGTTCCTGGTCGATTGGGGCGGGCCCGGGCCGGTGGAGCGGGCCTTCACCCTGACCGACTATGTCGCCCGGCGGCTGGAAGCCGCGCTCGACGCGGCGGTCCGTGAGGCGGGCGGCCCGGTGGCAGTCGTCGGCTACTGCATGGGCGGCCTGCTCGGCCTCGCGCTGGCGTTCCGGCGCGCCGGCGACGTCCGGGGGCTCGCCTGCCTCGCCACGCCGTGGGACTTCCATGCCGGGCAACCGGAGCGGGCTCGGCTCGCCGGCGCGCTTGTCCCGTCGCTCGAGCCGGTGCTCGCCGCCCTGGGGGAGCTTCCGGTGGACCTCGTCCAGATGCTCTTCGCGCTGCTCGATCCCTACGGCGTCGTCCGCAAGTTCCGCGATTTCGCCGCGCTCGACGAGGCCTCCGCACAGGCGCGGCGATTCGTTGCCGTCGAGGACTGGCTGAACGACGGCGTGCCCCTTGCGGCGCCGGTCGCGCGGGAATGTCTGGCCGGGTGGTACGGTGACAACACACCGGCCCGCGGCGAATGGCGAATCGCGGGGGAGGCCGTCCGGCCGGGTGACCTGCGGATGCCGAGTCTCGTCGTGCTGCCGGATCGGGACCGGATCGTGCCGCCCGACACGGCGGCGGCGCTGGCAAAGGCGCTGCCCAGGGCGGCGCGGCTTCGGCCCGCCGCCGGCCATGTCGGCATGGTCGTGGGCCGCGACGCGGAGGCGAGGCTGTGGCGGCCGCTCGCCGAGTGGCTGCTTCGCCTCCCCGACGGCGCGCGGCGGACCGCGTTATGACGGCCGCGGCGCCGGTTCGCGGGCACAGCCGGCGGCGCGATCGAGAAGCAGCGCGCGCTCGCGGCCGTTCCGCGTGAGCGACGCCGCGCGCTCGAACTCCGCGCGCGCCTCGTCGAAGCGGCCGAGCCTTCGAAGGAGATCGCCGCGCACGCTCGGCAAGAGGTGGTAGGCCTTGAGCGACGGCTCCTTGGCCAGGGCGTCGACGATCTCCAGGCCAGCGGCCGGACCAAATGCCATCGCGAGTGCCACCGCACGATTGAGCTCCACAACGGGCGACGGCGCACGCAGCGCGAGCGCGGCGTAGAGCGCCGCGATCTGCGGCCAGTCCGTTTCTTCGGCTGTGCGCGCCCGCGCGTGGCAGGCGGCGATCGCCGCCTGCAGCGCGTAGGGTCCGGGTGTGCCTCCGAGCTTTCGGGTCAGCGCTTCGGCGCGCGCCAGCGCTGCAAGACCGCGACGGATGAGGAGCTGATCCCAGAGCGCGCGGTTCTGCTCAAGCAGGAGGACGGGCTCTCCCGACGGGCCGATTCGCGCCCGGGAGCGTGACGCCTGGATCTCCATGAGCGCGACGAGGCCGTGGACCTCCGCCTCTTCCGGCGCGAGCTCGGCCAGGATGCGGCCGAGACGGAGCGCCTCTTCGCAGAGCCGCGGTCGCATCCAGTCGTCACCGGCGGTTGCCGTATAGCCTTCGTTGAAGACGAGATAGATGACTTCGAGCACCGAAGACAGGCGGGGCGCCAGCTCGGCCCCGCGAGGAACCTCGAAGGGGACCTGTTTCAGGGCCAAGGTCCGTTTGGCCCGAACGATCCGCTGGGCGACGGTCGGCTCGGGAACGAGGAAGGCGCGCGCGATCTCCTCGGTCGTCAGACCGCAGAGCAGGCGGAGCGTGAGCGCCACGCGCGCCTCGGTCGAGAGGACCGGGTGGCAGGCCGTGAAGATAAGGCGCAGGAGGTCGTCGCCGATGTCGTCTTCGAGGGTCGCGTCGAGATCCGGCGTGGCCATGTCCTGCCGTGCCTCGAGGGCGCGGCCGAGCTCCGCGTGCTTGCGCTCCAGCCGCGTCTTCCTGCGCAGCAGGTCGATCGCCCGATTCTTCGCGGCGGCCATCAGCCAGGCGCCCGGCTTTTCCGGTATGCCCGAGTCCGGCCACCGTTCGAGGGCCGCGACGAGGGCGTCCTGCGCCAGCTCCTCGGCAAGGCCGACGTCGCGCAGCATCCGCGCGAGGCCGGCGATGAGCCGGGCCGATTCGATCCTCCAGACCGCCTCGATCGCGCGATGTGTGTCGGTAGCCTTCACGGCTACCGATCACACCATTCTCGATCCGCGGCCGCAAGCTGCGGGGCAGCAGGGTTACGGTATCACGACCCCCGAGGTTGCTCCGACTGCGCCCACATCTCCTCGAACGGGGCCACGGCCTCTTGGACATCGGCCGGAAAGTCCGAGAGCTCCTGCACCTGGCGAATCTCGATCACCTCGTTTTCCGAGGCGGGGCAGCGCTTCGCCCATTCGATCGCCTCTTCCTTGGACTTCACCTGAATCATCCAGTAGCCGCCGATGACCTCCTTCGCCTCGGCGAAGGGGCCGTCGGTCACCTTGGGCTTGCCGCCCTCGAAGGACACGCGCGCGCCCATCGAGGGCGGATGAAGACCGTCGAGCGCCAGAAGCACGCCGGCCTTCTGCAGGGCTTCGTTGTACTTCATCATCGCGGCAACGGCCTCGGGGTCCGGCGCGGTGCCCGGCTCTGCGTTCTCGTACCCCTTGGGGATCATCAGCATCATGAATCGCATCGTAACAGTCTCCATTTTTCTTCAAATGCGGAGCCGGGCCTCCGGGTGATTCGACCGAGTTTGAACCCGCGCTCGATCATGCGACGAACGAGGCTCCGAGAAATCGACAGGCCGAATCGGAAATTTTTCGGCGCCGGCCAAACCGTCCGGTGGCAGCGGCAGGTCCGGCCCGCCGGCCGCGCGACTAGCGCAATGCTATGAGGAATGATGCCGCGGCCGCAAGGCAGGCCACCGTTCGCGCGTGGTTCCAGGCCGTCCAGTTCGACAGATACCGGCGCCACAGCGTGGCCCCCTCGACGCTGTCGGGCCCGACCGCCGCCAGCGCCTTGTTCATCGGCACGTTGAAGACGATCGTCACGAGAAGGCCGCCGACGAGATAGAGGAGCCCACCGGCGAGGAGATAGGCCGCACCGGAGGCGTCCCATCGGATGATCGCGGCGATGGCGAGGATTGCGCTGGCCGCCGCCGTGCCAAAGAACGCCGCGAAGAACACCGGGTTGAGGATCGCGACATTGATGGACTGCATGGCGGAGATGCCCGCGGCCGGCGGGAGGCGGCCAAGCGCGGTCATCACCGATACCGAGAAAGCGAAGAAAAGTCCGGCGATCAGCGCCGCGCCGAGGGCGGCGAAGACCGTCAGCGCGAAAAGCAGGGGGGCGCTCATTGCCACCTCCTAAATATGAGGGTTGCTCACATTTACTAATGTGATAAACCCTCATATTTTCTCGGTCAAGCGGGATCGACCGAAGAGGGAGAAGTCATGAGCCGTTCAACGCCCACCGCCTCCGTCGACGACCGGCTCTTGCCCGCGCCGCGCCGCGCACCGATGCAACGTCGCAGCCGTGAACGGGTGGAGCGCATCCTCGCGGCCGCGGCCGCCCTGATCGCGGATGGCGGCAGCGACGCCCTGCGCATGAGCGAGGTGGCCGAAATGGCCGGCGTGTCGATCGGCTCCCTCTACCAGTACTTTCCCGACAAGGCGGCGATCATTCGCACGCTCGCCGAGCGTTACAACGCGCAGGGGCGGGCGTGCATCGAGGCCGCGCTCGCCGAGGTTCGCACCGTCGAAGGGCTGTGCGAAGCCTTCGCCGGGCTGGTGGACGCCTATTACGCGATGTTTCTCGCGGAACCCGTGATGCGCGACATCTGGTCGGGGACGCAGGCCGACAGGGCGCTCCGGGACGGCGAGTTGGCCAACAGCCGGGCGAACGGAGCCCTGCTGGCCGAGGTTCTGTCGCGCCTGCGGCCGGACGCCGATCGGGCCGAGCTCGCCAGCCTGGCCTTGCTGATCATGCATCTCGGCGAGGCGACGATGCGGCTCGCCATATCCGTGGATCGCGCCGAGGGCGACGCGCTCGTCGCGGCCTACAAGCGCATGGCGTTGAACGAACTCGGCCGCCCGGGCAAGAACGGCACTTCGGCACGCGCCTTGGGCAAAGGGCGCCGGCGGCGGCCTTCGGGCGAGCCGGCGGGGCGGCCCGCCCGCGGCGCCGAGTGAACCGGCCATCTTGCGGTGCAACATCTTCGTCGTTATCGTGTTTCGAAGCCAATCGGACTCGCTTTGCGGCAACGCCGAACGGCCCGCAGCGACGGATCCGTCCCGCGGCGCGAGCCCGCAAGATCAGGAAGGAGCCAGTCATGACCGATGTCGTTATCGCCGGTGCCGCGCGGACGCCGGTCGGCGCGTTCAACGGATCGCTCAGCACCGTTCCGGCCTCCCATCTCGGACAGGTCGCGATCAAGGCGGCGCTGGAGCGGGCGAAGGTCGATCCGGCGGAGGTGAGCGAGGTCGTGCTGGGCCAGATCCTGACGGCGGGCGCGGGGCAGAACCCGGCGCGCCAGGCCGCGATGGGCGCCGGCATCCCGTTCGAGCGGACCGCCTACGGCGTCAACCAGCTCTGCGGTTCCGGCCTGCGTGCGGTGGCGCTCGGCTATCAGGCGATCCGCCTGGGTGACAGCGACATCGTCGTTGCCGGTGGCCAGGAAAGCATGAGCCAGGCGCCGCACTGCGCGCATCTTCGCAGCGGCGTCAAGATGGGCAGCGTCGAGATGATCGACACCATGCTCAAGGACGGCCTTTGGGACGCCTTCCACGGCTATCACATGGGCAACACCGCCGAAAACGTCGCGCAGAAATGGCAGATTACGCGCGAGGAGCAGGACCTGTTCGCCGCAGCCTCGCAGCAGAAGGCCGAGGCCGCGCAGAAAGCCGGCCGGTTCGTGGACGAAATCACACCGGTTACGATCCAAAGCCGCAAGGGCGACATCGTCGTCGATACGGACGAATATCCGAAGCACGGCACCACGGTCGAGGCACTCCAGAAGCTGCGTCCCGCCTTCCTCAAGGAGAACGGCACGGTCACCGCGGGCAACGCGTCGGGTATCAATGACGGCGCCGCGGCGGTGGTGCTGATGACCGACGCCGAGGCGGCGAAGCGCGGACTGACGCCGCTCGCCCGCATCGTGTCCTGGGCGACGGCCGGGGTGGACCCCGCGCTCATGGGCTCTGGCCCGATTCCCGCCAGCCGGGCGGCCCTCAAGAAGGCCGGCTGGCGCATTGAGGACCTCGACCTCATCGAGGCGAACGAGGCCTTTGCCGCGCAGGCCTGCGCAGTGAACAAGGACCTCGGCTGGGATACCGAGAAGGTCAACGTCAACGGTGGCGCGATCGCCATCGGCCACCCGATCGGCGCTTCCGGCGCCCGCATTCTGGTGACGCTGCTCTACGAAATGGCGAAGCGCGACGCCAAGCGGGGCATCGCCACACTGTGCATCGGCGGCGGTATGGGCATCGCGATGTGCGTCGAGCGGTAAGCGGCCGTAGACGGGAAGCCTGGGACCATCGTCGTCGGCCGCATCCGTCGCGGAGGCTCAGCGCGACGCCAGCGCCTGCAATAGGGGCCGGTCCGCCAGGGCCTCGATGAACCAGTTGGGGTAGACCGGCGGAAGCGCCGTTGCCGCGTCGAGCGCGGTCATTTCATCCTCGGTCAGCGTTACGGAGAGGCAGCCCAGATTGTCGTCGAGCTGGTGCGGCTTGCTGGCGCCGAGAATGATGCTCGTGACCGCCGGTTTCGCCAGCAGCCAGGCGAGCGCGACCTGCGCGACGCTCGCTCCGTGCCCCGCCGCGATCTCCCTCATCCGCTCCACGAGCTGGAAGCCCTGCTCCTTGTCGAAGGGAAGGAGGTCGAACCCGGAATAGCGGTTGTCCGGGCCCGACAGGGTCTCGAGCTGGCCACCGGACGGCTGGAGCGCGTGCTCGAACCGTTCCTGCCGACAACGCCGGGGTTCTTCCTCTACTTTCCCGCCCGCGCCCAGACACAGCCCAAGCTGCGCGCTTTCATCAATCTGGCCGTCGCAATGCTCAGGCGGCGATCCTAGCCGCCGGCCGGACCGCCTCGATCGGCCGATCTGTCGCAGCGACAGGGCGGCCGGCCGACGATACTATTATAATAGATTAGGGGTCCTCGACTGTCCGCGGGACCTCGACAAGAAGCGCCAGCAGGGAGGACAGCATGACGCGTGTCGCAGTCGTCACCGGTGGAACGCGCGGTATCGGCCGGGCCATCTCGATCGCCCTCAAGGAGGCCGGCTATGCCGTCGCTGCCAATTACGGCGGCAACGATGCGGCTGCCCAGGCCTTCCAGGAAGAGACCGGCATTCCGACCTACAAGTTCGACGTGGCCGACCTCGCCGCCTGCGAGGAGGGCGTCAAGCGCATCACCGAAGAGCACGGTCCGGTCGATGTGCTGGTGAACAACGCCGGAATCACCCGCGACGTCACGCTCCACCGGATGACGGCGGAGCAGTGGATGGAGGTCATTCAGACCAACCTGACCTCCTGCTTCAACATGACCCGCTGCGTCATCGAATCCATGAGGGCGCGCGGCTTCGGCCGGATCATCAACATCGGTTCGATCAACGGCCAGGCCGGCCAGGTCGGCCAGACCAACTACGCTGCCGCGAAATGCGGCATGCAGGGCTTCACCAAGGCGCTCGCGCTCGAGAGCGCGGCGAAGGGCATCACCGTCAACTGCGTTGCCCCCGGCTACATCAACACGGACATGGTGCGCGCCGTGCCTGCACCGGTGCTGGAGAAGATCATCGCGCGAATTCCGGTCGGCCGCCTCGGCGAGCCGGAAGACGTCGCCCGTGCCGTCGTCTTCCTCGCCGCCGACGAAGCCGGCTTCATCACCGGCGCCACCCTGTCGATCAACGGCGGGCAGCACATCTATTAGCCGTCAGCGGTCAGCCGTCGGCAGGGCCGACAAAGCCGATTGCCGACGGCCGAGCGCTCAACCCGGAGGACCCGCGATGCCGATCGTCGCTCCCGTCGAATACGCCGACGCGCCGCCGGAGGTGCGGGCCGTCTACGACGACATCATGGCGACCCGCAAGACCGACTGGATCAACAACTTCTGGAAAGTCCTCGCCCATCACCCGCCGACGCTGAAGCGCACCTGGGAGAGCGTCAAGGAGGTGATGGCGCCGGGCGCCCTCGACCCGCTGACCAAGGAGATGCTTTATATCGCGGTCAGCGTGACCAACAACTGCGAGTACTGCATCGCCTCCCATACGGCGGCCGCCCGCAAGGCCGGCATGACCGACGCGATGCTGGCGGAACTTCTCGCCGTCGTCGGCATGGCCAACGAGACCAATCGCCTCGCCAATGGCTACCGGGTGGAGGTGGACGAGCGGTTCAAGCCCGGGACGTGAAACGGTTTGCCACCGTCCGTCCTCCGGCCGGGGCCGGGGACGGGAGGCGACCGGTGCGAATCAGTTCGGGGCTTCGTCCTTTCCGGCCCTTGCGTCGGCGACGATCCGCTTCAGCGCCGGAAGGTCGAGCCCGCCCGGCACCAGATAGCGGCCGATCAGGTAGCCCGGCGTGCCCGGCAGCCCCAGCAGGCGGGCCTGAATTGAGGCATCGGCGACGGCCGCCTCGATCTCCTCACCATGGACCTCGAGATCGCGATCGAGGCGATGCAGATCGACGCCGGCCGCGGCGGCGATCTCGCGCACCTTGGCCTCGTCGAGCTTTCCGCGAGACCGCATCAGGCGGTCATGCACCTGCTCGTACTTGCCCTGCCGGCGCGCGGCCAGCGCCACCTTGGCCGCATAGACGGAGCCGTCGCCGAAGATCGGCCAGTGCTTGTGGATCAGCCGTACACCGGAATCCTCCGCCACCAGCGCCTGAACGTCGGGATGGACCCGGCGGCAGACCGGGCACTGGTAATCGAAGAACTCGATCACCGTGACGTCGCCTTCGGGATTGGCGGCGACGACCGCGCTGGGCCCGACGGTCAAAGACTGCAGGCTGAGCGTCTGGGCCTGGGACGACATGTCGGTTGCCCGCCACGCCTCGATGAACGGACGAATCAGATGGCCGCCGAACGTCCCGGCGAGCAGCGAAGCGGCAACGACGAGGAGGGTAAGGATGATCGTCTTCTTGGACATGGGTGAACCTGTGCTCGGACAATGCGTGCGCTCCCTACCGGACCCGGTCAGGGGAACCCGAAGGGCGCGTCAAATGAGGCGCGCGAGCCGCCGCGCGCGTCTCCCGAGGGGGGAGCCTCCCGCCCCGGGAGCTTCCGGTGGATGCCGGTCAGATGACGGCGCGCGGCGGCGGCAGGGCCGGCCTGGTGCCCGCGTTGGCGGGCAGACGGAGGGCGGGGAATGAAATTGCGGAACGGGAGGCGCGCGGCTCGGCGAATCCTGAAGTCTCGTGCCAACCGGCTGGCGCCGTCAGGCATTGTACGGCGCCGGTCTCGTCCAGACTGAGCCCAAGGCCCCCGTGTTTCCAATCGATCGCCCCGCGGATATGGGAAGGCCAGCCGGCCGCCTGCCGGTCGGGGTCGGGACCGATTTGGAACTGGCCGGCGCCGCGACCAAGGTTGGACGCCGCACAATCGCCGAGTGGAAAGGCTGCGCTCGCGCCGGCAAGGGCGGGCAGGAGCGTCGCCGCAAGCATGGCCAGGACCAGGAGACCGGTCACGGCGGTTCGGACCAAGGCGTCTGTTCCCAGCATCATCTTCCGCTTCGACCACTCTCCTCCACTTCGGCTCCCCGCCCTATATGATGCCGGGCCGGAACGCGCCAATAACACTTGCGTGAACCGAAACATTTGCGTAAGCCCGGGCGCGCTGGATCTGGCGCGTCAGGCGGATCCGAGCGTTCGTCGTTGCCCGTGGACAGCGGCCGCGAATCTGCGCTATCGCTGGCGCCCCATGACCGAATCCACCCTCCCCACCGCCGCGCCGGCGCGGCTGCGTGCGACGCTCATCGGCGGCGTCGCCGTTCTGCTGTGGGCGACCTTGGCGCTGCTCACCACGGCGACGGGACCGGTGCCGCCCTTTCAGCTCGTGGCGCTCACCTTCGCCGTCGCCTTCCTGTTGGCGGCCGGCAAATGGACCGTCGAGATCCTCGCCGGCGACCGCTCCGTGCTCGACCGGCTGCGGCAGCCACCGGCCGTCTGGCTGCTCGGCGTCGGCGGGTTGTTCGGCTATCACTTCTTCTATTTCCTCGCGCTGGGCAACGCGCCGGCGGTGGATGCCAGCCTGATCGCCTATCTCTGGCCGCTGCTAATCGTGGTGTTCTCGGCCCTGCTGCCCGGGGAGCGGCTGCGCTGGTTCCATCTCCTGGGCGCGGCGGCGGGCCTCGTCGGCGCCGCGCTCCTCGTCCTGCACAAGGCGGGCGGTTCGGGGCTGGCGATGCGGTCGGAGTTCGCTCTCGGCTACCTCGCGGCGCTCGCTTGCGCGCTCACCTGGTCGGGCTACTCGGTCCTGAGCCGCCGGTTCGGCCGGGTGCCGACGGACGTGGTGGGCGGCTTCTGCGGCGCGACCGCGGTCCTGGGGCTCCTCTGCCATATGGCATTCGAGGAGACCCGATGGCCCGAGGGCATCGGTTGGCTCGCCGTGCTGGGGCTCGGCCTCGGGCCGGTCGGCGCCGCTTTCTTCGTTTGGGACCACGGGGTCAAGCACGGCGACATCAAGGCGCTGGGCGCCTTTTCCTACGCGGCCCCGCTTCTCTCGACGGTGCTGCTGATCGCCTTCGGCCGCGCCGAGGCGAGCTGGACGGTCGCCGCGGCCTGCCTGCTGATCGTCGGCGGCGCCGTGCTCGCCTCGCGGGACGTCTGGCGCCGCTCCTAGGCGGTGCTCAGCCCGCCGGGTCCTTCGGCACGGTCGCGGTCATGGACGGGCGCTGCGCGAAGGCCTCGTACCACGCGGCGAGCTTGGGACGCCGGTCGCGCCAGCGATCCTCGGGGAACCGGAAATCGACATAGCCGAGGGCGGCCGCGACCGCGATCTCGCCGACGGTCGGCGGGTCCGCCAGGGCCTCCGCCTCTCCCTCAAGCGCGTCCAGGCCGCGGACCATGACGCCGCGCTGCTTCTCGATCCATTCCGTCGATTGCTGCGCCGAGGGCCGCTGCGTCTCCAACCGGCGCAGCAGCGCGGCATCGAGGATTCCGTCGGCGAGCGCCTGCCGCCGGAGCGCGGTCCAGCGTCCGGCCCCGGCGGGCGGGATCAGCTTGCGCCCGTCATGGAGGCTGTCGAGATACTCGCAGATCACCGGCGAATCATAGATCGCCGTTCCGTCGTCGGTGATGAGGACCGGCACCTTGCCGAGCGGGTTGTCCCTGGCCAGGCCGCTCGCGGGGTCGGCCGTTACCGTCGGCACCCGTTCGATCCGGCCGTCGAGGCCGGTCTCGATGGCGACGACGATGACCTTGCGGACATAGGGGCTGGTGGGCGAATAGCGCAGCTTCATCGACGGGCTCCTTTCGAACGGCGCCGGGCCGCGGGAACGGCGTCAAAAATTGTCCTTCCGGCGGCGGACCTCGGCGAATACCGTGACCGGGTCCTCGCCCGCAAGACCCAGGGCGGCCGCGAGCGCCGGGTCGTCGGCGCGCAGGAAGGGGTTGGTCGCGCACTCCTCCGCCAGGGTCGAGGGAATCGTCGGCCGGCCTTCGGCCCGCAGCGTGTCGATCCGCTTGGCCCGGTCCGCCAGCGCGGCGTTGTCGGGATCGACGGTGCGGGCGAAGCGGGCGTTCGCCTGCGTGTACTCGTGCCCGCAATAGATGCGCGTGCCGCCGGGCAGGCGGCGGAGCTTGTCGAGCGACGACCACATCTGGGCGGGTGTTCCCTCGAACAGGCGGCCGCAGCCGAGCGCGAAGAGCGTGTCACCGCAGAACAGCGCCCGGCTTTCCGGGAACCAGAAGGCGATATGGCCGCGGGTGTGGCCGGGGATGAAGAGGATCTGGGCCTCGGCGTTCCCCAGGCGGAAGCGGTCGCCCTCGTCCAGGGCGACGTCGATGCCGGGGATCCGGCCCTCGTCCGGCTTCGGCCCGACGATGGTGCAGCCGGTCGCCTGCTTGATCTCGAGGTTACCGCCGGTGTGGTCGGGGTGGTGGTGGGTGTTGAGGATGTGAGTGATCGGCCAGCCCCGCGCCTCCGCTGCCGCCAGAACCGGCGCCGCCTCCGAGGGATCGACCACGGCCGTCGCGCCCGTTTCCGGGCAGCGAAGGAGATAGGCGTAGTTGTCCGTAAGCAGCGGGACGAGGTCGATTTCCAGGGTAGACATGATCCCTCCTCCTGGCAGCCGGGGTGCGAAGATCGAAACCGGCCGGCAGGTTAGAGCCTCCGTTCCGGCCCGTCCATGGCCGGGAGCGTCCGTCAGGGCCGCTTCCGGCGGGGGCGGGTCCCATGGCGGCCGTTTTTGTGATATAATGTTTGTATGTGGACCGATGTCGTCGACCTGAGGGAATTCTACGAGACCCGCCTGGGCCAGGTGACCCGCCACCTGATTCGGCGGCGGATTCGCGCCCTCTGGCCGGATCTGCGGGGCCAGTCTCTGCTCGGCCTTGGCTACGCCACGCCCTATCTGCGGCAGTTCCGCGACGAGGCGGAGCGGGTTCTGGCCTTCATGCCGGCGGGCCAGGGCGTCCTCCACTGGCCGCAGGAGGGGCCGAACCTCGTCGCCCTTATCGACGAGATGGATCTGCCTCTGCAGAACTTTTCGGTCGACCGGGTGCTGCTGGTGCACGGGCTCGAGCATGCCGAGCATCTGCGCGACATGCTGCGGGAAATCTGGCGGGTCATGTCGGGCAGCGGCCGGCTCCTCGTTGTGGTGCCGAACCGGCGCGGCATCTGGGCGCGAACCGACCGGACGCCGTTCGGCCAGGGTCACCCCTATTCGCCGTCGCAGCTCTCGCGCCTCCTGCGCGACACCATGTTCACGCCGACGCAAACGGCTCGCGCCCTCTATATCCCGCCGACCCGGTCGAACACCCTGCTCAGTGCCGCGCCGGCCTGGGAGCGGATCGGCGACCGCTGGTTCCAGGCCTTCGCCGGCGTGACGATCGTCGAGGCCAGCAAGCAACTCTACGGTGCCACGCAGGTGCGTCAGCGCCGCCGTCGCCGCGCGGTCGTCCTGCCCTTCCCGCAGCCGGCTACACGGATGAATCGGGAGCCGGCGGACAAGGGCGTCTAGCGGCTCTCCGCCGCCTTGGTGCAGAGGCAGGCGGGCCGCGTGCGGCCCGTTATCAGGCCATCAAGATGAGCTGCAGAGTGCTGTCGGCCATTTGGTCGTCGGCGCCCCACAGATACAAGCTTTTCCGACCGTTGTCGGTGTAGAACTCGACGCCGGGGCGCGTGCGCGGAATCTGGGGGCCGAACTTGAACTTGTAGCTCGCGTTGTTGGTCGGGTAGGCGGTCACGAAGTGGAGGTAGTCTTTCCCCGCCTCCCGGCCGCCGTTATCGATGACCATGACGACGTGCTGAACCGTGCCGCTCGAATCGACGCTCCCGGCGTTCTTCACGCGCATATGGAAGCTTCCGCCGGGAGAGGTTGCCGGCTTCGCGTGAATGGTTATGCGTGCTTTCATCCCCACGTTGAGAAGGCGTAGGGCCGCTTGCCCGAAGGGCGAGTTCAGGATCGCCGCGACCATGAACGGCTGGTCGAAGACGGTGCGCGTACGGATGTGGAGTGCCTTTTTCCGCGAGGGGTCCAGACCTCCGTTCAGAAGGTCGGCTGGGTCGAGCGTATCCAGATAGGCGTTCGTGTCTGCCGAAATGATGAAGGCCGACTTGTTCTTGGCGATCAGGTCGGCATCGCTGATTCCGTGATGCAGGGAGAATGCGTGGCCCTTCTGCGACGGGTTGAAGGGGTGCGGATTTTTCTCCGAAATGGCGATCATGTTCTTGATTTCGGTGACCGAATAATCCCGATCGTATTTTCCCATGATCGATGCCCCCTGACATTCGAATCTCTGCTTGGAACAACCAGAGCAGAACGCAAAGTATAGCGCAGTTCAGAGAATGAAAAAAACATCAGAAGCGCCGGGTACACTTGCCTTGATCCGGCGCCGGCGCGGTCGGCTCGGACTTGCGCCGCTCCGAGGTCCGACGCGTGCCGTCAGGTGCGGCGGCCCTGTGCGCGAGCTTGCGTGCTACCGCCCCCGCAGCAGGAACATGCCCTGCTCGCCGAGCAGATTGGCGCGGCGCAGCGAGCGGATTTCGCTGGCCCGACCGTCGCCGTTGATGATGAGCGCCCGCTCCACCACGATGCCGAGCTCCTCGCACAGCGCGGCGAAGTCCAGGATGGTGCAGAGGTGGATGTTCGGCGTGTTGTACCACTTCAGCGGCAGGGAGTTGGTGACCGGCATCCGTCCCTTCGTCAGCAGATGCCAGCGCACCCGCCAATGCCCGAAATTGGGGAACGACACGATCGCGCGGCGGCCGATCCGGACGAGCTGTGCCATCACGCCCCTCGGGTCCCGCGTCGCTTGCAGCGTCTGGCTCAGGATCACATAGTCGAAGGCGCCGGACGGATAGTTCTTGAGATCGGTGTCGGCGTCGCCCTGGATGACGCTCAACCCGTGGCTCACGCAGGCGTTCACGCCGGCTTGGCTCAGCTCGATGCCACGGCCGTCGACCTGCTTCTCATGGACGAGATGGTAGAGCAACTCCCCGTCGCCGCAGCCGATGTCGAGCACGCGGGAGCCCGGCTCCACCATGTCGGCGATGAGCCGCAGGTCGACGCGGATGGGCGCGCGCCCGCCGGCCGTCCGATCTTTCGGCATTTACGGCAACCCGCGATGCTCGGCGCAGCCGTCCAGGAAGCCGCTCAAGGTGGCGGCGAACTCCGGCTCGTCCAGCAGGAAGGCGTCGTGGCCCTTGTCGGTCTCGAGTTCGACGAAGCTGACGTTTGCGGCAACGGCGTTGAGGGCGTGGACGATCGCCCGGCTCTCGGCCGTGGGGAACAGCCAGTCGCTGGTGAAGGAGATGAGGCAGAACCGCACCGGCGTGTCGCGGAACGCGTTGGACAGGACGCCGCCATGTTCCGCCGCCAGGTCGAAATAGTCCATGGCCCGCGTGATGTAGAGGTAGGAGTTGGCGTCGAAGCGCTCCACGAAGGCCGAGCCCTGGTATCGCAGATAGCTCTCGACCTGGAAATCGGCGTCGAACCCATAGGTGATCGATTTCCGGTCCTGCAGGTTGCGGCCGAACTTGCGGTGTAACGCCGCCTCCGACAGGTAGGTGATGTGGGCCGCCATACGGGCCACGGACAGGCCGCGACTCGGCCGCCGCCCCTGACGCAGATAATCGCCGCCGCACCAGTCCGGATCGGCCATGATCGCCTGCCGCCCGACTTCGTGGAAGGCGATGTTCTGTGCCGAGTGGCGGGCTGCGGAGGCGATCGGTACCGCGGCGAAGACCCGCTCGGGGAAGCTCGAGGCCCATTGCAGGACCTGCATCCCGCCCATGGACCCGCCGATGACGCAGAACAACTGCTCGATCCCCAGACGGTCGATCAGGAGCTTCTGGGCCCGGACCATGTCGGCGATCGTGATGACCGGGAAGCTGAGCCCATAAGGCTCGCCGGTCCGGGGATTGATCTCCTTCGGGCCGGTCGTGCCCATGCAGCCGCCGAGCACGTTGGCGCAGATCACGAAGTAGCGGCGCGTGTCGAGCGGCAGGCCGGGACCGACCATGAGGTCCCACCAGCCCCGCCGCCCGGTGACCGGATGGGTTCCGGCGAGGAACTGGTCGCCCGTCAGGGCGTGGCAGACCAGGATCGCGTTCGATTTCTCGGGGTTGAGCGTGCCGTAGGTCTGATAGGCGATTGAGAACGGCCCCAGCTCGACCCCGCAGTCGAGACGCAGCGGCTCCGTCTCGCCGAAGGTCTCGCGGTATCCGGCAAGGCCCTGTGCGGTCGCGGCTGAGCTTGGCTGCAGCGATGTCATGGGCAGCGGGTGAGGGTGCGAAAAACAATTGCAGTAGGCGAGCATAGCTAGGAGTCTGCCCCGGGCACTGTCAACGTTTTCTTTGATTTTGCGGGCGGCTCCGACTATCACTTAACCCGCGTCCGATACGGATTCCGGAACGATGGTCCCAGCCGATTCCCCGATCGACGATCTGCGCCGGCAGATCGACGAGATCGACACCGCCTTGCACGAGCTGTTGATGCGCCGGTCCGAGATCGCTGCACAGATCGGTGCGCTCAAGGGCAACGGGAACAACGGTCCCGCGGCCGCGTCGCCGTTCCTGCGGCCGGGACGAGAGGCCATGATCCTGCGCCGGCTGATCGACCGGCACCGGGGCCCCCTGCCGAAGGCAACCGTCGTCCGCATGTGGCGCGAGATGATGTCGGCCCTGGTCCGGCTTCAAGGGCCGTTCGCCGTTGCCGTCTTCGCACCGGACCAGCGCTGCGACTACCGGGATCTGGCGCAGGAGCACTTCGGCAGCCTGACGCCGATCACCACCCATGATTCCTTGGGTCAGGTGCTGCGGGCGGTGATCGAAGGGCAGGCCACCGTCGGCGTATTGCCCTTGCCCCAGCAGGACGACCAGGAGCCGTGGTGGCGCTATCTGCTGGGGAACGATGCACGCGTTCCCCGGGTTATCGCACGGCTTCCCTTCGGGGCGCCCGGCGCGCTCCTCGGCGCCGCCGAGGCGCTGGCCATCGGCCGGGTCGTTCAGGAGGAGACGGGCCGCGACCGCAGTCTGTTCGTGCTGGAGACGCGGACCGAGGTGAGCCGCAGCGGGCTGAGGGCGGCGCTGGAGGCGTCGTCGCTGGAGACGGTCTATATCCATGTCTGGTGGGATCCGAGCGAGCCGGAGACCTGGTTGCACCTGATCGAGATCGACGGCTTCCTCGCGCCGGAGGACGAACGACTGACCGCCGTCGCCGGGCGGCTGGGCGAGAGCCTGCGACGGATATGGCCGCTCGGCGGCTACGCCGTGCCGTTCTCCCCGGACGAACTCGATATCGGCCGCACATAGGGCATACCATGGCAGACGCTCTTAAGGTACGTCCCGGAATCCTGGATATCGCGCCCTATGTCGGCGGCGAATCCTCGCTGGCGGGACGGAGCCGCGTCGTCCGGCTGGCCTCGAACGAGGGCGCGCTGGGGGCGAGCCCGCGGGCGATCGAGGCCTATCGGCAGATCGCGGCGGAGCTGCACCGCTACCCCGACGGCGGCGCCCATGCGCTGCGCGAGGCGATCGGCCGTCGCCACGGCCTCGATCCGGCGCGGATCGTCTGCGGGGCCGGCTCGGACGAGCTGATCGGGCTGCTGGCCCGCGCCTATGCCGGGCCGGGCGACGAGGTTCTGTACAGCCGGCACGGCTTTCTCATGTATCCGATCGCGGCGCGCTCTGTGGGCGCCACGCCGGTGACCGCGCCGGAGACGGACCTGACCGCCGATGTCGGCGCGCTCCTCGACCGGGTGACCGATCGGACGCGCATCGTCTTCCTCGCCAACCCGAACAATCCGACCGGAAGCTACCTCCCGTTGGACGCGCTGCGGCGCCTGCATGCCGGGTTGCCGCCGGGGGTCCTGCTCGTCATCGACGCGGCCTATGCGGAATATGTCGGGCGCGACGACTACGACCCGGGCGCCGCGTTGGTCGCGGAGCACGACAACGTGGTGATGACGCGGACCTTCTCGAAGATCTACGGGCTTGCGGCCCTGCGGCTCGGGTGGGTCTATTGTCCGCCGGCCGTGGCCGACGTGCTGAACCGCCTGCGGGGGCCGTTCAACGTCCCAGCCCCGGCGCAGGCCGCCGGCGTCGCCGCCCTCGCCGACGCGGCGCATATCGAGCGGGCGCGCGCCCACAACGACCGCTGGCTGCCATGGTTTCGTGAGCAGGTCGCGGCCCTGGGGTTCAATCCCTTGCCGAGCGTCGGCAACTTCGTCCTGGTCCGCTTCCCGGAGGGGCCGGGGCGGGACGCGGCCGCGGCCTGTGCCTTCCTCAACGGCCGCGGGATCATCCCGCGCCGGATGGACGCCTACGGGCTCGGCGACTGCCTGCGCATCACCATCGGGCCGGAGGCGGAGATGCGCGCCGTGGTCGAGGCGCTGGCTGCCTTCGCCGATTCCGGCCGGGAGCGCCGGTCCGCCGGCGGGCAAGGGGGGCGGTGACGGGCATGCCCCTGTTCCGGCGCGCCGCGGTGATCGGCATCGGCCTGATCGGCTCGTCGCTCGCCCGGGCGATGCGCCGCGGTCGCCTTGTCGCCCATATCGCCGGCAGCGACCGCAGCGCACGGGTGCGTGACGCGGCCCGCGATCTCGGCTTCCTCGACAGCGTCCACGCCGATCCGATCGACGCCGTGGCGGGCGCGGATCTCGTCGTCCTCTGCACGCCGGTGGGCGCGCTCGCCGAGCTCGGGGCGGCGATCGGACCGCATCTGGCGCCGGGGGCCGTTCTCAGCGATGTCGGATCGGTGAAGCAGGCGGTGATCCGCGATCTGGGGCCGCATGTTCCCGAAGGCGTCCACTTCGTTCCGGCGCATCCCGTCGCCGGCACGGAGCATTCCGGGCCCGAAGCCGGCTTCGCGGAGCTGTTCGACGGGCGCTGGTGCATCCTCACGCCGCCGCCCGGCACCGATCCCGAGGCGGTGGCGAAGGTGGCGGCGCTGTGGCGCGGCTGCGGCAGCCAGATCGAGGAGATGGACGCGGCCCATCACGACGCCGTGCTCGCCATCACCTCGCACCTGCCGCATCTGATCGCCTACACGATCGTCGGCACGGCGACCGACCTTGAGGAAGCGACCCAGCGGGAGGTGATCAAGTTCTCCGCCGGCGGCTTCCGCGACTTCACCCGCATCGCGGCCTCGGACCCGGTCATGTGGCGCGACGTCTTCCTCAACAATCGCGAGGCCGTGCTCGAAATGCTCGGCCGGTTCACCGAGGACCTGACCGCGCTGCAGCGGGCGATCCGCTGGGGCGAGGGCGACAAGCTCGAGGAGCTGTTCACCCGCACCCGCGCCATCCGCCGCGGCATCATCGAGGCGAAGCAGGCCTGAGCCGTCGCGGTTTCCGGCCGGAGCAGGAGGACGCGCATGACCGTCGGACCGCGAATCGCCGGAATCTTCCGCTATCCCGTGAAGGGGCTCAGCGCGGAACCGCTCGACCGCGTCACCCTGCGCGCCGACGAGGGACTGCCCGGCGATCGCCGCTTCGCGGTGGCGCACGGGGCCAGCCGGTTTGACGACGACAATCCCGGCTGGCAGAAGCGGCGCGAGTTCCTGGTGCTGGCGCAGGAGCCGCGCCTGGCTGCCTTGCGGACCGGTTACGATGAAGCGACCGGCGTGCTGACCCTCCGGTGGAACGGGCGGGAGCTGTTCCGGGAGTCGATCGAGACACCGGCCGGGCGTGCCGCGGCCGCCCGGTTCATCGCCGAGCAGCTGGGCCCCGACGACCGCGGACCACCGAGGATCGTCGAAGCACCGGGCGTCATGTTCACGGACATGGAGGCAAAGCTCGTTTCGATCCTGAGCCTTGCCTCGGCGAGGGAGCTTGCGGCCGGCCTGGGGACCGATGTCGATATCCGCCGGTTCCGTGGCAACTTGATCGTCGACGGCCTCGAGCCGTGGCGGGAGTTCGACTGGTTCGGCCGTGACCTGCGGATCGGCTCGGTCCGCCTGCGAGTCGTCGAGCGCATTCAGAGATGCGCCGCCACCAACGTCAATCCCGACACGGCCGAGCGCGACCTGAACATCCCGAGATTCCTGGTCCAGCGCTATGGCCATGCCGATTTCGGGGTTTACGCCAGGGTTGCCGAGGGCGGGATGATCGCCACTGGAGACGCTCTGACGGCCGCATAAGGTCGGGTTCGCCGGGGCCCGGGATCGGGCCCCGTGCCGGCACCGAAATTAATTCTTGCACCCGGGGGAATAATTCCCCATGTTCCGCGCCACAGACGCACACGCACGTGCCTATGGCCCCTCGTGGTTATGCAACGACGGAACGCGTCCTTTTTGGCCCATCCTGATGGGATTGACCGGCGACACCGCCGGAGCCGAGAGGGAGCTGTCTATGATTGCTGACCGGAAGGGGCTGCTGCCCCAGAAAAAGATTTTCCTCAGGCCCGCCGACGTCGCCGATGGCGACAGGCCGCAGAGCGACTACTCCGCCGTGGGCCGCGCCTATCTGCTCCTGATCGATCGGGAGAATCCGCTCTCCAGTCTGCGGCGGCGTCGCTGAGCGACGCCGGTCGGGAAAGGCCGGTCCGGCCGTTCCCGCGCACAGCCACAAAGCGCGCAAGACACTGGCCTCCGCGCCCGGACGCGGACTGGAGGGGTATATGACCGCACGTATCTTCGATTTCCTCGCGGAGCGACGTCCCGAAACGCCTTGCCTCGTCATCGATCTCGAAGCGATCGAGGCGAACTACCTGGAGTTGCAGCGCCTGCTGCCCCTGGCTCGGATCCACTATGCCGTGAAGGCCAATCCGGCGCCGGAGATTCTGGCCCGTCTCGTTCGGCTGGGCGCGCATTTCGATGCCGCCAGCCTCGGCGAGATCGACCTGTGCCTCGCCGCCGGGGCGACGCCGGATCGGATCTCCTTCGGCAACACCATCAAGAAGCAGCGGGACATCGCCGCCGCCTATGAGCGGGGGGTGCGGCTGTTCGCCTTCGACAGCGATGCCGAGCTCGACAAGCTGGCCGAGGCGGCACCGGGAGCCAGCGTCTTCTGCCGCGTGCTGATGGATTGCGAGAACACGGACCGGCCGCTCTCGCGGAAGTTCGGCTGCGCCCCGGCAATGGCCGCGGCCCTCATGCTGCGCGCCGGTGAGCGCGGGCTCGACCCTTGCGGCCTTTCTTTCCATGTCGGCTCGCAGCAGACGTCCCTCAAACCGTGGGACATCGGCGTGCGGGCCGTGGCGCGGCTATTCCGGCGGCTGCGCGCGGACGGGCTGGAGCCACGGATGGTCAATCTCGGCGGTGGCTTTCCCGTGACCTATCGTGGGGTGCCGGCCCCCTCCCTCGCCGAGCATGCGGCCGCGGCGATGGCTGCGGTGACGCGGCATTTCGGCAACGACCTGCCGGAGATGATCGTCGAACCGGGACGCGCGCTCGCGGGCAATGCCGGCGTGATCCAGGCCGAGGTCGTTCTGATCGCACGCAAGAGCTACACCGACCGGAAGCGCTGGGTCTATCTCGACATCGGTCGGTTCGGTGGTCTTGCGGAGACGATGGACGAAAGCATCAAATATCCGATCCAGACCGGCCGTGACGGCGGCGAAGTCGGGCCGGTCATTCTCGCCGGCCCGACCTGCGACAGCGCCGACATCCTTTACGAGAAGGCGCATTACCTGATGCCGCTCGACCTCCGGGTCGGCGACAAGGTCGAGATTCTCAGTGCCGGGGCCTATACCAGCAGCTACGCCTCGGTCGGCTCCAACGGCTTCGCGCCGCTGAAGACCTATTGCATTTGAGCCGGCGCCCGGCCCCGGCCTTCCCACGGACCGCGAGGTGAATGATGGCTAAGAAAGTTCCCTTCAACGGCCGGATCCTGATGATCGGTTTCGGATCGGTCGGCCACTGCACCATGCCACTGCTGCTTCGGCATTTCGACATGCCGGCCGACCGGATCACCGTGGTCGACGCAGACGACCACCGTGCGGCGATCGAGCCCTATCGCAAGCAGGGGGTGCGCTACGTGCTGCAGCCGATCACGCCGGACAACATGGCGGAGGTTCTGGGCGCCCATGTCGAGGCGGGCGGGCTCGTCCTCAACCTGAGCGTCAACGTCAGCAGCATCGCGGTGATGGACTGGTGCCGGCGGCACGGCGTGCTCTATCTCGACACCTGCATCGAGCCCTGGGGACATTACTACGACAATCCGGAGATTCCGAACCACGAGCGCACCAACTACCACCTGCGCCAAATGGCGCTGGAGGCCGCGAAGACCTGGCCGTCAGGGTCGCCGACGGCGATCGTGACGCATGGCGCCAATCCCGGCCTGATCAGCCATTTCGTCAAGGCCGGGCTGCTCGAGGTGGCGCGGGGCATGGGGCTCGAGGCACGGCCGTCCTCGAAGGAGGATTGGGCCCGGCTCGCCCAGGCGACCGGGACCAAGGTTATCCACGTCGCCGAACACGACACGCAGATCTCGAGCCGCCCGAAACGGCCGGGCGAGTTCGTCAACACCTGGAGTGTCCCGGGCTTCTGGGGCGAGGGGATGCAACCGGCCGAGCTCGGCTGGGGCACGCATGAGAAGCGCCTGCCGGATGATGCCCGGCTGCACCGGACCGGCCCGCGCTGCGCGATCTATCTCGATCGGCCGGGCTGCCTTACCGAGGTGCGCTCCTGGACGCCGATCGGCGGCCCGCTGATCGGCTACTGCATCACCCACGGCGAATCGATCACGCTCAGCGACTACCTTACGGTGTGGGAGGACGGGCGCGCCGTCTATCGGCCAACCGTGCACTACGCCTATCATCCCTGTGACGACGCGGTGCTCAGCGTGCGCGAGCTCGTGATGTCCAACTGGCGGGTGCAACCGGAGGCGCGGATCCTGGGCGAGGACATCGTCGACGGCATCGATGAGTTGGGGGCACTGCTGATGGGCGATTTCGGCGCGCTGTGGTACGGCTCGCAGCTCGGCATCCACGAGGCGCGCGCGCTGCTGGGGCCGCAGTTCAACGCCACTTCGATCCAGATTGCGGCCCCGGTGGTGGCCGGCGCCCTGTGGATGCTGGAGAACCCGGATCGCGGCCTGGTCGAGCCGGAGGAACTCGACCACGAATACATTCTCGACATCTGCCGGCCCTATCTCGGTCCGGTGGTCGCCGAACGCTCCGACTGGACGCCCCTCAAGGGCCGCTCGGTCCTGTTCGACGAGCCCGGGTTGGACTTCAGTGACCCCTGGCAGTTCCAGAACTTCCGGGTGACCTGAGGCGCCGGGGCGCGTCCGGAGTAGGGGCGGGTTCAAACCCGCCCTACGGCCAGCCGATCGCCGGCAGCGGGATCAGCTTGAGCGGCCCGACATGGAGAAATCCGTCCTGGGCGGTCAGCGGGACGTCGATCCGGGGCGGGCTGCCGTCCTCCGGCGTCCGCGACATCGCGGTCAGCAGCAGCCGGGCGATGCCGCCCTCGCGCGGCGGTACGACGCCTTTGGCCACCAGCGCGTCGAGTGTCTCGCCGTGGCCGCTGATCGTCGCGGTCATCGCCGCCAGCGGCCGCATCGCTTGGTCGAGGGTGAAGGTGCCTTCGCCGGTCAGGTGGAACGGGCCCCAGTCGATCGCCAGGCCGCGAAGCTCCAAGGTGCCGCCGTCGTCACGCCAGCGCCGCAACGCCTGCTCCGGCGGGCCAGGAGGGATCCGGCCCATCAGCGCTCCGCTCGCCGTGATGTGCTGGATCCCGCGACCCAGCGGCGGGTCCTCGCTAGGGGGCAGGACCAGCCCGTCGATCGAGACATCGAAAGCGACGCTGCCCCGGTCGTGATCCGCCGCCAGCGGCGCGGCGAAGGTCGCGGTCGCCGTTGCCTTGGCGACGGCGATCGGGCGGTCCGGCGCAGCGCCAATCGTGAGATCGGTCAGCGTCGCGCCGAAGGCCTCGAGCCGCCCGTCCGGCGCGATCTCGACCGTACCGTTGGCGGCGTCTGCATCGACGTGCAGGTCCCGGCGGCGGCCCGCCGCGTCCCAACTCAGCGCGTGCCGGCCGGGCACCGAGAACGCGATCCGCAAGGGGCGCCACGGTGCGGCCTCGCCCTGGATGGTGGGTCCGCGCCATCGCCAGGTGCCGCCGCTCGGCGGCGCCTCGATCACCGGATCGTCGAAACGCGCCTCCAGCCGGAAAGGAAAGCCGCCGATCGTCGGCCCCGCATAGGCCACGTGATAGCCTTCGGCGCGGCGCTCCGCCGCCCAGCGCGCGACGCCCTCCTCGAGCGCCCGGGCCGCCAAGTGCCAGTAGAAGCCGTAGCCGAGGGCGGCGAGCAGCAGGACGGCCAGGAGGCCCGGGAGGATCAGGCGGCGACGCACGCGGGCCGTCCGTTACGGTTAGGCTCGGTCATTCGGGGGCGGCCGTCGACTGCCCGGGCCACCGCGCCAGTTTGTCTTGCCGGTTGTCTTGTGGCCATCGGTCGATAAGATGGCCGGCCGCAGGGCGATGTCCAGTCCAATCATGCCGAGAACCTCTTCCGCGCCATCCAGCCACCTCTGGCAGGCCGCGACACCGGGCCTGTTCGTCTTCCTGTGGAGCACCGGCTTCATCTTTTCGAAGCTCGGGCTTTTCTACGCCCAGCCCTTCACCCTCCTGTTGCTTCGATTCGCCGTCACCACGGCGCTGATGCTGGTGATCGCGCTGGCGCTGCGGGCGCCTTGGCCCGGCTCCTGGAGTCAGGTGGCGCACACCGCCGTCGTCGGAGTCCTGCTGCACGCGCTTTATCTCGGCGGCAGCTACGTGGCGATCGCGGCCGGCATCCCGGCCGGCATCGCCGCGCTGATCGTCGGGCTGCAGCCGCTGCTGACGGCGACAGTCGTCGGCCCGTTGCTGGGCGAGCGGGTGAGCGCGCGGCAATGGCTCGGCCTCGTTCTCGGCTTCACCGGCGTGGCCCTCGTCCTTTGGAACAAGCTCGACGGCGACCTCGGAACGCTCTGGGGCTTCGCCTTCGCGATCGTCGCGCTCGTGGCGATCACCATTGCGACGGTGTATCAGAAGCGCTACTGCGGGGCGATGGACATGCGCAGCGGCGCCGTCATCCAGTACGCCGCCGCCGGCCTCTTCACGGCCGCGGTCGTCGCCGTCATCGGGGCGGGGGAGGTGGCTTGGACGGGCGAGTTCCTGCTCGCCCTTGTGTGGCTTGTGCTGGCGCTCTCGGTGGGCGCCATCAGCCTGCTCATGTGGCTGATCCGGCGGGGCGCCGCCGCCCGCGTGGCGAGCCTGTTCTATCTGGTGCCCCCGGCGGTCGCCGTCGAATCCTACCTGATCTTCGGAGAGACGCTTGGGCTGCTGGCGCTTCTCGGTATGGCCCTCGCGGTGATCGGCGTGGCCCTGGTGATGCGGCGATGAACGAGGCGGAGATCATCGCCGCCCGCCGGCTTCGACCCCCGCCGGGCGAGGAGTTCTGGGTCTTCGCCTACGGCTCTTTGATGTGGCGGCCGGGTTTCCGCTGCCTCGAGTCGCGGCCGGCGCTGCTGCGCGGCTATCACCGCGCCTTCTGCATCTATTCGGTCCGCTATCGCGGCACGCCGGAGCGGCCCGGTCTCGTGCTCGGCCTCGACCGTGGCGGCGCCTGCCGGGGGCGGGCGCTGCGCGTCGCCGCCGAAGACGCGGAAGCGGTGGCGGCCTATCTGCACGAGCGCGAGATGGTGACCGGTGTCTACGAGCCGCGCTGGCTGCCGGTCGAGGTCGAGGGCGGTCGCATCCGCGCCGCGACCTATGTCGCCGACCGCCGGCACGCGCAATACACCGGCAAGCTGGATCCGGAGCTGATCGCCGAAATGATCCTGGCGGGCGTGGGCGCGGCCGGCAGCAACCGCGACTATCTGGAGAACACGGTCCGCCATCTCGACGAGCTGGGCATCACCGACTGCGCCCTTCACGAACTGCTGCGCCTCGTCGAGGCGAAGGCTGGGGCAGGCCATGATCGTTCCCGCGCTCCGGCCGTTGGGGGCGGTCGGCGGACCGGGGGCAAGACCGTCGGCGAGGAGCGGGAGTGCTGACCCATGCCACCGGCGATTCCGGTGCCTGACCCGAACCGGCTGCATCCCGTGTCGGGGCATCCGCGCATCATGTTCGTGAAGAACATCGCGGACCTGCCGAATATGCAGATTGGGACTAGACCGACTACGACGATCCGGAGGGGCCGGAGGAGTTCCGCCGCAACATCCTCTATCACTTCGCGTTCTCGTGGGACCGCTTGGTGATCGGCAAGGTCTGCGCCATCGCCACGGGCGCCAAGTTCATGATGAACGACGCCAACCACCGTCTGGACGGCCCGACCACCTTTCCGTTCCCGATCTTCGGTGGAGACTGGCTCGAGCCCTTCCGGGGCGATTTCTCCCTTTCCGGCCGCGGCGACACCGTGGTCGGGAACGACGTCTGGATCGGCTATGACAGCCTGATCCTGCCGGGCGTGACGATCGGCGACGGCGCCGTCGTCGGGGCGCGCGCCGCCGTCATGCGCGACGTGCCGCCCTACGCGGTCGTCGCCGGCAACCCCGCCCGCGTCGTGCGCATGCGCTTCGACGAGGCGGCCGTTGCGCGGCTGCTGGAGATCCGCTGGTGGGAACTGGGACATCGGGAGGATCACGCGCCACGTCACGGCCTTGAGCGGCGGGCGCGTCGAGGACCTCGCCGATCTCGCCTGACGCCGCCGTTCGTCCGTGCCCTATCCGTGAAGGGTCGTCAGCAGCCGGCCGACGAAATCGACCAGGGCGCCGAAATCGCCGAGCCACAGGAAGATCAGCAGGACGAGCGCTCCGCCCACGAGGTAGACGTACCAGGGGCGCTCGGGCTCGTTGCGGCCGCCGCATTCGGGGCAGCGCTCGGCGATGCGGCTCATCGCCGCGCCGCAATGTTGGCAGGGGCGGGCCATGCGGCCGGCTCCCGGCCGCTCAGCTGCACTTGCTGTAGCCGCAGGCGGTGCAGAGGTCGCAGCCCTCCTGGCGGATGAGCGACGGCGAGCTGCATTTCGGGCAGCGCGGCAGGGCGCGGGACCGCGCCGCATCGCCGTCGCCCAGATTGGCCACCTTCAGCGCGCGGGCGGCCTCGATCTCCCGCCGCTCGCGGGCCGGGTCGGGAAGGAACCCGATGTCGATCATGTGCCGCTCGATGACCTCGCCGATGGCGGCGAGCAGCGAGGGCACGTAGCGGCCGCCCATCCAGCAGCCGCCGCGCGGGTCGAACACGGCCTTCAACTCCTCGACCACGAAGGACACGTCGCCGCCGCGACGGAAGACCGCGCTGATCATGCGCGTGAGGCCGACCGTCCAGGCGTAGTGCTCCATGTTCTTGGAATTGATGAACACCTCGAAGGGGCGCCGCCGCCCGTCCTGGACGATGTCGTTGATGGTGATGTAGAGGGCGTGGTCGCTCTCCGGCCAGCGGATCTTGTAGGTCTGGCCCGGCAGGGCCTCGGGCCGGTCGAGCGGCTGCGTCATGTAGACGACGCCACCTGCCTCATACACGTCTTCCGGCCGCGTCTGCGGCGCGCCCAGCGGCAGCTCCGGCTGTTCGCTGTCGGCGGCTCGGGCTGTCTGCGACTGGGCCGCCGGCTTCACCTCGAGCACCGCCCCGGTCACCTCGTTCGGGCGATAGGTCGTGCAGCCTTTGCAGTCCAGCTCATAGGCCTGCATGTAGACGTCCTTGAACGCCTCGAAGGGCAGGTCGGCCGGGCAGTTGATCGTCTTCGAGATGGAGCTGTCGACGTATTTCTGCACCGCCGCCTGCATCACCACGTGGTCGCCGGGCATCAGCTGCTGCGCATCGACAAAGGAGTCCGGCAACGCCGCGGCTTCCCCCTTGAGCCGGCGGAACAGGCGGTAGGCGTGATCGGTCACCTCTTCCTGGACGCGGCTGCCGTCCGGCATGAGGACGTTGCGGCTGTACTTGAAGCTGAACACCGGCTCCAGTCCCGACGATACGTTGTCGGCGAAGAGCGAGATCGTGCCGGTCGGCGCGATCGAGGTGAGGAGCGCGTTGCGGATTCCGTGCCGCGCGATGGCCGCGCGGACGTCCTCGTCCAGCCTGCGCACGGTCTCGCCCGCCAGATACGGCTCCGCGTCGTAGAGCGGGAACGCCCCCTTCTCGGCCGCGAGCTCGGTGGAGGCGAGATAGGCGGCCCGCTGGATCGCCCTCATCCACTGTTCCGTCAGCGCCACCGCGGCGCTGCTGCCGTAGCGGGCGCCGCACATGATGAGCGCGTCCGCCAAGCCGGTGACGCCGAGGCCGATGCGCCGCTTCGCCCGCGCCTCCGCCTGTTGCTCCGGCAGCGGGAAACGCGACACGTCGATGGCGTTGTCCAGCATCCGCACGGCGATGCGGACGAGCTCATCCAGCGCTGCCGGGTCGATCTCGGCCCCGGCTTCGAACGGGTTTCGGACCAGGGCGGCGAGGTTGATCGAGCCCAGAAGGCAGGCGCCGTAGGGCGGCAGAGGCTGCTCGCCGCAGGGGTTGGTCGCGCTGATCGTCTCGCAGTAATAGAGGTTGTTACGCCGGTTGATGCGATCGATGAAGATGACGCCCGGCTCCGCATAGGCGTAGGTCGAGCGCATGATCTTGTCCCACAGCTCGCGCGCCGGAAGCACCTTGTAGGTCGTCCCGTTGAAGGTCAGCTCCCAGGGCGCGTCCTCCTTGACGGCAGCCATGAAGGCGTCCGTCACCAGGACCGAAAGGTTGAACATGCGCAGCCGCCCGGGTTCGCGCTTCGCCTCGATGAAGGCCTCGATGTCCGGGTGGTCGCAGCGCATGGTCGCCATCATGGCGCCCCGGCGGTGTCCGGCGCTCATGATGGTCCGGCACATGGCGTCCCAGACGTCCATGAAGGAGAGGGGGCCCGATGCGTCGGCGCCGACGCCCCTCACCGGCGCGCCGCGAGGACGGAGCGTCGAGAAGTCGTAGCCGATGCCGCCGCCCTGCTGCATCGTCAACGCCGCCTCGCGAAGATGCTCGAAGATGCCGCTCATGTCGTCGGGGATCGTGCCCATGACGAAGCAGTTGAACAGCGTGACGTTGCGGCCGGACCCGGCGCCGGCGAGGATTCGGCCCGCCGGCAGGAACTTGAAGTCCTGCATCGCCCCGTAGAACCGCTCGGCCCAGAGCCCCGGCTCCTTCTCCGGCTCGGCCAGGGCGCGTGCGACACGCTGCCAGCTGTCCTCGATGGTCTTGTCGACTGCCTCGCCGCCAGGCGCCTTGAGACGGTATTTCATGTCCCAGATCTGCTGGGAGATGGCGGTGACCTGCGGCATCGGGGCGCGCTTCCTCCTCAAATTGCGCTCAAATTGCGGGCGGTCCGGCGGGGAGCGGCTGGCGCGGTCCGTCGCAAGCAGGCGCCCCCAAGCCTGCCGGAACTTCCAAATTAGGAGCCTTCGCTGCGGCCGTCAAGCAAACGTTCACGTTATGTTTCAACAGCCGGATGCGATTTAACATGTTGAGATTATTGAGATAATTCGGTTTTCCGCGCAATCCCCAGGGGACGGATCGGGAGAGGTGGGGACAAATGGTTTTTTGTCCACAATCTTGTCCCCAGGGCCGGCGAGACGGGCCGGACCCGCCCTCGAACCTCGCTCGCCGGTGGCCTGTCTTCGCGGAGGAACGGGGCCGCCCGCTGTGGGCGATTCGTCGCTAGGGCGCCGCGGCGAGCCGGTCCGAGGCCGTGTCAAGCCGGTTCTGCAGCTCCGCGAGGAAGACCTTCCGCGGGAGGCCGGGGGCAATCGCCGGAAGGAACTCGAGCGTGATGGTTCCGGGCCGTTTGGTGAAGCTGCGCCGTCCCCAGAAGAGGCCGGAATTGAGGGCGACCGGCACCACCGGCAGCCCGAGCTGCGTGTAAAGGGCGGCGACGCCGGGATGGTAGGGCCGACGCTCGCCGGGGGCCGTGCGCGTCCCCTCGGGGTAGATCAGAAGCGGCCGGCCGGCGGCGGTTCGGGCGCGGGCTGCCGCCACCATCCGTTTCAACGCCGCGCCGCCGCCGCCGCGGTCAACCGGGATCATACCGGCGCGCAAGAGGTACCAGCCGAACACCGGTACCCGGATCAGCTCGCGCTTCAGCACATAGGCCGGCTCGTGGAGCAGCAGCGCGAAGACCAGCGTCTCCCAGCTCGACTGGTGCTTGGCGGCGTAGATTGCGGGCCCGGCGAGTCGATGCTCCAACCCGCGAACCCGGTACCGCAGCCCGACAATGCAGGCCAGCAAGGCGAAGGTCCCGCGGACCCAAAATCGGCCAAGGGCATAGGTCGCCGCCCTCGGCAGGGCCAGGACCGGCAGCGCGGCGGTCAGCACCGCGGCCGTCCAGACAAGGAATGCAACGTTGAAGGCAAGGGACCGCAGCGTGGCCATCCGCGTTCTCGTACTCGTGTGTCGTTCCTGGATTCGGCCGCCCGATCACCCTTCGCCGACGGCGCCGGGCGGGGCAATGATCAGGCTTCGCGTCAGGGCCACAAGATACTTGGTGTACTCCTTGAGCATGAGCAGCGCGGTCCCGGGGGTACGCCACCACACCTCTCGCTTGATCTGAGGCGGAAAGACGGGATGCGGCCGGATGATGAGGTCGGGCATGGCGCGGCGGAACTCCAGCAGGCTGCGCGGCATGTGATAGTCCGCCGTGACCAGCCGAAGCGAACGGAAGTTCTGCGCCGCCATCCAGGACGCGGTTTCACGCGCGTTCCCTTCCGTGTCGTCCGCGCTGTGCCCGAGGACCACGCAGCAGGCAATCTGTTCGGGCGCCGGCATCGTCTCGGATATCTGCGCCATGCTTTGAAGCAGCGCGGTAAGGTTCACGCCCTCATGGACGCCGGAGATGAACAGCTTGCGCGCGCGATTTTCGGCGATGAGGCGCAACCCCTCCTGGACCCGGTCGCTGCCGCCGGTCAAGACGACGATCGCGTCGGTCGAGTCGGTCGGTCCGTCCACCGCCTGGGGAATCTGCCCGACGAACAGGATGAGGCCGCCAAGCCACAGCGAAAACACCGAGGTCACCAAGACGCCAAGTCGCGTCAATCGACGGCTCGTCCGTCGCGACCACGGCTTCGGAAGGGCACGCCGACTCATCGATCGCCGCCCGTCAGGATGTTTGCCTGGCTCGGCGGGGTGAGGTCCGGCCGGTTTTGTTGCCGGAGGCCGATCGGGCTGCGCGCATCCAGGGCCATGCGTCACATGACCCGGCTCAATGTGCGCAGCACCGTCAGGCGCGCGGTCAGCATGGCGATGCCCGCGGCCGCGAGCGGCAGCATCGCGAGCGTCAGCCACTGCCACAGCTCGAACGACAGGGACGGCAGCAGCGGCGCTTCGATCCCGGCGAGGAGCCGGCCGAGGCCGAGCAGCGTCGCCGTCGCAAGGCCGACGCCGAGAACGCCGCCGACGAGGCCGAGGCGAAGCGCGTGGGCCTCGAACTGCTGCGCGATGTAGGAGTCCCTGGCGCCGATCAGATGCACCAGCTCGATGACCCGACGGTGGATCGACAGGCCGGTGCGGGTCGCGAAGACGACGGTGAGGATCGCCGCGCCGCCGACCAGCGAGAGAATGACGCCGGCCAGCAGCTCGACGGAACGCGCGAAGGTCGTCAGATCGCTGCGCCAGCGCTCATGGTCGTCGACGGTCGTTCCCGGAGCGGCCTCGGCAAGCTGCTGCCGCAGCGACGCGAGGTCGACCGTCGCGCCCTTTCGCAGCTCGACGGCGATCAGCGCGGGCAGCGGCAGATCCGCAAGTTCGGGGCCGGACCCGAGCCAGGGCTCAAGAAGCCGGGCAACGTCGCGCTCGCCAAGGAGTTCGACGCCGGCGACGGCCGGGGTTTCGGCGAGAAGCTCGAGCACCCGGTCGATCCGGTCATCCGGGTCGCCGTCGGATGGACCCGGCGCGACCTGGACGGTGAGCTTTCCCGTGAGCCCCGCCTGCCAGCGCTCGACGAGCTCGTCCACGGCCATGGCGCCGGCCAGTGTCAGCGCGGCGAGATAGACCATGAAGCCGATGATCCAGGGCAGAAACCGTCCCGAGGCGTCGCGGTCCAGCGGAAGGTCGCTGCGCAGAAAAGACATCACGCAACGTCCCTCGGCTTCGGATCGGCGGTCCGCAGGACCCCGTGCTCCAGGCGGAGCTGGCGATGGTTGAACCGGCTTACCAGCCCTTCGTTGTGGGTGGCGATCACCACGGTCGTGCCGAGCTTGTTGAGTTCCTCGAACAGGTACATCAGCCGCACGGCGATGGCGTCGTCGACATTGCCGGTCGGCTCGTCGGCGAGCAGCAGGCTCGGGCGGCTGATGACGGCGCGGGCGATGGCCACGCGCTGCTGCTGGCCGCCGGACAGGGTGGCCGGCAGAGAGGTCAGATGATCGCCGAGGCCGACCCACTTCAACAGCTCCGGCACATGCCGCCGGATCTCCGATTCCCGCACGCCGGCGACCCGCAAGGGCAGCGCCACATTGTCCATGGCCGAGAGGTGGTCGAGCAGGCGGAAATCCTGGAAGACCACGCCGATCCGGCGCCGCAGTTCCGGGATCTCGTGGCGCTTGAGCGTGCTGACGTCCCGGCCGAACAGGCTGACGCGCCCCTCGGCCGGCCGCAGCGCGAGATACATCAGGCGGAGCAGCGACGACTTGCCGGCTCCGCTCGGGCCGACGAGGAAATGAAAGGACCCCGGCGGGAGCGCGAAGGAAATATTCTGCAGAACTGGCGGCCCGCCCTCGTATCGGACGCCGGCATTCTCGAACAGGACCACGCTCGCGTTACCCATGTCCTAACTGTGGTCGCCGCACCATTGCACAGATCCAATTCTCGCGTCCAGCATACCCGGTTGAGGCGCGCCGGGTCGAAGCTTGCCTTGGGTTGAGCGAACACCTATAAACTTCAAGTTCCCTGGTAACTCGTCGCGGCATGATCCTTACCTGCCCAGCCTGTTCGACGCGGTACTTGACGGATCCCTCGGCGCTGGGTCCTTCGGGCCGGATGGTCCGCTGCGCGAAATGCGACCATACCTGGATGCAGTCACCGCCGAGTGACATGCCTCGCCAGGTCAGCCCGCCGCCACCGCCGCCGCCGCCGGCCGATGCCCCGGTCGGCCGCGTCAGCCTGCCCGCGCTGATGCCGCCCCGGCGACGGCGCGGCCGCTATGGCCTGCTCCTGTTGGCCGGGGTGTTCGTCGGGCTCGTTCTTGGCCTCGCCTTGCTCGGCCGCGAGCAGATCGTCCTGGCATGGCCGGAGGCGAGGGCGTTCTATGATCTGATCGGGATCAACGCGACGGCGGTCGGTGCCGGCCTCGAACTCGGCAACGTCCGGTTCGTCCGGCGCGAGGTGGACGGCGAGGACGTCATCGTCATCGAAGGCGAGGTCACCAACCTGACGGACCAGACCAAGCCCCTGCCGACTTTGCGCGCGACGCTCCGCAACGAGCAGAACCAATGGCTCAAGGACTGGACGTTCCGGATCGACCGGGTAGAGCTGGGACCGGGCGAGACGGCGAACTTCCGGACGACGGCCCGCAATCCGCCCGAAGCCTCGCGTCGGCTTTCCATCACCTTCGTCGAAGACGCGCGCTGATCGCCCGCGGCCCGTCCGGTGCGGGGCACTTTCACCGCACCCGGAGGGAGCCGGCCGATCGCCCGGGATTGACTCTTGGCCGTGGACTGCGCATGCTCGCCCGGCCCTCGGTCACGGTGCGGGCCGGCGGTCGAAAGAGGGGACCGGCCTGCGAGCCGCTGCCGTCGGATTTGGGGCGCGGGCCGGAAGCGTCCGGCCACGAGTGGGGCCGCGCCGGAGAGTCTCGGCGGGATCCCGCATCAATGCAGTCGTTATGGCGCGTGGACCGCGCGCGTTGCTTTCGCCGGGGACCGTGTGCGGGCGGTTAAGGCCTGCGGGGATTGAGCGCAGCGGTTGATTGGCATGTCGCGAATTCTGGTGGCGGAAGACGATGAGGCGGTTCGGGAGTTTGTGACCCGCGCCTTGACCGTGCAGGGTCACGAGGTCACCGCCGTGGACGACGGAGGGCGGGCGCTCGAGGCGCTGGACGCACGGCCCTACGATCTTCTGCTCACCGACATCGTTATGCCCGGCATCGACGGCATCGCCCTGGCGCTGAAGGCGGCGAAGGCCTATCCCGAGATGCCGGTCCTTCTGATGACCGGCTATGCCGCGGAGCGACAGCGGGCGCACAATCTCGATGCCCTGATCTGCCGGGTCATCTCCAAGCCGTTCAGCCTCAAGGAAATCTGCGCAACGGTTAACGACACGCTCCGCAAGTGGCCTCGCACCGCGGCGTCGCGGGCGTAACGGCGCCGGAAGCGAGCCGCGCCTGCGGCGGAAACGGCCCCAACCTCCGGTTCAAAACTGGCGAAGAAGGCGATCGATGTATTCCCGCTCCAGGCGGGGGCGCTGCATCTGCCCGGCGCGCCGCCGCAGCTCATCGAGGATCTCGCGGGCGCGCTGCAGGTCGGCTTTCTCCGGGATCTCCACGTCGCCTGTGTCGATCATCCCGCGTCCAGGCTGATTGGTCCGGCCGAGCGGATCGCGCGGCATCTGACCGAACCGGCCTTGGCCCTGGCCCTGTCCCGGCTGGCGGCCGAACCGCTCCGCCAGGGTCTCCGCCATCGCGCCCATGGCCTGTTGCAGCTCGTCGAGGGCGCGCGTTTGCGGTCCGACGGCCCCGCCCGGCATACCCTGCTCAAGGGCCTCGACGGCGTCGCGCATCGCCTGCTCGCCCCGGCCCAGGGGCCGCGGAATGTCCCCGGTCATCTCGCCGAACCGGCGCATGAGGTCGCCGAGGGCCCGGCGGAGCGCCTCCTGGTCCTGGGCCGCGCTGCTTCCGTTCTGCGTCCGCTCGCCCGGCTGCATCTGCCGTGATTCGCGGAAGCTGCGGTCGAGCAGCTCCTGCTGGCGCCGGGTGAGGTTCTGGAGGTCCTGCATCATCTGCATGGCCTCGGCGGCCGGACCGGACTGCTGCTCGGCGAAGATCCCCGCCTGGAGGTTCTCCAGCATCTCCTGGAGCTGGGCCAGAAGCTCGCGGGCCGCGTCGCGCGCGCCGGAACGCGCCATTTCGCGCGCCTGGTCGATCAGGCGCTGCAGGTCCTCCTGCTGCAGGACGTTGCCGTTGGGGTCGAGGGGCATCGGTTCCTGCCCCTCGGCCAGCCGTTCCTGCATCTGCTCGGCCAGGGCCTCGAGGAAGCGCTCGAGGGCCTGCTGCAGCTCATCCATAAGGCGTTCGATCTCTTCGTCGGTGGCGTCGCCGGCGAGCGCTTCCTGCAGGGCTCGTTGCGCCTCCCGCAGTTCGCGCTCAGCGATGGACAGGTTGCCGTCCTCGAGGCGAAGCGCCGTTTCCCAGAGCAGGCTTTGCACGTCGGGGATGAGGGCGCCGGTCGCGTCGCTCTCCAGGCGCCGCTGCGCGATGCGCAGCGCCAGCGCCACGACGATGTCGTGATCGTAGGCCGATGGCATCGCGGCGATGCCGGCGAGCGCCCTGGCGACTCCCCGCTGCTCTTCCGGCGCGACCGACAGCCGCTTGCGCTGCTCGATGATGGCGCGGGCGACGGGATGATGGAAAACGCGCTCCGGCAGCGTGATTGTCACCGGCGCGCTCGTCCCCGTCTGATCCGCCGAGTCCCGTGCCTCGATCCGCAACTCGACCGGAAGACCGGCCCAGGGGTGCGGCGTCAGGTCGTGGTAGCTCGCTGCGCGCGCCTCTTTCAGGTCGACGCCCGGCAGCGGCAGGGTAAGCTCGATCGGTTGTTGCCCCGGACCGGGCCGGGCCGGGGCCGCCGGGCCTGCGCGCTCGATGATCGCCCGGACGCCCTTGAGGCCGTAATCGTCGCCTGCCTCGAACTCGAGGCGCAGCGCTGCCCGCTCGGTCTGCGCCGGCGGCGCGGCCAAGGCGACGGTGGGCGGCTGGTCGGGGATGACGATCAGCGGCCAGGAACCGAGCGCCTGCCCCTGCTGCTCAACGGTAAGGCGGTCGCCCTCGAGGATCTGTGTCTCGGTGCGGTAGGTGCCGTCGCCGATTTCCGCGAAATCGGCAACGGTTTCGCCGACCGTCAGGCGCGGCTGGCCGCGGCCGCCTTCCACCTGCGCGAGAAGACGGCTTCCCTCCGGCACTTTCAGGGCCTCCGTCGGCTCCCGCGAAGGATCGACGAAGAGCGGCGCGATCCGCGTATAGGCCGGCGGGGTCACCCAGAGGGTGAGCTTGGGGGCGGTGTCCTGCGCCGCTCCCGCGAGATTGGGCGTCGCCGCCCGCAGCAGGCGGTTCCAGCCGTCGCCCGCGGCCGCCGTCAGGGCGATGACCAGCACGAGTCCCAGCGCGGCGCGCAGCCCCCAAGGGTCGTACCGTGCCAGCCCGGCGCGGGGAATCCCCACGCGCAGCCGCCCCAGCCCGGCGCGCAGACGACGCTGATAGGCCTGCCACAATGCCGCCGCCTCCGGGTCGCCCTGACCGGAGGCCAAGCGGTCCTCGAGCGCGGTCAGCGGCCGATGGTCGAGACCGCTTTCGCGCTCGATACGACGGCGCGCCGCGGCCGTGTCGGGGACGCGAATCCGCGACAGCCCGCGATAAAGTGCGCCGGCGAACGCGCCGAAGAAGGCCAGCAGCGCGATCAGATGCAGCCAGCCCGGCATCAGCGCGAACAGATCGAACAGCGCGAAGGCAAGGAACAGGCCGGCGGTAAAGGTCGCCGGCCACAAGGCCGGCCAAAGCTGCTCCCAAAGGATGGCCCAGCGGGCGAGGCGGAGGCGCAATCCGGCTATGGTGCCCTCCGCCCGGCCTGCGTCGGCCCGGTTTGCGTCGGTCCGGCTTGCGTCAGCCCTGGCGCCCGAGGCGCCGGGGTCGCGCTCGATCGGTCTGCCCATGCCGTCGCCCTCCGTCTTGCGTCATGCTGCGCCGCGTCGCGACCGGCTCCCTGCCGGCTCCGGAAGCCAATCGGGCAGGCTGTCCTGATTAATTATAGTCTCGTAATCCGGTCGTGCCTTCACGATTGCGTCGTCGCCGCCGCGCACCATGACCTCCGGTGCCGGCCGCCGGGTATTGTAGGCCGAAGACATGACCGCTGCATAGGCCCCGGCGGAACAAATGGCCAACAGGTCTCCGGGTTCGACCGGCGGCAGCGGCCGTTGCGTCGCGAAGGTGTCGGCGCTCTCGCAAACCGGGCCGACGATGTCGACCCGCCGCGTGGCCGCGTCGGACGGCGGCTCCGTGACCGGCAGGATGGCGTGATAGGCATCGTAGAGCGCCGGCCGCAGCAGGTCGTTCATCGCCGCGTCCACGATGACAAAAGTGCGGCTCGCGCCCTCCTTGACGTAGAGGACTCGGGTGACCAGCACCCCGGCGTTGCCGGCCAGAAACCGTCCGGGCTCGAAGACGAGCTCGCATCCGAGCGGGGCGACGGTTTCCTTCACCAGGGCGGCGTAGTCCCGCAGGCTCGGCGGCTGCTCCTCGCCGTAGACGATGCCCAGACCGCCGCCGAGATCCAGACGGCGAATGGAATGGCCGTCGGCGCGCAAGGCCCGCGTCAGATCGGCGACACGGGAAAAGGCGGCGCGAAACGGCTCCAGCGCGGTGAGCTGGGAACCGATATGGACCGCGACGCCGGTCACCTCGATCCCCGGGAGGGCCGCCGCCTCGGCATAGGCCGCGCGCGCCTGCCCGATGTCGATGCCGAACTTGTTCTCTGCCTTGCCGGTTGAGATCTTCGCGTGGGTACGGGCATCGACGTCCGGGTTGATGCGCAGCGCCACCGCCGCGCGCGCGCCGCGCGCCGCGGCCACCGCGCTCAGGGTCCGCAGTTCGGGGATCGATTCGACGTTGAACTGCAGGATGTCCGCATCCAGGCCGGCCGCCATCTCTTCCGCCGTCTTTCCGACGCCCGCGAAGACGATCTTCTGGGGCGGCACGCCCGCCCGAAGCGCCCGGCGCAGCTCGCCTTCCGAGACGACGTCGGCGCCCGCGCCGAGCGCCGCCAGCGTCGCGACGACGGCGAGGTTGGAGTTCGCCTTCAGCGCGTAGCAGATCGTCGCCGGTTGGTCGGCGAAGGCGGCCGCGAAATCCCGGTAGGCGGCGGTCAGCGCCCCGCTCGAATAGCAGTAAAACGGCGTACCGACGCGCTCGGCGATGCGGGCCAGCGGCACCTGCTCGGCGTGCAGCTGGCCGTCGTGGTAGGCGAAGAAGCTCATAGTTCGTCCAGAGGTTCCTCCGGCTCGTCCAGCGGCTCTTCCGGTTCTTCCGGAAAGGTAAAGGTATAGCGCTCGGGAGCCGGATATTGGCGGGGATACAGGCTTCCCTCGCCCGGTGGGTCGGGATTCCCTTTCCGTCCGCAGGCGGCGAGAGCCGTGGCCGTCAACAGAAGCGCCAGAAGAGAAATGGCGAACCTCCGGCCCCGGGGGCTGCCGCGGCCCACGGCCGGGGTCCCGGTGACGAGCGTCATATATAGCGCTCCCGTGCGGCGGCAACGGCGCGCCGGACGTTTTCCGGGGCGGTGCCGCCGAAGCTGGTGCGGCTGGCGACGGAGCGTTCGACCGCGAGCACGTCGTAGACCTCTTCGGTGAGGCGCGGCTCGACGCTGCGCATTTCGGCGAGCGACAGGTCGGCCAGGCCGCAGCCTTTCGTTTCGGCGAGACGGACCAGGGCGCCGGTGACATGGTGGGCCTCGCGGAACGGCAGGTTCAGGACCCGCACCAGCCAGTCGGCCAGATCGGTCGCGGTGATGAACCCGGCGTCGGCGGCGCGGCGCATGGCGTCGGCGTTGACCGTCATGTCGCGCAGCATGCCGGTCATCGCGGCGAGGCAGAGCGACAGCGTGTCGGCCGCCTCGAAGGTCGGCTCCTTGTCCTCCTGCATGTCCTTGCCGTAGGCGAGCGGCAGCCCCTTCAGCATGACGAGGAGCGCGTTGAGCGCGCCGATCACCCGACCGGCCTTGGCACGGATCAGCTCGGCCGCGTCGGGGTTGCGCTTCTGCGGCATGATCGAGCTGCCGGTGGTGAAGGCGTCGCTCAGGGCAATGAAGCGGAAGCCGTCGCTGCACCACAGCACCATCTCTTCGGCAAGCCGCGAGAGATGGACCGACAGGATGGCGCCGGCGGCCAGGAATTCGCAGGCGAAATCGCGGTCCGAGACGGCGTCGAGGGAGTTGGCGGCCGGCCGGTCGAAGCCCAGCGCCCGGCTCGTCATCTCGCGGTCGATCGGGAAGGAGGTGCCGGCGAGCGCCGCGGCGCCCAGCGGGCATTCGTTCAGCCGCCGCCGGCAATCGGCGAGCCGGCCGCGGTCGCGGGCGAACATCTCGACATAGGCCATCAGGTGGTGGCCGAAGGTCACCGGCTGGGCGGGCTGCAGATGGGTGAATCCCGGCATCACGGTCGCCGCGTGCCGTTCCGCCTGGTCGAGCAGGGTCTCGAGGAGCTGCCGTAGGTCACGATCGAGCCCGTCGATGGCGTCGCGGACCCAGAGCTTGAAGTCGGTCGCCACCTGGTCGTTGCGCGAGCGCGCGGTGTGGAGCCGGCCCGCGGCTTCGCCGACCAGTTCCTTCAGGCGCGCCTCGATGTTCATGTGGATGTCCTCGAGCGCAGGCTTGAAGTCGAAGCGCCCTTCCGCGATCTCGCGCTCGATCCGGTCTAGCCCGGCGAGGATCGCCTCCCCATCTTCTTGACCGATGATTCCCTGGCGTACGAGCATGGCGCAATGCGCTCTCGAGCCGGCGATGTCCTGGGCGTAGAGCCGCCGGTCGACGTCGATGGAGGCGTTGATCCGCTCCATCACGGCGGCCGGACCGCCGGCGAAGCGGCCGCCCCACATCCGGTTTGCCGCCGTTCCCGCGTCGGCCGGCGGTGTGTCCTGCCGGGGTTCGCCCGAATTGGAGTCGCCCCTATCGGAAAGGCGAGGTTTCTTGATGGTCAAACGCGTCACCCTGCTGGTTCTGATCCTGGCGGCCGCGGCCGGCCTGTTGTCGGCCGGCCTCTTCCTGCTGTCAACCCGCGCCGACCAGGCGGAAATCCGCGCGCCGGCGGCCGCGGGCGGCGGCAAGCCGGCCGTGGATGCGGTCGCGAACTTTACCCCGTTCGATCCACCGCGGCCAGCGCCGCCGGAGCCCTTCACGAACGGCGAGGGCGCCCCGCTCTCTCTGGCCGATTTCCGCGGCCGGGTGGTACTGCTCAACTTCTGGGCGACCTGGTGCGCCCCTTGCGTCGAGGAGATGCCGTCGCTCGACCGGCTGCAAGCGAAGCTCGGTGGCCGCGGCCTTTCCGTGGTCGCGCTGTCGCAGGACCGGCAGGGCGCCGAGGTGGTGGAGCCGTTCTACGATCGTCTCGGCCTGTCCCATCTCGAAGTCTATCTGGATCCGCGCAACCGGATCGGCCGCGCCTTCGAGGTCAGGGGCCTGCCCACCACGATCCTCATCGATCGACAGGGGCGGGCGGTCGCGATGACGATGGGGCCGGCGGAGTGGGATTCGCCGGATGCGATCGCGTTCGTCGAGCGCTACCTCCGGACGCCGCCGGAGGAGAACGCGGGCACGATCCGGACCGGCGGCTAGCGCGTCGGGACCGGTGTGCCGGAGCTGTAGTCGTAGAAGCCGCGGCCGACCTTCTTGCCGAGCCAGCCGGCCTCGACATATTTGACCAGCAGCGGGCAGGGCCGGTACTTGCTGTCGGCCAGCCCGTCATAGAGCACCTGCATCACCGCAAGGCAGGTGTCGAGCCCGATGAAATCGGCGAGTTCGAGCGGCCCCATCGGATGGTTGGCGCCGAGCCGCATCGCCGTGTCGATCGCCTCCACCGAGCCCACGCCCTCGTAAAGGGTGTAGACCGCCTCGTTGATCATCGGCAGCAGAATGCGGTTGACGATGAAGGCGGGGAAGTCTTCCGCCATCGCCGTGGTCTTGCCGAGCTTCTCCGCCAGCGTTCGGATCGTCTGATAGGTTTCCTCGTCCGTCGCCAGCCCGCGGATCAGCTCGACGAGCTGCATCACCGGCACCGGATTCATGAAGTGCATGCCGATGAACTTTGCCGGCCGGTCGGTCGCGGCGGCGAGGCGGGTGATCGAGATCGAGGAGGTGTTCGTGGCGATGATCGCCTCGGGCTTGAGGCGCGGACAAAGCTCCTTCAGGATCTCGCGCTTGACCGCCTCGTTCTCGGTGGCGGCCTCGATCACCACGTCGCAATCCTCGAACAGACCGTAATCCGTGCCGGTCTCGATCCGCGCCAGCGCCGCCTTGCGGTCGGCCTCGCTGATGAGGCCGCGCTTGATCTGCCGGCCCATGTTCTGGTGGATCAGGTCGAGCGCCTGCTCAAGGCGCTTGGGGTCGATATCCACCAGCTTCACCTCGTAGCCGGCGAGCGCGGCGACATGGGCAATTCCGTTGCCCATCTGGCCGGCGCCGATGACCCCGATTTTGTGGACCATGGGGAGGGTTCCTTGTGCGAGGGCCGGCCGGGGGCTACGCCTTGTCGAGCTCTCGGGCGAGCTCGGGGACGGCCTGGAAGAGGTCGGCGACCAGGGCGTA